>JAABUZ0100001097.1_pt1 | contig 54979 bp, 43 predicted proteins | sample 5562091 | NCBI WGS metagenome assembly JAABUZ01 (sample SAMN12813069, study PRJNA571459) | rock metagenome | isolation source: Antarctica rocks | place: Antarctica: Victoria Land, Linnaeus Terrace sud | collected 2015-12-21 | reverse complement strand
ACCACAACGTATACAGATGTGATTTTGTTTATTTTTCCGCTTACCATTTTTCCGAATCTCCGTAGACTGACAGTATGGACAGTGCACAGTACATAGCCTCAATTCATCTCTCTATTATGCAACGCCATAACTGAATCGCACTTAGTGCGATTCAGCACTGGATTGACAAAGAACGGGGTGTGGGGTTGCGGTTACGGGTGTGGGGGAAAGAAGGGTGTCCACACACCACTTGGTACAAGCCTCGCCTCACGCGAGTCGGAACAAAAGAAAGAATGTACCCTCGAGCATTGATGTTCAAAGCGTCTAAAATCAAGCCCCATCCCCTCGTGGGTGGGGTATCCCCACACCCCACACCCTACCCCCCACACCCTGTTCTTGACAATCGCCTACGATGTCAGCGTCGCCATCGCTCGTTCAACTGCTTGCAGCGCCGTATCTACCTCCTGGGCTGTCACAATCAGCGGCGGTACAAACCGAATCACCTTGGGACCAGCTGGGACGAGCAATAACCCCTCAGCTATGGCAGCTTTAACCACTTCAGGTGAGGTCAGCTGGACGTCTGCTTTTAACTCCATCCCGTCGATCAGACCCCAGCCCCGCACCTCGTCAATGTGGTTGGGGTATTTAGCCGCGATCGCTCTGAGTCCAGCCCTCAGTTGCTCACCCCGCTCCTGCACATTTTGCAGTAGGTTGTCTCGTTCCAGAGTCTGCAACACACATAGTGCCGCTGCACAGGCAAAAGGATTACCGCCAAAAGTGCTGGCATGATCTCCCGCTTGGAAGACATCGCAGAACTTCTTGCACATCACAGCCCCAATCGGGATGCCACCGCCTAGTCCCTTGGCACTGGTGAACACGTCTGGCTCAATGCCCAGGTTCTCATACCCCCAGAGCTTACCACTGCGACCTACACCGACCTGCACTTCATCAAGCATCAGCAAAATGCCCGTTTCATCGCAGATTTCGCGGATTCGCTTGAAGTAGGCAATATCTCCAGGGCGCACACCGCCTTCTCCTTGTAATGGCTCCAGGAGAATTGCCGCCACTGCGCGATCGCCAGAGTCTAGCTCACCGATTGCATTCTCCACTGCCTCAATATCGTTGTAAGGCACGTAATGAAAACCAGGTACTAGGGGGCTGAAGTCTTTTTGGTACTTCGGTTGACCTGTAGCGGTGATCGTCGCCAAAGTCCGACCGTGGAAACTGGCTTTAGCAGTCAAAATCAGCGGCTCGTCAATTTTTAACACTTGATGAGCGTACTTCCGCGCCAATTTAATCGCGCCTTCGTTCGCCTCCGCTCCAGAGTTGCAGAAAAACACCCGCTCAGCGCAGGAATGTTCTATCAGCCACTTAGCCAACTCACCTTGCACAGGGATGTAAAACAGGTTAGAAACATGGTGCAGAGTTTGAATTTGGCGCGTCACTGTTTCAACTAGAGCTGGGTGGGCGTGTCCCAAGCAGCAAGTGGCAATTCCAGCCACAAAGTCCAGATATTCACGCCCTTCAGTATCCCAAACGCGGCATCCAGCGCCTCGTTCTAAGGCAAGGGGAAAGCGCGCGTAGGTGGTCATCACAGAGTTATTAAAGCCGTCTGGATCATAGGGGCTAGATATGACGGGTGCTGACTCTGCTGGTATCGAGGGATCTTGAACGAGAGTTTCTATGCTCACTAGTTGCTCCTCTAAAATATTTATCCTCTTTCTGCAAGCTTAATCGGAATTCTCAAAACGTTCTGTCTAATCTGACGCAGCTTTCACTAAATCTTCAGCTAGCTGAGGATATCCTCAAAGGAGTGGCTCCGTGGAAAAACCTGTGTACTTAATGTATCAAAGAGTAGAGCTACGTAGATAAAGAGACATTCAGATTCCTAAATTCGTTACATCAGAAAATTCTTTTCTGACTGACTCTGCGATTAATGCAGTAAAGTCTTGCAGCATCAGTTTCCCTTTTTCAGGGCTGGATTGCTTTGCTGAGGACAACACTCCACTTGGAGGCACCCAATGCGTATGAGTGGGAAAATGATCGTAAGTTGGAAAGTCTGCGGGTGGGTCATCTGGGATGCGATCAACGTGCACTTTGTCTGGGTGCATCGCCATCATGCATGAAGTTTCCATAATCGCACCATGCTCCAGTGCCCAACTAGTAAACCCCTGACCGAAGACTTTATCGACCGTTTCTGGATTGAGAAAATCCCAATAGTCTAATCGCATCACTCGACTACCGGATGCATTGCCACATTCGCGCATAAACAACTCAATGCCTTCTGACAGGTGCCAGTTGTTCTCAAGATGCCCGTTCAACACAACGATGTGTCGAACTCCATGACGATTAAAATCCCGCAGCAAATCTAGAAGCATCAGGCTCAATGTGTGAGCATCTAGGCTCGTTGTGCCAGGAAAGTGATTTCCTCCACCGGATCGAGGCATGGAACGATAACCGTAGCCAATCGGATGAGCGACTAAAGCCCCCAATTCACGAGCAACCAACGCGCTCACGCCTTTCGATAAGTACATATCCGTACCCAAGGGGAGGTGGGGACCGTGTTGTTCGATCGCACCCGCAGGAATAAAAACAACGCTTCCCTTTTTAACGCGAGCATTATAGTCAGTCCAGGGTAAGCATTCCATCAAAACGTCTTCAAAGTCACTCATGTTCGCTCCACTAGCAAGAATAGTTGATCTTTGCACCGCGTTTGTTGCCGATCAAACGCTAGAATTTGAACCAAGAACATGACACGCCTCGCCAAAAAAGGCAGTATAGTCGCAAACTTCAAAAAACCGGACTCAACCGCTCTATTACTCAACTTCCCCATGAAAGAAGGGCTATCTGTCTTGGAGTCCAAATATAATCGCATCCAAAAAGAGCTAATTGGTGGTGCTGTAGCCCTTGGTTGCGTCTTACTAATTGGCACTTTATGGTACTGGCTAGTGGAGGGTTGGTCTTGGCAGGACTCGACTTACATGACGGTGATTACTCTATCCACTGTGGGATATGGAGAGATCCATCCACTGGGAACCCGAGGGCGTCTGTTTACCACCTCCCTAATTTTAATGGGCGTGGTTAGCATTGGCTATATCGTCAACCGATTTACAGAAGCCCTAATTCAAGGCTACTTTCAAGAAGGAATCCGACTACGGCAACAGCGGCGCTTGATGGAATTGCTATCTGGGCACTACATTATCTGTGGCTTTGGACGCACCGGGCGTCAAATCGCCTTGGAATTTGAGGCTGAAGGCGTCCCATTTGTGACGGTTGACTTGGATATTTCATCTATCCAGACGGCTCAGGAGCTTGGTTATATCGCGGTGCAAGGGGATGCCACGCTGGATGAAACCCTACTGAGGGTTAGGATTGAGCAGGCAATCTGTTTGGTGGCGGCACTGCCTTCGGATGCGGAAAATCTCTATACGGTGCTTTCGGCAAAGACGCTTAATCCCCAAATCCGTGCGATCGCTCGTTCCAGCACCCAAGAAGCCCTGCAAAAGCTACAACGGGCTGGAGCAGATGCTGTTGTCTCCCCCTACATTACTGGTGGCAAGCGCATGGCGGCTGCCGCCCTCAGACCGCAAGTAATGGACTTTGTGGATGGCATTCTTACGGGTGCAGATCGAGAATTGTATATGGAAGAATTCCGGCTCGACCCAGCTGTTTGTCCTTGCCTCGGTCAAACATTGAGGGAAGCAAGGTTGCGATCGCAAACTGGTGCCCTCGTTCTTGCCATCCGCCGCACCGATGGCACCCTCATTGGTGGTCCCACTGCCGACACCCAATTAATGGCGGGAGATTTGCTGATCTGCATGGGTACAGCTGAACAACTGCGGCAGATCAACCAAATACTAGGGCCGATTTCCACTAGCGTACTCCGTCCGCCTAAACACATCTGACAATTTGATGCGTGATGGCTGCACCGAACTCAGCTTAATTTTTAAGCTGAAGTTTTGGCGCGGTGCATCAGTAGCAAATGGGCTTAACCACGATGTGATCGCCATTACCCCTCAGTCATCCTCCATTTGAGTGAAATACCTGCTACAGGTGTTGTCGAAACTGCGCTTCAATGACGGGTTTGATCTGCCCAGGGAGTTAGGACTTGAGAGAGCCATTTCAACCCGTAGTCAATGACTAAACCAATTAAACCAATTACTGCAATACAGAACAAAACTTTCTCAGTTTGTAAAAATCGCTGCGCCTGGATAATTTTAAAGCCTAAACCGCTTTGAGCTGCAACGAGTTCGGCAATGACTAGATAGTTCCAGGCGCCGGAAATATTGACACGAAGCGTATCTAACACACTGGGGAACGTAGCAGGAATAATCACTTTAGACACCACATCCCAACGATTTCCGCCCAATGTATAAGCCACATTGATCATCTCATTGGGAATGAACTTGACTGCATCTGCAACCATGATGGCGTTGTATAAGACAACACCGAGTGTGATAATCAAAACTTTTGCTGGTTCGCCCAAGCCGACCCAAATCACAATCAACGGTACGAACGCTGTAACAGGCATATATCGCACGGTGCCAACAAAAGGGGCAAAGAAGCTCTCCATGCTAGCAAACGTACCCATCGCGATCCCAATTGGCACTCCAATAATGGCAGCAACGATAAAACCTGCCAGCACACGTCCACAGCTAATCAAGACATCGTTCAACAGATCATCTTGCGTAAACATGCCAATGCCAGCTTCAATGACTGCCGTTGGAGTTGGGAGAAACATCGGCGGTACTAATCCGGCGTAGCTGACAATCGCCCACAGTGACAATGGTATCGCCAGCGAAACCGCGATCAGCAATATCGATAACCCACGAGGGAATTCCTGGCGAATATTCCAGAAAACAGAGGGTTTCAAATAGCGATACTGACGAGACGGAGCAGGAACTGGTTGATTGAGACTAGATTGAGCCACCGGCGGTATTACCTCCATTAGGATAAAAGTGTGTGGTGAGAGACAACTAGAAAAATTTCAGGTATCGTTGCGGTAAGAACTTGATGCCCCGACAGCACGGCTCAAAGGGCTTACCTTCCAAATACAAGTCGCTGGCAAACCAAGCGCTATGCGGATTCCAAGGTAGTATTGTCATGCAGTTTGGGTCAGGATGAGCGGCAACTTCTTCACTCACATCTTGAGGCAGGCCATCTAAGGCAGATCCAGTGAACAATTCCGACCCTGCCATCATTTAATGTATCTGAACTGACATTTCAACTGATTCGCATAGGGTTAACTGGAAAAAATTACTCTAAGCTACCTTTATCAACTCAGGACTTTTAAGATTATGCTTGATACCCGCCTAATCGACAACTCGCGGGAAGAGACGACATACGCGCTTGATGCTTCGGCCTCCCTGAATCAGCCCAAGCTGGAGGTGCGAGAGCTATTCAAGTCGTACCCGGTTCGGGGTAAACAACAATTAATGGTGTTGTCAAACATCAATTTCAAGCTCTACCCCAGAGAGTTTGTCTGCCTAGTTGGCTCGTCGGGGTGCGGTAAGTCTACCCTGCTCAATATTGTTGCCGGACTGGTTTCGCCTTCTACAGGGCAGATACTTGTTGATGGTCAGGTGGTGAAGGGTCCAGGTTCTGATCGCGGCATGGTCTTTCAAGGCTACACCCTCTACCCTTGGTTGAGCGTCGCCCAAAACATTGCCTTCGGTTTGCAGCTTCGCAAAATGCCGAAGCTAGAGCAGCGTGAACGGGTATCTTACTTTATGAATGTGGTGGGCTTAACTCAGTTTGCCAATTCCTATCCCAAGCAGCTTTCGGGTGGTATGAAGCAACGAGTCGCGATCGCGCGTGCCTTAGCGAGTGAACCTGCTGTGCTGCTAATGGACGAACCCTTTGGGGCGTTGGATGCCCAAACTAAGGAACAGATGCAGCAGTTTTTGATGGAACTCTGGCAGCAGACCCAGATTACTGTGTTGATGATTACCCACGATGTTGAAGAGGCAATCTTTCTGTCTCAACGTGTCCACGTGATGAGTTCTCGTCCCGGTCGGCTTTATGTGGATCTTCCAGTGGATCTACCAGAGCATCGCGACCTGGAAATGAAGCTGTCATCAAAGTTTGTAGATATTAAGCGAGATATTATTCATGCATTGCGGAATGAAGCCCATTAGCATTTAATTCAAACCCCCACGAATAATGGCGGCTACCCTTGAACGACTACTCTCTGCTGCTAAACTGCCCCTTTTCCCAGAGCCACCTTACCAGAATGCCTATCCCTGTATACTACCAGACGGGGACTATGGTGCATCAAGCCGTCGGATATTATGACGGGGGCTAAAAAAGCAGTCGCTTGAATGGCGATTATGAGTGTTTACCGGCATCTTCAGAAGCGTTTATCCATATTGCGATGATTCGATTGATGCTACGCAGGCTTGCCTGAGTCTTTTCTGACCTCCTCCGTATTTCCAAACATCCTCTAACAAGCAAGACGAAAAGTTTTTTAAGCCCAGTCTTCTAATGTGAAACTTTTTAGTTTTAAAGACATTAGCTGGGCCTATAACTTACTGCGTTAAAAAGATTGCAAAATATTTATTTGTATCAGGAGAAAAGTAAGTTTTGTTGGTATTTGATTAGAGAATAAAACATAAAACGTATCACTGTTTTATTAGGAAAATAGCTAATAAAAACTTGAGGCCAAAATGACGTTTCAAAACTTTGGTAATTTTTGGGGATTGTTTGTTTACAACATCAGATTCTCTAATCTATTTAATGTTCCCATACTTTAATATTTTTTTAAGAAATTGGTTAAATATATATTATTTGCAGCAGCTGAGTTTATCATTATAAATAAACATTTTCTAGGTTATTTTGACAATTTATTAATTCCATAAAGTGCTATAGACTGATCGCGCTTCCACCTGGAAGACTTACGCAAATGTGGATTAAATCATTCCACCACCACTCCGAAGGCGCTCCTTGCCGTCGTGTAAGGCACTGACACTCATGTCCAGTATCACAAGTATTGAAAACAAATATGACTAAAAAATGACAAACTGTCCCTGCTATGACTCCCGTGAGCCTGGACAATCTGCTGCGCGATCGCCGATGATTTTCTGGCAGTATGGGATAGTTACATTGGAGCTATAACCAGGACAGAGAGATGATATATATATTAACCCAAAGTAATTGACAACCAAATGTCCAGTCTACAGGGACTGAGTGAGAACGAAGTCATGGTTCGCCTTGCTGCCGGACAAGGCAATAATGTTAAATTTGAAACGGGCCGTTCCTATAGGCAAATTCTCAAAGAAAACATCTTCACCTTTATCAACGGTGTTTTCTTTGCCCTCAGCGTGGTCTTTTTCTTGTTAGGACGCTCCGACGATGGCAGCCTCGTGGTGGTTGTGATCTTTGGCGGTGTACTTGTGAACATCTGCCAGGAAATTTGGGCGAAACAAAAGTTGGATCAAATCGCCTTGCTGCACCGACCTAGAGCCACTGTGATTCGCGATGGTAAGCAGCGAAGCATCGCTCCTGGAGAAATCGTGCTGGGGGATACCCTGCTGCTCGAACCGGGAGAACAGATAGTGGTGGATGGAATTGTAGTAGATTCAGGTAGAGTGGAGGTTGACGAATCCTTGCTGACTGGAGAATCAGACCTGATTCCTAAAGTAGCCGGACAGTCAGTTTATTCCGGCAGCTTTTGCGTCAGCGGCAGCACCTGCTACGAGGCGCAGAAAGTTGGAACCGAGACATTCGCCTATAAACTCACGGCTGGAGCCAAAACCTATCGCCAAATTTTAACTCCCCTCCAGTTTGAGATCAACCTGGTAATGCGGGTTTTTCTGCTCATCGCTTGCTTTATGTGGATTTTGTTATTGATTAGCTGGGTGAGTCGCTCCCATCCAGCATTGGATGTGCTACAGAGAGCCGCCGTGGTGGCGGGGCTGGTACCAGCGGGACTGTTGTTAGCGATTACTCTGGGTTATGGGCTAGGGGCGGTGCGAATGGTGGGGCAAAATATTTTAGTCCAGCAAGCAAATGCCGTCGAGTCGTTGAGCAATGTAAATATTCTCTGCCTAGATAAAACTGGCACACTGACGACTAACCAGATCGAATTGCAGTCAGTTTACCCGATTGGCATTACCGAGTCGGAGCTGCGGTCAATGTTGGGAGACTATGCGGCTAGTACAAAAGCGGGCAACCGTACCACTGAGGCGATTATAGCTGCATGCCCAGGGAAAGTGCGATCGCCTATTGCCGAAGTCCCCTTCTCCTCAGCCCGCAAGTGGAGCTACCTGGCTTTTAACGATCCCCAACGGCGCGGTATTTATGTTTTAGGAGCGCCGGAAATGCTGGCAGCACAAGTGTCTTTGGCTGATGAACACCGCGATTATATTCAATATCAGACGGAGCTTGGGTTGCGAGTTATACTTTTTGCTTACAGCCCTGATATCACTTCTGGTGGGGCTGTTGCTGAAAAGCCTAGTTTACCAATTAACCTAAATCCTGTGGGGATTCTCAGTTTTAGCGACCAGTTGCGCCCTCAAGTTCAGGAAACATTGTGTAACTTCGCTAATGCTGGGATCGAAGTCAAAATTATTTCCGGAGACAATCCCCAGACAGTAGCAGTACTGGCGAAACAGGCGGGACTGAGTTCAGATAAAGTGGTGTCTGGTATTGAGTTGGCGCAAATGGATCAAGCCCAATTTACCCAAACCGCCTTTGCGAGTACGATTTTTGGTCGCATCACCCCAGAGCAAAAAGCTATGATCGTGCAGAGTTTACGCAGATCCGGTAACTACGTTGCCATGATCGGGGATGGGGTAAATGATATCCTTTCACTCAAGCAGGCTAACCTGGCGATCTCGATGGAAAGTGGCAGCAAAGCAACCCGTGGTGTGGCTGATATTGTGCTGCTGAAGGACTCATTTGCAGCTTTACCGTATACCTTTTTGGAAGGGCAGCGGATTCGTAACGGCATACAAGACGTGATGAAGCTGTTTATGGTTAGAGGGTTTTGCGTCACCCTGCTGATTTTTGCGACGGCTATAGTCAGCGACAGTTTTCCTTTACAGAACAAGCAGAGTGCGCTGATTTCCTTAATTGGAGTAGGATTGCCCACCATCTGCATTCCCCTCTGGGCTAAACCTGGTAAGCCGCGTCATTACTCTCTTGTGCGATCGCTACTGCATTTTACACTTCCAGCGGCGTTAACTCTCAGCCTAATCGCCTTACTAATTTACCTGCTCTATTTGGTCAGAGCGGTTCTGGATATAGCCCCATCAGACTTGACTCAGGTTGATTACTCGGTGCCTCGCAGCGCTTTGGTGAGTATCTTGGTGCTGTGTGAGTTGTGCCTGATTCCTTTTCTCAAACCCCCAACTACAGCCTGGGTAGGTGGCGAACCCCTCAGTGGCGATTGGCGATACTCCCTAACTGCTCTGATTCTCCTGCTAATATATGCCACGATTCTGGCTGTTCCCCCTTTGCGCGCATCTTTTGAACTTGCGCCGCTCAGTATCTTCGATAATTTGTTCCTCGGTCTAGTCACGCTAGAGTGGTGCTTGATCGTGCGCCTTGTCTGGCGTACCCGATTTCTGGATCGCTTCTTGGGGGTTGACCTAAGCTAGAAAATCGCGCTCAAGTTGTTTGTAGAAGAGCAATTTAATGACACCATCACAAACTCCAACTAAATATTCCGTTAGCGTGTGGGAAGTCGTTACCATTATCAGTGGTGCTCTCGTGCTTGTAATTCTCGGATTCAGTGGAGTAGTCATCAAGTTTGTTAAAAACGCCTCGGAGCCCACTAGAGTAAAAGCTATAGCCGAGAGGATCGTGGAATATCAAATTCCAGGTAAATCAAAAGGCTGGTTTGGCATCAATATTGGCAGTGGGGAAATAGCTTTGGTCGGTAGTGCAGATGTACAACTTCTGGTTGGCAAGCTTTCTGTAGATACTCAGACGAAGGAAAATGACATAGCGGAAGTATTTAGCGAGATATTATTATTAAATAATGTAACTTCTTCTCGCATAGAAAACAAGAATTTATGCGGCATAACTGTTCCTGTCACGATTGAGAAGGGAGAACTAAGTTTGTCAAAGCAGTCTTCACCCGTGCCTGCCATTAGGTACAGAGCAGCGGCAATTTTTAAGGATAGCGAGCAGCTAGTTATACTGCGTACAATCGGTAAAAATGCCGAAGAGAATGTTGCTCATGTTTTCAATTCTCTTAAGTGTAAGTAATATCTCGCCAGCCCACTTATGAGCGTTGTTGCCATTAGGAATTCCTATGTCAGTCAAAGAACGTGCCTTTTTAGCTTTGTTGGTATTCATTCCAATTTCCATTGCCGCCCATTTTTTGCATTGGGGTTCACTTGCTGTCTTCATTACTTCTGGGCTAGCAATTATACCTCTTGCTGCGTGGATGGGTACAGCGACGGAAGAAATTGCTGTAGTTTTAGGCCATTCTATTGGGGGACTTTTGAATGCAACCTTTGGGAACGCCACTGAACTAATTATTGCTGTAGTCGCGCTCCGGGCTGGATTAGTGGGACTGGTCAAAGCCACTATCACGGGTTCAATTATCGGTAACCTACTTTTAGTGATGGGCTTGGCTATGCTGCTCGGCGGACTCCGTTACAAGGAACAGGAGTTTCAACCGACTGTAGCACGAATGAATGCTTCATTCCTAAACCTGGCAGTCATCGCCATTCTGCTGCCGACTGCTATGAACTTTATGTCAGGTGGTATGACTCAGGCCAAGCTCCAAAGTCTTTCTAGCGCCGTCGCAGTGGTGTTAATCCTGGTCTATGGACTAATGTTGCTGTTTTCGATGCGTACCCATACCTATCTCTATAATTTAGGTTTGGCAGAGCTGGAGCCAGCAGAAATAGCGGATGCGAATCTAGCAACAGACAACCCCTCACATAAGGTCAATCTGTGGTTCTGGATGGGTGTGCTATTGGCAGTGACTATCCTCGTGGCAATTGAATCAGAACTGCTAGTCGACACACTTAAAGAAGCCACATCCCGTTTGAGGTTGACTGAGCTATTTACGGGCGTCATCCTTCTGCCTATTATTGGCAATGCAGCTGAGCATGCAACTGCGGTCACTGTAGCGATGAAAAACAACATGGCTCTTTCACTCTCAGTTGCTGTGGGTTCTAGCCTGCAAATTGCACTGTTTGTTGCTCCAGTTTTAGTCCTGACGGGCTTGGCAATTGGTCAGCCGATGGATCTAAATTTCCATCCTTTTGAATTGGTCGCAGTTATGGTAGCAGTGTTGATCATCAACTCTGTTAGTTCAGATGGACGGTCTAACTGGCTAGAAGGTATCTTGCTCTTAGCGACTTATACTGTTTTAGGACTGACCTTTTACTTCTATCCTAGCAGTTGAAGAAATTCGGTAGGTCAACTACCTTGACAAAATGGGAGTCAAGGGAAAGGTGCCGTGGCACTACGTCTGCTGCGAAAATAAAAGCATGACGATTGACACTAATTCTTCCCAGCCTAGCTCTTCCCCTACCCCAGAGACCATGCGCCATCAAGACTTTCCGCCAGATACTCTGGACGGTACAAGTAATAATCACCTAGCCACAGCAAGTGTGGCAACTCAGCCAGATTTAGTAACGATGCCCCAAGGGGACTCTTCGACAGCGATCGCTACACTCCAATCGCCGCAACACGACTCTGGCCAGGCTAAAGCCAATCTCGCCGATAGAGCGCGGATTGCAAGGCATAGGAAAACTAATTCACGGGCTTCCCTGATTACTCTAGTGGCGATCGCTGTCCTAATCCTGGGGCTAGCCCTAGATAACTTTTTGCTCGGTATGTTGGGAACGCTGCTAGCTCTACTGCTGTCGCTGTTCGTACTTTGGCCCCGGTTGCAAGCAGTGGCGGTTAAGTTGATTTCGCCGCAAAAGCGATCGCTGTTTGTGGCAGCACTGGGAGTCACAGCTGCCCTAATCGGCTTGTTCAAGTTCACTGGTGTCAACCGCCGCATCTGGATCTGGGCTACCCAGTTAGACTGGGGTGCTGTCGGGGCGTTGGGCGAAGTGTTTGGAGCCTTGGGGCAAATTTTAATTGCCATTGTCGCCGTTTACGTTGCTTGGCGACAATACATTATTTCCAAAGACCTCACAATTCAGCAAAACCTGCTCACCGTTCAGCAAAACCTGATTACTCAGCAGCAGACAATCGATACGTATTTTCAGGGCATTTCTGATCTAGTGTTGGATGATCAGGGACTGCTGGAAGACTGGCCCCAAGAACGGGCGATCGCCGAAGGTCGAACCGCTGCTATCCTCAGCAGTGTGGATGCTAGTGGTAAAGCCAAAATTATCCGATTTTTGTCTCACTCGAAGTTGCTGGCGCCCCTGAAGCGCGATTGCCGTCTAGGTCGAGCGATTTTGAATGGCACTGGCGGCTATGCCGAAGACCCACTTGATGGTGTGCGCGTCATTGACCTGGGAGTGATGCTGGCTGGGGCAGACCTTGCTGGTAACGATCTGCGTGGCACAGACCTGAGTGAAGCCAATCTTTTCCGTGCGAATCTTAGCCACTGTAACTTAGTCAAAACCAACCTTACCCGTGCCATCTTATCCGACGCTCAATTGGTAGGAGCTGACTTTAAGGGAATCATCCTGTTCTACGGCTGTGCTGAAACCGCCACCCCTCGCAGTCGCACCGAGCCACCCAATTATAAAACAGGCGCTCACACTGGCGCTGTAATTGAAAACGCGGACTTCAGTGGTGTCCAGAGACTCTCTGAACCAGTACGCTACTATTGCTGTACTTGGGGCGGCTCTAGAACGAGAGACACAATTCCCGGTGGTTGTGAAGGTATTCCGAATCAATTAGGTCGTTAAAAGTTTTTAAATCAGGCTAAATATCCCTGATTTATCGGCTTATATAGCAATCCGGTTTGATTTGGCACCTGTAGCGCAGGCATGTGAGCCTAGCGACACTGGTATGCTTGCATACCTTCCCTATGGAACGTTTTCTGAATTATTTAGGACTGCTATAGTCGGTAGGAACGCTCGTTGCTAGGAGCAAGCCTGATTAGCTCTTCTACATTGCGTAGAATTGTGTTGCAAATTACATCTAAGGGTAGATCACTTGGATCGTGTCCAAAAGGCTCTTCGATTTCAGAGCCAATTTCTTCAATGCTTAATAATGTGAAACTCACCAAAGAAATTATGGGGCCGGTCCACCAAGATACATCATTGACTATATCAAGAGGCAATACCAAGCAATAAACTAACACCAATTGCTTGAGTCTAATCGAATATATTAAAGGCAGTGGCGTTTTCAAAATACGTTCACAACCACCCAAAATATCTACTAAATCATCCACCAACTTGTGTAAGGCAGTCAGCTGATAGATATTTAGACAATTACGGTCTTGCTGATACTGCAAATAATCCGTAATCCAGAAGGCAATTTGTAGTGGAGGATGATTTGTATCTTTGAGCTTCAAATACTTGATTGAGGACATCAATGACGCTAACTCATCGTTCACAGACTCTGACCTGAGATGTAACTTCATTGCGATCGCAAAAGCAACTATTAGCCGTAGTGTTGCCTCCTTTTCTCCTCGATCCTGCGGTGACTGTTCTTTAACTACTATCCAAATGTCACGAGCTAAGTTACGAACCGTATTGACTAAAGAACCCCATAGTCTGCGCCCTTCCCAAAATCGCTCATGAGCTGTATTCGTTCGGAAAACTAATAACAAACTCAAACCAATATTGAAACTCAAAACGGCAGTGGTACTGGTACTACTCTTATCTGGAAATGCTACGGGTAAACCATAATTGTAAAGTATTTTTATTAATTCCCCATAGATAAAATAAAAGATTACCCAGGGAAGAATTGTTGGGAGAATTGATGTCTCAAGTCTAAAAATTACTTGAAACCAGTTGGCATTTTCGCCAGTATAGCGGTAATACTTTGTTGTAAACGAATTTTTTGGCCTGTTTAAAAGCCGTTTGCACCGTCTGAGTAGATCATTATGATTTGAGCGGCTCATCTGTTATAAGTCCAAGTTGTAAACACAAAGTTACTAGAAGCTTGCTGCCACCACCGCCACTGCCCAGCTTACAGCCTAGTTAATCACGGTGATATCCGCAAGTTTGGGCAGACAAGCAAAAGAACACAACGTTACCAGTACAAGACTTGCCACCACTTCTTACGTGGTGCGGGGCAGCACTGCTACCGCCACACCGGGTAATCTTTTGCCGCTCAATTACTGCAATGATGGCTCGGCTTTCTTCACTTCGTAGACGTTATCCTCCCCATGTTTTGCTTGGATGTGGCATCGCTCTACGCCGTAAACAAAGATTTCTCCAGTCTCAATCTTATAGACCCAGGCGTGGAGGTTAAGTTGACCACTGTAGATTTTAGAGTGGATGATTGGGTAACTCCGTAGGTTTTCGAGCTGGGTCAAGACGTTTTCTTCAATTGCAGCGTTTAAGAGGTCTTCGCCTTCGGACTCTTTATAGTTGTGCTTGAGGAGCAGGCGGGTACCCTCTGCATACTTTAACCAGTCGTAAACCAAAGGCATATCTTCAGCTAGGCTACCCAGTTGCAGCAGCCCCTTCATGGCTCCACAGTGGGAGTGACCGCAAACAATAATATCCTTGATATCCAAAGCCTGGACAGCGTATTCGATAGCGGCACCCTCACCGCCATTGGTTGAACCATACGGTGGAATGATGTTGCCAATATTGCGCACAATGAACAGTTCACCCGGTTCGGTTTGAGTAATTAGATTTGGGTCAACCCGAGAGTCGCAGCAGGTGATGAATAGTATTCTGGGGTGCTGACCATGAGAGAGCTCCTCAAACATCTGCCGGTGGTTGCTGAAATATTTGGTTTGGAACTCGCGCACACCTTGACTCAACTTCCGCATAATCAGATTTTTCCTATTGGAGAAACAACATATTTTGACTTATCCGCCAAGCTCTAAGCTACAGCACTTGCTACTAAACCTTGCACACGGATGTGCTATACAACTGCACTAAAAGCGAAGATCTCTACCCCGCTACCTTTGAGGGTTCAGTGATAAACGGTCTGCGGTAGCGCTCCAGCAAACGATCCCGCTGTACAAATATCTTGCTTCCCATGTTCTCCTGTTGCTTCTCCCACATCGACAAAAAGTCGAGGCAGGAGTGGTCAATGTAGCTCAGCAACTCCAGGTGGATATGGATTTCCTTCCCTGGAGGAATTTCCTCCAGGGTTTTGGCAAGCTGCGGTAGCCGAATAAATGTCGCCGCCCCCTCCAGATACACGTCAATCCGCTGGTTATTTTCATCCCAATCAGTGAGGATATTAAGATGGGAGACTTTGTAGATTAGCTTGATCGTTGATAGCACAATGCCAAGCAGCACGCCGAATAGTAGATCGCTAGCGATAATCCCGCCCAAGGTGGCAAAGTAGATAAATACAGGGATGCGCCCGTATTGGCGTAGCTTCCTGATGCTCTCTACTTTCACCAGCTTATAACCCGTAACAACCAGAATCGCTGCGAGGCTGGAAGTGGGGATCAGCTTCAGCACGGAAGGTGCGGCAACAACAAGAGCCAACAGCCACACCCCGTGAAGAATCGTAGATAGTCTGGTTGTGGCTCCAGCTTCCACGTTCACAGAGCTGCGGACAATCACACCCGTCATCGGCAACGCCCCCAATGCGCCACAAATCATGTTGCCAAAGCCTTGCGCTGCCAATTCCCGATCAAAATTAGTCCTTGACCCTTGGTGAAGCCGATCCACCGCCGCTGCCGAAAGCAGACTTTCCGCACTAGCGATAAAGGCAATGGCAATTGCGTCAATCAGCAGTGGTGCCTGTAACAGGCGCTGCAAGTTCTCCACAGTGGGGAAATGAATCGTTTCGCCAAGGTTCTGTGGTATATTAACGTACTGAATAGGCAGCTTCATCACATTTGCTAGAGCGGTTGCAACAACTACACCAATCAGGGCACCGGGCAGCAACTTCAATTTTCTGGGCTTGAAATGATCCCAGAGGATAAGTGTGATGATGGTAATGATACCGACAAGGGCAGCGATGTGATGGTTGCTGCCATCAGGAGGAAAGATGGCCTTGTAGATCGAGCTGGGAATGGAAATCAGGTTTTCGAGTCCGTGAGCGCGAGGCTTGACATCGAGCATCACGTGGAATTGGGAGGCGAAGATCAGGATGCCAATGCCTGCGAGCATCCCATAGATCACAGCAGGAGATATAGCGCGGAAAACCCCACCAAGCTTGAACACCCCAGCAAGCAACTGGATCAGACCCGCGAGGAGAAGAACAGGTCCTAGCATTTCAATGCCATACTTCTGAACCAATTCCCAGACAATGACGGCAAGCCCAGCCGCCGGTCCACTTGCCTGCAACGGGGAGCCTGCAATAGTGCCGACAATAATTCCGCCAACCATTCCCGTGACCAATCCAAGAGCCGGAGGCACCCCTGAAGCGATCGCAATCCCCATGCATAGCGGCAGGGCGACAAGAAACACAACTAACGATGCCACTACATCGTTAGTGATGGAGCGTTTGTCTTTGATATCTCTGATTGCCATTTTTTCCTCTGACTAACAGCCAACCCTATTGGCCTGATTACTAGGGTTAATTGCTATGTTCATAAATCTTTATGAATTTTAGATGAAGCATTAATGAGAAAAGTTTCATGCTCGGAGCCGATAGCCCATGCTTCTGACGGTTTCGATCAGGTTATCGCCTAGCTTCTTGCGTAGGTAACCAACGTAGACATCAACGATATTGGAGCCAGGATTGTAGTCGTAGCCCCAGACGTGACTTAGAAGCTGCTCTCGGCTCATCACTTGTTCTGGATGGCGCACAAAGGCTTCCACTAACATGAACTCTCGCGCCGATAGCTCGACGGCGCGAGCACCTACCCGACAAGAGCGCGATCGCAAGTCAAGGACAATGTTGCCAGCCCTTAAAACCATTTCCTCATTACCTTTGGGTAAACGACTGCCGCGCAACCGCACCCGTACCCGAGCCAACAATTCTTCAAAGCGAAAGGGCTTCGTCACGTAATCGTCAGCGCCACCCTCCAGTCCAGCGACTTTATCCCTCACGTCGTCACGAGCGGTGAGAATAATGATCGGTAGTTGTTCGCCCTGGCCTCGCAATTCCTCCAACACCGTCCAACCATCTTTGCCAGGGAGACCTATATCAAGGATTAGGAGGTCAAAATCACCGCTTTGAGCCATAAACAACGCCTCATGACCGTCCTTTGCTACTGCTGTAGTGAACCCCGCCGCCCGTAGCCCTTTTTCCAGGAAGGCGGCAATGCGGGGCTCGTCCTCGGCGATCAAAATCTGGTTAATCAGACAGAACCTCCACAGGGAGAGCAAGCGGAATTACAATGGTGAATGTAGAGCCACCACCGGGTCGGCTTAAAAGTTCTACCCGACCGTAGTGGGCGATGGCGATCGCTCGCACAATAGACAATCCCAAACCAGCCCCTTCAGAACGACGGCGGCTACCGGAGCCACGGGCGAAGCGCTCGAAGATCCGCTGCTGGTCGGCAAGGGTAATGCCTTCCCCAGTGTCACGCACCCAGAAACTAACGTATTCATCCTTTAATGCTGAACCAAGCGCAATCACATCACCATCTGTCGTGTACTGGGTAGCGTTCTGAGCCAGGCTCATCATCGCTTGAGTCAGCCGCTGGCGGTCAGCCACAATGCGCCCAGCACCTGTGTTTTCCAGACGCCACTTCCGAGAAGCTAAGGCTCTGGATTTTGTGTAAAGTTCCTCGGTTAGCAAGCCAATATCAACGGTTTCTAGATTGAGAAAATTCGGTTGCTCTGCCTTAGCCAACAGTAGGAGGTCATCGACAAAGCGACTCATTCGATCCAGCTCATCAGTGACGATTTCCACCGTTTCACGTCGCTCCTGGGGATCGTCGCCCAGCAGTTCCAAATGGCCTCGGATGATTGTAATCGGCGTCCGCAGTTCATGCCCTGCGTCGTTGATGAAGTCGCGTTGACTGGTGAAGGCAGCCTGGAGACGGTCTAGCATCTCGTTAAACGTAATGGTGAGTTCGGCAATTTCGTCTGCTCCTTGCACCAGGATGCGTTGAGTCAGATCAGATTCGCTAATCGAGTGAGCTGTTTCGGTAAGTAAGCGCAGGGGGGCTAACACGCGTCCAGCCACCACCCAGGCTAGCACCGAGGCCACACCTAGGACAGCCATCGTTACCTCGATAATGACAATAACCGCCTCATCTACCTGCTTATGATCGCCGTGGTTGGAGTGGGCTACCACAAACACCCCGTGATTTTTCCCTATGATTACTGGCTCAACCAGATAGATGATAGTACCTGCTGGCGTTGCCTTCTTGCCTCGCTCAGGCTGGGTGAGTTTCACCCAATGTTTTATCAGAGTTGAATCCGGCTGTAGAGGAGCTACAAGGTCTTCAGGACTGGATTGGTAGAATTTACCATTCAAAAGCGTTATGAAAGCCGCGTCGTTATCGGGAATGTTGCGCGACAGAAATAATTTGAAGATGGCAGCGATATCATCCCCAAAGGGTTGAGCGGTGTTTGGGTTCCGTCCCTTGGTCAATCGTCGAAACTCCTCCACGTCTTGGATAAAAGACCTTTCAACCCGCTCTTCTAGTTGGACAAGAAGAACCTGACGGATTGCCAGGATTGATACTAATGTGGAGAAAGCCATCAGTACGATGTACCAAGCTAGGATACGTGTTCTAACTCCAAAGAAGATTTTGCGCCATCCACTGGGTCGGTTAGTCTGGGTCACATTACCATTTTGGTCACCTGTTGAGGAGGGTTTTGCGCTTAAAGTCGTCATTCTGCTTGCCCAACCCCGCTATTTTCTTTATATAGCGAAATTTCAAGCCTTGCGCTCATAGCTGCGTCAAACTGACTGCGCAATACTAAAACTAATCAGCACGAGTCTAAGTTATGGATTTCCCGCGAGCGCGCCAATACTTCTACCAAGAGATTAATCAACCTGACGAGAAAATTAATCTAGCAAATGCAGCGCTTTACATCGCTCAGGAAGAGTACCCAGATCTCGACCCAGCTGAGTACCTCAATGCCCTAGATACGATGGCGCTTGAGGTACAAGAACGCATGAGCGCCGAACCGTATCCCCTGCGGATTATTCAGACTATTAACCAGTATCTGTATGATGACCTAGGATTTAGCGGGAATACAACTGACTACTACGACCCGCGCAACAGCTTTTTAAATGAAGTCATTGACCGGCGGATTGGCATCCCGATCACGCTCTCGCTAATCTACCTGGAGGTGGCGCGGCGGATTAATTTTCCCATGGTGGGTGTGGGAATGCCGGGTCATTTCCTGATTCGCCCGGAGTTTGAGGATGTCGCAATCTTCGTTGATGCCTTTGAGCGTGGGAATATTATATTTGCACAGGATTGTCAGAAACGACTTAACGATATTTACGGTGAACCAGTAGAGCTGCAACAGGAGTTTTTCGCTCCGGTGACTTCCCGGCAATTTTTAGTCCGGATGTTGAGCAATCTTAAAATAATTTACCTGAACCGGGAGGAGTGGGAAAAAGCTTTGGCAGCAGTTGAACGAATTTTGCTGTTGTTTCCTGGCGTGCCGCTGGAATTACGGACTCGCGGCCTAATTCACTACCAGCTTGGTCATTGGACGTCAGCTTGCGAAGATCTAGAAACTTATCTGGCAAAGGTTCCCTCTGCTGAGGATGCCCCCAATATTCGCCTATTATTGAACCAGATGGGTAGAAATACTTAAAAGCTATGGAAAACCTTGGGTTCGCTCTTCTGCCAAGCGTTTGATGCGTCCGAGCTGAGCTTGCATATCTGATTTTGTCCAGTGTGACGCGAAGGTATTGAAGCCCCAGCGAATCAGGGGGTTAGGAATCTCGAACTCAAAGCGGTTGAGTAATCGCGTTCCCTGTTCAACTGGTTGACATTCCCAGCGATCGCGCCCTTGGAAAAATCCCTCAAATCCCCAAACAATCACACCTGGTTGGCGCTCCAATACCACATTATTTAGGGTAGGCGCAAGCAGAGGGATTTGAACCACAAAGCGACTGCGGCTACCAACATCGGTACACCACTCCCCCACAGGTTCGCAACGCAGGGCGGGATTAAGCCATCGGTGCATCAGAGCGTGATCAGTAATACAGTGATCTACTACAGTGGCACTGGCATTGATTTGAATAGACTGCTCAAAAACGTTTTTATCCACGAATCTCCTCAGCCCCGAAAGCGCGAACCTGCCCCTCTGCCTTACTTTGACTTTGCTGAAAATCCAGTTTAGTCCTTAGTTCATCCTTGATGCGGTTAAGAATTGAGGTTTCATCAAGCGTTGCCAAAATACGGCTGACGACAGCTTTGGGACCATCCGGTCCCCAAGAGGCACCATTGGCTAAGTAAGCTTTAGTCACTTGTCCAATGCCATAAGAGGAAACGCCAGCCACCCCCGCTTGAGTCAGAGCCACCGACAAATAGGGACCGAGGGAAGCGCCGCCGGTAGCCGGGGCAGATAGACCTAGTAAGCCTTTAAGGGAACTCAAGCCTAAAGTCGCCAGCAGTTCACTGGCACTAATGCCACCCATACTGATGGCAATTTTTTGCAGCAATCCTACGGCTCCTGCTTGAGTCATGGGGATACCATAGAGCTTGGATAAACTCAGGATCAGGACGACATCAATCACGGCTCCGCTGAGGATATCGACCACGGTGACTGGATTGAGGGCGATCGCCACTGCCTTAGTCATGACCGCCCTCCAAATCAGCGCTTTAGCGCTATTGTCACGAATCTCCAGTTTTCGCTGCACCAATTGCTCATTCACATTATCAGCATAGAGCATGGTATTGAGGGCAACTAAGGCTTTGCCTTCCCGATGCAAAATTTCTAATATTTTGAGCTTAAGCTCCTCGACTTGGGGTTCGCCAGGACTCAGTTGGACACCCCTACTACCATCGGCACGACGAGTTGCCTTGGCAACCAGGGGTGAGGCAGCTGCCATGACAATTTCATCAGGTGAGAGTAACTCCCGCACCCGCTCATCCCGGATTTTCTGGTAAATCGCCATCCGGTCTGCCTGTGGATACTGATCAATTTTGTTAAATACGAGCAGAATTGGTTTACCGAGTTCCCGCAGCTGGGACAGAGCTTCGTATTCCACCTTTGTCATATCACTGGCAACGACAAACAAGATTAGATCCGCGTGTTGGGCAACGGCACGGGCTAGGGCAGCACGGGTTTCACCTTCTACTTCATCGAGTCCAGGAGTGTCAATCAGTTCCACCTGAGTCTCCCCAAGACCGGGCAGGGTAACTTTAAGACACTGCTCGTTCTCCCCTACAGTCTCTTGACTAATGCTCCAAGAGGTGCGTGCAGCAGTGCGAGTAACGCCGTGAAGCGGGCCAGTTTCAAACACTGCTTGCCCCGACAAGGCATTGAGGAGGGAAGACTTACCCCGTCCCACCATGCCAAACGCAGCAATCTGCACCACCCTGCGCTCTAAGTTCACCAGCATTGTCTGTAGCTGTTCAATTTCCACCTCCAGCCCAGCTCGTTCCTGGGGTGTGAGGTCGAGATTGGCTACCAACTCTTTGAGAGCCGTTTGTGCCTGTTTATAGTTCAGTTCTGCCTGAATGTCTTCGAAGCTTAAAATGGCACTGTCCAGTTCTTCGTCTAAGTTGACTGGACTCCCAGGGGTTGAGGGCGTCGGATTAGGCATCGGGTCAGGCAATTTTGATTATATGCGATTACTATAGCGTTTCTTGATCGGATGAGGTACACACATAAGGGGTAGAACGTTTACCAGTCGAGGGTTCCGGCGTACCTCACGCGAATAGGAACCGCTATATGCCCTTCGATCATAATGACTTAAATTGGGCAAGTTCAGGTTTGGTATGGTGGGGAGTATGTCAATTGGAGAAGAGCAGCGGTAGAAGGAATAGTGAGTGCTAAGCGTTTGCCAGAAACAATTGCCTATGTCCGGATTACGCGACAATCCTGGCAACAAGGCTTGCTTGAGGGGGAAGTGAGAGCGGGTGAATTTGAGTGGCAGTTCCAGTGGTGTTTCCGACAGGCTCAACTGTCCGTTAAGCCTTCCCAAGGTCGCGCTTTAATCAAGGAGCCGCTAGGTCGCTTCCTGGAGCAACGAGATTATCAGCTTGAGCCTGGAGGAGACTACGCTTTTACGATTCGGGCTAAACTTTAGCGACGAGCCGTTCCAAGTAGCGTTCGATCAGGAGGATGGCAACAATGTCATCCCAGGGGCGCGGTGGGTTTCGTAGGCTGCGTGGCAGGAGGCGAAAAAGACCTCTAGGAGGATACATCTGCCAATAGCGATCGCGTGCTTCTAAGCTGCTGTAGCGCTCATCCACTAAAACAATATGTAACGGCTCCAGTAAATCAGATTTCAATTGCTGTTTCCAGCGCTTGGCTGTGGTTTGGTTTCCCATCACCAGTAAGGAAATGGGAAACTTCTGGCGCAGTGCTTGGATAGTTGCTAACGCATCACTAGCTGGGACAACTTTGTGATAATATACTTGCCGATCCAGTCCCATTACAGCTAGCCCACACTTATCCCGACCTGGATCAAAGCCCAAGATTACTGGCTGGGTCGGCGAAAATTCTGGCTCGGGATTCAGGGGAGTGCTTGAGCGCATAACTAGGTGCGAAAAATAATTTGTCCGTTTTGAACTGCCACCAGTTCCACTTTAAGAGGCCCAGCTATGTAAGTATCCTCTGCCGCGACGGCTTTGATATCTACTGGTTGATTGTACTGCTTCAGCTGCTCAACGAAGCTCATCAGGTTTTTGGTAGAATCGTCTCCAAGGTTAATTTTATCCCCTATAATACCGGCACTACGAGCGCGGAACTTGTAAGCAAATAGCAGCAGGTTAAGGCGTTGTTGAATTTCCTCAGGCGTCATGGTTGCTGGATTCACAGAAGTTGCTGCCACTACATCGCCTGCATGGAATACCATTTTATTTCGAGTCACATTCCCCAAGACTTGTAAGCGCTTTTCTCCCAGAAGGTAGTTGCCAGCGGAGAGAATCTGTACTACATAATCTTGACCGTCATCAATTTGCTGGATGAGTTGATTGAGCTGTCCCGGTGGAATTTCAACCACCTGTCGATTCACCTGGTTTGTGCCGGGCTGAGTAAATTCGCTCGCTATTTGATTCGCTTCCCGTAGGAGTTCCCTAACGGCTTGGCGAGCGGCTTCGTATCCGACAACGCGCATTACAGCAGCAGAGAGGACTTGATCCCGACGGACGGCAACGTTGCCCCGACGCAAGACTTGATAGGACTGGTAGTACTTTCCTAGCCTTGCCACTTCCCGCTCGAGATAGTTTTGTTGTGTTTCCAGTTCTTTAAGACGAGTTTCTCGCTGAGCAATCACCTGGTCTCGCTCGGCAATGTCGCGATCAAGCTGAGCAATATTTTGATCAAGCTTGGCGATCACTTTGTCACGCTGGGCAATCAGGGCTTTGACTCCGTTGAGTTGCTGGATCAGTTGCTGGCGTTCAACCTGGAGTTGTTGAATTTCCGAGCGCAGCGCCCTTACCTGCTGGGAAACCGTTCTGAGTAGAGCTTGGGCTTGCTGGAACTGCTTTGAAACCTGAGTTAGTTGAGTTTGGGTGCGATTGAGTTGAGCTTGGGTTTGGGATTGTTTGGCAATCGCCGCTTGCAATGACTGATTAGTAGCTGCCAAGCGTTTCTGAGCCTCTGCTTGCCGTTTTTGCGCCTCTATTTGTTCGGCTTTTTGTTCGGCTCTGGCTTGCGCTAGCTCTTTTTCTACCTGACTTTTCTGGGTAGTTGTGGTTTCTAGCTGCCGACGGGTGTTGTCAAGATCGTGACGCTTGTGCCTAAGTTCTCTTTGAATATGTTCCAATTCAAAGACCCCAGTCCGCAATCTTTTGTCAACGGCAAATAAAATTGCCAGCGTAAAGGTGGAAATGAGGCTGCCTGTCAAGATGGTGACTACAACAGCAGTGTTGCGGGGGCGAAGCTTGAACAGGCTGAGGCGCGCCTTCCCCACCCGCGTGCCAATGCGATCGCCCACCGTCGCGATCACGCCTCCTAAAATCACAATTGCCGCAATCAGGACGTACCCGGTGGTCATTTACAGCTACACGAAACCCCTCCAGATACAGCCTACTTCAAGCTCCTGGGGTTTGCTATTACTGACCCCTGACCGCTTTCAGGTAAACTGCTGGCTCAAGGCTACCGGGTTGTGGACGGTAATCTTCTTTTTGTCAATTGAAATCATATTTTCTTGCCGTAGGTCACCGAGTAACCGCGTTACAGTCACCCGGGTAGAGCCAATTGCTTCCGCGATCGCCTGATGGGAAAGCTTTAGATCAATTGTAATCCCATTAGCTTTGGGAACGCCAAAATCGCGACATAGAATCAGCAGAAAGCTCACCAAGCGAGAACCCATATCTCGATGAGCCAAGGTTTCGATCATCATCTCCGTCTGTAAAATTCGAGACGAAAGTCCCCGCAGCATTAACATCGACAACTCTGGATTATCTTTGAGCGCTTGCTCTACCTGTTCAATTGGTGCTGACAGTAACTCTACTGACGTAAAAGCCACCGCATGGTAGAACCGATCTGAGCGATGCCCAGTGAGCAGCGACAGAACCCCAAAAACGCTATTTTCTCGCAGCAGCGCCACTGTAATTTCTTCTCCAGCCTCATAGACCCTAGAAAGCTTGACAGCGCCTTTAAGCAGAAAATAGAAGCGTTCCGCCGGATCTCCGGGGAAAAAGATCGTCTTGCCTCGTTCGAATGTTTCTACAACTGGTGGAAACGAACCACTCCCAACCTGACGAAACACAGCTGCTAAAGGTCTATCTTGCGTCACGACCATATCCCTTGCCCTAACTGATGCCGGAAAGATTAAACCAGATTATGTGCTCACGAACGCTCAAAACCAATAATCCGTTTTATTAAGCTAAATTTAGCACCTAGCCGAGGTGTGTAGGGCAGTTTGAGCCTGCCAAATGATCTAGAAAATTGTTGTCATGGCGTATAACATTGCCACGGGTGTCAAGAAACCCCGTAGCAACATCAGTTTAGAATTGGCGGTTTCCAGCGGCGAAGAGTTCAAGTAATTACAGTTGGTTTTTCCATGCCTGTAGTGGTGCGGATCTGGGCAATTTCATCGGCAATTGAGATCAATTTTGCTAACTTCTGTTGCGGGTCGAGGTTCTGTTGGGTAGCATCTGGTTCGTAGCTTTCCAGATAAACTCTCAGGGTTGCTCCTTGGGTGCCAGTGCCAGAAAGTCGGAATACAAGACGGGAGCCATCTGTAAAGCCAATCCGAATGCCTTGATGCTGGCTTATACTACCATCAACGGGGTCGGTATAGCTAAAGTCATCACTGTATTCGACCTGATAGTTCCCGAATTGCTTTCCTTTCAGGGTTGGCATTGAGGAGTGGAGTGTTTCAATCAGTTTGTTTGCTCTGTCGGTTTCTACCCCTTCGTAGTCATAGCGGGAATAGTAGTTGCGCCCGTAGGTTTGCCAGTGTTCCCGCACAATCTGCTCAACCGACTGCTGCCGTACAGCCAGAATATTCAACCAGAACAGTACTGCCCACAGCCCATCCTTCTCACGCACATGGTTAGAGCCAGTGCCGAAGCTCTCTTCACCACATAAAGTAGCTTTGCCCGCGTCTAAGAGATTGCCGAAAAACTTCCAGCCTGTGGGAGTCTCGTAGCACTCAATGCCAATTTGGGCAGCAACCCGATCTACTGCCTGACTGGTGGGCATTGATCGCGCTACTCCCGCCAGACCTGAACTGTAACCCGGAACAAGCTTAGCGTTTGCCGCTAACACTGCCAGGCTATCGCTGGGGGTGACGAAGAATTTACGTCCCAGAATCATGTTGCGATCGCCATCGCCATCAGAAGCAGCGCCAAAGTCAGGCGCATCCGTACCATACAGGATCTCGACTAGCTCGTGGGCGTAGACCAGATTCGGGTCAGGATGACCGCCTCCAAAGTCCTCTAGGGGTATGCCGTTAATTACTGTCCCTGCTGATGCCCCCAGGCGTTGCTCCAAAATCGCATAGGCATAGGGACCAGTCACAGCGTGGAGGGAATCCATACACATGCGGAATTCCCCGGAGTTCAGGAGTTGATGAATGCGATCAAAATCGAACAGGGACTCCATCAATTGGGCATAATCAGCTACTGAATCAATGACTTCAACCGTCATCGCTCCAAGTTTAAATGTCCCCAATTTGTCTAAATCGACATCAGATGCTTCAAGGATCTTGTAGGCATCGATCACTTTACTACGAGCGTAGATCGCCTCAGTCACCTTTTCTGGTGCAGGTCCCCCATTGCTGATGTTATACTTAATACCAAAATCACCTTCTGGCCCACCAGGATTGTGGCTAGCAGAGAGGATGATGCCGCCAAGGGTCTGGTACTTGCGGATAACACATGAAACGGCAGGCGTAGACAGAATGCCGCTCTGCCCCACAAGCACTCGACCAAATCCATTCGCTGCTGCCATTTTGAGAATGGTCTGAATCGCCTGCCGGTTGTAGTAGCGACCATCACCACCCAGAACTAACGTTTGCCCTTGGTAGCCTTCTAGGGCGTCAAAGATAGACTGAACGAAATTTTCTAGATAATGACTCTGCTTAAAGACCTTAACTTGCTTTCGCAGTCCAGAGGTGCCGGGCTTTTGGTCTGCAAAAGGTTTTGTAGATATGGTTTGTATGTTCATTACTCGAAGAGGTAAGTTTTGAGTTTTGACTGGAAACCTGTGTTTGCTAGCAACAATCGCAACTGAGGAGCGAAGATAAGCACATTAGATTGAACTATGCTTCTAAATGGTTTTCCCAATTGACTTTTATGCTAGATCTAACCGGAAAAAACGCTCTTGTCACCGGCATTGCCAACAATCGCTCCATCGCCTGGGGCATCGCACAACAACTGCATAAAGCTGGAGCCAACCTTGGCATTACCTATCTACCCGATGATCGGGGTCGGATGGAAAAAAAAGTCGCAGAACTGGTAGAACCCCTCAACCCCAGCCTTTTTGTTCCCTGTGATGTCCAGAATGAAGATCAGATCCAGTCTACCTTCGAAACCATCCGCGATCAGTGGGGCAAGTTAGATATTATGATCCATTGCCTTGCTTTTGCTAATAAAGAGGATTTAACCGGCGACTTTAGCGGTACCTCTCGCTCAGGCTTCACCCAGGCTTTAGAAATCAGCACTTACTCGCTGATTCAGCTGAGCGGGGCTGCTAAACCTTTAATGACGGAGGGAGGCAGTATCGTCACGCTCACCTACTTAGGCGGCGTCCGGGTGGCTCCGAACTACAATGTCATGGGAATTGCCAAGGCAGGGCTAGAAATGAGTGTCCGTTACCTGGCAGCAGAACTGGGTTCCCAAAACATTCGAGTCAATGCCATCTCATCTGGCCCGATCCGCACTCTGGCTTCCTCAGCAATTGGTGGCATTTTGGATATGATTCATCATGTGGAGGAAGTGGCTCCCCTGCGACGTACTGTGACTCAGCTGGAAGTGGGAAATGCCGCTGCTTTCCTCTGTAGTGATTTAGCAAGCGGTATTACAGGTCAGATCCTTTATGTGGATGCTGGATACGAGATCATGGGAGTTTAGCCTCTGGGGCAGGTGGTGGGTTCACGTCTGGCAGAATGCAAACTCGACAAGAGAGAGATAATTGATTTGATCTGCTTATCTTCACAAGTCGACCGATGCAAACACGCGATCGCCAACTTCTATACTCACCACACGACGAGCCGATACCCGCTCGGACTGCCTCTATCCGGCGCACCACAGGCGAAACGGATGTACAAGTCACCGTCAATCTTGATGGTGTAGGTAATTGCATTGCCGCAACCGGCGTTCCATTTTTGGATCATATGCTGCATCAGCTGGCTTCCCACGGGCTACTTGACCTAGACGTGCAGGCTACAGGTGATCTGGAAATTGATGACCACCACACTAATGAAGATGTGGGAATTACCTTAGGGCAAGCTTTGGGCAAAGCCCTGGGCGATCGCAAGGGGATTGTCCGCTTTGGCAATTTCCTCGCCCCCCTGGATGAAGCGCTAATTCAGGTGGCGCTAGACTTTTCTGGACGCCCACACCTCAGCTACGGTTTGCAAATCCCCACCCAGCGAGTTGGTACCTACGACACCCAGCTGGTGCGAGAGTTTTTTGTTGCAGTGGTAAACCATAGCCAAATGACGCTCCACATTCGTCAACTAGACGGGATTAATTCGCATCATATTATTGAAGCCACATTCAAGGCATTTGCGCGATCTCTGCGAATGGCAGTAGAAATTGATCCTCGCCGTGCTGGTGGGATTCCCAGTTCTAAGGGCGTTTTGTAAGTGGGAGTCGGGAGAACAAAGCTGGGGGAGCGCAGGGTTGCGGCTCCCCGACACACCCAACGGTAGATGGCTATTATAGTGAACATTGCTATTTATTAAGAAGTGTCAATGTTTATTTCTGACTCGGGCTGGATACAGTTGAAAGAATCCTTAACTAAAAAACTGTTTTTGGGTTACGAACCAACTCCAGAGTTAATTGCCATCTTACTGGTCTACTTCGTCCAGGGTATTTTGGGGCTGGCTCGCTTAGCCGTCAGCTTTTTCCTTAAAGATGAACTGGCGCTAAGTCCAGCTCAGGTGTCTGCCCTATTGGGGATTGTCGCTTTACCTTGGATCATCAAGCCCGTGTTTGGCTTTGTGTCGGATGGTCTGCCAATGTTTGGCTACCGGCGACGTCCATACTTGGTGTTATCGGGAATACTGGGAGCAATCTCCTGGGTGAGTCTGGCAACAGTGGTTCGCACGCCCATGGCGGCTACGCTCGCGCTCTTGCTCGGTTCCCTCTCCGTCGCCTTTAGTGATGTGATTGTAGACTCGCTGGTAGTCGAACGCGCAAGAGGAGAATCCCAGGGTGACGCAGGCTCCCTCCAATCTCTGTGCTGGGGCGCTTCATCTGTTGGTGGATTGCTGACTGCTTACTTTAGCGGTTTGCTGCTACAACGTTTCAGCAACCACACTGTATTTTGGATTACAGCCTCTTTCCCCCTGATTATCTCAGTTGTTGCTTGGTTAATTGCCGAGTCCCCAGTGAGCGATCACCCGAACTCGTCCACCCTCAAGCATCAATTCCGGCAATTACGCCAAGCCGTTACTCAAAAAGCAATTTGGCTACCCACAGCATTTCTATTCCTTTGGCAAGCAACTCCAACCGCTGAATCAGCTTTCTTCTTCTTCACCACAAACGAACTCGGATTTAATCCAGAGTTTCTGGGGAGAGTTCGTTTTGTTACGAGTCTCGCCTCCCTGGTTGGTATCTGGATCTTCCAACGGTTCCTCAAAACTATCCCGTTTCGAGTCATTTTCGGCTGGAGTACCGTCCTTTCATCTGTTCTGGGGATGACGATGCTGCTACTGGTAACTCACACCAATCGCGCTTTGGGGATCGATGACCATTGGTTCAGTCTGGGCGACAGCCTCATACTCACCGTAATGGGACAGATTGCCTATATGCCTGTCTTGGTGCTAGCTGCCCGTCTCTGTCCGCCTGGGGTAGAAGCAACCTTCTTTGCCCTGTTAATGTCGATTACGAATCTGGCAGGACTTGTTTCCTACGAATTCGGGGCAGTTCTGATGCATCGGTTGGGCATTACCGAAACTAACTTTGATGCCCTTTGGGTATTGGTCGTAATTGCCAACCTCAGCACCTTATTGCCGCTGCCATTCCTCAACTGGCTGCCAGAGTCGGAAGCGCCGCAAAGCCAGACACCAACATTGCAACCTGTGCCAGCTTTGGAAAACGATGCCACGGCTTCAAAGCATATGGGACAAACGTTTATACCCGATTTGATGTCTGAACTAGTACCGCAGTCGTTGCTGCGAGAACCAGCTGAAAAGGCAGTTGATTGAAAAATACCAAGGAAGTAATAGCCACCTATGCAGAGTTTTCAACTTCACGAACGCGCAACCACAGTCCCAACTACGTCCTACCAGCGCCAAGATTGGCAGAAAGGATATCAATCTCTAAAAGAAGAGTTTGATTACTGGATTGATGATGTAGAAGGACAAATTCCGCTTGAGCTACACGGCACCCTGTTTCGCAACGGTCCAGGTTTGCTGGATGTAAACGGTCAGCCTATCCACCATCCGTTTGATGGCGATGGCATGATCAGCGCGATCTCGTTTCGTGATGGTCGCGCCCACTTTCGTAACCGCTTTGTCCGCACAAAGGCGTATCTGGAAGAACAGAAGGCTGGCAAAATCCTGTATCGCGGGGTTTTTGGTACCCAAAAGCCTGGTGGTTGGCTAGCTAATGCCTTTGACCTTAAACTCAAAAACATCGCCAATACAAATATTATTTACTGGGGCGGCAAACTCTTGGCACTTTGGGAAGCCGCCGATCCCCATCGCCTCGACCCTTATACACTGGAAACACTGGGCAAAGATTCCCTCAACGGTGTTTTGTCAGAGGGTGAAGCCTTTGCTGCCCATCCGCGCTTTGATCCCAGTTGTGACCAAGATGGCGGAGCTCCTTGCCTTGTAAACTTTTCCATCAAACCTGGTCTATCCACTACAATTACTATCTTCGAGCTAGACCCAGATGGCAAGGTTGTACGGCAGCACGCTCATAGTGTTCCAGGCTTCGCCTTCATCCATGATTTTGCGATTACACCCAATTATTGTGTGCTATTTCAAAATTCCATGGCCTTCAATCCTTTGCCTTTCGCCCTGGGTTGGCGAGGGGCAGGGGAATGTATCAAGTTCCAACCGCATCAACCGACACGCATTATCGTAATTCCCCGTCATTCCTCGAAATCTGTACAGATTCTAGAAACTCAATCTGGTTTTGTCTTCCACCATGCCAATGCTTTTGAGCAGGGTGATGAGGTTTGGATTGACTCAATTTGCTACGAATCTTTCCCAGAGGTAGAACCCCAGAGCGATTTCAAACAGGTAGATTTTGATGCCTTAAAGCCTGGACAGCTGTGGCGGTTTCATCTCAACCTGAAGGATAAGACGGTGTCGCGGGAGCTGATTGAAAGCCGATGCTGTGAGTTTCCTAGCATTCATCAGGAACGAGTGGGACGACCTTATCGGTACTTGTATATTGGTGCCGCTGATGCAGATACTGGTAACGCTCCGTTGCAAGCAATTCTCAAAATTGATCTAGAGTCGGGCGAACGGCAACTCTGGAGTGCAGCACCGCGTGGCTTTATCGGGGAGCCGGTTTTTGTGGAGCGCCCTAATGCTACTGATGAAGACGACGGCTGGTTACTGACTTTGGTTTACGATGCCGCCCACGACCGCTCGGATATAGTGATTTTGGATGCCCGTGACCTTACCCAAGGGGCGATCGCACGGCTGCATCTAAAGCATCATGTTCCTTACGGTCTGCATGGTAGCTTTACCCCGGAATCGTTTGCACCCAGCTAAAGTGGGTACTGGACGGCAAGCGGTAGTATAGAACACATTCAGCAGGTCTATCTTAAGGTTGTACCTAGTGCTTGAAAAATTCCCTAGGCTGATTATAGGACTCACTCAAGCAGAGGAAAAGGATTTTTATGACACCCGACGTTTCTAATGACACCAAGAAAGGTGTGAATGGGTCGCTACTGATTAGTATTCTGCTAATTGTTTTGGGCATTGTGGCGATCGCTCTGCCTAGTTTCTCGACGCTTGTCGCTGAAACTTGGATTGCTTTGATCGTGCTCTCGGCAGGAGCGGCCAAGTTAACCTACGCCTTTCAAACCCGCAACTCAGGCGGCTTCATCTGGAAGCTTTTGTTGAGCGGACTTTACATAGCAACTGGCGTGACTCTATTCGTTTACCCCTTAACCGGCGTCCTGACGCTGACGCTGTTGCTCGGTAGTTTCTTGCTGACTGAAGGCGTGTTCGAGCTTATCCTGGCATTTCAGTTGCGTCCACAACAGAACTGGACATGGGTGCTGGGTGACGGCATCATTACCCTAGTGCTGGGCGGAATGATTTTGTTCCAGTGGCCTTTTGATGCACCTGGGCTGATTGGGACGCTAGTTGGTGCCAGCATTCTCTTCACCGGCATTTCACGCGTGATGCTGTCGTTGAATACGCGTTCTGCCCTGAATACTCCTGACCAATCTGCTTCAGCGTGAAGCGCTGTCTTCTCAGTAGCGATTGTCTTTTTCAAGACCATACTGCAACACCCAGTAAGCGACCAGTATCTCGTACTGAAGTCGGTTGCTGGGTCTGTTGCTTGTGAAAACACTAACATTATTATCGAACCAGGTGTAATAGTATAAGCCACTGCTATGAGCTAGCTGTAGAATCGGTCTATTGAAACCTCATCTCACTTTGGGTATAGGTTTCAAACCTCAGGGGGATGCGTAAATTGGTCAATGCGACGACTCTTCTCTAAAGAGTTGAGTATTGGCAAAAATACAGAGTTACTTCTCAGGTAATCTTTAATCTACGCGGCCTTAAGCTTTGACGAAGGAAATACGATGTTTCAGATTACAGGAACGAAGCTGGGACTTTACACAGCCCCATTATGGATGGCACAGGTTGCAGTAAATCGCAGGATAAACACTCCAGAGCAAGCAGCACTTGTGTTTTCGGGACCGCGATTATATTTTGCCCTGCTAGCAGGTGTAGTACTGGCTTTTGCCATCCAGTTTGTATTAACAAACTTTGCCGTTGCTGCTGGCATTACCTACTTGGGCAATCAACCAGACTCTAATAGTGGGTCGAACAGTGGGTCGCATCAGCAAGTCGATACCCTGGGTGGGACGATGCGCAAAATTGGGACGGCGGTCGGGGTTGGAACCCTTGTGAGCGTCAGTGTAGCGCTATTCATCGCTTGTTTACTAGCGGTGAAACTTAGCCTGATCGACAGTTCGGGTCTGGGAGCGATTGTTGGCTTAGTGATTTGGGGGGCGTACTTTCTGCTGCTGGTTTGGGTGAGTTCTACGGCAGTGGGTTCCTTAGTTGGCTCGGTCGTGAACACGGCGAGTTCCGGCTTGCAAACGATTATCGGGACAGCCACCGCCGCAATAGGCGCTAAAGCTGTGAATGATCAAGTGGTGTCGACGGCTGAAGCTGCTGCTGCCGCCGTGCGGCGCGAACTCGGTTCAGCTATAGACCCCACTAGTATCCGAGAAAGCATCGAGGATTACGTAGAAGCGCTGCGACCCCCAGATTTAGATATATCAAAGATTCGGGGTGAGTTTGAAAATTTACTGAACGATCCGCAGTTGAAAGCGATCGCCGGTAGTAGTGACCTGCGCAAGATCGACCGACAAAGGTTTGTTGATTTAGTCAGCAGTCGCACCGACCTCTCTAAACGAGACCTTAACCGCATCGTGGAGCAGCTAGAAGGCGTTTGGCGGCAGGTGGTAGATCAGCAAGCTCCACAGCAAAATCGGATGGGAGAGTTGCTCGACTATCTCAAGTCTGTCCAGCCGGGGCAGCTAAACTCGGATCAGCTCAACCAGAAGCTGGATCAGCTGATAACAGAAATGCGTTCATCACGCAGCACTGAACAACAACCACAAGGAAAACAAGACGGGCAACCTGCACCAGGTTTGATCCAGCAAACACTTCAGCAGGGTCTAAACTCGCTGATGGGAACTGTGCTAGGGCGGGGGGATCTCCCAGATTTAGATGTTGAAAAAATCTTAGGTACGCTTTCTACAGCTAAAGACAAAGTAACCGAACAAACTGGCAAGGTAGCTGGTCAGGCAGGGATTAAAACCCCAGCGTTGCCCTTCAACACCATTCGGACTGATGTGGAAAACTACCTGCTCAATTCCTACTCCTGGCAGATGAACCCGGAGAAAGTTGCGCAGGAATTTCGAGACATACTCTACGATCCCGCAGCTGATCCAGGGATAGTGCGGCGTCAGATGGAGCAAATCTCCAGCGACGATTTTGTCAACATCCTTCAACAGCGGGGTATTTTTACCCAAGCAAGAATTCAGGCAATTGCTGCTCAGCTCGAAAGCATCCGGCAGGAAGTTCTGGCAACAGTAACAGCAGCTGAAGAGCAAGATGTGTCGAGAGACCTGCGGCGGCGAGTGGAACAATATCTGCTCTCAACCAGTAAGGCAGATTTAACCCCAGAAGGGATTCAGCGGAATTTCAAATCGCTGCTGGAAGATTCAGAAGCAGATCATGAAACTTTAAGCCGTCGCCTGGCTCAGTTAGACCGCGACACGCTGACGCAAATGCTGAGGCAACGGCTGGATATTGCTCCAGTGGAAGCCGAGCCAATCATTAATGAACTTGAAAGCACCCGCGATCACGTCGTGTTTGAATCCCAAGGAGTTACAGAACAGGCAAAACAACAAGCAGAATCGTTGTGGCTCAATGTAGAGTCGTACCTGCGTAACACTGGCAAAAACGAACTGAATCCCGAAGGGATCAAGAAAGAGCTGCAAACGCTTATAGATGAACCGCAAGCCGGAATCGCAGCAATTGGGGCGCGGCTTTCTCGCTTTGACCGCGACACGTTAGTGCAACTGTTGAATCAGCGGGAAGATTTGAGTCAGGAGCAGATCAATCAGGTAATTGGTCAGGTCGAGGGGGTGTGGAACAGCATTCGGCACGCACCGCAAAACGTGGCAGGTGTAGCTAAGGAACAGTATGAGCAAGTCACAACCAGCATTGCAGATTACCTGCGCAACATTGGCAAGGATGAACTGCACCCCGAAGGCATTCAGCGAGATTTGGCAAGACTGTTTGAAAATCCCCAAGAGGGAGCCGCAGCGCTGAGAAGGCGTCTGTCGCATGTAGATCGGGATACTCTGGTTAAGCTGCTCAGTCAACGCCAAGACTTGAGTGAGGAGCAAGTCAATCAGGTGATCGATCAAGTGCAAGCTTCGATTCGGAATATTGTGCGATCGCCCCGACGCCTTGCCGCTCGGACTCAGTCAAGAGTGCAAAATTTCGAATCCCATCTCGAAGACTACCTACGGAATACTGGTAAAGAAGAACTCAACCCTGAAGGCATCAAGCGCGATTTACAGCTGTTGCTGCACGATCCACGTGCTGGAGCGGAGAGCCTGGGTGAGCGCCTCTCGCATTTCGACCGCTCTACTCTAATCAGCCTGCTTCAAATGAGGCAGGATATGTCAGAAGAGGAAGCCACTCGGACTGTTGATCAAGTACTATCCGTGCGTGACTCTTTTGTTGAACAAGTGCGAGCGCTCCAGCGGCGCATCCAAGACGTGGTTGATGGCGTTTTTGGCAGAATCCGGAACTATCTCAACTCCCTCGACCGGCCTGAACTCAATTATGACGGCGTTAAGAAAGATGTCCGCAAGTTGTTTTATGACCCGCAGGCTGGGTTTGATGCCCTACGCGATCGCCTGGGTTCGTTTAATCGGGATACCCTAGTTGCTATCATGAGTTCTCGAGAGGATATCTCTGAGGCGGACGCCAACCGGATCGTTGATCAAATTGAAGGAGCACGCAATAATGTGCTGCAACGGGCGGAAGGTATTCAGCAAGAAGCACAACGACGCCTTGAAGACGTCAAGCGGCAAGCCCAGGGACAAGCAGAAGAAACTCGAAAAGCCGCAGCATCGGCTGCTTGGTGGCTGTTTGCGACGGCGATCGTCTCCGCACTCGCCTCGGCTATTGGGGGAGCTTTAGCCGTCGCCTTCTAAAAGAGGCAGGGGAGTAGGGGCGGTGCCTTGTGTTCGCCCCTACTCCCCTGGGATCCCTCTGCCTCTTTCTTCACCCCTAATACCACACTGCACAAACCGGATGCTGACACAAATACTTAGTGGACGCTATCAAATTATTAGGCCCTTGGGAGGCGGGGGGTTCGGTGCAACCTTCGTGGCTGAAGATACTTACCTACCTGGGAACCCTCTGTGTGTCGTTAAACAACTCAAGCCTCAGGCAACCGAGCCGTCGTCTTTGCAGACAGCCAGACGTTTGTTCGACACTGAAGCCCAAGTTCTGTACCAGTTAGGAACCCACGATCAGATACCAAGACTTTTAGCTTACTTCGAGGAAAATCAAGAATTTTACCTGGTACAGGAATTCATCAAAGGTTATGATCTGAGCGAGGAACTAATACCGGGAAAAAATCTGGGGGAGACTCAGGTTATTTCGATTTTGCAAGAAATCCTAGAAATATTAGAATTTGTCCATCAGCAGAAAGTAATTCACCGTGATGTTAATCCTCGAAATTTACTCAGACGCGATCAAGACGGGAAATTAGTTTTAATTGACTTCGGTGCCGTTAAACAAATCACTACCCAGGTGGTTAATCCTCAAAGGAAGACAATATTCACTGTAGCGATTGGTACTCCTGGATATGTGCCTAGCGAACAAGCCCAGGGCAACCCCAAATTAAGCAGTGATGTCTATGCTGTAGGGATACTTGGTATCCAAGCGCTCACGGGGTTACTACCTGATCAACTACTAAAAGATGCTGATACTGATGAAATTGTCTGGCGTCACCAGGCGCAAGTTAGCCCTGAGTTAGCCGACATTTTAGACAAAATGGTGCGCTATGACTTTCGGCAGCGCTACCCCTCAGCAACTGAGGCAATGCTAGCCCTCAGAGAAATGAGAAAACCGCTTTCTGCGACGGTAGCCTTACCAGGTATCCGCTCACTAAACACTACTGCGGTTCCAAAAAAACCTAAAAAATCAGGATCTAGACTATACAAAGCTTTAATCTCAGTTGGTTTAGTTGGACTGGGCATCACAGCAGCTGTCTTTCTCGTCAACCTGAGCAGTTCCTCCAACGCGACGAACGTATATAACCGGGGCAAGGTGCTATATGAGTTGAAACGTTACAAAGAAGCGATCGCTGCCTATGAAAAAGCGATTCAACTCAAGCCAGAATATGCTGAAGCCTGGAATGGTGAAGGTAAGACATTTTATGACTTGAAAAAGTACAAAGAAGCACTCGATGCCTACGACAAGGCAATTCAAATCCAGCCGGAGTATCTAGAAGCTTGGATCGGTCGAGGCTATGTATTGAATAACTTGGAGCGATACCAAGAGGCAATTGACTCATTTGATAAGGTTCTAAAAATTCAAGTGAATTCCCCGGAAGTGTGGAATGCGCGTGGGGATGCACTGATGAGTTTGCAGCGATACCAAGAAGCAAGTGAATCTTATGGCAAAGCTGTTCAGTATAAGCCAGACTACTACCAAGCCTGGAGCAGCCGCGGCTGGGCGTTGCACAAGTTGCAACAGTATGAAGAGGCGATAGCAGCTTATGACAAAGCGGTGCAAGTCAAGCCAGATTACTACCAGGCTTGGTACAGTAGAGGTAATGCATTTGTCAAGTTACAACGCTACCAAGACGCCATTGCATCTTATGACAAAGCAGTGCAATTCAAGAGCGACTACTACCAGGCTTGGTACAGTCGGGGTAATGCACTCCTGAATTTGCAACGCTATTTAGAAGCAATTGACTCTTTTAACAAAGCCGTTGAATACAATAGTGACTACTACGAAGCCTGGTACAATCGAGGCTGGTCACTCCATCAATTGCAACGCTACGAAGAAGCACTCTTATCGTATAATAAAGCGCTTCAATTTAAGCGAAATGACTATCAAATCTGGTACAACCGGGGTAATACACTCTACAACTTGAAGCGATACGAAGATGCGATCGCTTCTTATAACAGAGCGGTTCGATATAAGAGCGACTACTACGAAGCCTGGTACAGCAGAGGCAATGCGCTATTTAACTTGAAACGCTACGAAGATGCGATCGCGTCGTATGACAAAGCAGTGCGATTCAAGCCGGACTACCGAGAAGCAATAGACGCCCGCAACCAAGCGCAGCGTCAGCTGCTATTAGAAAAGTTGCAGCTTCAACAGCCAGATCCTAGACCAACGCCCTAGTGCACTAAAAAGTAGTTTAATATCGATAGAGGATTTATGCGCATTCATCATCTCAATTGCGGTTGCATGTGTCCGATTGGTGGGCCGCTCTTCGATGGCTTCAGCCGCGGCCTGACGGCCCGGCTCGTCTGCCACTGCCTGCTCGTCGAGACGGATCAGGGGCTCGTTCTAATCGATACCGGCTTCGGCCTGCGCGATGTTAAAGCGCCTTACTCGCGGCTCAGCCCGTTTTTCATTTATTTCAATGGCATCCAGTTTGAGCAAAAATACACGGCGGTCGATCAGATCGAGCGCCTTGGCTTTAACGCGCGCGACGTGCGTCACATCGTGCTTACCCACCTCGATTTCGACCATGCTGGCGGCCTGGAGGATTTCCCGGAGGCAACCGCACACGTGATGCAGACCGAGATTGATGCCGCCCAAGACCGGTGCGGCTTCATCGCGAGTCGGCGCTATCGTCCAGGCCAGTGGGACGAGGTTAAACGCTGGAAGTACTATTCGCCTGGGGGCGAACCTTGGTTTGGCTTCGAGGCAGTGCGCGACTTGGACGGACTGCCGCCTGAGATCCTCCTAATCCCGCTTGTCGGTCACACGCGGGGCCATGCTGGCATCGCCATCGACACCCCAGAGGGCTGGCTCCTCCACGCGGGCGACGCCTACTTCTACCGGGACGAGATGGGATCGCCCGAGCGACGCTGCACGCCGGGCATGCGTGCTTACCAGTGGATGATGGAGGTGGACCGCAAGGCCCGGCTCCACAATCAAGATCGGCTGCACGCGCTATCGCTTGATCGCAGCAAGGGCGTGCGCCTCTTCTGCAGTCACGACGCCGTCGAGTTCGAAGCGTTCGCCAGCCCGTCAAATTGATGACCTGAATTTAGATGCGTTTGCCTTTAAGGTTGGGAAGTCTCAGAGGTAATCCAAAAACTGCTGCGGCACTAGGACTAATTCTCCAGACTTAAAGCGGTTAATTTCTACCCACAGCGCCGTTTTTTTCCGTTCCCCCTCGGAAAAGACCAGTTGTTGAAGCTGATAAAACTTTGGGTCAACAAAATCACATTGATAAATTTGCAGGATTTCGTGACCAGGCTGACCGTTGAACATAAACAGGTTCTCCATACAGCCCAGATAACGAATATTTGTTAATTCTGCCTGAATTTCTTCTTGAAATTCTCTTTGTAGGGCGTCGCGGCTGGTTTCCCCGAAATCAACACCGCCGCCCAGGGCCCGATAAAAGGTTTGTTGCTTAACCGGATCGTAGCCTTCGGAGATGAAAATGCGTTCACCATCCCGAATTAGCCCCAAGGCCAAAACCCGAATTTCACCTTGTTTATGCATCGTTATCGCTAATTATCGTCATAAATAAAGCTAGGTCGACTCTCGCTATCTTCAACTGGCCAGTCTTCATTCTCGCCGCCAATAATCAAGGCTGCAATGGTGATGTATTCCTGACTCAGCTGTTTAAGGGCATTGATCAAAATGTCAAGCGCGATCGCATCACTTGTTCCCAAGTCAAACCAGCAACGCGCCCATGTACCCTCGTACTCAAATTCGCCCATGTTATGCATGAGCGCCATTAAGCTGTTGTCAGCCACATGTTCGTCATAATTCATGTAGCTGATATCAAGCCCGGTGTCCTGAACTTGGAGATTTTCAGCATTGAATGCCCCTAGTTTGCCTAGGTAAAACCAGGAGTTGAATACCTCCTCGACATACCGCTTTTCCGAATTAGAAGGAACCGTGCTGAACTCCAGCCACATCCATAGATCAAAGGGGTTAAACTCGCGGAACTGTACCTGCATTTTTCAATACCTCTTAACTGGGATTATCAAGGCGCCTAGCGTCTTTTCTGCGTTCCTTCTGAATTTGTGTGACTAAACCAGCTGGGAGTTGGGCTTGCTTTGCGATCGCTTGGTCAAAATTCTTCAGCGCCTCCCGGAACAAGGCAGGGTCTTTTTGATTGTCACCCTGTTTGACCAGAATTTGAGCTTTGAGATAGAATAACTCTGGGTTATCGGGTGTAGCTTTCAGGGCACGAACCACAGATTCTAGCGCCTTGGGGTACTGGTGTAAATCTCGATAGCTAAGAGCAAGACCCCGGTCGGCTAAATACCGAGGTCCGGCATATTTTTCGAACCGTTCAATCGCCTGATCTGGGCTAGAAAAAGGCATACTGGTGGCGACGGCCAAGTCTACGTAGCTTCGGATTAAATTCAGTTCTGGATCTGTCGAGGAAACTGCTTGTGCCTTATTTAGATAGTCGTAGACCTGCTGCAGCTCAGTTAAGGCTTGGGGCGTTCCCTTCACCGTTCCCTCACTAGCCACGGCAGCACCACCTTGTAAGAGATGACCCACAGCGAGGTAGATATTCCCTCGCAATGGATCAGTAGCTACCAGCTGCTGGGCGGCTTCCAAGGTTTTTTTGCTGTAAGAACTCAGTGAGTTAAGGTCCTTCTTTGTATAGGCTAAGGATGCAGCCATCGCATAGGCTAACGGCTCATTTGGCTCACTCGATTTTGCTTGTTGGATGTAACTCTCTGCTGCTGTGTAGTTTCCGTCCTTGAAGATCGCTTTAAAAGCGGCTTCAGTTTTGTCGCCAATCTGGTGCTGATTGGTGGTGCGAAAGGGGTCTTTAGCGAGAGTTGGGCTAACCCACAGGCTACTTATTAGTAGAATTGTAGTATTAATTAGCCCAAACATGCATCTAGAAGCGGGAAGCCGATCTTTCATATTGACCCTGAGAAGAATTACGCTGCTATGAGTTGTGTCTAAATGTTAATCTTTAAACCCTGACTGGAGTGGATTTTAGTTTCTGACTGGGGAGGCAGAGCCTCCGACACTCGTTCCCAGGCTCAGCCTGGGAACGAGGGATACGTCAGGCGTGCTTTGAATGTGGTAATGTATTTATGATGGGGGATGTTGTTGTGTACAAATCCCTATTAGGGATTGAAAAAGGAATGCTCTATCTCAAAAACCTGATTTATCACCCCCCAGCTAGCCCAACAGGAATTCTAAAATCTATCAACCTGGAATTAGCACCGCAGCAACTGGGGCTGATTATTGGTCCAAGTGGCTCTGGCAAAAGTACGCTACTAGAAATTTTGTCTGGGCTAGCCGAACCAACAGCGGGCAAGGTCTTGTGGCGTGAGCAGGAACTTACTCCGGAACACCTGCAACAGTTGGCGGGGTTGGTATTTCAGTTTCCAGAGCGGCATTTCTGTGGCGGTACAATTTTAGAAGAATTGCGCTTAGGGCATCCAGAGTTAGGGTCTGAGCGAGTTAAGCAGGCTCTGCAAGAAGTGGCGCTGGAGCATTTACCTCTGCAGACGGCACCCCAAGCTCTAAGTGGAGGTCAGCAGCGGCGTTTGGCTTTGGCGGTGCAATTGATCCGCCAGCCCCATGTGCTGCTGTTGGATGAGCCAACAGCTGGGTTGGACTGGTCGATGCGTCAGCAGTTAGTAAGTTTATTGGCGAAACTCAAAAACGATTGGACGCTGTTGGTGGTTACTCACGATGCTGGGGAATTGTTGGCGATCGCCGACCGATGCTGGACGCTGAATCACGGCGAACTGCACCCTGTTACCCCGGCTGCCGCGCCGCAACCGGCGGCGTGAGAAAACGATGTGTCAAACCGACAGACCGCTGCTACCTGAGATGGCTGAACTGTGGCAGCAAACCCTGAATTGGCAACCTACTGCTGAACAGCAATGCCAATTCCAGCGGCTTTATGAACTCATACTCGAAGGCAACCGTCAACTGAATTTAACTCGCATCACCGATCCTGTAGAGTTTTGGGAAAAACACCTGTGGGATTCTCTGCGGGGAGTTGCGCCACTGTTGCCATCTGGTGTTGAAAGGATAATAGACATCGGGACAGGGGCAGGATTTCCGGGGATTCCGGTGGCGATCGCACTTGGCAACTGGACTGTTACTCTACTCGATTCAACCCGCAAGAAAATTACTTTTCTTAACACTTTACTAGCCCAACTGGGTATTCAAAACGCCACAACTGCGATCGGCAGAGCCGAAGAAGTTGCTCGACAACCCCAACATCGGCAGACCTACGATATTGCTTTAATCAGAGCCGTAGGTTCAGCATCCGTCTGTGCGGAATATGCCCTCCCGTTGCTGAAAATTGGTGGTTTAGCTGTACTCTATCGGGGTCACTGGACAGATGATGAGGCAGAAGCGCTGCAAACCGCTTTAAAGCAACTGGGCGGCGTGATTGAGTCAACTGAGGAATTCACAACTCCGCTGAGTCAGAGCATCCGTCACTGCCTGTACTTACGGAAAATTACTTCTCGCTGAATGCCCAAGCCTCATTCCAGTTTTCAGGTATACCATGCTCTAGCAACCGTTCGACTCGCTCTAGGTAAAGTTTCGCTGTCTTATCTAAGGGATTAACGGCTAACACTCGCTCAAAACAGGCTTTTGCATCGGTGAAGGCACGCTCGCGGTAACAGCCTACCCCTTGTGCAAAATTCGGTTGGGTTTGCAGTTTGAGGTTGCAGATTTCTTCGTTTTCGGCATCTAGGACTTCGTAGACCGCGATTGCTTCGTTTCTCCCTTTGACGATCGCCCGATCCAAGAAGCGAATTTGATATTGATCGGGATTGCTCAGATGCTCTAGCGTTTGACCGGAGATCAGCATCGAAACCCCGTAAAACTTGGTCAAGCCTTCTAACCGTGCGGTCAAATTTACGTTATCAGAAAAAGCATCCCCTTGAATCCGGTTATCTTCTCCGACCATTCCCAACATCATGTGTCCGACATGAATGCCAATGCCCACCTGAAGGGGCAAGTCGCCGATGGCGAGGCGCTCCTCGTTGTATTCATGCACCCGCTTTTGCTTGGCAATGCCTGCTTTCACCGCATCATCGGCACCTTCGGGAAACACCGCCATCATGCCGTCTCCCAGGAATTTGACAATGATTCCATAGTGATTGCGAATTTCTGGGCTAACTCGTTTCAGGTAGGCATTGACGAAGTTAAAGTTTTCTTGAGGGGTCATGCTTTCTGAGAGGGTGGTGAATGAGCGAATATCGCTAAACATGACTGCCATCGTTTTGCTGACATAATCGCCGAGTTGCACTTCGGTGACACTATCTTTGCGGAGAAATTTAAGATATTCCGAAGGGAAAAAGCGGGCAAAAGCATCTTTTAACCGCTTCAATGTCGCTTCTGCCTGTTTGCGCTCGGTAATGTCGCGCACGATGATCAGAACTTCATTGTCTCCGGTTTTGGCAAGGCGAACCTCTTCGTCTTGAGCTTGATCGCGAATGGTTAATTGCTGTTCATAAACCTGAAGTTCGTCGGTTTGCATTGCTTTTCGGATGTAGTACATCCGCTTTTCAGCTAGATCAAGAGGCAACAAATCGTAAACACTGTTCTGACCTGCTGCAAATTGTTCCGCATTGAAAACGCGGTGACAATCGCCATTAATCATCTCTAGATGCGTTCCATCGTCCTTGACTCGCATCAGCAAGTCCGGCATGGCAGCAATTAAGGCACGGTTCTGAGCATTGGCATCGAGCAATTCTTTTTCGCGGGCTTTGACCGTTTTCACCATTTGAGTAAACACCCGTGCCAGTTGTCCTAACTCGTCGGCGCGATCAACAACGTCGCTCAGGGTTTCTGATTGGAAGTTATCTTTTTCTACGGCAAAGGCAGCGTTGGTCAATTTGTCCACCTGCTGAATGTACAACGCCTGTCGCAAGTTTTCTTCCCGCAGCAGTGCTTCTGCTTCCTGTCGCTTGAGTAGGTTCGTATAGGCTTTAGAGTGGTAGCGGATGCGGGCAATTAATTCGACATGATCGGGCAACTTCACCAGGTAGTCATTCGCGCCCAGTTCAAACGCTTGAGCTTTGATCAGCGGTTCCTCTTTGCTCGACAGCACGATCAGAGGAATCTGATAGGTCGGTGCATCGCGCGATCGCAGAAATTGCACCAGCAGCAACCCATCCATCTGCGGCATCACGAGATCTTGCAAAATCACAGTTGGCTGACACGCCTTGGCGACCTTGATCGCTTGAATCGGGTCGCTACAGTAGTGAAATACGATGTCTTGTTCAGGAGCCAGCATCCGCCGCACGGCTTCACCGATAATGGATTGATCGTCGATAAGAAGAACGGTAATGGGATCGTCCATTTTAGGAGGGATGGAAGCTAACGGCTGACGACTGAGCGCTGGATGAGCTTGGTTGCGATCGCGTCTGGATTGAGAACCTCAACGGCTGCGTTTAGCTCAACGGCGGCTTTGGGCATTCCGTAAACGATGCAGCTTTCTTTGTCTTGGGCGATTGTGTGCCAGCCGTGACTTCGGAGTAGGCTGAGCCCTTCTGCACCGTCTCGCCCCATGCCTGTAAGCAGTACGGCAGTACCTTTGGGTTTCCAGTACTGAGCGACACTTTTGAAGAACACATCAATCGAGGGGCGGTAGGGATAGTTGATGGGCTCTTTAGTGTAATTAAGCGTGTGGTTGGATTCCAGACACAGGTGATCGTTCGTGCAAGCGACCGAGACAATTCCTTTTTCTGGGCGATCGCCTACCGATGCTTTCTTCACAGTTAGCGGTGTGAAGTCGTTCAGCCAGTCGATCATGCCAACGGCGAACTGAGCATCAACGTGTTGAACGATCACGATCGCCGCTCCAAAGTTTGCTGGTAAGCTAGAGAGAATGGTGGCTAGGGCTTTGGGTCCGCCTGTGGAGGACCCGATCGCGACGAGGGAAGGAAGTGGGGTATCAGAGTTTATTTGATGTTTGATGTTTGATCTTTGAGATGATTTGCCGATTAGCTTACTAATCGTGGCAATTTTTCCTAGCAGGGCAAGGGCTGCTTCTGGTTTTCCGTGACTACCTAAGAGCGGCGTGTTGACCGCATCTAGCGCACCATAACCCATTGCTTCAAAAACCTTTGCGGCATTCTGTCCGACGTTGGCAGTGACGATCACAATGGCACAGGGGGACTGCTGCATGATCAGACGCGTTGCCTCAACCCCATCCATTACGGGCATGTTCAAATCCATCAAGATCAAATCCGGGGTGTCTTTGGCGCATTTGGCTACCGCTTCTGCACCATCTTGCGCAATCCAAGCAACTTTGTGTTCTGGGACAGTCAACAGTATCCGTCGAAGGGCTTCAACGGCAATTACCATATTGTTGACAATTGCGATTTTCATTTTTATGACTTACCAATCAAATCCACGACAGCTTCGATTAAGGTGTCGTCATGAAAGCTACTCTTGGTTAAATAATAATCTGCGCCAGCTTCCAAGCCTTGAATGCGGTCTTCTTCACGGTCACGGTAAGACACCACAATCACCGGAACTGAATTTAGACGCGGATGACGCTTAATTTGCTTAATTAGTTCAATTCCATTCATTCGGGGCATATCAATATCGCTGATCACTAGATCATAAGGCTGAGACCGAATCGCATTCCACCCCTCCATTCCATCCACAGCAACCTCAACGGTATAACCTCGGTTCTGTAGCAGCTTGCGTTCCACTTCCCGTACCGTGATCGAATCATCGACCACCAGTACCCGTTTGCGCTCATTACGTGGAGCGACGCTGCTGGGGACAATCGCTTCATTTGCGCCGACTCTGGCTAAACGTCCGGTGTTGAGAAGATTGTTTACTGATCTTACCAGGTCGGACACATCCACGATCAAAACCAAGGAACCATCGCACATCAGCGCAGCAGCACTGATATCTTGCACTTTGCCCAAGCGAGAATCGAGGGGACGCACAACTAGCTCCCGTTCTCCCAAGCAGCGATCTACGACGAGTCCGTAGGTGTTGGATTGGTCACTTATGATTACAACCCAAAGCGTATCGGAGGTTGAGGCAGACGGCGGCAACTCGAGAATCTGATGAGCCGGAATCAGACCGATGTTTTTCTGATCCATCGTGAAGTACTGACGATTCTCCGTAACGGCAATTTCTGACTTATTAATGTTGACAATTTGATCAATTCGTGATAGAGGAAATGCGTAAGGTTCCCCAGAAATTTCGACCAGCAGGGTACGAACCACCGAGAGCGTCAGGGGCAGTTGGAAGTGAAAACTGGTGCCTTTCCCAGGCTGAGAGATTGCCCGTACCGTCCCCCCAACTTCCTGTGCCATGCTTTTGGCGATGTCTAACCCAACCCCCCGACCGGAAAGTTCGCTCACCTGCTTTGCCATCGAAAATCCCGGCAAAAACAAAAACTCCATTAGTTCAGTATCCGTCATTTTTGCTGCCACTTCGGGCGCTGCCAGGTTTTTGTTGATCACTTGCTGACGCAGCGTTTCTGGAGCGATGCCTTTGCCATCGTCTGCGATCGCGATCGCTAACATGCCGCCTCGATGGACAGCTTCCAGGTGAATAATTCCCTCAGCAGGCTTTCCAGCCGCAAGCCGCTCTGATGGCAGTTCTAACCCGTGATCGACGGCATTCCGCAGAATGTGGGTGAGAGGCGCTTCCAGTTTTTTGAGAATGTCTCGATCAACCGCAGTCGCTTTGCCAACAATTTCCAGCTTAACTTGCTTATCCAGCTTGCGGGCGATATCCCGAATCATCCGGGGAAAGCTCTGTACGCCATCGGCAAACGGGCGCATGTGGGAAGTGATGACTTCTCGATACAGGCGATCAGAGAGGTTTGCTGTGCGACGGGCAAATCCTTCGAGTTCCGTCAAGCGATCGCTGAGCAGATCGCGGCATTCTTTCTCTTTACGTCGAGCTGTCTCTAGCAACGCTTTGCCATCCTGATTGAGGTCAGGGCTGACAAGCGCATTTTGTTGTAACTTTTCTAGACTCTTGGAAAGCTCTATTTGACGAGATTTTAGCAGGATCAGGGAATCGGCAAACGGCTGGAGCCAATTCGCTTCAATCATCGACTCTCCTGCCAGTCCCATCATGCGGTTCAGGTTCTCTGCACTCACCCTCACCACCCGATCCTGGGCAGTAACGGTTGGTTCAGAAGGGGCATCCACCAGCGAGTAGGAAGCGCGATCGCTTAGGACAACAGGTTCACGAATCTGGACAACTGGTGCCTCCATAGGCATCGCCGCGGGGCGGATCTGAGTAGCAAGCTGTGGTTTGAGTAGAGCGGCTCCTGGGGTTTGCATCGCGGCGATCGCCCCGCGAATCAATTCAATCTCCGCCTCGTTCTCTGCTAAAGTGCTGGGTAAAAGGGTATCGCTGACTTGGCTGAGGCTCTGAAGTAAATCGACTCCGCGCAACAGCACGTCGATTTGATCGGCTCCCAAGGTAATAGTTTTGTTCTGGGCGGCGACAAAGCAATCTTCCATAACGTGTGCCAACTGAACCGCCGCATCCAGTCCTACAATCCGGGCGGCTCCCTTAACGGAATGAGCGGCTCGCATCAGCGCTTCTAATTCTTGAGCAGATTGAGGTTGGGTTTCTAGCGCTATTAAACCGTTGGTTAAGATCGTCGCCTGTCCCTCGACTTCTAAGCGAAACAATTCCATCATGGAACTGTCTTCGAGAATGAGTGATGACGGAGTTGGGGGAGACGCGTTCGCCGTTGGTTCAGAGCTATCTGTAGAATCATCTGTTCGGTTGGCTTGCTCCGAACGTTGCGGCATGTCGTTTCTAGATGAGGCAAGTTTTGCGATCGCACTTTGTGTGCTTGACAAATCCTCGCTGTGTTCTGCCAACCAGCGTTCTAGGTCTCCAACGCTGGCATCGCTCATCCCGACGAGGAGATCCGCAGCGTGCAGCAATTGCTCTATCTGCGCTTCTGTCAAATCAATTGAAATATCCTGCACAGCAATCAAGCCGGCTTTCATCCCCTGAGCCAAGTTCGCTGCCGCTTCTAGTTCAACTATCTGGGCAGATCCTGCGATCGCATGGAGCGATCGCGTTGCGGCTTCTAGTTCGCTGACGGGCGACGGCTGTTGTTTCAGAATCGACAAGCTTTGCTTCAGGTTTGTGACCTGAGTTTCCACTTCTTGACGAAACAGATCCAGCATGGAGTAATCGCGCATATTTTATCCACGACTTATCAAATAATCTTGCGCTCGAGCGCATCAAGCAAAAGTTCGGTATTCAGATAATTCACCTTTTCCTTCTGCCAGTCAATTACTCCTTGAGTGTACGTTTCATTCGCTTTGGCAACGACAACGGGCGGAGCTTTTAATTCGTTGAGGTGAATGCGGTAAATTCGATGCACTTCATCGACGGGAAACACCAATTTGCTGTCTTTGGGTCCGATCACGAGCATCCGCTGAAGGTTCATGCGGCTAGACGGTGGGTTTGTCGCAGTTTCCAGCCCCAGAAGATGACCCAGAGACGCACAAAGCAGAATTTCACCGCGAATGTTGACTAGCCCCAACAACAGGTCATTGCTGCGGTGCGGCAGTTTATGAATAACACCGGGATGGGTGACTTCTTGCAGCACTCGTGCGGGTAAGGCGAATAGCTCATCGCCCAAGCGAAAAATGATCACAGAAAGGGTGTCTACTGCCCGTCCGATTCTGAACGCAGTTTGATCAGCGATCGCCCAAGATGGTTCCTCTTGAGTTTTAGCTAAAATAGCCGTCCATTCGTTTAAGTAGTCGAATGGGACTTCCCGTTCCAGCAAACTGCGTCCTGCCTTCGAATACACCGGACAGTTGCGGCAGTGAATCACCTTTTTTAGCTCCACGCAGGAGCGATCGCCGTCTACGCCGATGTGGTTCCAGCAATCATTGCCCCGCCGCAGCAGGTTACTGGTGTCCATCTTGACTCACACCTTAAACTGAGAGATTTCTCGCTGTAAGCCTCGGGCGGCATCATCCAACTGGGTGAGGGCGTTATTCGTTTCTTGCAAAGATTGCACCGTCTGAGAAGAAGCTTCACTCAGTTGCGTGATCGCGGTACTAATTTGTTCAGCCCCGCGATATTGTTCATCCATACTCTGGCTAATGACTCCAAACCGCGGTGCCAAAGATTGCACATCTTTGATGAAACCAGCGATTTGAACATTGATATTGCCAACATCTGCGACATATTGACCGACTTCTTTGCTGAATTTATCCACCTCCATCACGCCTGTAGATACCGATGATTGCATTTCTTTGACCATTTGTTCAATTTCTAGGGTGGCAACCGCCGATTGATCTGCCAGGCGGCGAATTTCTCGCGCCACCACCGCGAATCCTGCGCCGTACTCGCCTGCTTTTTCTGCTTCTATCGCGGCGTTGAGAGACAGTAAATTTGTTTGATCCGCAACTTTCGTAATCGTGGTGACAACTTTGTTGATATTGTTGGCTTTTTCATCCATAATGCTCAATTTTGCAGAAATTGAGTGCGTCGCCAGCACTAAATTCTGCATTGCCCCTTGAATTTTTTCTAAATTGGCTTGGCTGTTCGATGCTGCTTGCGTTGTTGCCTGAGCCGTTTCGGTCACATCTTCCATCGCCTTTGCGAGGTCGCCCGCCGTTGCTGCAATTTGTCGAGAGGTTGCATTCACTTCGTGTATGGACGCAACTTGCTCATTCACTGTTGCTTCTAGCTCTCTCCCGGCAGCGGCAATTTGCGTCGTTGACGTACTGATTTGAATTCCCGACTTTTGCGCTTGAGTCAGCAAAGAATTCAAACTTTTTGTCATGTTTTGAAACGCTGCCAGCAGTTGCCCTACTTCTGTGGTATCTTTTGTTACTTCAATTTTTTGAGTCAGATCTCCATCCGCGACCTGAGCCGCAAATTTTGAAACCCGATTGAGCGGGCGCGTAATCTGACGATTTAGAACCACGCCGATTAGAGCAAGGAGCAAAATACCGAGCGGAATCCCGTACATCACGCTGTCCAGGATGTGACGGGCGGAAGTTTCAGCGGCTTGCGAACGCGTCTGCAATAAATCGCGCTCGGAAGCTTTCATGCGGAACACCAGATCTCGCATTTGATCCATCAACCGCTTGCCCTGATTGGTTAAGACGACTTTTAGCGCGGCGTCTGTTCCTTTGGTTTGTTTTAGGCGAATTGTATTATCGAGTTCGGCAAGTTTTTGAGCGACTAGAACTTCTAGGGTCTGAAGATAACTCTGTTGACTCGGATTGTCTTTGACTAAACGCCTGAGTTCCTCAATTCTCGCTTGAATTGCAGTTCGCGCTTGATTGTATGGATCGAGATAGGGATTTTCACCTGTCAGCAGATATCCTCGTTGCCCGGTTTCCGCATCTTTCATCAACGACAAAATTTCTTCTAACTCACCCAACACCTGATAGGTGTGCTTCTCTTCACGAGCGGTTGAAATCAGCTGCTCTGCACTTCGGTAGGAGACAATGCCGATTATCGTAAAGACCGCTAAGCCCAGGGTAAACGCCACACCAATTTTGGTGCCAATTTTCCAGCGATTCAACATTTGCAAACCAGCTCACCAAGACCCATTTCTAGAGTAGCGTAGCTGCGGATGCTGCCCTTCGGGTTCGCCAGTTCCCTACGGCGGAAAACCCGCCTTCAGGACTGGACTCACCGCTCATCCGATTGATTACATCTACTATAGCATCGGTATCCCTGATATTTCGTTCGGTTCGAGTCGCGTCTTCTTGCAATTTGGATGCCTTTGTGGTGGATGAGTAAACCACTACACTCAATCCCAGCAGAAATAAAAGGGGAATTGAGTATCCGAGTAAAATCCGATTTGTAATTCTATTCCACATCGCTCGAACCGTTGTTGAAACGCCTATTTGGACTTCTCAGCAGTCGTTGAATGCGCTGTCTTAAAATTTCTGCCCCTACTTGATCGCCCCGTTGTTCTTTCAAAAGGGCTAGATGAATTAAGGCTTCGTAAGCATGGGGGTTGAGATAAATTGCTTTTTGAAATGACTGTTCTGCCTGTTCAAGACGATCAAGTCCCTGATAGACTTCGCCCAACAAGATGTAAGCTTGAGCGTCGGTGCGGTTTGCGCTCAAGTAAGACTCGCATAGCTTGGCTGCCTCGGCGAGCTGTCCTCGATCAGCTAACTGTTTAGCAATTTCAAGTTCGGAAGTCGATGGGGAAGAACGAATGGATTGAGGGTTTAGGGGCGATTTAGAAGCGGGGGCAATGAACTTCGCCGCTGGAGCGATCATCAATGGCTTAATATTTGGGATGGCGCGATTCTCTTTGCGGTAAGCAAACGCGAACGGATGACGAATAGACGTATAGTGTTTGGCTGTGATTTGTGACGTTTCTGCTGCTCCCACAAATAATAGACCCGATGGCGCTAATGCTTGATCTAAGGCTTCGATCACCTGATTCCGAGCAGCACGATCAAGGTAAATCAATAGATTGCGGCAGAAAATAACCTGGTATTTGCCCTGAGATAAAAATCCGGGCTTTAAAAGATTCCCCTGGATAAATTTTACAGTATTGCGGACGAAAGGGCGTACTTCATACCCGTCAGCGAGGGAGTGAAAATAGCGTTGTTTAGCTTGTAAACCGCCACCGCGAAAGGACCTTTCGCTATAGATAGCTTGCTTCGCCTTAAGCAATGCCCGTTTGCTAATGTCAACGGCATCAATGCTAAACTGGGTAGGAGCCAACCCAGAATCTAAGAGAGTCATGGCGATCGATAATGGTTCTTCTCCCGTTGAACAAGGCACACTCAGAACGCGCAGAATGCTGGAATTTGCTTTTAGCCACTCGGTTGTGACATACTGACTGAGGCAGACAAAGGGTTCTTTGTCTCGAAAAAACCAAGTTTCTGGAACGACCACGGTTTCGATCAGTTCTTCCAGTTCTTGAGCCGAGGTCTGCAAGTGATAGAAGTAAGACGTTAGATCAGACAAGCCACAGGCTAATTGACGCTTTTCCACCGCTCTAGCAATCGTTCTAGAACCGATGCTGCTGGCATCTAAGCCAATTTTCTGCCTCAGCATTGTCTCAATTGCTGCTTGCACCATTCGTTTGAATGTTTCCTCCGGCTAACAGAGATGCGTGTTGGACATCCGTTATCAAATGCTGCCAGTGAATCTGTTGGATCATGCCTTTTTCATCCATGAACATTTCTCCGAGATAGGGCACATCGTTCACTGTAAGAGTGTTTTTCGGGTCAAGGTCGGGTCTGTTCAAGGTTTCGGTCACTCGTTCTGCCATTAGTCCTAAACGACGATGTCCGCCGTCTTTTGCAGTATAGTTGACCATGATGATGCGGGTGCTGAAACGGGAGCGGCAAGCCGTTCCTTGAATGAGATAGCACAGGTCAATGACGGGAACAATGGTGCCGTGATAGTTGAAAACTCCAGCAACGTAATCTGGAACATGATGAATTTTTCTCAGCACGATCATCGGGATCACTTCAACGACTTGAGAGCTGTCGAGGGCGTAAAGGTTGTCTCCGGCATGAAACAGTAGCATTAGCATGGGTAGGAGTCAGGAGGGAAATACTCAAATCCCGAAAATAGCTTGAATTCGTTTGCGAACCTGGTTAAACGGGGTTTCTTCTTTGGTGGTTGCGCCGATCGTAATGCCCAAGCTTTTCAATGTTTCCTGACGCTGAGATAACTCTTCTGCAATTTTGTCTGCTAACTCATGATGTTTGTTCAACAGGCTTTGCAGATTATCGCGATCAACCACAAACAGAATTGTTTCTTCTAACGTGCGAAGCGTTGCCGTGCGGGGAGTGCCTATCAGCAGTGACATTTCCCCAATAAACTCTCCAGCCCTGCGAACCGCAACTTGCTGAGTGATCGATTCGACAAACACTTCGACGGCACCCGACAGGATGATATAGAACGAATCGCCCGGATCGTTTTCTCGGCAAATGATTTCACCGCTTGCCAGCTTCTTTCGGTATCCCTTCTCAATTACTTGTCGCAGTTCAATATCCCCGCATTGCTGAAAATAGCTGACTTTTCGCAGTAGATCGCGTAACATCCAGCCGCCCATCGGCTTTTCTGATGCAGTTGTGGACTCGGCATTGTGAGCGGCTGCGATCGCCTTTGTCGTAGAACCATTCGTCGCTTGAAGGGTTGGGAGTTGAAGCAGCGCCGCTAGCGTCGGCAGGTTTTCCAGGACGACTGTCGTCGCGGCTAATTTGGTGTCAATGGCGCGATCGCGAAATTCCGCCTCTATCAAGAATTGTAACGCACTTTTGATCGAGTCCATATCTGCCGGATTCTGAATCCAGACTAGCAGTTCAAACTTCAGAGTATCTTTTTTCTGGCCTTTGAAATAGACCTCTGGCGAAGGAGAAGATAAAACCCTATATTCTTGACGGGCAGCCGTGAGCAAGGCTTCCATCACTGTGAGCGAGTCACTTGACTCTGTAACCCGAACCGGAATTACAATCCGACAGTTAGGATCGCGGTAGCTCCAGTTCACCACATTGTTGTCGAGAAAACGGCTGTTTGGCACAATCACAAACACCCCGTTAACGGTACGAATTGTACTAGAGCGGATCGCTATTTCTTCAACTGTTCCGGCTAATTTATCAACTTCAATATAATCACCTACTTTAATCGGTTGTTCAAACAGTAAAGTGAGACCACTAATGAAATTACTAGCTAAATTTTGCAATCCAATTCCAAATCCAATTCCGAGTCCGCCTGCAAATACGGCTAAAGAGCTCAGATTAATTCCAGCCGTTTGCAGAACAATCAAAAACCCGATAATTGTAACAATATAGCTTGTAATTACCGACAGGGATTCTCGTGTGCCGACCTCTAATCCAAACCGAGGCAGAATTCGTTTTTTCAGCAGATGCTTAATCGCGCCTGCGACAATCAGAACTACAAGCGCTTGAACAAGTAATTTTGTAACGGAGCCAAGCGAAAATTTCTCTCCTCCAAACGTAAATAAATTGCTGTTGAAGACGTTGAATAAAGCTTGAATAAGATGTTTAGCTTGCGCGATCGCCCAGTCGAGTGGTGATTGCAATTGCATTGTGTTAAAAGCTGCCAACGACCCGCTTGATATTAACAAACTCAATTGACAACCCCAACCCCACAAGGTTATGTCTAAATCTATGTCTGAAGAGGGATGTTATAGCAATCCTAAATGAATTGTGAAATATTGTGTGGAGTCAGTAGTCAGTAGTCAGTAGGCACTCTTGTACTGGCTACTGGCTACTCTTGCCTCAGACTAGTTTACAAATCAAATAGGATTGCTATATACCGATTCGCTTTAAAATTATGTAGGTTGGAAAAATTCTGCAAAAATGTTGTTATATCCTGTGATTCTATAAAAAGTGGCTACTATAGCGCATTCCAAACCTGCTGCAAACCGTCTGGTATTGAATCTGATTACAGGCGGGACAATGGGACTTCTGATCGTCATCACTGCTGTCTCATTTGGCACGGTCATCTTCTCTGGAGAACTCTCACCCGCCTTGCCCTTCGGCATTGGGCTGATCTTGTTTGGTGCGACTGTTGTGAGTGCGGTCACCACTTCTTTGAGTTCCTATCCCGCCATTGTCGCTACTGTATCAGAGTCGAGCATTCCTGTACTGAGTTTGGTGGCTCGCCAAATCATTGAACAGATGCACAATGCCTCTTTTGAGGACAAGCTGTTTACAGTGACAGCTACCATTATTCTCAACACCGTGGTGAGCGGCACCATTTTTCTAGGGTTGGGGTGGTTTAAGCTGGGTGGATTCGTCCGTTTTATTCCGTATCCAGTGGTGGGCGGCTTTTTGGCAGGAACGGGAGCGCTGTTAGTTTCGGGTGCGTTTCACTCGGTGAGTGGGCTTGATTTGCACCATTTCACCATCTCGGAATTATTTCAGCCGCATGTATTGCTTCAGTTAGTTCCAGCCCTGATTTTTGCCGTTGTTATGTTTGCGCTTCCTCAGCGCATCGATCATGTTCTAGTAATCCCTGGCATTATTGCGATCGCAATCGTGCTGTTTTATCTGGGGTTAGCAATCACGGGCACTCCGATAGCACAAGCTCAGACTCAGGGGCTACTGCTACAGAAGCTTCCCCCTGGAGGACTTTATCAATTTTCCACACTTTCGGCAGTGGCTCAGGCAAATTGGAACGTCGTTTTTCAGCAAATTCCCAGTTTAGCGGCACTTTGGCTGATTGATTCTATGGCGCTGCTGCTGAATGCGAACGGGATCGAGTTAGTTGCCTCGCGCGATTTGGATCTGAATCATGAGCTAAAAGTTGCTGGAACTGCGACGATCGCATCTGGAATCGGTGGCGGGAT
>JAABUZ0100001096.1_pt1 | contig 55032 bp, 48 predicted proteins | sample 5562091 | NCBI WGS metagenome assembly JAABUZ01 (sample SAMN12813069, study PRJNA571459) | rock metagenome | isolation source: Antarctica rocks | place: Antarctica: Victoria Land, Linnaeus Terrace sud | collected 2015-12-21 | reverse complement strand
GTGCGCACCGTAGTGGCGACCACGCGGCTCACCTCCGGCGCGAGCACCTTCAGCACCGTAATGAATACTGTCGGCGTCTAACCGCCCTCAGCTACGCTGCGCACCCCGTGGGTAGATACGGTGACGCAAGCACGGGTGCGTGCGCGAAACCGTCCTTGCCGCCACCCGTCATCGGCCCAGCAAGGCCCGGAACAGGTCAGCCTCGCAGGCGGCGCCGAGCATCCGGCCACCGGCATCGACGACCACCAGGCCCGCGGCCCCGCGCTGGCGCAGGCCGATGGCGGCCTTGAGCGGCAGCGCCTCTGGCACGGTGACGAGCCTGCCGGCCACAGCCTCGTCGCCCGCCTCCGCGACCGGCACGATCGGCAGCGGGGCGCCACCCTGGCGGGCTTCGGTCGGGCGCCCGTCCGGGTCGAGCCTCACCGCCAGACCGGGGCCGAACAACAGCGCGTCGCCGTCGCGCGCGAGGTCCGGCAGTGCCACCATGAAGGTCTCGGCCTTGAGCGCGTCGAGCGGGTTCATGTGGCGCACGAACTCGGCCACGTAGCTGTCGGCCGGCCGCATCACGATGTCGGCCACCGTGCCGGCCTGGACGATGCGGCCGCCCTCCATGATGACGATCCGGTTGCCGAGCTTGGCAGCCTCGTCGAGGTCGTGGGACACGAACAGGATGGTCTTCTTCAATCGACTCTGCAGCAGCAGCAATTCGTCCTGCAGCTTGGTGCGGATCAGCGGGTCGAGGGCCGAGAAGGGCTCGTCCATCAGCAGGATGTCGGCGTCGGTCGCGAAGGCGCGCGCGAGGCCGACCCGCTGCTGCATGCCGCCCGATAGCTCGTGGGCGTATTTTTCGGCCCAGCGGTCGAGCCCGACCATGGCGAGCTTCTCGTCCACGATGGCGTCGCGGGCGCGGCGGCCCATGCCGCGCAGTTCGAGCCCCATGCCGACGTTGTCGCGCACGCTGCGCCAGGGCAGCAGTGCGAACTGCTGGAACACCATGGCGACGCCGCCGGAGCGGAGATCGCGCAATGTCGCGGCGTCGCAGCCGCATACGTCGACCGTGCGACCGCGGTGGCTGACCGCGACGCTGCCCCGCGCCACGCGGTTCAGGCGATTGACGGCGCGCAGCAGCGTCGACTTGCCGGAGCCCGACAATCCCATGAGCACGCAGAGCTCGCCGGGCTGGACCGCGAGATTGGCACCCGCCACGCCGATCACATGGCCGGTCGCGGCCAGGATCTCGTCGCGGCCCCGGCCCGCGTCGAGCATGGCCAGCGCGTGCTTCGGCGTCCGCCCGAAGACGATGTCGACGTCGCGGAACGTGATGGCGGCCGTCATGGCGGCGCCGTACCGGGATCCGTCATCGGGCCGCGCCGGGAGCCGCGGGCCGGCGGAACAGCCGGTCGAGCAGCACGGCCACCAGCACGATGGCGATGCCGGCCTCGAACCCCATGGCGGGCCGTACCTGGTTCAACGAGCGCAGAACCGGCACGCCGAGGCCGCCCGATCCCACCATGGTGGCGATGACCGACATCGACAGCGCCAGCATGATGGCCTGGGTCAGCCCCTCCATGATGGCCGGCAGGGCGTGGGGCAGTTCCACCTTGCGCAGTAGTTGCCAGGGCGTGGCCCCGAAGGCCTCTCCGGCCTCGCGCAGCGGGAGCGGCACGGAAGCGATGCCGAGCTGGGTCATGCGGATCGGCGCAGGAATCGCGAAGATCACGGTTGCGATGATGCCCGGCACCACGCCGAGGCCGAACAGCGACAGCATGGGGATCAGATACACGAAAGTCGGCAGCGTCTGCATCAGGTCGAGCACCGGCCGCAGCACCTTCGCGAGCCGCGGGCTCTGGCCCGCCAGGATGCCGATCGGCACCCCGACCAGCATCGAGGCGGCCGTGGCGTAGAAGGTGATCACCAGGGTCGTGACGGTGTCTTTCCAATAGCCCTGGTTGAGAATGAAAACCAAAGCCAGGACCGCGAAGACCGCCAGGGGCCAGGAGCGCCGCAGCGCATAGGCCAGCGCCCCCACGAGTCCGCAGAAGACGAGCGGCGGCAGTGCCCCGACCACATCGACCGTGTGGTCGATGAGGAAGCTGAGCCCGTCCGAGACGTCGTCGAAGAACAGGCCGGAGCCGTCCTTCAGTGCGTTCATGCCGTTGCTGAGCCAGGGGCCGATCGGGATTTTATGGGCCGTGATCAAGCCCGTCACGGGGTCCATGGGTCGGCTCCGGATGGGCTCGGGGCAGGATCAAGCAAGGCGGAGCCCGCTGCCCTATCCCCCCGGGAGGGCTTCAGAGTCCGAGGCTCGCCTTGACGGCCGGCAGGCCGGGCTGGCCATCGAGCGTAGTGACGCCGTCCAGCCAGCCGTCGAGCGCTGCGGGATTGGCCTTGACCCAGTCGGCCGCGGCCTTGTCGGGATCCTGGCTGTCGAACAGGATGGAGCCCATGATCTGGTTCTCCATGGGCAAGGTGAACTTCAGCTGGTCCAGGAACCTGCCGAGGTTCGGGCACTCGGTGCGGAGGCCGGCCCGCACGTTGGTCAGCACAGTGGCGCCCCCGTAGTTCGGCCCGAATACGTCGTCGCCGCCCGCGAGGTAGTCCATCTTGAATTTGGTGTTCATCGGGTGGGGCTCCCACCCCAGGAACACGATCGGCTCGTTGCGCTTCTCGGCCCGCTCCACTTGCGCCAACATGCCCTGTTCGCTCGACTCCACCAGATCGAAGCCCTTGAGCCCGTATTTATCGTCCTTGATCATGCCGAGAATGAGCCGATTGCCGTCGTTGCCGGGCTCGATCCCGTAGATCTTGTTGCCGAGCTTGTCCTTGAACTTGGCGATGTCGGCGAAGGTCTTGAGGCCCGCCTGGAAGGTGGGGTCAGGCACGGCCAGCGTGTATTTGGCGCCGGTGAGGTTGGTGCCGACCACGTCGACCGTCTTATCGTCCACGAAGGGCTTGCGGTCGGCTTCCATGGTGGGCATCCAATTGCCCAGGAAGACGTCGACCTGCTTGTTGTGCAGCGACTGGTAGGTCACGGGCACGGATAGCACGTCCGTGTGGGGCGTATAACCCAGGCCTTTTAGGACCGCCGAGGTCGTGGCCGTGGTGGCCGTGATGTCGGTCCAGCCGACGTCGGAGAACTTGACCGTCTTGCAGGCCGGTGGATCCCCGGCCGCCATGGCCGTGCCTACTGTCCCGCAGGTGAGCGCCAGAATGGCCGCCGTTGCGGCCCCGATCGTCGTGCTGCGCATCCTGTCCTCCTGTAGCGGCCGGTCCAGCGGTGTCTGCCCGCGCGGCCCATCGCCGAAGCGAAGACCGAAGCTAGACCAGGGCACGGCGGAACGCGATGCAAGAATGCGACCTACGGCTGGCGCATCCAGACCCATATGAGGGTGGACGAGTCCGATACCGGAACGCCTCCATGAACCCCCTCTCCGGTTTCCTGTCGCTGTTCCGCAGCGCGCCGACCGGCGGAGTCGCGGCGCTTCCGGCTGGCCGGCGGATCTACGCGGTCGGCGACATCCACGGGTACCCGGACCGGCTCGACGACCTCATGGGCCGGATCGAACGGGACCTCGCGCGCTCGCGCCCGGACCGGACCGAGATCGTGTTCGTCGGGGACTATATCGACCGCGGTCCCGGCTCAGCCACCGTGATCGACCGGCTGGCGCGGCGCGATGCACCATGTCCCATCGTAACGCTGCGGGGCAATCACGAGGCCATGATGCTCGACGCACTCGCTGATCCGGACGCCATGGACCATTGGTGCGGCTCAGGCGGCGACGCCACGCTCCGGTCCTACGGGGTCGACGTCGCGAAACTGCACCGGCGCGGCGGCTACGCCGAGGCTAGGGCGGCCCTGATCGAACGGCTGCCCGACCCGCATCGCGCCTTTCTGGACGACACGTCGCTGCATTACACCGTCGGGAGGTTCACCTTCGTGCATGCGGGACTGAGGCCCGGCGTGCCGCTCGCTGGCCAAAATCCCGACGATCTCCTCTGGATTCGCGAGGAGTTCTTCGACGCGGCGGATAGGTTCGAGGGCGTCGTCGTGCACGGGCATACACCGTGCCGCCGGCCCGAGAACGAGCCGCACCGCATCAACGTCGACACCGGCGTATTCAAATACGGGGTGCTGACCTGTGCGGTGCTGGAGGGCATCGAGCGGCGCTTCCTGTCGACCCGCGACTGACCCGTGCGGGGTCGATCGGCCGTCAAATCGCCTGTAGGGCTTGCAGCCGCGTTTGGACGCCGCGGGCCGCCTGCCACTCCGCCGCGAACTCGGGCGACACGCGGTAGCGCTCGCCATCGCTCTCGTACCAGCCGCCCTGGTCGAGACTCGGGACCGAGCCGTCGCCGTGAACCACGGCGGTGATGCGGCCGAGTGCGGTCGTCACGAGGTCGGGAGAACCGTGGCGGCGGGCGATGTCCGCGGCCGAACCCCGGCCGGCCGCGACGTCGTCGATGATCTCCATGTAGCGGACCGCCGGCGCGGTCCAGCGATCCTCTTGCAGCCGCGTCAGCGCCGTATCGACATGGTTCTTCCAGACTGCGTTTGTCATGCAGGCCTCCCTGGGAGGGCGAAGACTAGGCCCGATGCGACATCGCATGCAATGCGCGCGATGGTACCGCCACGCGAATGTGAACGGGACGCTACCCCGGCACCTTGATCCGAGCCATGGCGAGCGCGTCCACGGGGCGGCCGGCCGTCAAGGCGTATTCGCGCAGGGTCCCCTCGGGTTCGAAGCCGAAGCGCCGGTAGAGGCGGATCGCCGCGGCATTTTCGGTATAGACCGTGAGTTCGAGCCGCCGGATGGCGAACCAATTGTCGGCGCTGTCGACCAGGGCGGCCAGCAGCGCCGTGCCGATGCCCCGGCCCACATGGGCGTCGTGCACACCCATGCCGATCGCCGCGGCGTGGGCGCGGCGTCCCTCGAAGCGCCGCCATCCGGCGCTGCCCAGGATCGCGCCGTCCCGCTCCGCCACGAGAGCGAGGTCGCCGGCGCCCTGGCCTTCGAGGAACTTGCGAGTCTGTTCAGGGCTCTGGAACGGCAGGCGCAGGGTACCGGCCCGGAAGCCCGGCATGGCGCTGATCGTCGCGAGACCCTCGAAGTCGGAGACGCGCGCGGCGCGGATCACGAGGCCGGCGGGCGGGCTCTTGGGTACGGGTGAGGCGTCGGGCATCTGGCTTTCCTGGCCGCTGGATCCGGGGCCACGTCGCCCGCCGTTCGGCGGTCGGGTGAGGTTCTGCCGGATAGGATAGACTTTGGCGCGGCCGCGGGCTCGCGTTGATCCCGGGGCCCGATCATGCCCTATGGCGCCGTATGGGTCCTTGCGGGCCTTGAGCCGTGGCGCCCGCGTGAACCCTCCATCCGGGCTCGGAGACGAACAATGAAGTTCTTGGTGACTTATCGGGAGCGACGCGCCGACTTCGACCCCGCCGCTGCCCAGCGCCGCGCCGCTCGCCTGCTGACCGAGCGCGCCATGCCGGCCGGTCTCAAGGTCCACGAGCTCCTGTCCCGCATCGGCGGCGGCGGCGGCTACGCGGTGGTCGAGACGGCCGAGGCCGATGACCTTCAGCACCTGGCCGGGCTGTTCATGGCCTACGAGTGCCGGATCGAGCCCGTGATCGACCTGTCGTTCAACGAGGCCGCGCGCCCCGGCGGCAAGGCCGGGAGTGCCGAGCCGGGCGACCACGTCACCCTGCCCGAGATGCCGCCCTCCGAGCCCCGCGAGGGTGCCTTCTCGGGCGACGACGTCTACGATACCGAGGACTGAGGGTTAGGCCCGGTCGGCGCGGCGTGGGATCGCAAGGTAACCGAGCCGCTGCACCTCCTGCCGCGCCTGGGCCAGGATGTCGAGCGCCGTCCCGGCTATTCCCAAGGCTGCGCCCGACCCCATGAGGCCGAGCGAGACACAGGAAGCCGGGCAGAACCGCAAAGTGGCATGCCAGTCGTGGATCTCAAGGAGCGGCAGCGCCACCGCGATGCCGGCCGCCACCAGGGCGAGGCCCGCGAGGCCGAAGACGCGCCGGGGCCGCTCGTTCACCAGAAGGAAGGCCACAAGCCTCAGCAGCTTCACGGCCGATCGGGCGTCACGGCCGGTGCCCATCTGCAGCGGCGGGCTCGGGCGGCCAACGGCCGCCACCTCGCCGAGCGGCATGCGCAGCTTGAGTGCGTGAAGCGTGAGGGTCAGCGCCGCGTCGAGGTCGCCCGTTTCGGCCTGATAGGATCTGGCGAACCGCCTCGAGCAGCCCTTGTACCCCGCCCTCATATCGGTGCCGCCGCGCCCGAACAGGAAATTTGTCGTCCAGTCGAGCAGCCGCTCGCCGCCGTCGGGCGCAGGGTCGCCCGCCATACGCAGCCGCGCGACATTGACGAAGTCGCGGTCTCGGTTCTCGATTTCGGCCACGATCACCGGTGCCAGGCAAGGATCGCATCGCTCGCCATCGGCCAGGATAAAGATGTCGGCATCGATTTCGGCGAACACGCGTCGCAGAAGCCCGTTCGGGTTGGCCGCGACGGCAAGGCGCGACGCGGCCCCGGCGGTTTCCGCCGCGACCGCGCAATCGGGCCGACAGCCGCCATGATAGAAGAAGACGTCGGCTCCGGGCAGCACGGTCCTGAAACCGCGCACGGCCGCCGTGATGGGATCCGGCGAGCTCCAATTGGTCAGGACCACGGCGACATCCGGTGCCCGCAGGGCGGGGATCGGCTGCCGGAAGGCCGCTGGCCTCATCACCGTGGCGGATCCAAGCGGAACCGCGACGGGCTTGGTCGCCGTCAGAACAGGCATGGACTCTACGCGCCTCGCCGATGATCGACCGTCACGATAAAGCCGCAACCTTAACGATTTACCGGCTGGAGACCCGACCGGAGGGACGTCGCAGGGTGCCGGTGCCGTGTGGGCTGGCCGATCAGCCTTTCACGCGGGCCTTGCGGGCCGCGTAGCGCGCATCGCGCGCCACCTTGCGATCGGCTTCGTCGGCCAAGATGCGGGCGGCCCGCTCCAGCCGTGCCGACTCCGCAGCGGCCTTCTCTTGGTCGAGCAAGGCCTGTCGCTCGGCCGCCGCCGCCGCTGCTGCGGCCTCCTTGGCGGTCTTCTCCTCGGCTTCGCGCGCCAACTGAATGCGCCGTGCTTCTTCCTTTTCGGCCACGCGCTTGGCACGCGCCGCGGCCACAGCCTCGCGCTCGGCCTGCTTGCGGAGTACGTCCGGATCATCGTCGGCAGGCTTGGCCTTCAGCTTTTCGACCAGGGCCTGTTTTGCCGTCGCGGCGGAGGTAATGCGGTCGGCGTAATTAGCGTTGTTGAATCTACCCACGGTTGGTCCATGTTCGAGGTTCGGCCAGGCTCCGGAACGTCCGCGGTGTACAGCCGCAAAAAGGCGCCGCCTGACCACCCGGCGCACCCGTGATATAAGAGCGAAGCTGCAAGGTGAAAAGCTCCGGCGAGTTACATCGCCCCGATCCGGTGGAAATATGGTGAGGGCGACCAGACGTTCGGCGGACATAGGGATCGATGGGATGCGACGGGTGGAGAGCGGCACGGGCCAGGACGGTGTCGAGGACTCGCGCGGGAAGGCCCGCTCGGTCATCGGCACGGCGGCGCGCTACGCGGCCGGGGCCACGGATCCCGTGTGCGAAACGCGCCGGATCCTCGATGCGATTGCCGAAGCCGCGGGGCGCTCGGTCTTCACGCTCACGACGGCGGATCGGGCCATAGCGGAGGCCCGAGCCTCCGCGGCCCGCTGGCAGGAGGGGCGTCCCCGGGGTTACCTCGACGGGGTCGCGATCGCCTGGAAGGACCTGTTCGACCTCGCGGGCGAGGTGACCACGGTCGGCTCGCGCGTCCTCGACGGCGAGCCGGCGGCCGAGCGCGACGCGGCCCTCGTCGCGCGGCTCGCCGAGGCCGGCGCGGTCGCGGTCGGCCGGGTCAACATGACCGAGTTCGCCTATTCGGGGCTGGGCCTCAACCCGCACCATGGCACGCCCGTCAATCCCTGGAGCCGGGACGAGCCGCGCGTTCCCGGTGGATCCTCGTCGGGGTCTGCCGTCGCGGTCGCGTCCGGCCTGGTGCCGCTGTCCATCGGCAGCGACACCGGCGGATCGGTCCGTATCCCGGCCGCGTTCAACGGCATCGTGGGTTACAAGACCTCCGGTGGGCGCTGGCCGATGGGCGGCGTCTTTCCGCTGTCGCCGACCCTCGACACGCTCGGGGTGTTCAGCCGCTCGGTCGCCGACGCGGTCGTGGTGGACGCCGCGGCGCGTGGGCTCGTCGCGCCCGATCTGCGTCGGGGCTCGCTCGCCAATCTGCGCTTGATCGTGCCGACCAATGTCGTGATGGACGCGCTCGAGCCGGCCGTCCTCGACAATTTCGAAGCCGCGCTCGGCCGCCTCGCCGCAGCCGGGGCGCGGGTCGAGCGGCGCTCCGTACCGGCGTTCGACGCCGTGATGGCGCTGAATGCCGAGCACGGCGCCCTCGCGGCCTTCGAGGCCCACGCGCTCCACCGCGAGCGCATCGCTTCCGAGGCCGCCTTGCGGATGGACCGGCGCGTCGTGGCGCGCCTGCGCGGCGCGGCCGCGATCCCGACCGACAGCCAGCGGATCATCCGCGAGACCCGGACCCGCCTGGTGGGTGAGGCCGCGGCCTTGTTCGACGACCACACGCTGGTGGCCTTTCCGACCGTGCCCCATGTGGCACCCGCCATCGCGGCCCTCGAAGGCGACGATGCCCTCTTCGTCAGGACCAACACCAAGACGCTGCGCAATACGATGCTCGGCAACATGCTGGATTGGTGCGGCATCTCGATCCCTTCCGGGTTCGGCGAGGCCGGCCTGCCCACGGGCCTGCTGCTGTCCGGTGGCCCGGGCCGCGACGACCACGTGCTGGCGACCGCGTTGGCGGCCGAGGACCTGATCCGCGGTGCGGCAGACTTTCGCGCCTCTGCCTCGATGTGAAGCGCGGGGCAGAACCGGTGTCACGTCCCGAGACCTGGATCGACCTTCGCGTCCTCCAGGCCGAGCCGGCGGCAAAGGGCTGAGTCGAGCAATGGGAACCGCCCGACCGTCGAGGCCTGCGTCGCTGGGTCAGACCGGCCGTGGCGGCGTCGTGGTGGGACGCGTGTCGGAAGAGTTGTCGGTGCTGCCGAAGCCGTGCATCCGCAACGCCCATTGAAGACCGACGATGGCGCCCTTGGCGCTCGGCAGGAAAGCCAGCGACAGTGCGATCGTGACCGGGAACCAGACCGCTACATTGAGCCACATCGGCCAAGCGTAAGCGAGGTCGACCGCCAGTACCAAGGCCACGATGAGGTGGCCGACCACGAAGATCGTGACATAAGGCGGCGCGTCGTCGGCCCGCTGGTGGGACAGGTCCTCGCCGCAGGCAGGGCACTGCTCGCGGACCTTGAGATAGGCCCGGTACAACCCGCCCTCGCCGCAGCACGGACAGCGGTGCAGCGCGCCCCGCAGCATGGCCCGGAACAGGCCGCGCCCGTCGGCCGGAACCCCGGGCCCGTATGGCTCACCGCCCCCACGCTCGACCATGTTCGTCACGATGCCGACCCCTGTTGGGGCCACGCCCCACCCAGGACCATATAGGCGTCGGGGGACGATGCGTCACCGACGTGCCGGCAGAACCTCGCTCATTTTACGACGAGACGCGCGACCTGCCAGGCCGAACGGCTATAGAAGATCTGGCTCTTCAGTTCGGCTTCGCTGTCATAGGGATAGACCACGAACAGCGGGCCCTTGTCCTTGACCGGCATATATTCGCCGTTGCGCTTCAGCGCCAGGATGGGGTGGTGCTTGCTGAAATCTTCCATCGGGATCTCGGTCGTGTAGTCGTTGAGCGCGTAAGCCACGACATGCTGGCCTTTGGCTCCCACGTCGGCCATGAGCTTCTCCATCGGCACGCCCTCGAACTTCATCGGTCCTTTGTACCAAGGCGTCGTCGTCTCGATCGTAACCATGCCCATCTTCTCCAGCATGGCGCGGTCGAACTGGGCCGTATCGCCAACGTTCTTATTGGTGATCTCGCCCGAGATGGTGAGGATCGGCTTGTCTGTCGGGGTCCCCAGGCTGTCTGCCCGGGCAACCTGCGCACCGAAGAATCCGGCATAGGCCAGAGCCGCGGCTCCGGCCCAGGTCGACAATGTGTTCGTCATGCTTCAAGATCCTCCGCAAATCGGGTTCGCGTCGGGCCCGACGATGACGTATCATTTGTTAACGAATCGAGAAGGCGGAAGGGCCGTGAAGCCCGCAGTCGAGCCGCTGTAATGTTAACTTCATGGTTGACGGACCATAAGTACGGACGGCAACGCGAGGCGGAGAAAAACATGAACAAGGTCTCGGACGCATGGAGCGTCGCCAGCCTGGGCAACCAACCGGTCGTCGGCTTCATGAGCGACAGCGAGAAAACCGCCATGATGGCGGCGGCCGCACGCAAGATCGAGGAACTCTTCGACGTCCTGCTGATCGACCATCGCAACGACCACAACACCCGCGAAACGCCGGCGCGCGTCGCCAAGATGTTCGTCGAGGAAACCATGCGGGGCCGCTTTGCCTCTCCGCCCAAACTCACCGAGTTCGACAACGTCGAGCGTTGCGAACAGTTGATCGTGACCGGGCCGCTCGACGTGCGGTCGACCTGTGCCCATCATCTCATGCCGATCTTCGGTCACGCGACGATCGGCGTCCTGCCATCGCCCGACGGCAAGATCATCGGTCTTTCCAAATACGACCGCATCGTCGACTTTTTCTCCTCGCGGCTGCAGATCCAGGAGGAACTCGTCAAGCAGATCGAGCGCTTCATTGTCGAGAATACCCAACCTCGTGGCCTCGCTGTCAAGATAAGCGCCGTTCACATGTGCAAGAGCCATCGGGGCGTTCGAGCATCGCGGGCGAGCCGCATGGTCAACACGAGCTATTACGGCGAGCTTGCCACCAATCCGCAACTGAAGGCGGAGTTCTTGCAGGAATGTGCCATTCTTGAGCGCAATGCGGACTGAATTGCTGCAAGCGGCGCGCGAGCCCGACACCGTGGACCAGCGACTCGATCCTGCCGGTCTACCACCCGACATGCAGCCCGGCATTTACCGCTCGACCAAGACCTACGACCACAACGAGGGCCTGTCGTGCTGTTTCCGGCAGTGGCGGGCCGACCACTCCCATTGCCGCTTGCTGCACGGCTACGCCCTGGCGTTCAAGTTCGTGTTCGCGGCCCACGTTCTCGACGTGCGGCATTGGTGCCTGGATTTCGGCGGCTTGAAACCTGTCCGGCAATGGCTGCACGAGATGTTCGACCACACGCTGGTCGTGGCGGCCGACGATCCCGAACGGCCCAGGCTCGAGGAACTCGGTCGGGCCGGCCTGGCGGACGTTCGCGTCATGCCGGCGGTCGGATGTGAGGCGACCGCTCGTTTCGTTTACCTCCGGGTAAATGAAATGGTGCAGAAGGAGACCGAAAGTCGCGTTTGGGTCGACAGCGTCGAGGTAAGGGAGCACGGGGGCAATTCCGCCATCTTCTCCCTCACCTGAACGATGCCCGACCTCCGGTATGGGGATCTGTCGGTCGAGCAGGGGAAATCTACGTGTGGTCGGTTAGGACCAGTAAGGTCGTCTTCGTCGCGATGATGTTCGGCCTCCTGATCGCGGCCGTGAACGTGTCGTCGCTCATTGCCCAACGGCAAGACACGCTGAAGGACGTGTCCCGCTACAATATCTGCTGGCTGGCCAGCCAGGCGAGCGCGGAATTCACGCGACTCGAGGAAAAGATCGCGGCCGCCAACATCCCGGGTTCCGCCGTCGACATCGACGATGTGCATCTGCGCTACGACATCCTGGCCAATCGATTGTCCGTCATGGACGATGGCGAGTTCAAGGAGTTTGCCGACCGCGACCCCGAGCACGCCGTCGTCGTGAAGGACCTGGGCGAGGTTGTCGCAAAGCTCCAACCGATGATCGACGACATCAAGAAGCCAGGCGTCGGCGAGGCCGCCCTGTCGCTTCTGTCGCCACTCGACGCGAAGCTGGCACAACTGGCTGCCGCGACCAACCGGTTCGGCAGCGAGAGGGTCGCCGAGGATCAGCACGAACTCGTCAGGCTTCATTGGATCTTCTCGGGCGTGGTGGCCGGGCTGTTCACCTTCGGCGTGGCCCTGCTGCTGCTCTTCGGCTGGCACAACCGGCTACTCAGCCGCGCTCGCGACAGTCTGCACGGCCTCGCTCAGGACCTCCGGCAAGTGTCGGCCGGCCTGGAGCGCGCCAATTCCGAGGTCAGGACCGTCAATGACCAATTACAGAAGCGCAACGAGATCCTCCAGCGCCGCGACCGCGAGATGGGGATCCAGAACAAGCGCTTCGATGCCGCCCTGAACAACATGTCGCAAGCGCTTTGCATGGTCGACGCCAGCGACCGCCTGGTCGTCTACAACCAGCGCTTCGCCGACCTGTTCGCGCTCGAAGTGGCACCGATACCCGGCATCCTATTCACCGACCTCATCGAACTCGGGTCGAGCGCGCAGTTAAAACAGGTCCATGCTCGCCAACGGGGGCTGGCGGTCGACGGCCCCGCGGTCGGCTTCGTGCAGGATATGACCGACAGTCAGACCATTTCTGTATCGCATCAGCCCATTTCCGAAGGCGGCTGGGTCGCGACCTACGAGGATATCACGCAGCGCCGGCAAGCCGAGGCCCAGATCACTTATCTCGCGCACCACGATGCCCTGACCGGACTCGTCAATCGCGTTTTCTTCGGGCAGCAGCTCGACTCGGCCTTGGCCAGCATCGCCCGAAGAGGCGGACATTTCGCGGTGCAATGCCTCGACCTCGACGGCTTCAAGGATGTCAACGACAGCTTCGGCCACCCGGTCGGCGACGCCCTGCTGTGCGAAGTCGGCCGGCGACTGGCCGCAAACGTCCGAGAAGGCGACATCGTGGCGCGACTGGGCGGCGACGAGTTCGCCATTCTCCAGCGGGATGTGGGCCAGGGCAAGGAGGGCATCCTGGCTGCGAGGCTGACCGAGGTGCTGGCCGAGCGCTTCGACATCGACGGCCTGGAGATCTTCATCACGACGAGCATAGGCATCGCCGTGGCCCCAACCGACGGCGATACAAGCGACGAACTCATGAAGAACGTCGATCTGGCGCTCTACCAGGCCAAACTCGGGGGCAAGAACATGTTTCGTGCCTTCGAGGCCGATATGGATGCGGCGCGGCGGATCCGGCGGAGCCTGGAAGGCGACCTGCGCAAGGCCTTGGCCAGCCGTGAGTTCGAAGTCTATTTCCAGCCGATCGTCGATGCCCGCCGCATCGCCATCACGGGCTTCGAAGCCCTGCTGCGCTGGCACCACCCCGACCGCGGCATGGTATCGCCCGGCGTGTTCATCCCGATCGCCGAAGAGATCGGCGTTATTTCGGAACTGGGGGAATGGGTGTTGCGCGAAGCCTGTGCCCAGGCCGTGCTATGGCCGGGCGACCTGACGGTGGCGGTGAACCTGTCTCCGGCTCAGTTGAAGTCGAAGGCCTTGCTCGATGTCGTCAAGGATGCGCTGCTGCGGTCGGGCTTGGCGCCCACCCGGCTCGAACTGGAGATCACCGAAAGCGTGCTGCTCTCCGACAGCGACGGCACGCTCGCGGTACTTCACGACATCCGGTCCTACGGCGTCCGGATCGCCATGGACGATTTCGGTACCGGCTATTCGTCCCTGAGCTACCTGCGGCGGTTTCCCTTCGACAAGATCAAGATCGACCAATCTTTCGTACGGGAACTGGCGAGCCGTCCCGATTGCATCAAGATCGTGCGATCCATCGCGGCGTTGGGGGCGAGCCTCGGCATGACGACGACGGCCGAAGGCGTCGAGACCTTCGAACAGTTCGAGCAGTTGCAGGAAGCGGGCTGCGACCAGGTCCAAGGCTTCCATTTCGGCAAGCCGCAGCCCGTCGGGTCGATGATCTTCACCCTCGATCGGTCCACCTCGGCCCCGGCCCCGGCGGCTCACGCGGCCTGAGGCGATGCGTCTCACGGCGGCTGGCGCATCTCCTGACGGCGTATCGGCATGGCGTCGAGGAGCAGCCCGTCCGTACCGGGCGGCTGACCGGACGAGAGCTTCTCGCCGCCATCCTTGCCCATTAGAATAGCTCCGAACCCGTGCCGCCGAAGCATCGGCGCGGCAGCACTCCCCTGGGAGGTCGCATCGTCATACGCCAGCAGCACGAGGTCGCGCTCCACGGCCCCGGCCCCATGACGGCGAACCTGCCGCGCTGCACCGCAAGGCCGGGGTCCCGCCGCGAGGGCGCCAGCATCACGACGGCGCGGTAGGCTCCGCGATAGGCTGCCCGGGGGATCCGTCCCGGGTCCCGCCTCATCTCGGGCCGTGACCGGCGTGACCGGGACGTCAGGACTGCGAGCGCCATCCATGATGTACGGGACCATGGCAAGCGCGGCTCCTCCGTTCAGCCTCGGCAACTCCGTCGACGGCGCGCGACCGGACAGGTTCGCTGCCAAGGCCACGGATTCCTGCTTTCGCCGCAAAGCGGGGCCATCTGCGGAACCATGAAGCCGAAGCCCTCGCCCGCCCAAACTCTTTCCGATCATTTCGATGGCCGGCGCTTCTTCAACCCCGGGGTCGACGTCGACAGGAGCCTCGCCGACCTCTGGCGATGGCGCCGCTCCGGGCAGCGGGCGGCATGGCCCGAGCGGGTCGAGTCCACGCCGGCTCCGCCGCCCCCACGTCAAGCAGGGCCTGGGGAGGTTCTTCTCACCTTCATCGGGCAAGCTACGGTCCTGATCCAGGTCGAAGGATGCAACATCCTCACCGATCCCATCTTCTCGGAGCGTGCGAGTCCTGTGCCCTTCGCGGGACCCTTGCGGGCACGGCCGCCCGCGATCGCAATCGAGGCCCTGCCGCGCATCGATGTCGTCCTGCTCAGTCACAATCATTACGATCATATGGACGGGCCGACCCTGCGCCGACTCCAGGGCCGCTCGGCCCCGGTGATCGTCACGGGGCTCGGCAACGCCCGAGTCCTGGCGCGGCTCGGCGTGCGCAAGACGGTCGAACTCGATTGGTGGCAGGCTTGCACGCCTGCGGAAGGGGTCGACGTCACCTTCGTTCCGGCCCAGCATTGGTCGAGCCGCACGCCCTTCGACAGACGTCGCACTTTGTGGGGCGGACACGTGGTCGAGGTCGCGGGCACCCGCGTCCTGTTCGCCGGAGATACCGGATACGGTCCGCATTTTCGAAGCATCGCGCGCCTGCTACGGCCCGACGTGGCGCTGCTGCCCATCGGGGCCTATGAACCGCGCTGGTTCATGAAGGCCCAGCACATGGATCCAAGCGACGCCGTCCAGGCCCACCTCGACCTCGCTGCCGACCTCAGCCTCGGCATTCACTGGGGTACGTTCCAACTGACCGACGAAGGCATCGACGCCCCACGCGACGGACTCGCGGCGGCCAGGCAGGCCGCGGGCCTGGCCGAAAGTGCTTTCCGGGTGCCCGAGCCCGGCACCACCTTGGTCTGGCGGCAGCGCCCCTCGACGGCTACGCTCGCCGAAGAAGCGGTGTAAGCTGAGCCATGAAGGCCGCCGAGGGGCTGCGCCCGACTCGGCGCGAGGAGAACGAGAGGGAATCCGATCATGCGCGTGCTTTTGATCGCCGCTTCAGTGCTGCTGCTGTCGACGCCGCTGGCCGGGGCGCAGTCCGGGGGGGCGACCGGTTCCGGCTGCAACGCCGCGCCTGCTGCGCCCGCGACGCAGCCGAGCAAGGGCCCCGGCGCCGGGACCGATCCGGGCAGCTCCGGCAGTACCGGCTTCTCGGGTGCCGGCCTGGGCGGGGCCTATACGGGTACTTCGCCCGCCGGCCCGACGGCATCCTCGCCTACCGCCCAGCCCGCGACCGCGAAGGGGCTCGATCCGATTTCAGCGCGGCCCAAGGTCGCCGACGCCGGCAAGTGCTGACGCGCCAAGTCCATCGGAGGGCCGACGGACTGACGTGGAGAGGTTGACCTAAGGTCCGGCCGACGCCTAGGCCCGTACCGCCGCGTGGAGCACGAGAGGCGGGCGAGGCATGGAAGCTTCTGGGTCGGCAGCACCAAGGCCAGCCCGCGGCCGGGCACCGACTCTGCCACGTCGCGGACGCGAGTTGCGGTCGGCCGCGCTCCCTCGACGGCGTGGCACAGGTTCAGGTTTCGTAGCCGCAGTTCGACCCCCAAGGTCGTCGGTGTAGGGCGAACCAAGGGCTTGGCTGGTCGCCCCTGGGCGACCGGCATAGCGTAGATGGGCCGAAACCGGCTTGCAGGCAGGCCGGCACGGTTGCGCCGCGAGGTGTGCCGCGCGTCGCTGACTGCCGCGGCCAACTCGGCTTCTCGCGCCTTGACGAGGCTTTCGCAACCTCAAGGCATCTGCTCCGATCGCAACTGGGTCGCTAGCTGCGGCCGAATGTCTCAAAAATCCTGCGGAACTTGTGCGCCTGCTGTAACCTGCGGCGGCCGCTGAACGGATGTTCATCCGGTGTCCTGCGCCAGAATGCTGCGATTTTAACGGCCCGAAGCCGCCTATGGACCCCGTTCCTCGTTTCTTCGGCTGTGCCTCGGAAGACCCACGTCTCCGGTGTCCTATTTTTGTGACACCCCGTCCTGTATAGTATCATTAAGTAAAACCTGACTACGTGAGGTATAGTGGCCCGTGGCGCTTTCAGGTCCAGAAACGCTGGCCCGAGGCGTGTGTGCTCGCAAGATCAAGGCCAGCCTGTGGGTTGTAGACCGACTGCGTCTTGCCCTAGGGAATCCATCCACATTGTCGCCCCAAACCGACCTATGTTGCCGGACCGTTCGAAACGGAACGGGAATGTTTGATAGTGAAACTGAGAACTCTTGTGTTGCCGGCCCTCTTGGTTGCCGCGTGGCTCGCGCCTTCGGCGGCCGAAGCTCGTGTGCATCACTTTCACCACACTGCCCAAGGCGCTGGTGTCGCGTCGTGGTACGGCCCTGGTTTCCACGGCCATCGGACCGCGAACGGTGAACGCTTCAATACGGGAGCCTTAACGGCGGCCCATCGTTCGTTACCGTTCGGCACGCGTGTGCGGGTCACCTGCGGCCGGACTGGCCGCTCCGTCGTGGTGCGGATCAACGATCGCGGCCCTTACGCCTTCGGGCGGATCATCGACCTGTCCTACGCGTCTGCCCGCGCCATCGGCATGACCGGCACCGACCGGGTGACGCTGGCCCGTCTGTGAGGACTCGAGAGCACGGGAACGAGGCTCGGCCGCCTCGCCGGGGGTCGTCGTGAGGCCCCCGATCTGGGTATAGCTGGGTTGCTGCGCTGCAAAAATGTGCACATTGCAGTGCAATATGAGTCAATTCTCCCATATTAGCGTGGCACGGCGCGACGCGGCGTCGAGTCCGGCTGCCGTTCTCGGCAGCACGGTCGCCAGACCAAACGGCGCGGAATCCGTCATCTCGAATGGCGGATTCCGCCCGACCGACAAGAAGAAGATTATGCGTATGATTGCCAAACTTGCCCACGTCGGCATCCATGGACAGCGCTCGGCGCTGTCGGACGTGATCGATCACGTCAAGCGGGCCTGCTCCGTAAAATCCTATCGCCGCGGCGCCCGCCCGCTGCAGGATCTCGACAACTGGTCCGATCAGGCAGAGGTCGCCTATTACGAAGATTGCCTGTCCGGCCGTTGTCTTTGACGCCCTGACAGTCAGACGCTTTTGCCCCGCAGGCGCTTGCGCAGGCCCAAGGTGGCCCAGCCTTCGAGGTCGCCTCGGGACCGCAGCGCAAATCCCTGGGCCGCGTAGCTCGACAGGACGCCGGGGACGTCGCGCGCGAGCAGGCCCGACAAGATCAGGTCGGCGCCTGGTGCCGCGTGGGCTGCCACGCTGGGCGCGAGGCTGCGTAGCGGCTTGGCCAGTATATTGGCCAGCACGAGATCGAAGGGCGCGTTGTCCCGCAGGACCGGATGCCGCATTCCGGCGGCCCGGACCGGCCTGACCCAGGGGCCGACCCCATTCATCACGGCGTTCCCGCGCGCGGCCGCGACCGCGACGCCGTCGAGGTCGCTGCAGGTGATGGTGCGATGCAGTACCTTGGCGGCTCCCATGGCCAGCACGCCGGTCCCGGTGCCGAGGTCGAGCACGCGCCGCGGCCGCCGCCGCTTCAGGACGGAGTCGAGAGCTAAGAGGCACCCTCGCGTGGTTCCGTGGTGCCCTGTTCCAAAAGCCAAAGCGGCTTCGATCTCGAGCGCCACGTCGTTCGGCTGGACATCGGCGCGATCGTGCGCCCCATAGACGAGGAAGCGCCCGGCGCGAACCGGCGCAAGGCCTGCCAAGCTCCGCGAGACCCAGTCCTGACGTGCGATGTCCTCCGTGACGATCGTCGCAGCCAGATCCACCCCGACGATGTCGGCAAGCAGGGCCCGAACTCTCGCCGCGTCCACGCCGCCACCGAGATAGATCTCGACGATCCACGGCTTCGGATCGAGGCGACTGGTTTCGTCCTCGAAGGCTGCCGAGGCCGTCTCGGCGGGATCGAAGACGTCGACCACGATGTCGGCTGCAGCCCGGGCCTGCTGTTCGTGGCTGGTGAAACGCAACAGTTGCGTGGCGTCGTTGGGGGGAAGGCCTTCGAGCATCTAACGTTCAAGCTTCTCGGGGAGGCCGATCCCTCATGAGGCCTGCGCCCTCACCGGTCATCCTTCGGCCAAGCCGAGAGACCTCACCCATGCCCTCCGAGGCCAGCCGCATCGGCTCACGCGGCCGGCGCCATATGACGGGCCGCGTCAGACCGACCGTCCGAACGGCTCAGCCGCTGGTCTTGGCAGCCTTCTTCTTGGCACCGTGATGGCCAACCGCACAACCGGCCGCCGCGCCCAGCATGCCATGGCCCGCCATATGCCCTGCAATGCCGCCGACGGCGGCGCCCGTGAGGCATCCCGCGGACGCCGTGCCGACGGAGCCAAGCAGCGCCAAAGCCGCGACCGAAACGATGATACCACGCATGATGCTCTCTCCTAGCTATGACAAGCTGTTGGCCCGTCAGTCTCTGACGCCCAAGTCGTCTGACGCCCAAGTCGTCTAACGCCCAAGTCGTCGAAGCGTTCACCATCGCGGCGGGCCGGGCGACAATGGTTCGGCGTGGCAACGGAGAACTCCCGTGGCACTGAACACGCGATCATGCCCCCATATCACGACTGGATGGCCCAGACGCGCCTCGTCGGTCGGGTTTGATCGGCCGGGGGCGGTCCATGGGCGGATCCCGGGGCTGCGCGCGCCCGGCAGTCGATCGGGCCCGCACCGGTCGACCCTGGACTTTCGAGCAGGAGTTGTCACATTGGTCGCTGAGGACCCGTGCCGACACGGGCCTCGGGTCCGCCGCCACGGTGGTCGGGCGGACCAAAGCCTTTGTCTCCAGCGCATAGACCCCATCCATGTCCATTGCCGCCGCCCCTCTGCCGCCTCCCGCCCTGGGTCTCGATGACATGCCTATCCAGGGGGGGGCGCGCGGCGGCCTTGCGATCAGCCACGGCCGGCTCGACAACGGCCTCGAGATCGTGGTGATCCCGGACCACCGTGCCCCGGTGGTGACCCATATGGTGTGGTACCGCAACGGCTCGGCCGACGACCCGATCGGCAAGTCGGGCATCGCGCATTTCCTCGAACACCTCATGTTCAAGGGCACGGCAATCCATCCGCAGGGCAGGTTTTCCGAGGCCGTCGCGGAGCTCGGTGGGCAGGAGAACGCTTTCACGTCGAACGACTACACGGCCTACTTCCAGCGCATCGCCAAGGAGCATCTCGGCACGCTGATGGCCTACGAGGCCGACCGGATGACGGGCCTCGTCCTCAGCGACGAGATCGTGGGTCCCGAGCGCGACGTGGTCCTCGAAGAGCGACGCATGCGGACCGATACCGATCCCTCGTCGCAGCTCAGCGAGACCGTTCAAGCCACGCTCTTCACCCATCATCCTTACGGAAAACCGATCATCGGCTGGAGGCATGAAATCGAGACGCTCGATCGTCGTGACGCCTTGGATTATTATCATCGCTTCTATACGCCCGAGAACGCGATCCTGATCGTGGCCGGGGATGTCGCCTTCGACGAGGTCCGGCGCCTCGCCCAGGACAGCTACGGCAAGATACCGGCGCGGGGCGAGCCACCGGTGCGGCGCCGCCCGCAGGAGCCGCGGCCCCACGCGCACCGGCTGGTGACGCTGGCTGATCCGAAGGTCGAGCAACCGAGCGCCCAGCGTGTCTATCTCGTGCCGTCGTACCGGACGGGCGGCCGTGATGCCATGGCGCTCGAAGTCCTGGCCCACCATCTGGGTGGCGGCCAGACCAGCATGCTGTACCGCGCTCTCGTGCTCGACCGAAAGATCGCGGTCGCGGCGGGTGCCTATTACATGGGGACCTCGCTCGACGACACGCGCTTCTATATCTGGGCCGTGCCCAGCGAGAGCGTCGCCCTCGCAACGCTCGATGACGCCGTGGAAGAAGTGATCGCGACGGCCTCGACGACCCTCGCCGACCCCGACGACCTCGCCCGGGCCAAGACCCGCCTCGTCGCGGATGCAGTCTACGCCCAGGACAATCAGGCCACGCTGGCGCGCTGGTATGGCACTGCGCTGACCACCGGACTGACCACCGAGGATGTGGCGCGTTGGCCCGACAGCATCGACGCCGTTTCGGCCGAGGACGTCCGCGATGTGGCGGCGACCTGGCTGACCAAGCGGCGGGCCGTCACGGGCTTCCTGCTGCCCGATGCGGCCGTCGCGCTGTCCTCATCGACCGAAGTCGCGGCGGGCTGAGCCGCCGCGGCCGATGCCGCTTCGCCGCCGCCGGTTTCGCCAACGGCTGCACTGCTGCCGGCCGCAAGGGCCGACCCGGGCTCATGAGGTCCAACCCGCTCCCCGCGTTTATGGAAGATCGATGACCGCCTTTGCCGCTCTTCAGCCCATCTCCCGCGCCGCGACCGTCCAGAAGGTGCGCTCGCCCGGTGGCATCGCGGCCTGGCTGGTCGAGGACTATGCCGTGCCGCTCGTGGCCATCGACTTCTCGTTCAAGGGGGGCGCGTCCCAGGATCCGGCCGGGAAGGCCGGCACCGCCGCCATGATGGCGAGCCTGCTCGACGAGGGGGCAGGCGAACTCGATGCCGAGGCGTTCCACCGCGCGCTCGACGATAAGGCCATCGAGATCTCGTTCGGTGCCGAGCGGGACGCCGTGTCGGGCCGGTTGAAGACATTGAGCCGCTCGACCGAGACCGCCGTCGACCTCCTGCGGATGGCGCTTAACGCACCGCGGTTCGACGGCGATGCGGTGGAACGCGTCCGTGCCCAGGTCACGGCGAGCTTCCGCCGCGAGGCCAAGGATCCCGACGCTCTGGCAAGCCGTGCCTGGCGCGAGGCCGCCTTTCCGGACCACCCCTACGGCAGGCCGGTGCGCGGCACGGCAGAGACCCTCGGCCAAGTGGCTCGAGCCGATCTCGTCGAGGCGTACCGGCACTCCCTCGTGCGGCGCAGCCTCGCGATCGCGGTCGTCGGGGCGATCGACGCCTCAACTTTGGGTCAGATGCTGGATCGCGCCTTCGGGGGGCTCCCGGCCGAGGGCGCGCTCGTGCCCGTGCCGGCTGTGTCGGTCTCGGCCGGCGGCCAGCCTCGCGTCGTCGACCTCGACGTCCCGCAATCGACGATCCGCTTCGGCCTTCCCGGCATTGCCCGGCGCGATCCCGACCATATGGCGGCCGTGGTGATCAACCACGTCCTGGGTGGTGGGGTCTTCTCGGCCCGATTATTCCGGGAGGTCCGTGAAAAGCGCGGCCTTGCCTATTCGGTCTATTCGCACCTGTCGACTTTCGACCACACCGCGATCCTAGGTGGCGGGACGTCGACCAAGAACGAGCGCGCGAAAGAATCGCTCGAGGTGATCGAGGACGAGGTCGGCAAGCTCGCGACGGAAGGCCCGACCGCGGAGGAACTCGACAAGGCCAAAAAATTCCTCACGGGCTCCTATGCGCTGCGTTTCGACACCTCGCTCAAGATCGCGAGCCAACTCGTGAACCTGCAGACCGAGGGCTTCGACGTCAGCTACCTCGACGAGCGTAACCGCTTGATCGAAGACGTGACGCTGGACGATGCCAAGCGGGTCGGTGCCCGTATGCTCGGAGCGGGCCCGCTGCTCGTGACGTTGGTGGGCCGGCCGGCGGGATTCTGAGAGGGCGAGCCACGGTCCATAAGCGCGCGCCCGGGGAGGCCGGACACCCTCTCCAGCCTTGGCCGGAGAAGCTGGAGGGAGACCTTCAACGGTCTCCCGTCCTTAAATGCGACTCAGCGCACGATGACCCGCTTGGTCTGAATGACCGCCGGCGTCCGAACGACCATCGGCCGCCTGACCATCATGGCCGGCGGACGCCGTACGATCGTGGTTCGCTGCACCACGGCCTGAGTTTTCTCGATCAGCGTCGGGCTCGCGACGGGCGACCGCGGCATGGCGGAAGCTGCCCCGGCGCCCGTCAAGGCACCCACGAACGCAGTAGCGACGATCATTGAACGAACCTGCATGGTATAGTCCTCCCGGGACGACGGTCCCAGGCTACAACTCGGGTGACGGCTTTGGGTTCGGCGGGAGGCACGTCGCTGCACGATTAGCCTTAAGCGTAGAGGCTCCCGCTCGACGGCCGTTTCTCTGCTGTCCGATGATCTTCGCGGTATGGTTCGCCAAGCTTCCCGGCTGCGGCGATGTAGCGGGGTCTTAAGGGTCTCGTGGCTTGATGGCGCAGTCACGCCGCAGCCGAAGGCCCCCTCCCATGTCGAGCGTCCCCGTGTTCCGGCCGGGCTTGGTCTTGGCGCTCGCGCTGCCGTGGCTCGCGGGCTGTGCCGGGAACATCGCGCTCAGCGATCACGACTGTATGACCAGGGTCATGTACTTCGAATCGAACCGATCCAGTGCCGAGGGCATGCTGGCGGTCGGCACGACCGTCATGAACCGGCTCGACTCGCCGAAATATCCGAAGGACATCTGCAGCGTCGTGGGACAGCCCCATCAATTCGCTCCCGGTGTCCTCGCCAAGCCCATGAATCCGCGCGAGGCCGCGCTGCCCGCCAGGGTCGCCGACCGGGTTCTCGCGGGCGATCGCCACCCCGGCGTCGGGGACGCCATGTTCTTTCACACCGCGGGGCTCACTTTCCCCTACAAGAACATGCACTACGTTCTCGTCGCTGGGGGCAACGCCTTCTACGAGAAGCGTAGCAGCCCCGATCGCGGACCGGCCGACGCGGTGATCGCGAGCTTCGCGCCCCAGGAGCCCCGGATCGCGTCGGCGCGTCTGCCGCAGGATCCAGTCGCCGATGAGGCCGGCGAGGGCGAGGTCCAGGCTGCCGACGCGTCGGCTCCGACCGGGGACGAGCCCCAGGCTCAGGACTGACGGGGTCGCTCGCGGCGCGTAGTTCGGCCCCGGGTGGGCCCGATACCGTGCCATGATCAACTGAACGATGGTTGCGCAGAGCGGGAGCGCCGATTGGCGCGGATGAGCGGCGGCCCTATATCTCGGGACATGCGCTTCACCACCGAATTCCTGGACGAGATCAAGACGCGTGTGACCGTGTCGGACGTCGTGGGTCGGCGTGTCCGCTTGAAGAAACAGGGCCGTGAGTGGCGCGGGCTGTCGCCGTTCAACGCCGAGAAGACGCCATCCTTCTATGTCAACGACGCGAAGATGGCCTGGTTCGATTTCTCGTCGGGCCGCAATGGCAACATCTTCGATTTCGTCATGGCCACCGACGGACTGAGCTTCCCCGAGGCCGTCGAAGTCCTGGCCTCCGAGGCCGGGATCGAACTGCCCAAGGCGACCCCCGAGACTATCGCCCGCGAGGTGCAACGCGCCGGGCTCGTCGAGGTGCTCGACATGGCGGCCCTGTTCTTCGAACGGACCCTCAAAGACGCAGCCGGCGCACCGGGACGAGGTTATCTGGCGGCCCGGGGCATCGCGCCGGCCGCGCAGGCCGAGTTTCGCCTCGGTTTCGCGCCCGCCGAACGCTACGCGTTGCGCGACCACCTGGCCGGCAAGGGTGCGTCCGTCGACACCATGATCGAGGCGGGGCTCCTTGTGCACGGCGACGGCATCGCGGTTCCCTACGACCGATTCCGCGACCGGGTGATGTTCCCGATCCAGGATAGAACGGGCCGCGTGATCGCTTTCGGGGGCCGGGCACTCGATGCTAACGTGCCTGCCAAATACCTGAACTCGCCCGAGACGGCCGTCTTCCACAAGGGTGGCGGCCTCTACAACCTGCATCGCGCCCGCAAGCCCGCCCAGGATCGCGGCACCGTCATTGCGGTCGAGGGCTACATCGATGTCATCGCCATGACGGCGGCCGGGTTCCCCCATGTGGTGGCGGGGCTCGGCACCGCCTTGACGATCGACCAGTGCGAACTCCTGTGGCGCATGTCGACCGAGCCGACTCTGTGCTTCGACGGCGACACGGCCGGCCGCCGGGCCGCCTACAAGGCCATCGATACGGCGTTGCCGGCCCTCGCTCCCGAGAAGACGCTGCGCTTCGCCTTCCTGCCCGACGGCCAGGACCCCGACGACCTCGCCCGGAGCGGCGGCGGCACCGCCATCGCGGCCGTGCTGGCCGGGGCCAAGCCGCTGGTCGAGGTGCTATGGGGGCGCGAGACCGAGAACATCGCGCTCGATACGCCGGAACACCGGGCAGGGCTCGAATACCGGCTCGCCGAACTCGCGCGGTCCATCGGCGACGAGGCGTTGCGGCGTCACTATCAGGCCGAACTGCGGACGCGTCTCCATGCCCTCACGGGGGGGCGACGCAACGGACCCTCGCAGCGGAGCCGGCAGGGCGCCGGCGTCAAGCCCTTCCTCTCGCGCTTCGGCCCCCAGCCCTTGCGCGGCTACCGGGGTTCGGCCCCGGCTCCCCTGAGCGGCCGCCTCGCCGCTTCGGCCCATCCGGCACCCGGCACCTATGGGCGCCGCGATGTCGAGATCCTGACCGTGGTGATGAACCACCCGGCTCTGCTCGATCGCTACGCCGAGGAGCTGGCGCATCTCGATTTCGACAACCCGGAACTTGCGCGACTGCGCGACCTCATGGTCGGTCTCCTATCCGAGCACGTCCCGGACCACGCAGCGTTCAAGGCGGCGCTCGACGCCCGGGGTGCGGGTGATTTATGGCGACGCGTCCAGGGCTTTGCCGAACGCGCGCCTCTCTGGTCCACACGGCCTGCTGCAGCCCTGGAAGATGCGGAGTTGAGTTTGCAGCAGGCCTTGGCCTTGCACCGCAAGGCTCGGGAATTACATAAAGACCTTGCAAAAGCCCGTGATGCGCTGGCGCGCGACGATTCCGAGGGGCGCTTCGCCGAGCTTTGCGATATTCAGGCTCAGTTGGCGATCTTGGAAAGAACCGAGGCGATGGTAGAGGGGTATGGGACCCTGTCGGGCCATAAGACCCTCGGTGACTGACGAGCCTCGGCGCCGACCGGCGCTATGGTTAACAATGAATTCACAGCCTTGGCCGATGGTGCTGGGCGGGACGTGATCGCAACGGCCGAGGTCGGGCATGGCTACAGGGTATCAAGCGAGCGCGAGCCTGACTGGGTCTCGCGGTCGGTCGGAGCGGACGATGGCGAAAAAGGACAGTGATAAGGTCGAGGGTGAAGGCGCCGTGACCGAGCCGGTGGCCGATAGCCCTCTGCTCGATCTGTCCGACGCCGCCGTCAAGCGCATGATCAAGGCGGCCAAGCGCCGTGGCTTCGTGACCCACGACGAGCTCAATGCGGTGCTGCCGTCGGAAGAGGTCACGTCCGACCAGATCGAAGACATCTACGCGATGCTGAGCGAGATGGGCATCAGTGTGGTCGAGAGCGAGGAGGCCGAGGAGGGCGCCGCGGCCCCCGAGGAGAAGGCAGACGAGGAAGAGGAAGTCGAAGGCGGCGACCTCGTCGAGGCGCCACGCCCCACGGCCGTGGCTACGCGCTCGAGCGAGCCCGCCGACCGTACGGACGATCCCGTCCGCATGTATCTGCGCGAGATGGGATCTGTGGAACTGCTGTCGCGCGAGGGCGAGATCGCCATCGCGAAACGGATCGAGGCCGGCCGCGAGGCGATGATCGCGGGCCTCTGCGAGAGTCCGTTGACGTTCCAGGCCATCATCATCTGGCGGGACGAACTCAACGACGCCAAGGTGCTGCTCCGCGAGATCATCGATCTCGAGGCCACCTATGCTGGGCCGGACGGCAAGAACACGCCCAAGATCGACATGACGGCTCCGGACGCCCAGGAACTCGTGGCGGCCCGCGAAGCCGCGGCTCCCGCCACCGCGCCACGCAATCCGCCGGCCGGCCTTGGCGGCGACGTGCCGATCACCGAGGATTCCTTCGACGACGACGACGACATGGAGAATTCCGTGTCGCTGTCCGCCATGGAGACGGAATTGAAGCCGAAGGTCCTCGAGACCTTCGACCGCATCGCCGACGCCTACAAGAAGCTTCGCCGCCTGCAGGACCAGAACGTCGAGAACAAGCTCGGCGGCGAGACCCTGTCGCCCGCTCAGGAACGGAAGTACAAGGACCTGAAGAAGGCGGTCGTGGCCGACGTGAAGTCGCTGGCCCTGAACCAGAACCGCATCGACGCCTTGGTCGAGCAGCTCTACGACATCAACAAGAAGCTGATCGGCCACGAGATGAAGCTGATGCGCCTGGCCGAGAGCTGCGGCGTGGCGCGCGAGGATTTTCTACGGAACTACCAGAACTCGGAACTCGATCCGAAGTGGCTGCTGCGCGTGTCGAAGCTCGGCGGCCGTGGCTGGAAGGAGTTCGTGGCGCGCGAGAAGGACGGTATCCACGGGCTGCGCGCCGATATCCACAACCTGTCGAGCGAGACCGGCCTCGAGATCCTCGAATTCCGTAAGATCGTGCATATCGTTCAGAAGGGCGAACGTGAGGCGCGGCAGGCCAAGAAGGAAATGGTTGAGGCCAACCTCCGCCTCGTGATCTCGATTGCCAAGAAATACACCAACCGTGGCCTGCAGTTCCTCGACCTCATCCAGGAGGGCAACATCGGCCTGATGAAGGCCGTGGACAAGTTCGAGTACCGTCGCGGCTACAAGTTCTCGACCTATGCCACGTGGTGGATCCGCCAGGCCATCACGCGCTCCATCGCCGACCAGGCCAGGACCATTCGGATCCCGGTCCACATGATCGAGACGATCAACAAGATCGTCCGCACGTCGCGGCAGATGTTGCACGAGATCGGCCGCGAACCGACCCCGGAAGAACTGGCCGAGAAGCTCGCCATGCCGCTCGAAAAAGTGCGCAAGGTGCTGAAGATCGCCAAGGAGCCGATCAGCCTCGAGACGCCGATCGGCGACGAGGAGGACTCGCATCTCGGCGACTTCATCGAGGACAAGAATGCGATCCTGCCGATCGATGCCGCGATCCAGTCGAACCTGCGCGAGACCACGACGCGGGTGCTGGCATCGCTCACGCCGCGCGAGGAGCGCGTGCTACGCATGCGGTTCGGCATCGGCATGAACACAGACCACACCCTCGAAGAGGTGGGCCAGCAGTTTTCCGTCACCCGCGAGCGCATTCGCCAGATCGAGGCCAAGGCGCTTCGCAAACTGAAGCACCCGTCCCGCTCCCGGAAGCTCCGGAGCTTCCTAGATAATTGAGCGACCCAGAAGGCCCGCATAACGGGCCTTCCATAGGCTGTGGCGGGGCTGAGGCCCAACGAAGCCAAGCGCCGCCCTGCGCATACCGAACCGAACAGAGTCACTTTTTCTCGAGCAGCAGTTGTCCCTTGCTTTGGATCATGGCTTGCGCCTTCTGGGCGATCATAGCCAGCACCCAGGGAAGCTGCAAAGCCAGCATGACATGATCGTCGGCAACATCGATCGTGCCGGTCACGCTCTGCCCGATGGCGCTGACCCGGAAGTCGAGGTGGGGACCCGTCCAGCGGTCTTCCAAGACCGCGAGCTTGCCGGCATATTGCTCCTTCAGTTGCTCGATCCCGGTCTGCAGGCGGCGCTGCGCCTCCACGGCACCGAGCTGGTGCGGAATCGAGACGACGAGCGGTTTGGTCATGGGGCACCCTGGCTGTAGCGTCCGGCCTGATATAGGCGGTGCCCCGGCAATTCACAGCGGCAAGGCGCAGAGGTGGGTCCGTGCGTCAGGCGACGCGGATCGGAGGGGACTGCGCCATCAGGCGCGACCGGAGGTCCTCGTCCCGACGCATGAGCCGCTTCAGCAGGTCCAGCGCCGCGCCCTGGTCGTGGCCCTGTCGGTCCAGCACGTCGATGATCTGCAGCTGTTGCTCGATCAGGAACCGGATGTTGCCGATCTCGCGTGCGGCCACGGTGTCTTCCCCCGTCCGAAACATCGCAGACCCTTCCTGCAGGGGGCGGAACGACGATCAAACTGTCGCGAAAGCTTTAACGATCGGTTCTCCCGTAGCTGCCGCCTCACCGCCGTCGGATCATGGCCCGGATGCGCTTGGCCAGAGCGTCGACCGCGAACGGCTTGGTCATCATCTGCATGTCGTGGTCGAGATGGCCATCGCCGAAGGCGGCATTCTCGGCATAACCGGTGATGAACAACACCTTGAGGTCGGGCCGCGCCGCCCGCGCCTGCTCGGCGAGCTGGCGACCGTTCATGCCGGGCAGGCCGACGTCCGTGACGAGAAGGTCGATGCGGCGTCGTGATCCAATCACCTCGAGCCCGGAGGGACCATCGCGAGCCTCGATGGCAGTGTAGCCGAGATCCTGCAGCACCTCGAGCACGAGGCCGCGGACGGTGACGTCGTCCTCGACCACGAGCACGGTATCGCCCTGCTTGGCACGCGGCGCGCCACCGCTGGGCTCGGCCGCGGTTTCCGCATCATGGCCGCGGTAGCGCGGCAGGTAGATCCGGATGGTCGTTCCCTGTCCGGGCTCGGACCGGATCTTGATGTACCCGTCCGATTGCTTGACGAAGCCGTAGATCATGCTGAGACCGAGGCCGGTGCCCTGGCCGAGCGGCTTCGTCGTGAAGAAGGGGTCGAAGGCCCGCGCTATGACGTCGGGCGACATGCCGGTACCCGTATCGGTCACCGACACCACGACGTAATGGCCCGCATCGACGCCGGGCTCGCCTGCGGCATCCACATCGTCGAGGATCGCGTTCGCTGTCTCGACCGTCAGGCACCCGCCGTCCGGCATGGCGTCGCGTGCGTTGATGGCGAGGTTCAGGAGGGCGTTCTCGAGCTGATGCGGGTCGCAGAGCGTCAGCCACAACCCTGGCGTCTCCATGCTCTGGAGCACGATGCTCTCCCCGATGGTACGGCGGAGCAACTCGCTCATGGACTGAACGAGGCCGTTCGCATCGACCGGCTTGGCTTCGAGCGGCTGGCGACGCGAGAAAGCGAGCAGCCGGTGCGTGAGCGCCGCGGCGCGATTGGCCGACGTCATCGCGAGGCCGGCATAGCGCTCCAGCGTGTCGGTCCTTCCCTGGCCCAGTCGCTTCTGCATGAGGGCCAGCGATCCGATGATGCCGGTCAGGAGGTTGTTGAAGTCATGCGCGATGCCGCCGGTCAGCTGGCCGATGGCCTCCATCTTCTGAGCCTGACGGAGTTGGTCTTCGGCCCGGCGTTGCGCGGTGATATCGCGCGAGATGCCGATCAGCAGCTCGCCTTCTCCGCCCTCGATGGCCAGCGGCGCCAGCACGCTCTCGGCCGTGCGGGCCTCGCCGCCGACCGCGACATTCATTTCATATTGCACCGGGAGGCCGGTGGCGGCGCATTCGAGGCAGCGCGCCAGCAACGGATCCTCGGGGTTCGTGGCCTCGGATACATCCCGCCCGACGATATCGGCCGCGGCCCGGCCCATGAAGAGCTCGGTCGCCGCGTTGACGGCCTCGAACACGGCGCGCTCGCCCGGCCCCACCCGGATCAGGAAGATCGAAGCCGGGGCGTTCTCGAACAAGGTGCGGAACCGGGCTTCACTCGACGCCAGTTCGGCCGTGCGCTGCTCGACGCGGGTTTCCAGCGTCGCGTTCAGATCCAGCAGAGCGGCTTCAGCCCTGGCACGCTCCAAAGCCTCCCACATGCGGGCCGCGACCTCGCCGATCAGCGCGATCTCCTCGGCCGACCAACGGTGCCGGTCGGTTCGGCCCAGCGTCAGCACGGCGCGCAGCTGCCCATCGCGGATCAGCGGCACCGCAACAGCCGTGCCGACGTCGCGCCCGAGCACCGCGACGGTCGGTTCACCGGATGCCGCAGGACCGCTCTGCGCCTCGAACACGCTGGTCAGGCCCCGGAGTAGTTCCTCGACGTAGGCTTTGCCCAGCGCCTCGAAGGTCATCGTCCCCGACAGCGGCTCCACGGTTCCGTCGGACCAACCCGTCTCGAACACCAGGGCCTGCCCGTCTGCCGCGACTTCGCCGTAACCGGCCCGGTTGGCATGGAGGTGGCGGCCGACAGCTTCGGCGGTCGTTGCCATGACCTCGGCGGAATCGGTCGACTCGCGCAGGCGGTCCCCCAGCACCAGCAGGAAGCTGTGACGGGTCTGGTTGCGCCGCAGGATGGCGGCGGCCTGAACACGTTCGAGCGCATCCCACGTGCGGCTCGCGACATCCTCGACGAGCGCGACCTCCTCGGCCAGCCAGGCCCGCGGGCCCGCGGCCGTCACCTGGAACAGAGCCCGCAGCCTTCCGTCGCGGATCAGCGGGACGGCGACGCCGGCTTCTCCAACGGTCGCCTGCGATGTGGCGATCGTCAGGCCGGCTTCCAGATCGGCCGCGCGGCCGAATGCCAGACTGTCGAGCGGCGTCATCCGGACGGAAACCGGCCCCGCGCCGGAAACCGGTTCCACGGCGGCCGTTGAATCCGAGCTGGCGGGGGTCCATTCAGCTTCCGATGCGGCCTCGTGGTGGGCCAGATCGATTTCGGCATAGATGACCTTGAAGGCTTCGACCTCGCGTCCGAGCGCCGCCGTAGCCGCGGCCGTGATCTCGTGCGGCGCCGTGGCGGCCCGGAACCGATCGGCCAAGCCCAGCAGGAAGGCCTGACGGTTCTCGACGACCTTGCGCTCGCCTGCGGCAGACCAGGCTGGGCCTCGCTCAACTTGCGGCCGCGTCGGGCCTACCACCAGTGCCGCAAGGACCAGACCGTCCCGTCCGACGACGGGGCTCGCATCGAAGTCGAGCGGGAGACCGCGGGCCGAGACCGCGCGGTCGACCACCGAAAGGCTTCGGCCTCGCAGCGCCGCCGCAACTATATCGGTCAGTTCCGGCCAGGCGGCGGCCTCCCGCCCGAGGCGCCCGGAGCGTTCGCCGCCGAAGAGTTCCCCAAAGGCATCGTTGTAGATCGCGATGCCGTCTGGGCCCCAGAACGACGCCATGGCGACAGGTGACAGGAGCAAGGTGTCGACCACGGCGGCCATCCGCTCGGGCCAGCCCTCGATCGGTCCCAACGGAGTCGAGCCCCAGGCAAAGGTCCGGACCGCCGTCCTCATGTCCCCGAGTCCATCGGATAGGCAAGGGGCAGACGAGCTCGCGGGGCGAAGCAAGGATCGGCTCATCGCGCCAGCATCGTCCTTCACAATCCCCGGACGACCTCCTAGGGCAGAAGGTCCTGCAGAACCCTGTACCGGATCCGACGCCGTTACGCAGCCCCGAAGCAGGCGCGTTCAATTCCGAACCGGATTCCGGCCAGGACCGAGGCATATTTGGACCGAAGAGAGTTCAGGACGTGGAGCGCCGCTGGGCGCTGCGCCGACAGCGCGATGGTACCACCACCCCGGATCGAACGGGGGACCTCTAGATCCACAATCTAGCGCTCTAACCAGCTGAGCTATGGCGGCACGCTGCGCGAGGAAGAGAGCGATAAGAGCAAATCCGCGGGAAATCAAGCTATCCGCAACACCGCGAGGCGAGGTTCCTCGCGAAAGCCGGGGTCGATTTTCGGGAACGCCTCGATCCGCTCAGCGGCCCCGGAGCCGTGCGGCCACCGTCGCCTTGAGCGGCTGCATGGCACCGGAGGCGAGCTTCTGGGCGAGGCTCGCCAGTTCGCGGCCCTGGGTCGTCATGACGTCCATCTGCCGGCGGACATGGTCGACATTAAGTACCACGACTTCGGGAACGGATTTGGCGCTCATCAAAGCGGTGCAGAAATCGCCGGTTGCGGCCATGTTGGCTTGGATGGCCTCTAGGAGCTTGGCATTATACTGGACGAGAGCGCCTGCCGCCCCGGACAGGCCCTGCTGCACGGCATGGCCGGCACCATCCCCTGAGGCTGCCTGGGGGAGCGCGTCTTTGCTGGCCTGCATCGTGCGCGATGGTGCGCGATCGGCCGCGCGACCCGGATCCGCAACGGCCGCAGTGCCGGTCGAGACAGCTTTCCCTGACGCTTGATCGACCATCGGCGCAGCCGCCCCGGCCGCGACGATCGCCTGCTCTGTCGCGGTTTCGACGCTTGCGGCGGGCGCATCCAGGGCGGTGTCCACCGAAGCCGATGCACGGTGCGCCACCTCATCGGCAGCTTCGGCGGCCTTTCGTGCCGCCGCCTCCATCATCTCGCCGGAGACGTCATGGATCGCCACGACGCCTTCCATCGGGTCCGTTGCACCGCCCGAAGGAAACGGGCTCAGCCGCAAGGTCGATGCCCCTGGCGAAGGAGCGGCATCGTCGGAGTGTCGTCGTTCGGGTCGCGGTTTACGCGTCATGGAGCATATTACCGTATCGGTGACATGGATTTGCGGAGCAGGAAAAGGCGGAGGGATGGCGAAGGACCGGGCCGCCGAATGCGGCTATGGGCAGCGCTCCGAACTTCGGAGGGAAGCGCCCACGGTCTGGGCGTTAAACCCGGACGACGACGGTCCGCCAGCCGGCGGCATCGGCCCGAAAACCGCGTCGCCGAGGCTCGATCGCGAGGGCCTCAGCCCTGGTTCATGGCGTCGTTGGTCGAGGACTTCATCGACGAGGATGCGGACTGAACGACCCCCTGGGCGGTCGACTGCATGATGGAGCCGAGTTCCTTGGCCTGATCCTGAATGGTGGTCATCTGGGCCTTGGCGTAATCGGACTGAAGAGCGAGAACCTCCTGCAGGTCCTTGGCGCGCACGAGCTTCTGGGCAAGATCGAAGGCGCTGCGGACGTTGCTTTCGGCGAAGCCCATCGCCTTGGTGCCCATGGTCTTGGCGTTGGTCTGAACGCTGGCCGCGGTTGTGTCGGCTTGACCGGCCGCCTTCTGCGCAGCCGTCATGAAGCCGTCGAAAGCCCGGCGGGCCTGATCGACGCTCTTTTCGGCCATCTCGCGCATGTCGGACGGGATCTCATAGGACGGCGTAGTCATCACACTCTCTCCTGCTGGCGGTCTGCTGGGCGTATCTGGCGGGCGGATCGCCGCCGCGGGGCGCAGGGCCAAACCGGCACCCCGACCGCTGCGGTCCCTACCTCAAGGTGTGCTGCTATGCAATATTTTTGTGCATTGCAGCATGGAACTTTCCGCGCGCCACGTCGTCTTGCGGGCGAGCGCGCAATCGGCGTGGGCGCCGTACATTAAGTTTCTGTTAAAACGTGTTAACCTCCTAAAAGGTGGCGTCACAGTCGTGTTAAATGTCGGTCCCGTGCTGGAACGTCGTCGGGTTGGTGTTTAGGCGAGTAGCGATGCAACGATCTGCCGACAGGAACGACGGTTTCGCGGACGCCATCGACCAAGCCTTTGCCGACCGGGTCTTCGCGGCCGCAAAGGCGCGCTGCGCCGCCTTTGCGATCGTGCGGACCGACAGCCGCGAGGTCGTCTGGGCCAACGCGCCCGCAGCGGCTTTCTGGGGCAGCCGCGACGTCGAAGACCTCGCCCGCGTCCTATTCGGGCCACCGGAGGCGACTGACCGGGGATGGCTCGGCAGCCTTGCAGGCGGCTTCGTCCCGGGCCGCGCTCCGCAACTTGCCCGACCGGCCCTCGGTCGCGGCCTCGGCACGCGGGACAGGCTTGTGCTGGGCCGGTCCTGGCTGGGCTCGGACGGTGAAAGCTTCCTGGGCTTCGTGGTGCCGCAAACAGGCACCGCTCACGACCACTCCGACACGGCTTGGCGCCGGGGTGGGACGGCGTCGTCCAGCGAGCCGGAGGCGGCAGCGCAGGAGCGCGACGGTTCCGCCCCCGTCGACGGTCTCGGTGCCGAGCCGTCCGGGCCGGAGATCTCCGCCGGGCTGCAAGCTCCGGGTCGGCCGGTCGCTGACGCGGAACTCAGCCTCGCGCGCCGGAGCCAACTCGCGATCCTGCGCGACAGGCTCAATGCCGCGGTCGACGGCACGGCCTCGCTGAGGCTGCTGTGGCGGACCGACCGCGACGACGTCGCGACGCAAATCGATGATCGGACCTTCACCCGGCTGGGATCTCCGGTCCGCTTCGCGCAGCGATCGTTCCCCGAGGTCGTGGCGGGTTTCGACCCTGTCGCGGCCGAGCGGTTGCGCGCCGCCCTGGCGACCCGGGCCACCTGGTCCGGCGTTTCGGTGTGCTTGCCGGTGGCGGATGGCGCATTGGAGGTGCCCATGGTGCTGAGCGCATCGCCGATGTTCGACCTGGATCGGACCTTCGCGGGCTATCGGGGCTTCGGTACCGTCGACCTCGGCCAACTCGGGCTGGCACCGCAGCCTTCGCGGCCGGTCGAGCAGCCTGTCGCGGCTCCCGTCGCGCCCTCGGGCGGCGCAAACCGCGAGCCGGCCGTGTCGGCCATGATGCAGGCGTCGGCGCAGATCGACGAGCCGGCTTCTCCTGGGATCCCGGAAGATCCGGTCGCCCCCGCCGCAGCTCCCCAGCGCAGTCCGTCGGCCAACGTGGTGCCCCTCCGGCGGTTTCCGGCCCCGACGCTCGCCGAAGCCGCTCCGCACCCGCAGCCTGCCGGAAATCCGCTCGCGGAGGCCGTCGAACCCTCGGCGTCTTCGACAGACGAACTCGCCTTCCTGGCGCTGGGCGACGCCTTGCGCGCACACATCGACAGCGGGCCGCCGCAGGATTTCGCGTCCGAGATGCAGGATGCCTCGACACGGGCGGCCGAAGCGAAAGCCGGTCCCCCGGTGCCCTCCTCCAGCGTCGCGCCAGCCGTTCCGCCCGGCGGCGAAACGGCGGGTCCCGAGACTGCGGCCGGTGACCCTGCGGCGCGAGAACCAGTGCCCGACAGTTCCGCCGCGTCCTTGATCGACCAGCTACCGACGGCGCTGTTGGTCTTCGTGGGCCGTACGCCGGTGGCTGCGAACCGGGCGGCTTCCGATCTCCTGGACTATGCGGCGCCGGCGGACCTCGTGCAGGCGGGAGACGGCTTGGTGATATCGGGCGCTTCGCGATCCGACACCGGCCCAGTGACCCTGCGCAACGCCATGGGCGAAGCGATCATCGTCGAGGCCGCAAAGGTCGGTATCGGCTGGCAGGGTGCCGTCGGCACATTGTGGACGTTGGTGCCTCATCCTCGGGCTGAGCCGCAGCCAGCCACGGGTGGGCGACCGACACCGGACGACGCCGAGGCGACCGCGGGCGATCTTCTGGACCATGTCGATGACGCCGTGGCCCTGCTCGATCCGGCCGGCCGGATCCGCCGCATGAACCGCCGGGGCGAAAGCTGGTTCGGGCCCCCGGGCGCCAGCGGCGTTCTCGGCCGAAGCTTCATGGATGTTCTGGCGCCCGACAGCCGCGCCGCGGGCTTGGCGCTGCTCGCCGATGCCAGAAGCCAGAGCGGGCCCGGCGCGGTATCGCTCCGGCGCGAGGTTCTCGTCCGGACGGCCGACCACGTGCCCTTGCCCATGCTGCTGACGATGGGTCGTGTCGGCGCTTCGGAGTTCTACGCGACGCTGCGCGACCTGTCGGCGCTGAAGCGTGCCGAGACCGATCGGGCCCGGACGGGGCGGGAACGCGATACTGCCCAACCGGCCGATTTCCTGGCCAAGGTCAGCCACGAGATCCGCACGCCGCTCAACGCCATCCTGGGCTTCGCCGAAGTAATCATGGACGAGCGCTTCGGCCCGCTCGGTAATCCCCGCTACAAGGATTACCTCAAGGACATCCATGCCTCCGGGACGCAGGTCATGACGCTCGTCAGCGATCTTCTCGACTTGTCGCGGATTCAGGCCGGGCAACTCGATCTCGATGTCGGCGCCGTGGACGTGAACAAGATCGTCACCGAAACGGTGGCCCAGATGCAGCCCGAAGCGCATCGCGAGCGCGTCATCATGCGCACCTCGCTGGGCCATCGCATCCCGGCCGTGCTGGCCGACGAGCGCTCGGCCCGTCAAATCGTACACAACCTGCTGTCCAACGCCGTCCGGTTCAACGAGCCCGGCGGACAGGTCATCGTGTCGACGGCGCTCAGTGACGCCGGAACGGTGGTGCTGCGGGTCCGCGACACGGGCATCGGCATGACCGATGCCGAGATCGCGACGGCGCTGGAGCCGTTCCAGCAGGTGTCGTCGCCGGGTTCCACCGGTGGGGGCAGCGGGTTGGGCCTGCCGTTGACCCGTGCCCTGATCGGCGCCAATGGCGCCAGCATGGCGATTCGAAGCCGTCCGCGCGAGGGCACCCTGGTCGAGGTGGCATTCGCCTCCGCCATGCCGGAGGCCACGCGCCGGCCGGCCTGAGCATCGGTCTGTCATCGACGCCATGACGGACGTCGCCGTTACCTGCGACCTGTCCGATGACCTGAAAACCTCATGGCGTCGCGTTCAGCAGGTTTTCGAGGTCGAGGCGGCGGGTGTACATGGCGATGTCGCCGTTGCCATCTCGCGGCCAGCGGTCGCGCGCTCGGTCCCAGTAGAGTTCGACGCCGTTGCCGTCGGGATCGCGCAGATAGAGCGCCTCGCTGACCCCGTGATCGCTGGCGCCGTCGAGCGGGATGCCGGCTGCGATCAAGCGACGCAGCGCATCGGCCAGCGCTGCGCGGGTCGGATAGAGGATCGCGGCGTGAAACAGTCCCGTGGTGCCCGGTGCCGGCGGGCCGCCGCCGAGGCTTTCCCAGGTATTGAGGCCGATCTGGTGGTGGTAGCCGCCGGCCGATACGAAGGCCGCCTGCGGTCCGAAACGCTGCATCAGCTCGAAGCCGAGGACGCGGCAATAGAAGGCCAGCGCGCGGTCGAGGTCCGCCACCTTGAGGTGGACGTGGCCGATGGTGGTGCCGGGATGGATCGGCCCGAAGCCCGTCTCGCGATCTCGCGCGTCGCTCATCGTGGTGCTCCCGGTCCGTCGTTTCGGTCCGCCGGGAACGGTCCCGTGCGATCCGTCGCAGGATAGCGGGCGGAGACGCAGGAGCAAAGCTGGTGACTCCGGACCGGGCTGCAGCACTGCGGCCTTCGTTTTGCCCGCAAATGCTTCATAAAGCATCGGTGCCGAAGCGGAAGGGGCGCCCGCCGGGGCGATTGGCCAGGGAGTTTCGGGTGCCAAGCTTCGCCGATCGGGCGGGACCAGCAGGGTTGCGGTGTCGCTTGCGAGCGTTCGCTTCGGCGGCCGCGGTGGCGGGGGCGCTCGGTGCCTGCACGTTCGACGAGGCCCGGCCGGGCCTCGACATCCCCGTAGCTGGGATCTTCGACCACGCGGGCCGTGCCGGTGCCGGGCCGGGGGCAGCGGCCCTCGCTCACCCGGCTCCTCCCTTGCCGGTGAACTGGCCGCATGTGTTCGGCTCGCCCGAACTGTCGCGCCTGGCCGAACTCACGGCCCGCGGCAACCTCGATGTCGCGGCCGCGGCGGCCCGGATTCGCCAGGCCGACGCCCAGACCGCGATCGCAAGTGCGCCCCTGTTCCCGCAGGTGACGTCGAGCGATTCATCCGGTCGCAGCTTCTCGCCCGGCACCATCCGATCGGGCAACGGCACAAGCCGCACGGTCGCCACCACCAGCTTCAATCTCGGCCTGACGGCCAGCTACGAACTCGACCTCTGGGGCCGCAACCGGTTCGCCAGCATCGCCGCGACCGAGAATGCCGTGGCGGCGCGCTTCGCCCGCGACACGCTGGTCCTGTCTGCGGTGGCGGCCGTCGCCAACAGCTATTTCACGCTGCTGTCCGCGCAGGACAGGCTCGGGATCGCCGAGAACAACCTCAAGGATGCGCGCTTCGGGCTCGAGGCCATCAAGGGCCGGCTCTCGGTCGGCACCGCCACGGCGCTCGAGGTCGCCCAACAGCAGAGCGTGGTCGACCAGCAACTCGCGGTGTTCCCGCCGCTGCAGCAGCAGTTGCAGCAAGCCAAGACCGCCATCGCCCTCCTGACGGGCCGCGTCCCCGAGAGCCTCGCCATCAAGGGCGGCAGTCTCTCTGCCCTGAAGCCGCCCGTCATCCCGCCCGGCCTCCCTTCGCAGGTGCTCCGGCGCCGGCCCGACGTGGCCGAGGCCGAGGCCACGCTCGGGTCGGCCGACGCGGCGGTCCTGTCGGCTCGCGCCGCGTTGTTCCCCACCCTCAGCCTGACCGCGACCGGCGGGGTGGAGAGCCTGGCGTTGCGGACGCTGCTGTCGCCGGCCGCGGCTTTCGGCAGCATGGGGGTCGGCCTGGCTTCGCCCTTGCTCGACGGCGGTGCCCTCGAGGGCGAACTCGACCTCCAGCGGGGACGCGATCTCGAGGATCTCCAGACCTATCGCAGGTCCGTGGTCCAGTCCCTGGTCGACGTCGAGAACGCGCTGATCGCGATCCAGCAGAACACCGAACACGAGAAGCGGCTGGCCGCCGTCGTGGCATCGGCCCGCCTCGCCTATGATATAACCAGGGTCCGGCTGCGCGAAGGGACCATCGACATCCTGACGGTCCTCAACACCGAGCAGACGCTCTTCGCGGCCCTGGATGCGGAGGCCGTCGTGCGTCTGGCGCGGTTCACGGCGTTATCGAGCCTTGCCCAGGCCCTTGGAGGCGGCTGGACGCGGCCCGAACAGCTCGAAGTGCCGTCGCTGAACGGGCTGACGCCGGTTCCGGCCGAAGCCCTCCGGCCGGATGGTCCCCCCAGTGGGCCGGAGCGGACGGACGCGAGCGGCTACACGGCGGGCGCCGGAGCGGCCGCACGGGCCGCCGGAGGGCGGTCATGAAGCGGTTCCTGGCTCTCACGCTGATCGGCCTGCTCGGCGCCGTCGTGCTGGCCGAGCGGATTCCGGCCATCCACGCGCACGTGCCGTGGCTGCCCGGCATCCCCGGCCTGGTGACGGGGCCATCGGGCGACAAGCCTGCCGACGCTGCCGGCGGCGAACGGGAGGCCGCGGGCCGCGGCGCCGCATCCGGTGCCCGCCGACGCCTCGGGGCCGACGGGCCGATCCCGGTGCTGACATCGCCCCTGCGCTATGCCGACGTGCCGGTCACGGCCGACGTGCTCGGCACGGTCCAGGCCACCAACAACGTGACGGCACGGAGCCAGATCGACGGCAAGCTGATCGAGATCGCCTTCAAGGAAGGACAGGACGTGAAGAAGGGCGACGTCATCGCCCGGATCGATCCCGCCACCTACAAGGCGCTCTATGACGGGGCGGTAGCCAAGAAGGCCCAGGACGAGGCCATGCTCAACAACGCCCAGGTCGACCTCGTCCGCTACCAGAAGCTGGCCGAGACGCAATACGGCTCCCATCAGCAGGCCGACACCCAGAAGGCCATGGTGGCGCAATACACGGCCCAGCTGGCGCAGGACCAGGCCAACATCGACAACAGCAAGGCGACGCTGGATTACGCGACGATCCGTTCGCCCATCGACGGACGGACCGGCATCCGGCAGGTCGACCAGGGCAATGTCGTGCACGCCAGCGACACGATCGGCATCGTGACGATCGCCCAGGTGAAGCCGATCGCCGCGATCTTCAACCTGCCCCAGCAATGGCTGAGGCCCGTCAATGCCGCCACGGCCCGGGGCATGCTGCGGCTCGAGGCGCGCGATGGCGACACGGGCGAGGTGCTCGACACCGGCACCCTCCAGGTGGTCGACAACACGGTCGACCAGACGACCGGCACCGTGAGGATGAAAGGAAGCTTCCCGAACGGCAACGGCCAGCTCTGGCCCGGCCAGTTCGTCAATCTCCGGCTCTACGTCGACACGCTGAGCCACGTCGTCGTGGTGCCGACACCCGCGGTGCAGCGCGGCCCGGATGGGGCCTTCGTCTATGGGGTGGCGGACGGCAAGGCCGTGATGACCAAGGTGACGACCGGGCGCCAGACGGAGGCCGACACGGTGTTGACGGCGGGCCTCGTGCCGCCCGCCGAGGTGATCACGACGGGCTTCACCCGCCTCACCGACGGCGCCAAGGTGGCCGTGTCGGGCGTCGGCGGGCCGGGCGCGACCGCGGGCGTCGGAAGTGGGCCGCCCGCCGGCAGGGCAGATGCGGCGGCCGATGCCAAGCCAACGGCCGACGCTGCCGCGACGCCGGACACGACCCCGGACCGTGCGGTCGGCGCGAAAGCCGAAGCGCAGGCCGGCGGACCCGAGGCGGTGCGCCATCGCCGCAAGCGGGATGCCACCCAGGCCGGGGCGACGAACTGATGCGGTCGGGCCGGATCCTTCCTTCTCCCGCCTGCGGGAGAAGGCTCGCCCGTTGAACATCTCGGCGCCCTTCATCCTCCGGCCGATCGCCACCGCGCTGCTCGCCGTGGCGGTGCTGCTGGCCGGGCTGATGGGGTTCCGGCAGCTGTCGGTGTCGTCGCTGCCGCAGGTGGACTTCCCGACCATCCAGGTCACGACGCAACTGCCCGGCGCCAACCCCGACACCATCGCGTCGCTGGTGACGGCCTCGCTCGAGCGGCAGTTCGGCCAGATCCCGGCGCTGGCCGCCATGTCGTCGCAGAGCTCCTTCGGCCTCAGCCAGGTCACGCTGCAGTTCAACCTCGACCGCGACATCGACGCAGCCGCTCAGGACGTCCAGTCGGCCATCAACGCGGCCGCCTCGACCCTGCCGCGCAACCTTCCCTATCCGCCCGTCTACTCGAAGGTGAACCCGGCCGACACCCCCGTTCTTACGCTGGCGCTTACCTCGCGCAGCGTGCCGCTGCGCGACCTGAGCGACGTCGCCGACACGCTCCTGGCGCCTCGCTTGTCCCAGGTCTCGGGTATCGGGCACGTGTCGGTCGAGGGCAACATCCGGCCGGCGATCCGCATCCAGGCCGACCTGCCGCGGCTCGCCGCCTATGCGATCTCGCTCGAGGACCTCCGCTCAGCCATCGTGGCGGCCAATGTGGCGGGCTCGAAAGGCTCGCTCGACGGAACGTCCCAGGCCTATACGATCGCGGCCAACGACCAGATCGACGCCGCCAAGAGCTACGAAACCGTGGTGGTGGCCTATCGCACTGGGGCGCCGGTGCTGCTGCGCGACGTCGCTCGTGTGGTGGAGGGCCTCGAGAACGCGCGCGTCGGCGGCTGGTACGCGGGCGAGCCCGCCGTCATCATCGACGTGCAGCGCCAGCCGGGCGCCAATGTGGTCGAAACGGTCGACCGCGTGCTGGCCGAACTGCCGCGCCTGCAGCGGTCGCTCAGTGCAGGCGTGACGCTGAAGATCGTGCACGATTCCACCGAGACGATCCGGGCCTCGATCCGCGACGTCGAATTGACGCTGGTGCTCTCGGCCGGCCTCGTGGTTCTGGTCGTGCTGCTGTTCCTGCGCACCGTTCGGGCCACGATCATCGCGGGCGTGGCCCTGCCGCTGTCGATCGTCGCGACTTTCGCCGTGATGTGGGCAGCGGGCTTTGGGCTCGACAACCTGTCGCTCATGGCGCTGACCATCGGCACCGGATTCGTGGTCGACGACGCCATCGTGATGATCGAGAACGTGGTGCGCCAGATCGAGGACGGACAGCCGCCGTTGGAGGCGGCCCTCAAGGGCGCGCGCGAGATCGGCTTCACGGTGGTGTCGCTCACCGTGTCGCTGATCGCGGTGTTTATCCCTCTGCTGTTCATGACCGGCATCGTGGGTCGCATGTTCCGCGAATTCGCCCTGACGCTCACCTTCGCGGTGATCGTCTCGGCCGTCATCTCGCTGACCCTCACGCCCATGATGTGCGGCCGGTTGCTGAGGCCCGCTCCGCCGCGGGGCAGGGAACCCTGGCTCATGCGCCTGGCCGAGGCGCCCGTGGCGCTGATGGCCCGCGGCTACGAGGTCACGCTCGCCCTCGCGCTGCGCCGCCAGGGCCTGATGTTGCTGCTCACCGTCGCGACGCTCGGGCTCACAGTGTGGCTCTACGTCATCGTGCCCAAGGGCTTCCTGCCCGCGCAGGACACGGGGCTCGTCGACGTCGTGCTCGAAGGGTCGCCCCAGGCCTCCTTCGCCGAGATGAGCCGGCTCCAGGCCGAGGCCGGGGCGGCGCTCGAGTCCGACCCCGACATTACCGGCACGGTTGCGGTACTGGGGGTCGGCACGCTCAATCCGACGTCCAACGTCACCCATCTGCAGCTCACGCTGAAGCCGTCCGACGAGCGCCGGAACACGGCCGCCGCGGTCGCGGAAAGGGTCAGGGCCGTGCTGGCCGGCATCCCCGGCGCCACGCCCTACGTGAAGCCCGTGCAGGACATCCAGATCGCCACCGTGGCGAGCCGTTCGCAATACCAGTATACGCTGACCGGCACCGACGTCGGCGCCGTAAGCCAATGGTCGACGAAGCTCGTCTCGCGGCTACGGCAGGATCCGCTCTTCGCCCATGTGGCGGCCGAGGTGCAGGACGGTGGTTTGCGCGCCTTCGTCGACATCGACCGGCAGAAGGCGGGGCGGCTCGGCGTCACGACCCAGATGATCGACGACACGCTGAACGACGCCTTCGGGCAGCGGCAGATCTCGACCATCTACGGGCAATCGAACCAGTACCGCGTGATCCTCGAAGCCGCGCCCGGATCCGCCGACGATCCGCGCATCCTCGACAGGCTCTACGTGGGCGTGACCAACGGCACGACCTCGGCCACGACCTCGACCGGCGGCGTCACGACGGCCGCCACCACCACGGCGACCACGCCGGGCGCCCAGGTGCCGCTGGTCAGCTTCGCCACGCTGCAGCGTACCACGGCGCCGCTGGCCGTCGCCCATCAGGAACAGTTCCCGGCCGCCGCCATCTCGTTCGATCTCGCGCGGGGCGCCTCGCTCGGCGAGGCCGTGAGCGGCATCCGGGCGGCCGAGCGCGACATCGGCATGCCGGCCGCGATCCTCGGTGTGTTCGGTGCCGACGCGGCCGAGTTCACGAAGTCGCTCGCCGGCGAGCCCTGGCTGGTGCTGGCCGCCGTGGTGGCGATCTACCTCGTGCTGGGCGTCCTCTACGAGAGCTTCATCCACCCGCTCACCATCCTGTCGACGCTGCCGTCCGCGGGAGTGGGCGCGCTACTGGCCCTGATGGCCACGGGGCAGGAGCTATCGATCGTGGCGCTGATCGGCATCATCCTCCTGATGGGCATCGTGAAGAAGAACGCCATCATGATGATCGACTTCGCGACCGCGGCCGAGCGCGACGAGGGGCTATCCCCCTCCGCGGCAATCGAGCGGGCCTGCCGGCTGCGCTTCCGCCCCATCATGATGACCACGCTGGCGGCGCTGTTCGGCGCCATACCGCTGGCTCTGGCGCACGGCAGCGGCGCCGAGCTGCGGGTGCCGCTCGGCATCACGATCATCGGCGGGCTGCTGCTGAGCCAATTGCTGACCCTCTATACGACGCCGGTGATCTACCTGCAGATGGAGCGGCTCGGTCGGCGCTTCGGGATGGGCACGAAGCCTATCGCACCGGCCGAAGCCGAGGCGGCGCCGCAGATCCGGAGGGCGGCTGAGTGAGCAGTCGCGACACGTGCGATCCCTCAACCAACTGTCGCTTGATCAAGACGGACGTGATCCGGAGAAGGTCTACCATCGATCAACAATGGAATTCAGCACAGAACGCGCTCTAATTGGGAGACGACGTTGAAAGCAGAAGCACTTCCGATCGGCGCGGTCATCGGTGAGAAGCGCCGGTTCGAGGTTCCGATTGACCAGCGCACCTATGTCTGGACAGATGGCAAGCAGCTGCCCAAGTTCTTCGAGCATATTGCGCTGAAATCGAGGGCACTCCTGAACGCACCGTCCCGATTTGGCGCATTACATGGGCGCTCTGATCGTTCGGCCGGAAGGCGGCTTCTCCATCGGGCCGGCGTCCTGTCGGTGCTGGCGGCAACCATGGAGAGTGAGATGACGCTGAGGATTGATGTGGAGGAAGGCGCGGCCCGCTGGCGTGAGCTTCTGGCCGAGGTCGAGGCCGGCCGAGACGTCGTCATTGCGCGCGGCGCGGAAACTGTGGCGCGCGTGACGAAGGCCGATGTACCGCAGATCGATCGTCAGGCGGCCATCGAGGCGATTTTCGAGGCCCGACGCGGTCTTCCTTCGACAACTGTGGAAGAGATCCTGGCGTGGCGTGACGAAGGGCGTCGATGACCATCGTCGTCGATGCCTCAATGGCGGCAGCTTGGCTTCTGCCAGACGAATTCAGCGAGGCATCGGATCGCATTTTGCGCCTGCTTCAGGCGACGGATGGTTTGGTGCCGTCCATCTTCAGGCATGAGGTCCGCAACATCCTCCTCATTGCAGAGCGCAGGAAGCGGGTAGCGCCGGCCAAGGTCGATGAGTTGCTGGGACGCCTCGCTGCCCTTCCGGTTCGCGATGGCGGTCACTCCGACGATCATGATGTCATCGCTCTGGCTCGCACAGGCGGCCTGACCGCGTACGACGCCGCCTACGTCGCCCTCGCCCTCTCGACCGGATCGCCTCTTGCAACCCTCGACAGGGCCATGGCCGCCGCCGCCCGCACCCACGGCATCGCCATCCTCGGCCCGCTCGCCCCGTGAACGTGTCCGCACCCTTCATCCGCCGGCCCATCGGCACGACGCTGCTGGCCATCGGCCTGTTCCTGATCGGCGCGGTGGCCTATTTCCAGCTGCCGGTCGCGAGCCTGCCGGCGGTGGACTTCCCGGCCATCCGGGTCGGGGCGTCGCGGCCCGGGGCCGATCCGGGCATCATGGCGGCCACGGTGGCGGCACCACTCGAACGCCGCCTCGGCGAGATCTCCGGCCTCACCGAAATGACGTCGACCTCGACGCTCGGCTCGTCCTCCATCACGCTGCAATTCGACCTCAGCCGCAACGTCGACGACGCGGCTCGCGACGTGCAGGCGGCCCTCAACGCCGCCATCACCGACCTGCCCGGCGATCTCCCGGCGCTGCCGACCTACCGCAAGGCCAATTCGGCCGCGTTCCCGGTCTTCATCCTGGCCCTGACTTCCGACACGCTGCCCGTGACGGCGCTCTACGACGCGGCCGACACGGTGATCGCGCAAAAGATCTCCCAGGTCGACGGCGTCGCCGAGGTCACGGTCAACGGCGCCGCGCAGCCCGCCATCCGGGTCCGCATCGACCCGCAACGCCTGGCCGCGATGGGGCTCTCGGTCGACGCCATCCGGACCGCCATCGGCAACGCCAATGTCGGCCAGGCGATCGGCTCCTTCGACGGGCCGGACCTAACCGAGACGCTGGCCACCAGCGACCGCCTCTCGACCCCGGAGGAGTTCGGCACCATCGTGGTGCGCAGCCAGAAAGGCACGGTGGTCAAGCTGTCCGACGTCGCCACGGTGGAACGCGGCAACAAGAGCCGCCGCGCCGCGGGCTCGTACAACAAGAAACCCTCCGTGCTGCTGATCGTGACCAAGCAGCCCAAGGCCAACGTCATCGACACGGTGGATCGGGTGCGGGCGCTGCTGCCGCAGCTCAAGCGCTGGGTGCCGGCCGGTGTCGACATCTCGATCTTCACCGACCGCACCGTGACGATCCGGGCCGGGGTGCGCGACATCCAGATCACGCTGCTCATCACCTGCGCGCTGGTGATGGCGGTGGTGTTCGTGTTCCTGCGCCGCGCCACCCCGACGCTCGCGGCCGGCGTGGCCGTGCCCTTGTCGCTGGCCGGCACGGTTGCCTGCATGTACGCCGCGGGCTTCAGCCTCGACAATCTGAGCCTCATGGCCATCACGATCTCGGTCGGCTTCGTGGTCGACGACGCCATCGTGATGATCGAGAACGTGTCGCGCAACATCGAGCGCGGCATGCCGCCCGTCAGGGCGGCCCTGCTGGGATCGCGGCAGATCGGCTTCACGGTGGTGTCGATCAGCCTGTCGCTGGTGGCGGCCTTCGTGCCGCTGCTCTTCATGGGCGGCATCATCGGCGCCTTCTTCCGCGAGTTCTCGCTGACGCTCACTTTCGCGGTGGTGGTCTCGACCTTCGTGTCGCTGACCCTGACCCCCATGGTCTGCGCGCATTTCATGAAGCCGCATGACCATCGAACACCGAACCGGCTCGACCGGGCCGTGGAGGGCGGCCTCGCGCGGATAGTCGGGTTCTACGCGCGGACCCTGCGGGTGGCGCTGCGCCATCCCTGGGCCATGGTGCTCGTCATGGTGCTGACCATCGGGCTCACGGTCGAGATGTTCAGGGACACGCCGAAGGGCTTCGTGCCCGAGGACGACACGGGTCTCATCATGGGCCAGACCCAGGCGGCCGCCGACATCTCGTTTCCTGCCATGGCGGCGCTGCAGGAGGGTCTGTCCGACGCCATCCTCAAGGACCCGGCGGTCGAGGGTGTCGGCTCCTTCATCGGCGGCGGGGGCGGCGTCAATTCGGGCTCGCTGTTCATCGGGCTGAAACCCGAAGGCGAGCGCCCCACCGCCGCCAAGGTGATCGACCGGCTGCGCCGCAAGCTGTCTCGCACGCCCGGCATCACGCTGTTCATGATCCCGATCCAGGATCTCCGGGCCGGCGGGCGGGGCGGCAAGGGATCCTACCAGTTCACCCTGTGGGACGCCGATCTCGATGAACTCCAGTTCTGGCAGCCCCGCGTGCTGGCGCGGTTGAGGACGGTGCCGGGCGTGGTCGACATGTCGACCGACCGCGAACAGGGCGGGCTTGAAGCCGAGGTGGTGATCGACCGTCCGGCGGCGGCCCGGCTCGGCGTCGCGATCCAGGCAATCGACGGCGCGCTCGGCGACGCCTTCGGGGAGCGGCAGATCTCCACCATCTACGGGGCGCGCAACCAGTACCGCGTCGTGCTCGAGGTGGCGCCTCGGGATCAGCGAGATCCGTCGGACATCGGCCGCATCTATGTTCCCGGCAGGGGCGGCACGCAGGTGCCGCTGTCGGCCTTCGCGACCGTGGTGCGCCGCGCGTCCCCCCTGGTCGTGAACCATCAGGGTGCCTTCCCGTCCGTCACCTTGAGCTACAATCTCGCCGACGGCGCCAGCCTCGACACGACCAGCAACCTCATCCGGCAGGCCGTGGGGGAGATGCACCTTCCAGACGGACTGCACGCGGATTTCGCCGGCGACGCGCTGGTGTTCCAGCAGGGCGCCGGTGGGCAGGGGCTGCTGGTGCTGGCGGCGCTCGGCTCGATCTACATCATCCTGGGCGTGCTCTACGAGAGCCTGACCCATCCGCTGACGATCCTGTCGACCCTGCCGTCGGCGGGCCTCGGTGCGCTTCTGGCGCTGCGGGCCGTCGGCATGGAACTCACCGTGATCGCCTTCATCGGCATCATCCTCCTAATCGGCATCGTGAAGAAGAACGGCATCATGCTGGTGGACTTCGCCATCCATGCCGAACGGAGCGATGGCCTGAGCCCGCGCGACGCCATCTACGCGGCCTGCCTGGAGCGGTTCCGCCCGATCCTGATGACCACGCTGGCGGCCCTCTTCGGCGCCATGCCGATCGCCTTCGGTGCGGGTGTCGGGGCGGAACTGCGCCGCCCGCTCGGTGTGACCATCATGGGCGGGCTGATCCTCAGCCAGGCGCTGACGCTCTACACGACGCCGATCATCTACCTCGGCATGGCGCGGCTACAGCGGGTGCACTGGCCGTTCCGGCGGCCGAGCCCGCGGGCCATGCCGGCTCCGGCAGGGGAGTGAGCGGGGAGACCGGAGCGCAAGGCCAACCGAGCCGATGGCGGCCCGCCCCTTGCTTCTCCCACTCGAACCGTAGTGCAATGGAGCATGGGCCGATACGAGCCCGTCCGGGAGAATCACCATGAAGCGTTTCGCCATCGTCGCTGGCACCTTGATGAGCGCGGTGCTGGCCTTCGGCACGGGCGCTGCCCGAGCCAAGGACTGGACCAAGGTCACGATCGCCACCGAGGGCGCCTACGAGCCGTGGAACTTCGTGCAGCCCGACGGCAAGCTGGCCGGCTTCGAGATCGATCTTGCCCATGATTTGTGCACCCGCATGAAGGTCGAGTGCAACATCGTTCAGAACGACTGGGACGGCATGATCCCGGCGCTGACGGCCGGCAAGTTCGACGCCATCATGGCGGGCATGAGCGTAACGGCGAAGCGGCTGGAGGTGATCGACTTCTCCCGCACCTACGCGGCCGGGCCGTCCGGCTTCCTGGTGCCGAAATCGAGCAGCCTCGCCAAGCTGCCCGGCATGGGTGAGATCCTCAACATGTCTTCGGACGATGCCAAGAACAAGGACATCATCGATCAGATGCGGGTGATGCTCAAAGGCAAGACCATCGGTGTTCAGGTCGCCACCATCCAGGGCAATTTTGCTCAGAAATACTTCAAGGACGTTGCGACCATCCAGGAATACAAGACCACGGAGCAGCACGACCTCGACCTCATGGCCGGCCGCATCGACGGAGCATTCGCCGAGGTCTCGTATCTCCTCACCACTGCGAGCAAGCCCGAAGCCAAGGATTTGACCCTGGCGGGCGCTGCATTTCGCGGCGGGGACGTTCTTGGACAGGGTACGGGGGTCGGCATACGCAAGAACGAGCCGGAACTGAAGGCCATGCTCGACAAGGCGATCGCGGGCGAGGCTGCCGACGGTTCGCTGAAGAAGCTACAGGCCAAGTGGTTCAAGATCGACATGATGCCGCCGAGCTGAAGAGGCGACGACACGACTCGCCCGAAGAGGGCCGGAGATGAGCTACCTCGACCTCATGGGGTTCGGACCGACCGGCTGGGGCGCCGCCATGGTGGCGGCCACCGTGGTGACGCTCGAGGTCGCCTTGTCGGCCGTCGCCATTGGGGCCGTGCTGGGCTGCGCGGTCGCGGCCGCCAAATTGTCGGCGAGCCGGCCACTGCGGGCCATCGGCGATGTCTACACGACGGTACTGCGCGGCGTGCCGGACCTCCTCGTCATCTATCTGGTCTATTTCGGTGGAAGTGCCATCGTCACCAAGCTCGCTCAAGCGATGGGGCAGGGTGGCTTTCTCGGCGTGCCGTCCTTTCTGGCCGGCGCCCTCGCGTGCGGGTTGGTGTCGGCCGCCTATCAGGCGGAGGTCTTCCGCGGTGCCACGCTCGCGGTGCCGCGCGGGCAGATCGAGGCTGCCCGGGCGCTCGGCATGGGCGGAGCCTTGCGGTTCCGCCGCATCCTGGCGCCCCAGATCGTCGCTTTCGCATTGCCGGGGCTCGGCAATGTCTGGCAATTGGCCTTGAAGGAATCGGCGCTGATCTCCGTGACGGGCCTCGTCGAACTCCTGCGCGAAAGCCAGATCGGCGCGGGATCGACCCGCCAGCCTTTCGCCTTCTACATGACGGCCGGCGCGCTCTACCTCGTGCTCACCACGGCGTCGACGTTCCTGTTCAACCGGGCCGAATTCCGCATGATGCGCCCATTGCGCCGCCTTTGAGCCAGAGAGGAGCGCGTCCGTGGACCTCGGCTTCATGGCGGACACGACGGTGCAACTCCTGCGTGGTTTGCCGCTGACGCTCGAACTCTTTGCCGTGTCGATCGTGGCGGGGGCTTTCGTGGCGTGTTTCATTACCTGGGCGCGGCGCAGCGCCGGTGTGCTGGTAGGCTGGGCTGCCGACGCCTACGTGTTCGTGTTCCGCGGTACGCCGCTGCTGGTGCAGCTCTTTCTCATCTACTACGGGCTGAGCCAGTTCCCGGCCGTGCGGCAAAGCCTGTTCTGGCCGTTCCTGCGCGATCCGTTCTGGTGCGCCGTCCTGGCTCTGGCGCTCAACACCGGGGCCTATTCGAGCGAGATTTTCCGCGGCGCCCTCGCGGCCGTGCCGAGGGGCCAGACGGAAGCCGCCCGCGCCTGTGGGATGTCGCGGCTGACGATGTTCCACAGGATCGTCTTGCCGATCGCGCTGCGGCAGGCCTTGCCGTCCTACTCGACCGAGGTGATCCTGATGACCAAGGCCACGGCGTTGGCCAGCATCGTGACCTTGAAGGAGACCATGTTCGTGGCCGCCAAGCTGAATTCGGAGACGTACCGGGCCATCGAGGTCTTCCTGTGCGCCGGCTTCATCTATCTCGTGCTCAACATCGCGATCTCCCGGGCCATCGCGCTTCTCGAGTGGCGATTGTCGCCGCATCTGCGCGCCGCTCCGGCCCTGCCGGGGTTCGACGCGCCCCTCGAACTCGGAACCGCCCGATGACCGCCACCCTTGCCGACACGACCCTGAGTCCCGCCCCTGCCACACTCGGCATTGCCCTCGGGGCACCCGTCGCCCTCGCGGTCAAGGACCTGCGCAAGAGCTTCGGGGCCCTGGAGGTGCTGAAGGGGATCTCGCTCCAGGCGCGACAGGGTGACGTGATCTCGATCCTCGGTGCGAGCGGCTCGGGCAAGAGCACCTTCCTGCGCTGCATCAATCTCCTCGAGATGCCCGACAGCGGCGAAGTGAAGCTCGGCGACGAGATGATCCGCATGCGCAAGGCGCGCGACGGCAGAAGCGTGCCGGCCGACCGCCGCCAGGTCGACCGCATCCGCTCGCGGCTCGGCATGGTGTTCCAGAGCTTCAATCTCTGGTCCCATATGACGGTCATGCAGAACCTCATCGAGGCGCCCATGCACGTGCTCGGCCGCCCGAAGGCCGAATGCATGGCCGAGGCCGAGGCCTTGCTGGCCAAGGTCGGCATCGCGGAGAAACGCGACCATTATCCGTCGCACCTGTCGGGCGGACAGCAGCAGCGTGCCGCGATCGCCCGCGCTCTCGCCATGCGGCCCGACGTCATGCTGTTCGACGAGCCGACCTCGGCGCTCGATCCCGAACTGGTGGGCGAGGTGCTGCGGGTGATGCGGTCGCTGGCGGGCGAAGGCCGCACCATGCTGGTCGTGACCCACGAGATCGGCTTCGCCCGCGAGGTGTCCGACCGTGTTCTGTTCCTGCACCACGGACTCGTGGACTGCGAGGGCCGGCCATCCGACGTCTTCGGCAGCGCCGGCTCGGATCGTTTCAAGACGTTCATCTCTCGCCATGCCGGCGCTTGAGGCCATGACCGACGACGCGGCCTCAAAAGCCCCCGACCCGGCCGGCCAGCCGAATGGCCGATATGACGCCGGGCGCGAGGCGCGGCATCTGCTCCGCACGGCCCGCTCCGGCGCCCTTGCTACGCTGGCCAGTGATGGCGCCCCTTATGCGAGCCTCGTGTCCGTCGCAACGCTGCCGGACGGCAGCCCGGTGCTGCCCCTGTCGACCCTGGCGGTCCATACACAGCAGCTGATGAACGATCCGCGCTGCTCGCTTCTGCTCGACGGCGGTGGCCGGGGCGATCCTCTGACACATCCACGACTGACGCTCGTGGCGCGCGCCGTCAAGGCGACCGATGCCGAGCGGGAGGGCTGGCGCGCCCGCTTCCTGCGCCGCCACTCCGCGGCGGAGATCTACGTGGATTTCGGGGACTTCTCGTTCTGGCGCATCGCCCTGCAAAGTGCCCGTATGATCGGCGGCTTCGGCCGCATCGATACGCTGACCGCGCGCGACATCGTCACCGACACAGTCGGGGCCGAAGCCTTGCTCCAAGCCGAGCAGAGCGCGGTCGACGGCCTGAACGCCGGCCACGCCGAAGCGCTGCAACTCTACGCCACCGTGCTGGCCGGAGCGCCCGAGGGCCGGTGGCGGGTGGTGGGGCTCGATCCCGACGGCCTCGACCTCGCCTGGCGAGACGACACGCGGCGCCTCGACTTCCTCGAGAGGGTCACGAATCCCGGGGCGCTGCAGCACCAGTTGGTGCGATGGGCCGAGATGGTGAGGCCAGCAGAGCCCCCTCCCTGAACATCGCCAATCCCACGGTTTGGGTGCGACCTGTTCCGGCCCTGACCGGAGCGAAGATCACCGGGTTCCAGGCGTTGGACGCGGTTCACCATTGATTTTCAGGCACTGTGGTGTTAGTGTCACGGCCGATAGATGCAATGCGGGAAGCCTTGCAACCGGATTAACGTCGTTGCTTTCGGCGCTACCGAGCCCAAGCTTTCGTGCAGCATTCTTAACGGGATGTTGCAGCCCATTCGACGTATAGCTCGCCCGTTCCGCAGGTTTCCGCGGATCGTGCCAACCGAAGCGGACGCAACTCAAGAGCCGCCCTGGTTCGACTCGCACACCCGAGGTGCTGGACGGATGCGGGCCACCAACGACGAACGGATCAACGTGACCCAGAAATCAGCCCCAACACCCGGCGAAGCAGAAGCTGCGACGACGGTCGCGGCCCCGAAGCCTACGCCCCTGCGTGCCAAGTCATCCTTCGGCGCACCTGGCGGCCGGCCGGGGTTTCCGAACAGGGCTGTCCGACCGCATGCCGGCGCTCAGACCATGAGAGCCGATAACGGCAAAGCCGTGGCCAAGATCCCCGGCTCTCGTCAGGGCTTCAAGGCTGGCGAGTTCATCGTCTATCCGGCCCATGGAGTTGGCGAGATCGTGGCGATTGAAGAGGAAGAGGTGGCCGGCTTCAAGCTGGAACTCTTCGTCATCAGTTTCGCGAAGGATAAGATGAAGCTCAAGGTGCCGCTGCCGAAAGTGTCGGCGGTGGGGATGCGCAAGCTGAGCGAGCCCGAGGTCGTCCAGCGCGGCCTCGACACCCTGGCGGGTCGGGCCCGCGTGAAGCGGACGATGTGGTCGCGCCGCGCGCAGGAATACGAGGCCAAGATCAACTCCGGCGACCTCATCGCGGTGGCCGAAGTGGTCCGCGACCTCTATCGGTCCGACGCGCAGCCCGAGCAGTCCTATTCCGAGCGGCAGCTCTATGAGGCCGCCCTGGACCGCATGGGGCGCGAGATCGCGGCCGTGCAGAAGCTGACCGACTCCGAGGTCGCCAAGCTGATCGAGTCTCAGCTCCAGAAAAGCCCGCGGCGCTCCAAGGCGGAAGCCGAGGCCGACGCGGCGGCGGATGCGGCGGATGCGGCGGAAGAGGGCGACGTCGAGGAAGCCGCCTGAGCACCGCGGTTACCCATCATTCATGACGAAAAAGCCCGGGCTTGCGCCCGGGCTTTTTCGCCGGCCCCATTCACCCGCGATGGCGCGTTGCGAAAACCGCGGCCGCGGCTGCGACCATGCTGCTGTTGCTGCCGGCCATTGTACCGTCCGGGAGGCTGCGGCCATCCTCCAGGCCGACGCGAGTGGACCATCGCCGTTGGGCCGCCATCGCGACCAAGGGCCAGACCGTGGCGTTGACGCCGTGCAGCAGGAGCGGCCGCCCGATGTCGGCCTGCTCCAGCGCCCCGGCGATGTCGTCGACTTGCGCGGAAGCCTGCACGATATCCTGGTCCGATACCTCGATCAGCACGCGGAAGACGTGGCGACCGACCGGCGACGCGGCGAGGCGTTCGACATCGGCGATCGATCCGGTGCCGGCCTCGATGCCGATGCCGCGCCGATGGAGCAGTTCCATGACGGCCTCGGCGTTGGCTTCCTCCAGATTCACGGAAGCGTAGTCGGGCCGCACCTGCCAGGACGAGATGGCCGCGAGGGTGTCGACCTCATTCCGCTCGATCCAGTCTCCCGTCGAGACGCCGATGAGCGTGCCTGGGCAACTGTGCCGCAAGGCCAGGAGGGTTTCCGCGACCGAGGCGGCTCCCAGCGTCTCGTGCCCGTCCGATCCCCGCGGATGAACGTGCAACTCGCTCGCCCCCGCCGCCACGCAGGTCGCGGCGTCTCGCGCCATCGCCTCCGAGGTGAGCGGTAGGGCAGGGTGGTAATCGGAGCTCCGGGCGCCGTTGAGGCAGGCTTGGACGATCATGCGGGGCGCACTCCGGTCGAGCCGGAACGGACTGCCGGGGCCGGCCATGCCCTTGATCTTGGACGTGTCAGACGATATCGACAAGTCGTAGGGCTCCCTTTCTGGTTCGAGCCCGCGATCGAGGCGTGGCGTGGCGGATTCCGCTCACCAGATGACCCGCACCGGCGGCCGGCGCGACGCCGCCGCCCTGGCGCTCGTCCTGCTTCTTAGCCGCCCCTGAGGGCCGGCCGGGCTCCGGGCCTGGGCGCTCAGGGGTTTGCGGCGTGACTCCCCTCGACACCCCCGCTTTCGGCCCGCATGCGGGCCCTTCCAGGATTTCGCTCCATGACCCAGGTTCCGTCCGAGGCCGACCGCGTCCTCATCTTCGATACCACCTTGCGTGACGGCGAGCAGTGCCCGGGCGCCACGATGACGTTCGAGGACAAGATCGAGGTGGCCGAACTCCTCGACGAGATGGGCGTCGACATCATCGAGGCCGGTTTCCCTGTCGCCTCGGAGGGAGATTTCGAGGCGGTGTCGGAGATCGCCCGGCGCGTGTCGCGCGCGACCGTCGCGGGCCTCGCGCGCGCCATCGAGGGCGATATCGTCCGGGCTGGTGCCGCCGTGCGCCACGCGGTCCGCCCGCGTATCCACACCTTCGTGTCGACGTCGCCGATCCACTTGGCCCATCAGATGCGCAAGTCCGAATCCGAGGTGCTGGAGATCATCGCCCGCACCGTGGCCCAGGCGCGCGGCCTCGTGGAGGACGTGGAATGGTCCGCCATGGATGCCACCCGCACGCCGCTCGACTACCTGTGCCGCTGCGTCGAGACCGCGATCCGGGCCGGCGCCACCACGATCAACCTGCCCGACACGGTCGGCTACGCGACGCCCGCCGAATATGCGGCCATGTTCCGCGACGTCCGCGCGCGGGTGCCGGGCAGCGACAAGGCCGTCTTTTCGGTCCATTGCCACAACGACCTCGGGCTCGCGGTCGCCAACACACTGGCGGGACTCGAGGGCGGGGCCCGCCAAGTGGAATGCACGGTCAACGGCATCGGCGAGCGGGCCGGCAATGCGGCGCTCGAGGAGGTCGTGATGGCGATCCGCACGCGGCGCGACGTGCTGCCCTACGAGACCGG
>JAABUZ0100001095.1_pt1 | contig 55094 bp, 49 predicted proteins | sample 5562091 | NCBI WGS metagenome assembly JAABUZ01 (sample SAMN12813069, study PRJNA571459) | rock metagenome | isolation source: Antarctica rocks | place: Antarctica: Victoria Land, Linnaeus Terrace sud | collected 2015-12-21 | reverse complement strand
AGTTTCTGCCACTGGTCGTCGGTCAGGTCGGTGGAATAGGATTGGCGTTCCATTACTACAGTCTACTTGAACGACCATGACTTTTTCAACATACTCTTAGACAGGTCGGCACTCCAACCACCGGGAATGACGGCACCGGGCATAGCAATGGTACTTACATCACGAACTACGCTTGGAGTTCTACCGATGGCATACCCGGTGATGAGACATCATGCACGGAATATGAAATTGTCACATATCTCAGGAACGCCGGGAACTGCGACCTCCCCCACAACCTATCTGCCGCCGAATCCACCGTTTAACTCAGGTTGGGATTATGACACTTCCACGCCTCCCATACCCCGCTTTGTAAGCCCGACCGAAAACGATGTTGCTGGTTCTGTAGAACAGGCACATGATACTCAAGCGATATACGGCTTCTCACCCCATACGCCGCAGGCAGCTTTACAGGAACCCAGAATTTTTATTTCAGAGACTCACAGACCGGGGAAAAGATGGTGCCGATGCCGGGAACTGTTACTATGCCAATTTCCATCGTCCGCACGGTAAAGACGCTCGGGCCGAACTACACACCGTATTGGTGGTACACGGTGACGAAGACGCCGCCCACCTCCAACCCAGTCGTCAAATACCCACTGCCGGGGCAGTAGCCTATCACAGCCTAACCGGAGCAACACATGAAAACCACAAACAAAGCCTCGACACTAGGCAAAGGGCTTGCCACCCTCACAGCGGCCCTGGTCATCCTCTGCGCGTTCGGCCAAGCGTGCGCGGTCGCCGACACGGACACCCTCGGCCCGCTCGACATCCAATTATCGCTGGTGGGCGGCACCCGTTTTTCGCTCGGCGAGCCGATCTCGCTGAGATACGACGTCAACAACAGCTCGAAAGAAGACCTGGTCGCCCACGTCGGCTTTGACGGCGCTTCCGGCGGGATGCGGTGGCTGACAATCAGGCTCACCGGCACAGACGGGAAGGCGGTGCTTCCCCTGCCGGAAGTCGGGCCTTCCGAGCGCAACGGTCAGCAGAACGACGTGGTCCTGGTTTCGGCAGGGAGGACGCAGCACGGGTACGTCGTCCTGAGCCAGAGGTTCGTGCTGCCCTCTGCGGGCGACTACTCGCTCGTGGTATCGGCGCGGATGCCCTACGACGTTGAAGAGCCGCCGTTCGACAATGTGCCCGGACAGGAGGCGGCTGTCGAGGTGCCACCGGCCTACCTGGCGAGCAAGACCTTCTCGTTCCCTCTGCACGTCGCGCCGGCTGACCCACGGAAGCTCCAGGCCCTCGCCGAGTCCCTGCGCCAGGAGGCAACAGCAGAACATGACGTCTCAAAGAGGAGCATGCTGATCCGGTCCCTTTTCTCCTTGCCGGAGGCACAGGCAGCGGCGAGCTGGCGGACAATCGCCAGCGATCCGCGCCTCTCCTACTGGGGCGCGGACGACATCGCCCACGGGTTGGCTCAGGTGCGCTCCGCTCAGGCGGCGGACATCCTCGCGGGCATGTTCCCGACCGCACAAGAGGCCGCAGACCCAAACGTCATCGTCAACTTCGGGTCGCGCGACTTAGAGGATATGTACCGGGCCGGCTCCGCCCCGCTCCGGCAGCACATCAGCCACCTCTACGCGATACACGGTGTCGTGTTCCCCGCGAAACCAACTCCGCAGGTTATACCGCCAGGCCATGTGGCTGTGGGACGACCCACTGCCCAATAGAAAAATGTCCAAATCCCAGGCCCGGACAGCGGGCCGTTCTCCATCGTGCGAGAATTCAAATTCTACGACTCGCACGACTACAAATACACGGTGACAAAGGACACCAAAACGTCTTTCGTACTGAAACCGTTTTGATGGCTTTGATTTGACCTCTGAGAAGCCACCCCTCATCAGATACTGATAATGCAACGCGACAAACGGTTTGTAGCACAACGCCCTACCAAAAGGATCTACAGCATGAAAACACAACTCAAATTGTTCGGCGCAGCCATTGCGGCGCTATCCGCTTTCGGGCCTGATCTCCCAGCGTCCGCCGCCGACAGTAGCGCGGGGCCTTTCAGCATACAGGCGTCTCTCCTGACACCGGCACGGATTTCTCTGGGCGAACCCATCCTGATACGCTACAAATTGATGAACGCCTCCCCGCAGAACGCGCTTACGCACCTAGGCATCTATGGGACGGATTGGTACACGCTCACAATGCGGGACTCGCAGGGCGCTGTCGTGCCCCTCATACCCGACCCACGCCCGACACACCCGCAGGGAGCCTACTCCTCGAAAAGCGGCTTCTGTCGTCCAGGCACCTCGGACATTGACTACATCCCTGTCACCCGGCGACTTGCGATCCAGCATTCGGGGCGGTATGTGTTGACCATCCACGCCAGACTGCCCTATGTGATGGATGACACTGTAACAGAAGCAACGCCCGAAGCATTGGCGACTTCGTCGGAACTGGTGCAGACGCAGGACATTGTGTTCCCGATCCTCGTGACGCCTGCCGACCCCATCCACCTTCAGAACATAGCTGAGATATTGCGGAAGGCATCGGCTGATGGGCAGGACGGCCAGCTTGAGTTAGCCAACATGGACGCGCTCTTTTCCATGCCAGAAGCACAGGCAGCGGCAGAGTGGAGAAGCCTCGCCATGAAGCCGAGTATGTCTACAGACGCGGTTGTGAGGGAACTCGCGGAGCTACGTTCAACGACAGGAGCAGACATTCTAGCAGAGATGCTCAACAACCCAGCATTGGCCCGTAGCTGCATCAGTGTCAGCCTCAACCGGCTGTATAACGCAGGTTTTCCCGCCTTGCGCGAACACATCGCAGGTATCGCCAGGAAGCACGGCTTTGAAATGCCGGAAGTGGCTGGTACACCATATGTTCCAAAAGAGGAGCAACACGCGCAGGACGGGGTTGCATTCTAAGCTAAGATAAAGCCGCTACGTCAACAGATGCAGCGGCCTTTTTCTGCCTGAGAGCGGTATCAGCGGGCGGCGGTTCGCCCCGTCTGCCCCAGTGCCGCCAGAGCCTGGGAGACGATGGTCTTGGCGGGCGCGATGCGCGGCCACACGGCCCAGAAGATTCTGCCCTAGATTCAGGAGCAACACCATGAAAACAGTACCAAGACCAATGTTAAAAAAGCCGTTTGTGCCGGTTTTTGTCGCCCTCGCGGCCCTCGCGGGGACTTCGGCCCAGGCCCAAACAGCGGACGGCTCCATTCAGGCCGACGTGTCCCTCGCCAGCAGCAAGACCATCTCCCAAGGAGAGCCGATTGTCCTGAAGTACAAGATCAGCAACGTCTCCGACGCTCAGATAGTCATGGACATCGGGACGGATGGGCCGACGTGGCTCTCACAGAGCCTCAGCGATGCGGCGGGATACACGATCCGAGGCCACGAGGCCATTGACCCGAACAACGCCAACTCCCACCTCGGCCTCTTCAACGGCGGCGAGATCGCCGCCCACAGTAGTTTCACGGATTATGTGGTCGCGAGCCAGTGGTTTCCTGCCCTGGGGCCGGGCAAGTACACCCTGACGGCCCACGTTCAGGTGCCCTACGAGAACGTAACGCACATGATGGTCGAGCGGGATTTCCGTTTCCCTCTCGTCGTCATGCCGTTCGATCCCAAGCGGGTGCAGTCTGCGGCTCAGGCTCTCGCAGTGGCAGCCGCTCAGACCCCTGTGACCGAGGCCGCGAAACGGAAGATGCTGGTGTATGCGTTGTTCTCCATGCCCGAGGCGCAGGCTTCCCGCAGTTGGCGCGGCATCACGTCCGGCCCCGCGAGTTCCCCCGCCCTCCTCTCGGACGCCGTCGAGGACTTGGGGCGACTGCAAACCGCCACGGCCACGGACATCCTGCTGGAGATGCTGACCAACCCGGCCCAGGCCCATGATGCCTATCTCGAATCGAGTATAGCGGGGGCCTTGGCAGGGACATATCGGGATGCAAATGCCCCCCTCAGACAGCACATCCGGGCGCTGTATGCTTCCAAGGGAATGCCGCTGGCTGACATCGTCTGTGTCCCAAGTAAAGCGGGAGGTGGAAACTAGGAGAGGCCGCTGCGTCAACAGATGCAGCGGCCTTTTTCTGCCTGAGAGCGGTATCAGCGGGCGGCGGTTCGCCCCGTCTGCCGCAGCGCGGCAAGCGTCCGCGCGGCGAGGGTGGCGGCGGGAGCCTGCCGCGCCTGGTCGTCGGCGTGGTCGTTGGTGTAGCGGACGGTGCCGCGCGCATCGAGCGCGAAGGCGCGGGGGCAGGCGGCGAGGCGGTAGACTTCTTCGGTCAGGCCCGAGTCGGGGTCGGGCAGCACGCGGGTGTGAGCGAGGTCCAGGCCACTTGCGCGGGCGAAAGCAGACGCCTGGGCTTTATCGCCGGCGAAGACGACGACCGTTTCGACGCGCGCGGGCAGGCGCTTGTCGCGCTGGAGGCGGCCCCAGGACCGGGCGAGATCGGCGCACCAGGGGCAGCCGCAGAAGAAGAACACGGCCAGGGGGCGGCCCCGGTGGGCCGTCAGCGCGAACGGCCTGCCCGCCGTGTCGGGCCAGGTGAACGGCGGGGCGACGTGCCCGGTTCGGGGCGCGGCGGACGCGCCGGGCGGCGTCGCTGGGCTGGGAGCCGCGCGCGGGGCGGCGGGCGAGTCGTCTTGCAATGTCCCCATGACCTCCAGCAGGACGCTGACGGTGGGGCCACCGGCGGCGTGGCCGTAGACCCAGACCATCTTCTGCATCGGGCCGGGCAGCAGGCGGTGCGGGAGGACGCTGACCTGGAGGTCGGCGACGCCGTGGGGGGCGACCGTGACGGGCAGGGCTTGGCCCCCGCCCAAGGCCGCACTGGTGCAGCCGCAGGACGATTCGGTCCGGTCCAGGGTGAGCGGGACCCCGCCGCCGTTTTGCAGGACGAACGTGTGGACGAGCGGCGACTCGTTGGAGAGCCGCCGCGCCCCGAAGTCGTACAGGGCGGTCGCCGGGTCCGCCAGCCGCGTCCCCGGCCCCGCCGCCACCGTCAGTGCGGAGGGCGGGGCGGCGGGCGCGGAGTCGGCAAAGGCGCAGCGGGCGCTGTCCGTCAGCAGGAGGAGACCTAAAAAGCAGGCCGGGAGGCCACCGAAGCGCTGCGTACTCATGGCCGTATTATACACGATGGCGCGTACCAAGGTCCGTGTTGACAATCCCCGGCGGGCGCGGCTATAATAAGCCCAAGTTCCGGGATCGTTCAGCGGTAGGACACCTCACTTTGGCTGAGATAACCAGGGTTCGAATCCTTGTCCCGGAGCCTCCTTTTTTGGCCTGAGTTGAGTTCAACCTTGTTTTCATAGAGTGTTTTCATAGAGTGCAGGTATAATGCCGACATGGACCCAGACTTCTTCCGCGCGGATGACCCCATCACGCTGACGCAGGGCGAATGGCAGGAGCTTGTTTCCTCCATCCAGAATCTGGTCCAGGCCAACAACGCCCTCCTGCAAACGGTCTCCGAGCTGATGGCCCAGCGCAACGAAGCCTTTTCCCAGCATTCTGCCCCGCCCGCCGACCCGTATGACCTGAACACCCTCAACCGCCTCGTGGCCGATTAGCCCCCGCCCCCCGAGAAGCCATCACCGGCAGACCGCGAGAAGAGCCTCCTCCCTTGAACGACACGCAGAAATGGCCCGAGCGCCTTTGGATCGTCCGGCACGGCGAGAGCGCAGGCAACGTCGCCCGCGACCAGGCCGAGGCCGAAGGCCGGGCCGTCATTGACATCCCCATGCGCGACGCCGACGTGCCGCTGTCGGCCCTGGGCGAGCGGCAGGCGCGTGCCGTGGGCCGCTGGTTCGCCCGGCAGCCCGAGGGCGAGCGGCCTACGGTCGTGCTGGCCTCGCCCTACCTGCGCGCCCGGCAGACGGCGGCCCTGCTGCTGGACTCGGCGGGCCTGGCCCGCGAAGACGACACGCTGATCATCGACGAGCGCCTGCGCGAGAAGGAGTTCGGGATTTTGGACCGGCTCACGCGGGCGGGCATCATGGAGCGCTACCCCGACCAGGCCGAGTTCCGGCGGCTGCTGGGCAAGTTCTACCACCGCCCGCCCGGCGGCGAGAGCTGGTGCGACGTCATCCTGCGCCTGCGGTCGGGCGTGGACACCATCGTCCGCGAGCACCGGGGCGAGCGCGTCCTGCTGGTCTGCCATTCGGTCATCGTGCTCTGCCTGCGCTACTTGCTGGAGCGCATGACCGAGGAGCAGATATTGGAGATCGACCGGACCAGCGAGGTCGCCAACTGCTCGGTCACGTCCTACGCCTTTGACGCCGCGCGGGGCCGCAGCGGCAAGCTGCTCCTGCGCGGGTACAACTTCTCCGCCCCGCTGGAAGAGGCGGGCGAGGAAGTCACGACCGAACCCGACGCCCCGGTCGCCCCCAAATAGTCTGTCCTGACACCCTATGAGATCCCCTAAAAGTCCCGCGCCGATCCCCATCACGCCTGCCCTGCTGCGCGGCTGGCCCCTGCCCCGGCACGACAGCAGTGACGACAAAGAAGGCCGGGGGCGCATCTACGTCGTCGGCGGCTCGGCCCAGATTCCCGGTGCGATCCTGCTCGCCGCCCTCGCCTCCCTGCGCGCGGGCGCGGGCCAGCTCAAGATCGCCACCGCCCGGTCCGTGGCCCCCTACGTCGCCGTCGCCGTCCCCGAGGCCTGGGTCGTGCCGCTGGCCGAAACGGCGGGCGGCGGCCTGGACCCTTCGAGCGCGGGCGACATCACCCATGACGCCAACAATGCCGACGCCGTTCTGTTCGGGCCGGGCATGATGGACGCCGGGGCGACCAGCGCCCTGCTCCACGCCTGCCTGCCCCAGATCGGGAAGCCGACACTGGTGCTGGACGCCGCGCCGCTGGCGTGCCTGGGGGATGCCCCAGAACTGCTGCACGGCTTGAAAGAGAACGTCATCGTCACGCCCCACGCGGGCGAAATGGCCTCAGTGCTGGGCCGGGACAAGGCCGAGATCAAGGCCGACCCCCTGGGCGCGGCCCGCGAGGCCGCAGCCCGCCTCAAGGCCGTCGTCGCCATGAAGGGGAGCGAGACGTTCATCGCTGCCCCCGACGGGCGCGTCTACGTCAACCGCTACGGCAGCATCGGCCTGGCGACGTCCGGCTCGGGCGACACGCTGGCGGGCATCATCGCGGGCCTGGCCGCGCGCGGGGCCGACCCCGTCCAGGCCACGGTCTGGGCCGTCACCCTGCACGCACGGGCGGGCGAAGTCTTGGCCCGCCGCGTCGGCCCCTTGGGGTTCCTGGCCCGCGAGCTGCTGGCCGAAATCCCCGCCCTGATGGCGAAGATGGATGGGGGCAAGCCCTAAAGAACCGGCACTTTCAGTGCCGGTTCTTCGAGGCCCCTCGGGAACTCTGCGCCGCGCGCCTTCGTCTTCTACCTTGTCGCCGCGACCGGGCCGCTTGACAGCCGCCCCCCGCGCATTTTCTCTTAACACCCACGGAGGCTCCCGCCCATGCGAACACCCATCACCGCCGCCCTGACCCTCGCCTTCGGCGTGGGCGCTGCCCTGGCCGGCACCCATATCAGCCCTGCCGCCCCGATGCACACGATGAGAAAGCCTGCCGCCAACACGGCCGTCATCGCGCAGGGCAAGTCCCTGGCCGAGAGCAACGGCTGTAACGGCTGCCACGGGGCGAACTACGCCGGCAAGCAGGGCTTCTCGCCCAGCATCCGGTCGACCGGCGTCCTCAAAGAGTACAACGTCAAGACCTTCGAGCGCGTCATGAACACCGGCGTCACCAACGACGGCGGCCACGTCAAGAAGCCGATGCCGGTTTACCATTTCTCGGCCAAGAAGAGTGACCCCCTGTACGCCTTTCTGAAGACCCTCAAGTAGCCCGAGTCGCCGAACAGTCAGTAGAACACACCACACGATGCCGCCGCTGTCCCCCGAATCTCTGCCCGAACTCCAGCTCCGCACCCTCCAGGCCCAGCTGGAGCGGATGCGGGGCATGCACTACGGCTACTACGACCAGTTCTTCCAGGCCGCGCACCTCTTCACGGTGCTGTCGCTGCTGAACCTCGCCCTGGGCCTCACCCACCCGCTGCGGGCGGCGGTCTTCGTGCTGCCGTTTTTCATCGTCTACGCCGGGTTCTTCTGCGCCTACCTCCTGAGCTACAACCTGTTTGCGCGCATCTACGCCACGGCCCTGGAGAAGCGGCTGAACGTCCTGCTCGGCGGCGACTTCCTGGTGGCGCACCGCATGGAAGAGGTGTACCTCTATGCAACGCCTGGACCCAAGTTCGTGGCGATTGACCTGCGCCGGCCCTGGACCTTCATCAGCGCCAGCACCTTCTCGTTCACGGTCGGGGGCGGCCTGATGTACGCCCTGGCCGCCTTCCGCGCCTGGCAGCTTTTGCCCGAGTTCGCCCCCCGCTACGCCCCCCTCCACGCCTACTGGCCCCTGCTCATTGCCTGGACGCTGGGGCACCTGGCTTACCTCGTGTGGTTCTTCGTCGGCGGCAAGCCCGAGCGCGACATCGCCGCCATCGTCAACGCGGCCTACCCGGAAGCCGCTTAAGTCACGTTGTGGTCGTGCTGACGGCGGCGGCCACGTCTTCCCCCGCCCCCGTCGCAGCCACGGGCCGAATCCAACTGAAGCCCCTCGGCTCGCCTCTTGCGACTGCCCGCCACGTCTTCAGAATGTCTTTGGCATCGGCTCTCACAGAAGCGCTGCGATCTGATCGGGAGATTTTCCGCAGGGTTTTCAGTATGTTCTTGTGCGCGTCACCCTCCGCGGGAAGTTTGTCTAATATGTTGTCCAGCCCCATGATGCTGAGTTCCCTCCCCACTCGGTATCTGGCACCCTGAGCGGTTCTGATCAGCAGCGGCATCGCCTCTTCCCCGTCCCAGTGCTCGCCTAACATGTCCGCCGCCATCCACGCGGCACGGGCCGTCTCGCGGGGAACGGCCATCAGATAGTCCTCCACGAGCCGTAAGACCTCCTTGGTCAAGGAGGACGCATCGGGCATCTCCTGCGTTCAAGATAAGTAAACAAACAGCGTACAATGGACCTCATAGTGATCCTTGGTCAAACGCCTGTTCAGCAGGTCGGCGATTGCCCCGAGCGACAGGGGCAAAAGCGCGACGATGGCCCTCACCGCCGCTATCCGGGCAAGCCGAGTTCTACTGGATTCCTTGCCGCTCAAGGCGGGGACGCATACGGCAAGAACAGCCGCCTTTTGCTGGGCATCAAGCGGACTCATCTTTGCCATGACCTCGGGATAATCCGCCCGCAGAATGTCCTCGCCGATGCTGTCGTTCAGGAAAGCGATGACGCTCTTTGCTTCCATTGTTTCTTGAAGGGTATGGTTGATCATAGCTGAGTCTCCTGCGTGAGCCAGGCTTGAGCAGACAGGCGTTTATCAGCGCTTGCAGAGCGAACAGTCCGACTCGCCCGCTCCGCAAGTACCCCTGCCTCCCCCTAGTCCTTGTACGGGTCCACCTCGTTCTCGCCGGCCATGGCGACGCCCAGTGGCGTCAGCGTGTGCAGGACGCGCACCGATTCGGCGTGGAAGGCCAGCACGTCGGGCAGGCGCTTGTAGCAGTGCGGCGACTCGTCCGTGCCCGCCCCGCGCAGCTCGACGTGCTTCTCGCGCAGCCACGTGTGCATCATCTCGCGCGAGACCTGGCCGGGCGCGATGACCTGGCCGGTCTTGCGGTTGATCTTGCCCCGCGCCTGCGTCCGGCTCATCACCCGGCCCGCGCCGTGGACGGTGGAGTAGAGCGCGTCGCGGCCCTGGGCCGACTCGACGCCCTCCAAGATCACCGATACGTCGCCCATCGAGCCGCCCACGAACCCCTTCTGGCCGGGGAAGGCGGGCGTCGCCCCCTTGCGGACCACCCACAGGTCGCGCCCGTTGTGCCGCTCCTGCCAGGCGAAGTTGTGGTGGTTGTGGATCTCCTCCACGATGTCCGCGCCCAGCATCCGGGCGACCTCGGCGCAGACCCAGTCCCGGCCCGCGTAGGCGTAGCGCCCGGCCAGCGCCATGCAGGCGAGGTAATCCTCGCCTAATGGCGAGTCGGCGGCGATGACCAGCGGGTCCACGTCCATGCCGTCCTTGGCCCCACCCGCCTCCAGAAAGAAGGTCGCCGTCTTGTGGCCCAGGCCACGCGAGCCGAAGTGCGCCCCGACCCAGACCCGGTCCTGCTCGTCGGCGAAGACGTCCACGTAGTGGTTGCCGCTGCCGATGGTGCCGAGCTGGTTCTGGGCCATCTGCTTCAGGGGCCGGACGGCTCTGATCTTCCAGGCCTCGTCGTCAAAGAGCGCGTGGTCCACGCGCGTTTCGTTGCTGCGCCCTACGCCGAACGACAGTCCGCGCCAGACGTCGTCCATGACCTCCTTGATCAGCGGGCGCACCTCGGACGCGGGCAGGTCCAGACGCACCGCCTTGTTCCCGCAGTTGTGGACGACGATGCCCTCGGCAAAGAAGCAATGCGCCGAGTCACCCGTGGCGATGTCATAGACCGGCTCAGTTCCCGCTTCGGTGATGGACCGAACCGGGACCCAGCAGACTTCCCCCTCGGCGTCGGGCGCGAACGTCGCCCCGCGCTCGCGGCGCAGGATGCCCCGTTCGTCGTACATCGCGTGATGGACAAACCCGCGCGTGACGCCATGTTCAGCCGAGACCCGGCCGAGGATGTCCTTCCAGTACACCCCCTCCGCCCGGAGACGTACCGCCTGGTGACGCGCCGCCTCGCGGTTCTCCAGATGCGCCAGGCGCTGCCACACGATGCTGGCGACTTTGGCGGCCTGTTCCCGCTTTTTGTGGGCGTAGCAGAAGCCGATCTCCTCGAAGTAGCGCACCTGCTCCCGCGCGCCGCCGACGATTTGCAGCACGAAGTCACGCCGCGCCCCGCGCTGCGGCCCGCTCGGGGCGATGCTGACGTCGAAGCAGAGCGACGCAAGCAGACGCCCGATGAAGCGCAGCGCGTTGTCGTTCTCGCCCGACTGCTTGATCGCCAGGTTCGGGATGTCCCTCTTCTGCGGGCGCGGCGTTGAGCACTCCGCGCTGCCGAAGGCGGACAGGAACTGCGCGCGGACCCAGGCGGGCAGGGCGAACAGCCAGGGCATCGGGTCCTCATCCCAAGCCTTGCGGCCGACCGGGGCACCCAGCAGCGCGAACAGCGCCTTGAGCTGAAGCGAGCCGACCCGGACATGAATCTCGTCCAGGCAGCCCGGCTTGCGGGGCCGGGTGTAGACGCGGGCGGTGTAGCCCAGCGTGGCGAAGTCCCGGACCATCGCAGCGGCATCCGTGGCGTCGGTCGTGTAGACGCCGACGCTGCCTCCAACGCCCGTGATGTGCCCGTCGCCGCAGACGACGCCGAGCAGACGCGCTAGGGCCGCCAGCCGGGCGTCATTCTGGAACAGCAGCAGGGCTTGGTCGATCATTTCCTCGCAAATGTCACCCGCCCGCGTCGGCCGGGGTGTGGCCCGCTCGTAGGGCAGGCCCGTATGAACGGGGCAGGCGACTTGATCGCCGGGCGACAGCGCGCTCAGGGGCTTCCAGCCGCCCGGCGTCCGAATCCGGTGGTCCGCCGTCGCCGTGAGCCGGCGCTTATTGGCGAGTTCCAGGCACAAGACGGGCTTGACACCTGTGCTGATATGGCCTGTGTGCTCTTCCACGGACCGGACAGCATTGCCATCCCAGCAGGCCAGCCCGGCCTCGCGCGTCACGGCCTCGACCGGCAGCGTGTAGCCGTCCATCGTCGTCACGCGGCTGCCCCCGGCGATGCAGGCGATGTCGAAGCCCACCCCGGAGGGGCTGATATGGCCCTCGTAGGCGACGACGCCGCCGATGGGCACGGCGTAGCCCTTGTGGCCGTCGGCGCACAGGACGGCCCCGCGCACCGACTCTTCCGACGCGCTGCGCCGGATCTGGGTCAGCGTCGACTCCTCGTGGTCGCCGATGATCTTGATGTCTTCTGCTTCCATTGTCTTCTCCTCCGATCCTGATGCCGATTAGAAGTCGGCCTCTCGATCCCTGGATGCCCCGCAGCTCGTCTCGGACCGTGTCCGGGAGGTGCGGGAGCATGCCGTCGAATGAACTTCCAGTTCCAGCGCGTCGTGCCTCTCGTCGTCAAGTCGGTTGGGTGGGATTCGAACCCACACCCGATGAAGGAGCGGTTTTACAGACCGCCGCAGCAAACCGTATCTGCCTCCAACCGTCGTCTGTCTTGCAAAAGTTGCGTTTTCCTAGCGTCCAAACGCAGGGCAAAGAAAAAGGCCCCTGGCTTTGCGCCGGGGGCCGATTGCATTCTCGTGTGTCTGTTGTCTAACGGTGCTTGGGGCACCTACAGGCTGGGCAGAGGGAGGAGGCAATCGGCGGCGCGGGATAGCGGGGGGATCGACCCTGACCCAGGCGCGGCAGGACGGCGGACGCCTGAAACCGTTCGGTCCGGGCGTCGCGGGCGGTCAGAAATAAATTGTTCGTCTGCTTGGTCATGGTCGTGGGGATTATCTTAGCATAGCGGCGCGCGGGTTGTCAAGGGTCACGCCAGAATCTTGGAGGCAGAAACTCTGGGCCTGCGGTACAATGGAGGCGTGATACCCAACCCTTTTCGCCGCGCCATCCGCGCCGCGCTGCTCCTGTGTGCGATGGCTCCTCTCGGCCTGCCCGCGCGGGCCGCGCCGCGCCCGCTGACATTGGCCGACGTGCTCGCCCGGCACCGGCGGGCGGCGGAGTCGCCCGCGGCCCGCGCCGACAAGGGCGCGCACGAGATCGTCTACGACGTCAGTGCGGGCGGGCTGTCCGGCACGATGACCGCCTACGAGGTCCCGCCGCACCGCTCGCGCTCCGAGGTCGCGCTGGGGCCGCTGGCGATCACGACCGGCAACGACGGGCACGTGAGGTGGGAGCAGGACGGCACGGGGAACGTCCGCATCCTCGGCGGCGAGGAGCTGTCCGAGCAGAAGGCCGATACGGGGTTCTCGCTGGAAAGCTATGACCCCTTCAAGGGCGGCAGGCACGGCAAGGGGGACACGTCGGCGGTCTCGCTGCGCCCCAAGCGGGACAAAGCCACGGGCGACTACGTGCTGGACGTGCGCCCGCGCGGCGGCACGGAGCAAACCGTCTATCTGGACCCCCGGACTTTTTTGGTCCGCAAGTACGTCGAGCGCAAGGGCGGCATTGCCGCGACCATCACCATCCTCGGCTACCAGACGAAGTTCGGGGCGCAGATACCCAGCCGCCTCCTGATGGAGTACGCCGGGGTGCCGCTCGTCATGGAGGTCACGCTGAAGCAGGCGACGCGGCTGGCAAGCATCCCCGCCTCGCTGTTCACGCCGCCCAAGCCGCCCCGCGACTGGGCGTTTCTGACGTCCGCTCAGACGCCGAGCACGGCCCACGAGGCCTCCATCCCCTTTACAACCGAAGACAACGAAATCACGCTCCACGTCACGGTCAACGGCCACCCCCTGCGGCTGCTGCTGGACAGCGGCGCGGGCGGCAGCTTCGTCACCGGCCAGGCCGCGCAGGCGGCGGGACTGACGACGGCGGGCAGTCTGCCCTCACTCGGCTACGGCGGGACGTCGCTGACCGGCCTTGCCGCCGAGGCGACCGTGGAGATCGGCGGCGCGGTCCGGCTGTCACGCGAGACTCTGCACGTCATCCGGGACCCGAACGTCGCCAAGCTTTTGAGCGACCGCGCCCAGGTGGATGGCGCGCTGGGCTACGAGGTCTTTAGCCGCTTCACCGTGCGGATCGACTACGCGCGCAGGCTGGTCACGCTCTCTGACCCCGATATGACATCGCCCCCCGCCGCGCCCGGCTCTGTCTCGCTGCCGCTCAAGCTGGAAGCGCGCGTCCCGACGGTGCAGGCGTCCGTGGACGGACGCGCGCCGGCCCGGTTTTTAGTGGACACGGGCGACGCGGGCGGGCTGAACCTGTACGCGCAGTACGCCCGGTCGAGCGGCCTGCTGCCCCGCCCCGATGACCCGCGCGCCCAAACGCGGGCGGGCATCGGCGTCGGCGGCGTCCTGATCGAGACGATCACGCCCGGCCACACGCTGGCCCTGGGCACGGCGGGGCGGGGCAAGACGACGGTGCGCGACGTGTCGCTGGCGACCAGCACGGGGCCGGGCATTTCGCGCCTCTCGGCCCGCGCGGGCGGCATCGGCAACCTGGTTTTGGGCCGGTTCGTCGCCACTTTCGATTACGCCCGGAGTCGGCTGACGCTGACGGAATCTAACCCCCCGGCCCCCCAAGCACAGGCAACCCGGAGGGTCCCTAAGAAGGAAGGGGGAGCCAGAGGGGCCAGTCTGCCGTCCTCACGCTTCCTTCCTAGGGAGGGGTATGCCCCGGAGGGCATTACTTCGTATCTGGCGCTTGCGCCGGGGGTAGGTTCCGAGGGCCTTTCTGCTGCCCGCTTCTTCCTTGCCGCCGATACCGACATCCCCGCCCCCGATGCCGCGCCGTTGACGCTGGCCGGGCTGCTCCAGCGGCACCTCGCGGCCCTGGGCGGGGAGGCGGCAATCACGGCTATCAAAAACACCCGAGTCACCGCCGCGGTCACGACCGGCGGTATCCACGGGACGATCACAACCATCTACGCCGCGCCGGACAAAGAGTTCGAGGAAGACAAGCTCGGCATCCTGGACATCACGCAGGGCTACGACGGCAAAGCCGCCTGGCAGTCCGACACCAACGGCAACGTCCGCCCGCTGGCCGGCGAAGAGTTGAAAGACCTGCGCGTCCAGCTTTTCTTTGACACCAACTCCTACGTCCTGCCAGGCCGCATCAAGGGGACGCTGACGTTGAGGCCGGGGGCGGAGCCGGGAACAGGGAATTACATCGTGGACGCCCTGCCCGAGGGCGGCAAGAAGAGTACGCTGTTCTTCGACCCGCACACGTTCCTGATCGTCAAAGAGCAGCACCTGGACGACGACATCCAGGTCACGACCCGCTACGGCGACTACCGGACGGTGGACGGCGCGCGCTTCCCGTTCACCACGGCGACCACCAACGGCACGGCCCGCTACGATATCATCGGGGTCGTCACGCGCGTCGAGAACAACGTCGCCCTGCCCCCCGGCCTGTTCGCGCCGCCGACGGGCGGCAGGAAGTTCGGCTTCGCCCGGCCCGGACAGACCAGCGCGACCGTGCCGTTCGAGCTGGATGGAGGCCAGATCGCCTTGAGCGTGCGGCTCAACGGCCAGCCCGCGCGCGTCTTTCTGGACAGCGGGGCCAGCGGCATCGCCCTCGCCCAGGCCACGGCCACGCGGCTGGGGCTGAAGAGCAGCGGCTTTCTGGAGGCGCGCGGCTACGGCGGATCGACCGACCTGCACCCGATCCTGGTCCGCAAGTTTGAGGTGCCTGGTGCCGTCACGATCACCGACGCCGCGGCCATCGCCATCGACCTGCCGGACACGCTCAACGCGTTCTTCAGCCGCCCCGTGGATGGCTTCGTCGGCTATGACCTGCTCGCCCACTACGTCGTCCGCGTGGACTACCCGCGCCGGACCCTGACCTTCACCGCGCCGGACGCCTTCCGGCCCGCCGCAGGTGACGGCACGGCCCTGCCGCTGCAACTGGACAACGACATCCCCTCGGTCGAGGCCAGCGTTGACGCCCTGCCGCCCGCGCGCTTCCTGCTGGACACCGGCGATGAGGCGGCCCTGCGGCTTTACAGCCCCTTCGCCGCCTCGTCCGGCCTGGACAAAAAGTACCCGCGCGGCGCGCTGACGGCCGGCGGCGGCATCGGCGGCGAATCCCGGTCGCGCGTGACCAAGATCGGATCGTTCTCCGTGGCCGGCCTGACCTTGAAGCAAATCCCGACCGACTTCTCCCTGGACCCCAAGGGCGGGGCGTCTCTGGTGACCGCCGGGGCGCTCGGCTCGCGGCTCTTGTCGCGCTTCGTCGTCACCTTCGACTACCCTCATGGCCGCGTCTTCTTCGCCCCCGCGAACGGTGCCCGCGCGGCCTTCAATACGTGGACTTCCGGCCTGACGCTGATGGCGGCCCGCGACCCGCTGGGCCGCTCCCGCGTCGTCGTCGCCCAGATCCAGCCGCGCGCGCCGGCCCTGCGCGCGGGCCTGAGCGCGTTCGACGAGGTGCTGGCAATCGACGGCCACCGCCTATCCCTCCTGGGGCTGGACGGCGCGCGCCGCCTGCTCCTCCCCCGGCCCGGCGCGCGCAGCCACGTCCTGCTGGTCCAATCCACCATCGGTACCCCTCGCCGCATCACCGTCGCCCTCTTCGACCCCCTGCGCTGACACTTCCATACGGAGGCGGCTTCAAAGCGGCAAGAGGAATATGCAGAGGCCGTGCCGAAGCATAGGCTGTAGATCGAGCGCTAACAAACGAAGGGCACGGATATGAAGCGTATCAAAGTCCAGGGAATGCGGCGTAAATCGATCACTCTTGGCATGGTCATGTTGACGGCGGGCGTGTGCCTCGCCCCAGTGAATGCCCCCGCCGCGCCGCCAGCCAAAGCACATATCTCATCGCCTCGCTACCTCCCGGACACATGCTCTGGCTTCCCGATCTCACGTGTGCTGTGGATCTCGCCCACGCAGTTCATCAAGTTACCACGGACCGGCGGGGGGGTTACTCCGATCCTCTCGGCAACGGACATCTTCACCGGCGCGCAGACACCACTGGACGAAATTAGTGCAGGCATCCGCAAGGCATGGATATCCGGTGTGGACTGCGCGAAACCCCCTGCCCCTGGCTATAGCAATCCCCTTCCTTTTGATCTTTACGCCATGCAAGTGTCACCCAACGAGCGTTGGCTCCTTTGGCAGTCACACTCTCAGGGCCAGCCGACGTGGGTAGCCATGACACCGGACGGCACGGAGCGCCGGGAGTGGCCCCGGCACAGCCACGATGGCGGCATCGACAGCAGGGTCGGGTGGATGCGGGACAGTACGCATTTCATGGAAGTCAGCGAAGAGGCATCGGAAGGGGCTTGGAGCATCCGTGCCTACGTCTTTAGTTTGGAGACAGCCTCGGTGCAGGAGTTCCCGGTGGAGCTGCCGCAATCGAGGTCTCAGCTCTCCGCTTACCCGAACTCATTCGAGATATTCTGCTTCCCGGAGTCCGATGTGCTTTTTACCGGAGACGGTCGAGGATGGATAACGGGCACCGACAACAGGCGGTATGAGATTGTTCCGGGGCCGCAAATGTGGAGCCTGCGCGAGGCCAACCTGTTGACAGCAGCTACCCCGTTAAGCGGCGGCTCGGCTGCGGACCCCTCGCTCTCACCCAGCGGCAACTGGATCGTTTGGCGCGACAATCGGGACGGTAAAGCCGCGCGGACACGGATCAACGTCAGCCGTCCAGACGGAAGCCAAATGCAAACGGTCTACAGTGAGAGAGGCTTCCTCCCGGTCGGATCATCCGCTTCCCCTCAGTGGACGCCCGATGAGCGCGGCGTCACCTTTTACAGGAATGGCGAAGACATGAGAGGCGAGAACGAAGTCAACAGTGTTACTGAAGAAGGGGACAACGATTCGGTATCGGCAGTTCCGGAATCTCTTAGGCAATTTATACGCCTCATCAGACCTACGGTAGAGAAGGCAGCACCGGCGGTTATTCTCCCGTCACAAAACAAAAACCTTAAAAAACCGTCGACATTGAGCCACTATCAAGAAGGGATTTACCTGATCTCAGTGGCGCAGAGCGAGGTTTGCTTACCCCAACTCGCCAGCCGGGGCATGAAAAGGGGCTTGTTCCCGACTACCACTACGGGGACGCGCGAGACGCTGCTGGCGAAGAACGTATTCCACTAACCTGCCGAGGTTCCCCGGTTCGCGCCTACAGACCACGCCTCACCCCTCGGCCACGCAGCGCGCCAGGAAGACGGCGAGCAGCACTTCTTCAGGCGTGACTTCTTCCCCGGTGCGGTCGGCCAAGGCGAGCAGGATGCCGCGCGCGGGCGGGCGGGAAGCGGGTGGGAGCAGACGCGCAAGCCGGGCCAGGCGGCGCAGGCAGGCGGCTCCGCCGCCCAGCGTGTAGGCCGCCAGCGCCCGCTTCGCCAGGACCGAGACGCGCGCGGCGTGCGAGTCTTTCGCCTGGGCGGCCTTCGCCCGGAAGCGGCGCTGGAGGTTCAGGAGAATCTTGCCGACGGTCTCATCCCGCGCATACGAGTCCAGGGCCAGGTACGGGTAGAACGCATCGCGTCCGCCGCCGATGCTGCCCAGCGCGTTGAGAATCTCGCGCCGGACGGTCGGCGACTCGGTCCGGCCCAGGGCGGCCAGCAGGGGCGGGGCGGCGGACGGGTCGGCCAGCCGGCCCAGGGCGTCGGCGAGGACAGCCAGGCCTGCGGGTTCCCTCTCGGCTTCGAGCTGCGCGATCAGGGCGGGGAGGCTTGCGGGGTCCTCGCGCTCGGCCAGGGCGCGGACGGCGGCGGTGCGGACGGCGGCATCGGGGCCGGGCAGGAGGTCGGTCAAGACGGCCACGGCGCGCGGGTCGGGCAGCCGACCGAGCGCCTCCAGGGCGGCGAGCCGGCGCGCGGGCGGGCCGAGCTGGGCGGCGGCGGCCAGGGCGGGCAGGGCCGCACGGTCGCCGATCTTGCCCAGGGCCGTCGCCGCCGCGCCCTCGATGCCCGAGTCCGGGTCGGCCAACTTGCGGACCAAGGGGGCCGTCGCGCGCGGGTCACGGATCTCGCCCAGTGCGGCCGCAGACCCCTCGCGGACGGAGAGCGAGACGTCGTCCAACGCACGGACCAGTTCTTCGACGGCCATCGGCGTTTTTAGCCGCCCCAGCTCCCCCGCCGCCCGCGTCCGCTCCTGCGCGCTGCCCGCCCGCGACAGCTTCTGGATGTTGGTGAACGACCCGACAGGCTTGGACGCCTTGAGCTGGCGCAGCACGTACCCCGCGCGGCGGCTGCCGGCCTCCTCGATAGGCTCAACCAGAAGCAGGGCCACGCCGCGCAGGACGGCAGACAGCACGAACACGACGTGGTAGTTCATCCGCACCAGCCCGTGGGCCGGGAAGTGGGTGTGGGCCAGGCCGACCATGAGTGCGCCGCCCGCGACCGGGGCCAGGCCGCCGGCAAGGCCGGACACGGCGGCGATGGCGCTGACATAGGCCGTGCGCTTCTCCGAGGGGGCGGACCCAATCACCAGGTTGAACTGCGTCAACCCGACGCCCGCCCAGCCCAGGCCGGCCAGGGCGTTCAGGGCGATGATGTCGAGCTTCGTCAGCGACACGCGCAGGTGGTGGGCCGGACCGTACCCCCACAGGCCGCTGATGCCGTCCGGTGCGGCGAGGTTCCACATCAGGGGCGGCAGCAGCACCAGCCCGCAGCAGATCATCAAGACCGGCTTGTTGCCGTACTTGTCCGCCAGATACCCCCACAGCGGCATCGAACCCAGCGACGCCAGCGTGGACACCGCGCCCAGGAGCTGGAAGGCGGTGTAGCCCAGCTTCAGGTATTCGAGCTGGTAGACTGTGAAGAACGGCCCGGCCACGCCCTGCGCGACCACCATGACCACGCAGTAGAGCAGCAGCCGCCGGAAGTTCGGGTCCGCGAACGGCGCTTGATAGTAGGCCAGCGCGCTTTGGCGCGGCCCGTCCGCGTCGGGCACGGCCCGTGGCACGTCCGGGCTGCGCCGGCCCAGTCCGAGCGAGATAGCCGCGAAGACCGTCGCCGTTCCGAAGATTGCGGCAAAGGCCAGCGGCTGGCCCCAGCGGGCGCTCTTCGTGGCCGCGTCCAAAAAGAATCCGCCGGCGAGGGGGGCGGCCGTGCCGACCCAGCCGGCGTACATGTTGCGCCGCCCGAAGTAGCGGCCCCGGTTGTCCTCGGGCACCAGGTCGGTGATCCAGGCCGTCCACAGCGGGGCCGAGACGTTGGCGCACAATGCAGAAAGCAGCATCAGGGCGAGGAACGCCCCGACCCAGAGGGGGCGCGGCAGCGCGAACGGGATGAGCAGCATCGGCACCCAAAGCAGGCGACCGGCGAACGAGAACCCCAGCGCCAGCGGCTTGCGCCGCCCGTAGCGCTGGGCCAGGAACGACGAGACGAGCTGGACCAGGCCGGCGAAGGCCGGGATGCCGCCCAGTGCGCCGATCCAGAAGGCGCTGCACCCCAGGAAAAGCGCGAAGCCGGTCTGGAACGCCCCGGTCGTCAGCGCCCCGTTGGCGGAGGCGATGCACCCCTCGGCGGTCCACAGGCGCAGCGCCTGGCGGATTTGCAGCCGGGACAGGCCGGGTGGGGGGGAGACTTCTGGCTGAGGCGCGTTTTCTTCAGGCACGGCCTCCTATACGCCTTCGCCCGGCGTATTCCTGCCTTTACCACTTCTGAGCTTACCCGGCAACGAGGTCTTGCAGGCGCTTGACGTTGACTTCGTGCATGGTCTCGCTGTCGGGCGTCTCCACGATGACGGGCAGGTCGGCCAGGCGCGTGTCGTTGACCAGCAATCGGAACGCTTCCAGCCCGATCTCGCCCTCGCCGATGTGGGCGTGCCGGTCCGCGTGGCTGCCCAGGCCCTTCTGCGAATCGTTGGCGTGGACCACCTGAAGGCGGCTCAGGCCGACCACGCGGTCGAACTCCGCCATCGTAGCGTCATACGTCTCCCGAGTGCGGATGTCGTAGCCGGCGACGAAGACGTGGCACGTATCCAGACAGACGACCAGCCGGGCGGGGTCTTTGACGCCGTTGACGATGCGCGCGATCTCCTCGAAGCGCCCCCCCAGATACGTCCCCTGCCCCGCCGTCGTCTCAATGGCGACCCGCACCCGCACCCCCGCCGTTTCCGCGTGTATCAAATCCAGGCTCTCGATCAGCCGCGCGATGCCCACGTCCGCCCCGGCTCCGAGGTGCGCGCCGGGGTGCGAAACCAAGAAGTCGATCCCCAGCGCCTCGGCCCGCTCGATCTCGGCGCGGAAGGCCGCCCGCGATTTCGCCAGCGTCTCGCCCCCCGGCTCGGCGGCCAGGTTGATCAGATACGAGTCGTGCGCCACCGTCTTGGTGATGCCCGCCTCGGCCACCGCCGCCCTGAACTTCTCCGCCACTTCCGGCGTGATCGCGGGCGCGCGCCACTGCCGGGGCGAGGCCGTGAACACCTGCACCGACCGGCACCCAATGGCCTTACCGTCCAAAATCGCGTTGTGCGGCCCGCCCGCCGTCGGCATGTGCGCGCCGAGCAGGGGCTTGAGGAGAGATGGAACGGGCGTTTCGATGGCTTCGCCTAAAAGTGGTTCGGGATGTGTCATGCGCGTATTCGCTTTGGATCGCAGTTAGGGACTTTCAATCCGCCCTGTCTCGATTTGACCAACCAGATCTATCGCGTCACGCAGAGGCCAGCCAAGCGTCTCGCGGACGATTCGGATGGCGGAGAGCGTCCGACCGGCCTTTGCCTCAGCGGCAATCGGCTCCAACAGGAACGGCGGCAAGCGGTAGGCTCGCGCCCTCATCAGACAGCTCTCGCACACATTGCCGTGGGGGATGGTCTTGGAGCAACAAACATTCTGCCCGCACTCGGCACAGAGGTACTCATCGTACCGCGCCCGGCACCCCGGACACAAGACACTACCCGCCGCCGAAGACGAACCGGGTTTGCCACAGAACCAGCAATCGTTGACGTTCCTCAATGTCCTGCCGCCATTCCCGGCCCGCTGCGCTCGAACAGCTCCTTGTAACCGATGTGAAGCCTGAGGGAGCCAGGCTGGAAATAGGCAGGCCCGCCGCCGCGAAGCTTTTTCATCTTCTTGCGCTTCCTGCCTAAAACGCCTTTGCTCTCGTGATACCCGTAGCGGCGTTTGCACCAGGAACGACCATATTCTTCTTGAACGAGTTTGCGTAGCTGACACAAGGCTTGGTCTATGTCTTGACCTTCACCCACTTCTACTTGTACTGACAATGGAAAGCGTCTTAGCGGCTGACGCAACGCCGTTCTAGTTTCCAGCAAATGTCTCAGCGAGACAGTCACGGCTCGGCCTGCTCCCCGGTGTCCAGAGCGGCCAGCAAATGCGGTAGCTTGTCGGTACGGCCTCCCGGCTGAACTGTGCCGGTGGGGCGCAAGGCGGTTTGCATCGCTCAGTCGCCCTTCTGCTGGACTTGGGACAGCCCTTTGCTCATGTCCAGCATCCGCTGCACGGGCTTGAGGGCACGGACGCGGGTGCTTTCGTCCATCACAATCTCCGGGCGGCGGTCGCGCATGCACAGGTACAGCTTCTCTAGGGTGTTCAGCCGCATATAGGGGCAGCTCGCGCAGTCGCAGCCGGAGTTCGGCGGGGAGCACAGGAACTCGGCGTCGGGCCGGCTTTGGCGCATCTGGTGCAAGATGCCGACTTCGGTGGCGACGATGAACTGCTTCTGCTCGGGGTGCGTCCCGACGTACTTCAAGAGCGCCAGGGTCGAGCCGATGAAGTCCGCCTGGTCCAGCACGGCCTCCTCGCACTCGGGGTGGGCGATCAGCGATGCCTGGGGGTATTGGGCGCGCAGGCCGGCGAGCTTGCGGGCGCTGAACTGCTCGTGGACGATGCAGAAGCCGGGCCACAGGACCATCGCGCGCCCGGTCTGCTTTTCCACCCAGCGGCCCAAGTGCCGGTCGGGGCCGAAGACGATGGGCGTCTCGGGCGGGAGCTGGGCGACGATGGCGGCGGCGTTCGACGACGTCACGATGATGTCCGACAGGGCCTTGACAGCCGCCGAGGAGTTGATGTAGTTGATGACCGTGTGGCCGGGGTACTGCTTCAGCCACTCGCCGTACTCGTCGGCGGGGCAGCGGTCGGCCAGCGAGCAGCCGGCGTCCAGGTCGGGCAGCAATACCAGCTTGGCGGGGTTCAGAATCTTGGCGGTCTCGGCCATGAAGTGGACTCCGCAGAAGACGATCACGTCGGCATCGGTAGCGGCGGCGGCTTGGGCCAGGGCAAGGCTGTCGCCCACATGGTCGGCCAGGTCCTGGATGTCCGCGTCCTGGTAGTAGTGGGCGAGGATGACGGCGTTCATCTCGCGCTTCAGGCGCGTGATCTCGGCCTCCAAGTCCAGCGTCGGGTCGAGCGCACGGACGCGCAGCGAGAGGTCATTTTCCTGCCCGCGGTTCTCCTGCGTCGGGGTGCGCGGGGTCTGTGCTTGTGTCAGGGTTTGCATAGGGGGAGTATACCCAACCTGGGCGTTGGGAGAGGTGCAGTGTGAGGCCCGGCGCGGGGCATCCGGCACTGGAAGCCCTCCGGGTCCGCCAGTGCGGGCCGGGCTACTCAAATACAAGAAAAGCCCCTCCGGGGCTGAGAGTTCTTCAGTCCCGGAGGGACTTCCTCCGGGTAGACCGGCCCGCACTGGCGGACCCGGAGGGCTTCCAGTGCCGGGCCTCCCCCCTAGCCCACTTCCAGCGAGAAGTCCACCTCGAACGTCCGCCGCCAGGGCAGGCGGACGCTGCCGGGTGTCAGCGCCAGGCCTTCGCCGACGCCGCGCGCCCGGAGCGCGGCCAGATGCGCCCCCAAGTGCGCCTCGATGAAGGCGCAGAGGGCGTCCTGCTCGCCCGCGCTGTCCGGGTCCGGCTCGGGACGGCCCCACAGACGCCCCGCCTCGGCCCGCGCCTCGCGCCGGACGACACTCTGATAGCCCCAGTCTTCCAAAAAACGGTGGGCAAGAAACGCGCGCTGTGCCGAAGCCCGCGCCGGGTCGTCCCCGACAAGCCCCGCGCACACGGCCTGTGCGATGACCACGCCCAGCGTGTTGCCCGCCGTGTTCCACGCCCCGTAGGCGGCCAGGCGGCCAGGCGCGAGGGGGCAGCCGGGGGCCAAAAGCATCTCGGCCAGCAGCGGGTCGGCCCCATTCGGGTAAGCGACATCGGCCAGCGCGATGGGGACGCCACGTGCCTGCAAGCCGCCCAGATGCGCCAGGAACACCTCATAGTCCGAGGTCCGTGTGACCCGATCCTCGGCCAGGTACGCGGGCCGGTAGTCGGTGCGGCGCGGGGAGGGCGTGGCAACGCCCAGCACGAAGTCGCAGGCGTCCCCATCAGCCGCGACGACCCCGCCGCAGGCGGCGATCTGGCCTTCCACGGTCTCGCGCACGGGCCGGTCCTCGTAGGGGGCGACCAAGGCGGCATCGCCGGGGGTGCTGTAGACGATGCCGACGCGCGGGGCGTAGCCGGCCCGCTCCGTCAGCAGTTTGGCGAGCAAGGCCGAGCCGACCTCGTCCGCGCCGGGGTGCATCAGGACGCGGCCCGCGACTGACGGACCGAGCAGCCCGGCCCAGCCGCGCAGCCAGTCCCGCTCCCACGTGGGGAAGCCGAAAGGGCTGGTGTCGTCTGAGGTCAGCCGCAGGGCCGTCACCTGCCCGCGCACGGCCATGTCCAGCAGGCCCAAATTGACCGTGTGGTTTCGCAGGCGGCGCGTCAGCCAGTCGGCTTTCAGGTCGGGTGGCAGCGTGGCATCCAGCCGCACCAGAGTTTCGGCGTCTTCCAGTGCCCCGCGCTCGGCCTGATGGGTCAGCCGGGCGTACTGGGAGAACCGAGTCCCCCAGGTCGCCCAGTACGCGGGTTCTTCCACGGCGTCGTCGGCGTTGGCGACACGGGTGATCAGTGAAAAGGCGTGGACGGGGCAGGCAGGATTGATCTCGGCCAGCAGCCGCAGGCGGGCCAGCACGTCGGCGGCGCTGTCCAGGGAGATACGGGCATTAATCAGATTGCCGAAGCCCAAGAAGTCGCACGAGACGATGGCGGCGTCGGCCCGATCTGCCACCTCGCGCAGCCAGGCGGCGACGGCGGCCAGATCGGCGGGCACACGCCCCGCGCCGCGCATCTCAGGAGGCGGCAACAGCACGTCCGCACCGCCGATGGCCCCGAGCATCTGCGGGTAGCGCGTGTTGACGGGCCGCTCGTCGAGCGGCAGCAGGGCAAGGATGAGGTTGGGCATAGTGGTGACATGGCGGGCGAGGCGGAACGAGGGGTCGGTCGAGCGGTTCTCAGCCTGCCGTGGAAGGCCCCATCGCGAGACACGCCGCGCCGACGAGGGCAGCATCCGCCCCGAGCGCGGCAGTAACGATGGGGCACTGAGCGGGTCCGAGCAGCGCGTATTGTTTCAGGATGCGCCGGGCCGGGTCCAGCAGGGAGTCGCTCAAGGCCGCCAGGCCGCCGCCGATGACGATCAAATCGGGGTCGAGCGCGCTGGCGAGGCTCGCCAGGCCGAAGCCCAGGCACTCCCCCGTGCGGCGGACGGCACGGGCGGCGGGGCCATGGGCATCGAGCGCGGCCTCGGCGGCGACGGCTTCGGCCATCTTCTCGGGCACCGAGCCGGTCATCTCACAGTAGGTGCGTACCAATGCGGGTCCGCTCGCCCAGTCTTCCAGGGTCTTGCGCGGTGCGTCCGGGTCGGTCGTCAGCAGCAGGTGCCCGAACTCACCGCCGCTCCAGTGCGCGCCGTGGTGGACGCGCCCGTCCAGCAGCAGCGCGCCGCCGACGCCCGTTCCGAGGGCAAGATAGACGACCGTGGACAGGCCGCGCCCGGCCCCGAAGCGCGCCTCGCCCGATGCCAGGGCGTTGACGTCGTTGTCCGTAAAACAAGGCAGGTCCAGACCCTCGGCGAGCGCCGCGCGGACGTCCGTCCCTGCCCAGCCGGGCAGCAGATCCGTGGCCGAAACGACGACGCCCCGGACCGCGTCTATTTGCCCGCCCGTGCCGACCCCGACACCCGAGACAGTCTCAGGGGAAGCGGCGCGTAATCCCCGCGCCAGGCTGAGCGCGGCGTCGAGGATGGCCGCGCCGCCCGTCAGCGGCGTCGGCACACGGGCCGAGCGCAGGACACGCCCCTTCGCCGTGACCAGGCCGCCCGCGATCTTCGTTCCGCCGATGTCAATGCCGAGAAAGAGGCTCATCGCTGGAGAGCGCCCACGAAGCGGGCCGCGATCTGCTGGGGCCGCGTGATGGCCCCGCCGACCACGACGGCCCACGCCCCGGCGTCCAGCGCGGCCCGCGCCTGTTCGGGCGTCGCGATGCGGCCCTCGGCGATCAGGGGCACCGAAAGAACAGCCGCCAGGCGTCCGACCAGCTCCAAGTCGGGTTCCTCGGACTGCGGGCTGTTCGGGGCGTAGCCCGACATCGTGGTCGAAACGAAATCGGCGCCCGCCTCCTGCGCCGCCAGGCCCTCGGCGTAGGTAGCGATGTCGGCCAGTACGGGCAGCCCGGTCTCGGCGCGGACACGCTTTAAGGACTCCGCCGCCGTGCCCTCGGGGTGCGGGCGGTCCGTCGCGTCTAGGGCAATGACATCGGCCCCCGCCTGGGCGACGGCTTGGGCGTCGCCCAGAGTCGGGGTGATATAAACATCGTAGCCGGCCACGTCCACCTTGGACAGGCCGATCAGCGGCAGGTCGCTCGCGGCGCGGATGGCGGCGATGTCGAGGGGGCCGTTGGCGCGCAGGCCCGCCGCACCGCCTTCCTGGGCCGCCCGCGCCATCCGGGCCATGATGTCAGCCCCGAACAGCGGCTCATGGGGCAGCGCCTGGCAGGACACGATCAGCCGCCCGCGCAAACGGGCGGCGATCTCGGGGGGGGTAAAGCGAGGGGTCATGCGGCGAGTCTACCAAGCGTAGGGAAGAATGTCAAGGCGCAGGAGCCGAAGAGGTGAGGCCGGGCGCGGTGCAACCAGTCCGAGTGGTTGAAAACCACTCGCTAGGTGAGGCGTCCTGCGGACAAAAGAGACGCGACAGGAAAAGGCCACCCCGCCCTTCACCCGGAGGGTACTTCTCCCAGCGAGTGGTTTTCAACCACTCGGGTTTGCCCGCCGGGGAACTACGCCTCGGGCAGGTCCGCGCCGGGTCTGACCTCGGAGCCGCCCGCCGACACGCTTTCCAGCGTCTTGGCTTTTTCAGCCTCGGGGATCTGGCTCTTGGCGATGTCGCCCACGGACAGCATCCCGATCAGCCGGCCCGACTCGACCACGGGGACGCGGCGAATCTGGCGCGTGTTCATCAGGTGCAGCGCCTGCGCGACGGGCAGGTCGCGGGGGATCGTGTCGGGCTGGGCCGTCATGCACTCGCGCAGGGCCGTTTCCGGCCCTTGGCCCGACGCAACGGCTTGGATCACGATGTCCCGGTCGGTCACGACGCCCACCAGCGACTCGTCGCCGTCGAGGATCGGGATGATGCCGTAATCGTGGTCGCGCATCATCTTGGCCGCCTTCTGGATCGTGTCGTCCGGCCCCAGCGCCTCGGGGTACGCGGTCATCAAATCTCCAACAGTCATGGCATTCGCCTCCGGCGCGTGTTTACCCAGTATCCGGCGGGCGTCAAGCGCGCGGCTGCCGCTCGGTGGTCAGCGACGCGAACACCTCGAACAGGCCCAGGCCGACCAAGGCGGCGCGCACGACCGGCGGCTCATCGGCCATGATGCCCCCGGCGGCGCAGAGTGCGATGCCGCTCGTCCGGTCCAGCGCGAGATGCGCGGGCACCGGCAGGAGTTTGACCGCCCCCAACTCGTAGCGCGTCAGCAGGCTGTATGCCAGTGTCGCGAGAGCGGACCCGGTCAGCAAGCGGGTGACGGGCCGGCTCCAGCCCGCGACTCGGGGCAGGGCAAGCAGCAGCACGACCGAGGCGTAGTCCAGGACGCCGTGCGCCCGCGTGGAAAAGAGTGTCAACGTGGGGTTCCTCTGCGCCCCTTTTACCCGCACCGGACGTGTTCCTAGACCAAAGCGCCGGGGCGGTGAAACGCTCCGGCCCGGCGGCTTCCGATTTCCCCCCGCCATAGAGTATCATAACAGCATGGATCGTGTCCTGGCCGAGTTTGACGACGTGGCCGCGTTCGCCACGGCCACGCCGCGCGCGCAGGCGTGGCGGGCACGGGCGCGCGGGACCGGGCGAGACGTCCTCATCAAGCGGCTGCCGGACGACGGCGTGAGCGGGGCGCGGACGCGCGCGACGCAGGCGCTGGCCCTGCGCCACCCGCGCATCGTGCCCGCCCGCCGGTGGATGCGCGACGGCGACTTTTTTTACTTCGTGCGCGACTGGGTGCCGGGTGCCAGCCTGCGCGCGACCCTGGCGGACACGGACCAGCGCGCCTTTGACCGGCTCCACGCGCGGCTGCTGCCCCTGCTGGACGGGCTGGACTACGCCCACGAGGCGGGCCTGACTCACGGGGCCGTCTCCCCGGAAAACGTGCTGGTGGACGGGCGCGTCCCCGGCTCCGCCCTGCTCTCGGACTTTGGGGCCGTCCCCGCGTCGGGTGCAGGAGCGGGCGCAGGGCCGGCACCGCGCGGCGACCTGGCCGGGCTGTGCGCGCTGTACCAGGAGTTCCTGCCCGCCCGGCCCGACGACGCCGACGGGGCCGCCCGCGCCCGGCTGCAGCGCAACCTGGAAGACATCCGCCAGACCGTGCAGACGCCCGACGACCTGCGTTACCGTCTGGACGCCGTGGCACGCATGGCCGCCCTGCTGGGCTTCGACGCCGCCGCCATGACCGCCGACGCGCCCCGTGTTCTGCGCGGCGCGCGCCTGTTCTGCACCGTCGCCCCCTCCCCCACCGTGGTCACGCCCGGCGGCGGGGCGACGGTCCGCCTGGCCCTGGACAATGGGGGCGACGCGCCGCTGCACATCGAGTCGGTGACTTCGGACGCCGTGTGGCTGAACCTGCCCAACGGCTTCGCCCCGACCGAGCTTGCCCCCGGCGCGGGCGGCGACCTGCTGTGGACGCTGTCGGCGGCCCGTCTGCTGCCCGGCACGCACACGGCGACGCTGACCCTGCGCTCGAACGACGGCATGGCCGTGTCCGCCCCGCCGCCCGGCGCATCCTGGCCGGAGCAGTCGATCACGGTCCCCGTTCGGGTCCGCAGCGCGGGCGACACGGACGATCTGGACGAGGCGGAAGGCGCGGGCCGGGCGGAGAAAGCGGGCGGGGTGGTGCAGCGAGGCGCAGGGGGCGGCGTCCCGCTGGCTGACAGCCTGCCGCACGCGGACGCGGGCAGGCACACGGGCGACCACGCCGGCATCGCCTGCACCCAGGACCCTGACCCCGGCCTGGTGCGCTACGGGCAGAACGGCGTCCTGCACCTGGGCGTCCAGAACATCGGCCCCGTCCGCCTGCGCCTGGACAAGATCCGCACCCGCCCCGCCTGGCTCACCTACCCCGGTGAGTTTCGCGGCCTGTGGCTGGAGCCGGGCGAGACGCAGTACCTGGGCTTCTCCCTGCTCGGCGGCAAGCTGGCCGGCGGGGACTACAAGGCCGGGGTGACGTTCACGACCAGCACACTGACCGATTCGCTGCTCGGGCCGCAGCCGGTCTGGCGCGAGCTGTCCTGCGCCGTCCGCGTCCGCGTCGTGCGCGGCGGCGGCGACGCTCTCCCCGGCGGCCTGGGCAAGACCGGCTGCGCCCCGCTCCTGCTGGCCGCCACCTCGGCCCTGGGGTTGCTGTGCGCGTGGTTGTTGCGCGGGGCGCTTTAGGTACGGCGGGCAAAACCCGACGCCGGCCTGCGGATGAGGCCCGTCCAGACCGACCAATCGAATATTTGGCCTGCGCCTCACCTGACACCCCTTATGAAGACACTGCTGGCCGCGTTCATCGCGGCATTTATCCTCACACTCCCTGCTGCGGCCCAGGACGCGCCCGCTGGACCGTCCCCCGAGCGGATCGCAGCCGCAATCAAGCCGCTGCGACACAAGACGCTGATTCTGGTCTTCGACGTCACCCAGAGCACGCGGCATGGGGGCGTGTTCACCCAGGAGCGGGCCGCATCGGCGACGCTGCTGCGGCAGGGGTGCTCGCCCGGCGACCGCGTGATACTCTTGCCCTTCGGCACGGGCTACCGCGCGGCGTTCGACACGACCCTGCGGCAATCTTCGGACGTGGACGGGCTGATCGACCGGCTCCCTACCGCGCCCGCGCCGGGCCGGGGCACGAACATCCGCTGGCCGCACCACGAGGCCCTGAAGCGCATCGCGCGGGGCGGCCTGTGCCCCGCCGTCGTGGTCCTGCTGACCGATTCGTTCAACGACCGGCCCGATCTCAGTGACCCCAACTACCCCAAGTACCGCGCCTACTACACGCTCAAGGGCCTGACGGTCTACCCGGACACGCCCGAAAACCGGGACTACGTGCGGCTCCTGCGCGCACTGACGGCCAAAGGCTGCCTGCACCAGTACGGCGTCGGCGTCGGCGTCGCCCCGGACGGACGCCCCATCGAGCGCCTGCCGGTCGGGCCGGGTCAGGGCGACGCCGATGCGGGCGCGACGACCGAGTCCCCGACGACCCTGGCCCCAATCGAGTCGGGCGGCGCGTACTCGCTCCTGCCTCTGCTGCTCGGCCTGGCGCTCGGTCTGCTCCTGCTGCTGCTCGGCCTGTGGTTTCTGCTGCGCCGCCGCCCCGTCCCCGTCCGCCTGCGGCTGGGCGACACGGGGCTGCCGCGCGACTACCGGCTCCTGCCGGGCGCGAAGCTCGCGCTGGGCGGCGCACCGGCGGCGACCGTGGGCAGCCAGGACACGTTCCCGATTGCCGGCCTATCCGCCCCCGCCGCCTTTGTCTTGGCCATGCCCGGCGGCCTCTCGCTCGTTCCCGCCCCGCCGCCCCCCGCGGGCATTGCCGCTCCTTCCGTGTTCCACAACGGCCTTCCCGTGCAGCAGCCCGCCCCGCTGCGCGCGGGCGACGAGGTGCGCGTTTCCGTCCCCCCGTCCGACGTCGACGCCGGGCGCGAGCACCGCATCCGCGTCGAGGACCCCCGCGCCCCGGCATTCTGAACAGCCCAGCGTTTTGTGACGCCCCCGGCCCCCGCCGCGAACCTTCTGCAACCTTTTCTCCGTTAAGACTGCCCCGCTGTGGTATAATCCGTCCGTCCGTGTAATACGGATGGTTACGCCTGAGAGTGAAACTAATCATACACTCGCTTGGCGATTTTAGTTAATCACTACGCAAGATACGGAGGTAAGCATGACTCATAAGGCAGACGAAAACCAGGGGAAAATGGAAAACCAGGGGATAGGCAAAGACAGAGGGGTAAGCAGCGGGGCGGGCAAAACCTGGGCGCTCGCGTCCGACGACTGGCTGCGGTCGGTTCGGGGGACGCTGGCGGCGAGCACGGCGCGGTTCTACGGGGACCGGCTGGGCGTCCTGCGCGCGTGGGCGGCCTCGGAGGGCGTCGCCCTGGGGGACTTCCGCGCGGCGCACATGAGGGCTTACATGGAGATGCGCGCGCTCCACGTCAGCCCCCGCAGCGGCAGGCCGCTCGCCGTCGGGACGCGCCGCATGGACGCGATGGGGGCGAAGGTCTTCTTCCGGTTCTGCGCTCAGGAGGGCCACGTCCCGCGCGACCCGCTGGCCGACTACCGCATCCTGAAGGCGGTGCAGGCGTATGTCCCCGTCCCCAGCGAGGCCGAGGGGGCGCGCATCCTCGCAGCCACGGTGGAGCGATGGCTCCCGGCCAAGAACCCGAACGCGCGCCTGTGTCCGCCCAAGCGCCGCGCGTTCTTCTCGCGACGGAACGCCGCGCTCATCGGCGGACTCATCCAGACCGGCGCGCGCATCTCGGAGCTGCTGGCACTCACGCTCGCCGACTACCAGCCGGAGCGGGGGCGCATCGTCATCCGGGAGAGCAAAAGCAAGCGCCCGCGCGAGGTGCCCCTGGAGGCGGCCTGGGTGGGCATGGTGAACTCCTACCTCGCCGTCCGGCCCCGGCGCTCGCCCACGGACTTCCTTTTCGTCACGGACGCCGGGGAGCAGATGGTGGTGAACAACTTCCGCCGGCAGTGGTACGCCGACCTCGCGTTCGCCGGGCTGCCCCGCTACACGCTCCACAGCCTGCGCCACTTCTCGCTGACGTGCCTCGCCGAGACGAACAAGTGGGCGGCCCAGCAGATAGCCGGGCACCGGGACGGGCGGACGACGGACGTGTACCTGTCGCACAACCAGGCCCACCTGAAGGCGGTCATGGAGCAGGCCGCGCCCTTGGGCCGCCTGATGGTCAACAGCCGGTCAGAGAAGGCGAGGCGCAAGAGGCTGGTGTGAGCGGGGAAGGCGAGGCGCACACCGAAAAATAGTCGAAAAATCTTTGCACAACCCCTTGACAAACCTAAACCCCTTTGGGTATACTGGATACATCACAAGCGCAGAGGATACGACCATGAAAATCGACGCACATATCAAGCTTTTCCGGCCCGCCACCGACGACTTTTTCGCGATGGACAACATCGCGCCCGTCTGGGCCGGTGAGATGCAGGGCGCGCGCGGGATGCAGCAGGAGACGACCACGCAGGCGCTCGACGCGCTCGAAACGACGCTCGCGGCGCTCGCTGCCGCGTTTGGCGCGGACCACGCCAGCGTCTCCCTGATGCAGTCCGGCGACGACAGCTACGACCTGTACCGCAACTACGAATGGGCCGTCGGGGTCGGCTTTGACGAGAGCCGCGACGACATCCTGGCCGTCCTCGCCGGCCTCGAAGGGTACGCGCGGTTGCGGGCAGAAGGAGGGCAGCGATGACTCGCACAAATGAGTCTTATAATGAGTCTTACGCGGACGCCGGGCGCAACGCCGACACGCAGTTCGTGGATGACCTCGTGCGCGACGTCGTGGGGGACGTAGGGCGGTACATCCGCGACATCGACCAAGCCCCCATCGAGCTACCGGGCGAGGGGGACGAGCCGCCCGTCCCGCCTGTGACCGACCCGGCGCAGGTAGCTCGGCTGGCGGGGCTGAGGGCCGCGCTGGTGATGCTGAGGGAGACTATCCGCGCAGGGCCGCCCGCGCGGATAGTCCTCGACCCCGCCACGACGGGGCGGGCGGGCGGACTCAAAGGCGGCAAAGCGAAGACCGAGGCGAAACGCGCCGCTTCCGCCGAGAACGGCAGGAAAGGCGGGAGGCCCAGAAAGCAGGCATAGCCTCCCGCCCCCAACCACGGGCCGGAGGCCGCGCTGGCGGGGCTGAGGGCCGCCCGCGCGGCAGGTTCCCCAACCGAAAAGCCGCCTCGCAGGCGGCTTTATAGCGGGCGGGGCGTACTCTCTACTGGGCGTTCCACGTCGCTGGCTCCGGGACATACTACATCACACGCATGGATTTGTCAAGGCCGGTTGGCGGGCAATCAGGCGGGCGGGCGGGACATGACCTCGCGTAGGGCGTCGCGGAACGGCTCGGGGTTCCGGGCGACGCCCTCCCATTCGGCGGGCGTCAGGCCCAGGCCGGTCGCGGCGGCGACCAGGGTGCGGACGAGCTGGGAACCCCGCTTCGCCCCGGCGACCCGGCAGAGCCATTCCCACTGCCCCGCCGCGAACCCCACCCCGATGACCTCGCTGATGATGACCGGCCTACGCCCGCCGTGGTCGCCCCCGCGCCGCTCCACGCGGGCGGCGGGGGAGTCGCCCCTGGGGCTGCTTACCGTGGCTTTGTCCGTCTCGGGGTTGTCTGTGAGTGCCATACGGCGTGATTGTACCACTGGCGTCAATCCCTTCCCACTTATGCTACGTACCTATTGCTAACGTACCTATTATAGCTTATCCACCCGGCAAAGTGAAGCCCCCGCGCGGCGAGCGTCGGGGGCACAAGGGACGGGTGACGGGATGATGGGGTAACGGGATGACGATATTACGGATAGCCGATATTACGGAGTTACAGTCCGGGGCCGCACAGCAGCGCGGTGATGTCCAGCGTCCCCGACGCCGCCGGGTCCAAGGCGAGGGGCACGACACGGCCCGTGGGCAGCACGGCGAGGTAGACTGCCGCCCACCGCCCGCCGCGCGCCGGGTCCGTGTCGGCGTCCGTGCGCGCCCCCGCCGCGTAACAGAGGGCGCGCGGGGAGGGCAGCGAGCAGGTGAACGTGCCGTCCGCCCCTACAGTCACGGCCACGAGGGACACCCCGGACTCGGACAGCCCGGCGGGGGGGGCGGGGGCCTGGCCGGGCGCGTAGAGCGGCACGGGGGCCGGGGGCGGGGCGGGGAGCGAGGGCGGCGGCGGGTACGGCTGAGGGGTGCCCGAGGGCGAGCCGCCGAGCGGGGGGCGGGCCGAGGCCGACGCGCCCAGGTGCAGGCGCACGTTCGGCGCAGGCTGGCCCGAGAGCGTCAGCAGCGTCCCCGTCAGGGTAATGGCGTCTGAGGGCAAAGCGTTTCCTCGGCTGCGAACAGCGCGTTTCCTCGGCTGCGAAGAGTAATTCCCGGCCTACGGGTGGGCCGGACCCTGGGCGTTCGTCTGGTTGATGCGATTCTGGGCGTCGCCGGGCGAGACGGGCGTGACGACCCGGACCTGCCCGTGCCCCAGCCACCACCCTGCCGAGCCGACCGGGTAGAAGGCCGGGAGGGGCGTCCCCCACGGGTCGAGGGCCGCCCCGCCCCCGTAGCCGAGCGGAGCCGGGCTGGGGAGCGTCTGGGTCGCAGATTTGACGAAGCTGCTGCTATCGAAGAGGAACTTGGCGACGATGGCCGCCGTGGCGGATGCCTGCGCCTGCGCGGACTGGGCACCGGGGCTGTCACCCGCGCTTGTGCCGATCTTGGCAACCTGGGTTAGTACGGTCGTTTGGCCTGTCAGCGTCGGCAGGGCCGCCTGAGCCTGGGCCTCAATCCTATCCGAGGCCGTGTAGGTCGTTCCGCCGTTGGTCTCGCTCCACACGACGAAGTAGTTTGCCCCGTCCGGCACCGTGATTGCCGCGCCATAAGCCCCGCCGCCGAGTTCCACGACGCTGCCACTGACGCCCACCGTGACGACTGTGCCGGTGCCGCTCTCAACCGCGTAGGTCACTGCCTGCCCCGTCTGCCCCGCCCCGAATGAGACCGTTTTATAGGACGTGTAGGCGGACGCGGGTAGACAGGCGAGGGCCAGCAGCGCGACGACAGGCAACAGTTTCTTCATGGTCGATGTTCCTCTCATAACCGACGCCTACGGAGTTAACTTGGTCGTGTCGATTGCTGCTGCGGCCAGGTTGTGGCCGTCGGGATTAGGATGCGTACCATCAACAGGCAACGGCGAAAAGGTAAACTTGTACGGGTCGCCGATGGCCGGGTTGTATGTTGCGCTGGTCTGAAACGAAAACGGATTGTTGGTGAAGTTGTTGACATACCCGGTCCGCCCCGAGTTGCTGCCGCCGGGGAAGGTCAGCGTCGCGCCCGAGAAAAAAGACGGAGAGACATTCTTAGTCGAGTCATACCACCGGACGTTGTAGCCGCCGAGGTCCACGAAACTTGTGACGGTCCCGAGTAGCGGCGGGGGCGGGGATGCCCACGCGCCGCTGTTGCGCGACGACTCTATCTTGTCCGCCACATCGAACGTGCCCGTGAGGTACGGGCAAGGCACGGCCCCCGCCGTACCCGGCGCGACGGCGGTGATGTTGGTCGCGCTGGCGACGGGCGCACCGGCGCGGAGCCAGTCGTTGTAGGATGTCCGCACACCCGTCCCAACAAAGGTTGACCCTGCCGGGCCGTAGGTGACCCCCGCAGCGCCGAACCCCGCCGATTTCGGCGTCTGGCTTCCCGGCGTCGCCCACCCGTCCGTGGAGTTGGTTTCGGGCGTGAGTGTACACGCGAATACCTTGAGCCGCCGCACCCAGAGGAGTTGCCATGTCGCCATCTCACTCGCCTGTAGACCTGCCAGGGAAGAGCCACCGGCAATGTCGTTGACGCCGTATTCGTCAATGGCGACGTTGGCGAACTTGGCGAGGAGGAGTCTGAGCGCCCCGCCGGTGCCCTGAATGGCCCCGCTGGTCTCGCCTGGGATAGCGATCTTGGCGAAGCCGATGCCCGCCGCGTAAAGCGCATCCGCCGGATACCCGGTTGGTCCGGTGTTCGCGTCACCCTGCCCAGCCGCGATGCTGTCACCGACGATGAGCACGGACGGATAACTCGCCGCCGTTGTTGCCAGGATAGCCGTGTGGGAAAAGCCTCCCTCGAAAGCGTCCGCATAGGTGAAGGCCGCGTTCGCGGTCTGGTCGGTCTGCGTGGTGCCGTGTGAGTAGCCCTCCGGGCCGACGGCATAATTTCCGTATGTCACTGAATTGGGCCACGAATTACCAGCCGCCACGGTGACGAAGTGGCGGACCTCATAGATCGCACCGGCGGGGATGAACACTGGGCACGGGTCAGAAACGACCATCGTGCCCCCCGCGACGACCGCGCTGGGCTGGTTGCCGAACGTGCATCGGTAGAACGTGCCCGCCGGGTATTCGACCGTCGTGCTGACGGTGTAGGGCGTTGACAAGGAATTGACAAACACGAGCGAAACGTCGGTGAACGAGTGGCCCGCAATCTCAGGGACGCGGACGTTTGCAGACGTGTCGGTGCCGTTAGAGGCGCTGGTGCCGGACCATGAATCGCGGACGCCCACGAGGATACGGGACGGGTTCTTGCCGTTCAGCGCGGATTGCAGCCCCGGCACGGTGCCGATGGTGGCAGCGGGCGGCACATAGACTGCCTGCGCCCCCGCCCGCTCCAGCAGCAAAACCGTCAGCAGAGCCGTCAGCAGGAGCGGCAGGAGCGGGCGGGGCAGGAGCGGCAGCAGGGACAGAAACCTTGCGCGGGGTGTTGGGGACATGGGCGGGTTACTCATAATCGGCGCTAGGGCAAAAAAGAAGGCCGGGGGTTTCAGCCCCCGGCCCAAGGGAAGCCTATTGGAACGGCCTTGGCCGGGTATCTTCTGTCAGGTATCTGTTGCCCGGTATCTGCTGTCAGACGGGAGCCTTGTCCTGCGCTTGGGGGGGCTGGGCGACGGTCGGCGCGGTTGGCCCCGCCGGGGGCGGGTTTGGGGCCGGGGGCGGGTTTGGAGACGAGAGCGCCTGCACGACGTCGCCCGTCTCGGCTATCAGGTCGCCCAGGACGGCGCGGCAGCGGCCAGACAGGTTCAGCAGGGCGGCCAGCTCGTGCGCGGGCCGATAGCCCCCGCCGTCCGCCTTGTAGCCCGCCCCCTCGGGGTCGGACGAGAGTTCCTGCCGCAAGAGCGACGCCTCCTCCGGCGTCAGCGGTCGCTCGCAGGCTTGGAGCGCCCGCAGCAGGGCCGGGTTAATCAGGGCCGGGTCGGGCTGGTAGGCCATTGCTGTTGTCCTTTTCCTGTGATTCTTTTCCTGTGCCCCCCCCGTGAGGGAAGGGCAATGAGAGCGCAAGTGACTGAAGCAAGTGACTCAGAGCGCAGAGGCAATGGGGTAGACGTCGGTGACGATGCGGGCGAGGACGGGCGTGTCGTGGGGGCGCATGGTGGGGCCGACGCCGCCGCACGACTCCAGCGTCCACCACCGCCCGAGCCAGAACACGCACAGCCAGACGTGCCCGATGTGCTCCCCGCGCGTCCCCGCCCGGCAGAAACACTCGTAAACAAAGCGCCGGTCCAGCCCGTACAGGTAGGCGGGCGATTCGGGAGCCGCGACGGGGTCGTGCTTGAAGCCGCGTCCGGCCAGCCAGTCGTTCTGGTTCACCGAGCCGTCCGGCAGGACCACGCCGCCGCCCGGCGCGTTTGGCCCCGCGTCCGCGCCGGAGCACTTGAAGGTCAGCAGGCGGCTGAAGCCCGAGCAGTCGATGGAGAGTTCCGGTTTGTTGGGGCCGGGCAGGAACCGGAAGTCCGCGTCGGTGGGCGCGTGAATGTCGGCGGCCTTGCTGCCCAGGCCGTACACGACGCCCATCGAGCTGAACAGGTGGACGATGCTCACCGCCTTGCCTACGTCGAACGGCATGGAGGTGAAGCCGGGCACGGCGCTGGCGTCGCCTGTCAAAAGGTTCATTCGTTTTTCCTTGTGTTCCCTCATTTTCCCTCACGTCCAGCCCCGACCCTACCTCTGGGGGGCGTCGGGGCCGGGTTCCCCGTGGAACGCCTGCCCCCACGTCTGCGAGAGGTAGGATTGGATGTCCTTCAGCGTCAGCACGACCGCCCCCAGCAGCACCCAGCCGTTGATGGGCATCCCCTGCCCGTGCGCCGTCTGGACGGCGACGCCGAACGTGATGAGCGCCCCCAGGACGAGCCGCACGACGGCCCCGCCCCCGCTGACGGGCCGGGGCCGCGCGGGGGCCGGGGCCGCCTCATCTCGGGCCTGGGCCTGCGAATCCGGCGCTTGGGATGCCTGGGCCTGGGAGTCCGGGGCGTGACCGATGGGCGTCAATAGGTCAGCCCCGCCACGCCAGTCCCCGACTCGGTCACGGGGGAGCCGGGGGCCTCCCCCTTATCCCCCACGACGCCCGCGCCCTTATCCACCTGGTCCTGGAGTTCCTCTTGGGCCGCAGCCACCTCCTTGGAGACGGCGAGGTGGACCAGCTCGCCGACCATCGGCAGGCCGCGCAGCAGGTCCACCAGGTAGCCCCGGTCGCCCATGACGTGCTTCAGTCCCGCCCAGGCGTGGTCCTCAACCTTGGCTTCGAGGTCCGGCCCCTCTAGGTCGGGGTAGGCCATGATGGCGACGCCCGCCAGCATGGGGATGAGGTGCAGCGCGAAGTTCATGTTGATTTTGCTCATTGCGTTTGGCCTTTCGTGTCCGCGTCCCGAACCGTCACGTCCGTCGCCCAGATGCCGCCCTTCTCCGTGGCTTCTTCTTCCTTGGCATCCCTCTCCTTGGCATCCCTCTCCTGGGCGTCCTTCTCCTGGGCATCCTTCTCCTTGGACGCCATCAGCTCCCGCGCTTTTGCCTCCCAGAGCAGCGCGTCGGCCTTCCAGCGGTCGGCCCGCGCCGCCTCGTCCCGGATGTCCTCCCGCTCGTCCTTGCGGGCGTCAAGCGCCGCCGCGCGCGCTAGGTCCTCCGCCCGGTGCGCCTCAACGCGCCGCACCTCGTCCCGCTTCACCCGCTCGCCGCGCAAGAACGTCCAGGCCGCGTAAACCGTGCCCACCGTCCAGAGCACGTAGGGCGAGAGGTCTTTGTAGGTCAGCCCGACGATTTGCCCCGGCACATACCACCCCCATCCCCCCCCTCGCGTCTTGGCGGCCTAATCCCTCCCCCCGCCGACGGCGGCGAGGAGTCGGCGCAGCGCCTCTGCCGTCCGCCGCCGCTCGTTCTTGCGGCTGGCCTCCTCCCGGTCCTCGTGCGCGTAGGCCGCCTGGAGCCGCGCCTGCACGTAGAGCCGGTTGACCCGCATGACGAGCCAGTAGTGGACGTAGGCGAACGCGAGCGACGCGAGGACCGGGACGCGCAGCGGGTCCGTCAGCGGGTAGAGCGTCACGGCGAACGAGACGGCCCAGTATGTCCCCGACAGGATGGTCCCGGCTATCTGCATCCGCATGAGAACCGACAGCCGGTTGCGCTCGAACTCCGACCCCGCCGCCGCCTCCCGGTCAGCCCGCACGGGCCACTCCATGATGGAAACGAACGTCGCCGTCCCTCCCACGACGAGCAGCAGGCCCGACCAGCGGTGGACCGACAGGCCCAGCGCCGTCCACGGCATCTGCGCGTCCACCGCCCGCTCGAAGGCGGACGAGTAGGCCGTCGTCCGGCCCCAGAGCAGGACCAGGCCGATGATGACCGACAGGACCGCCAGGGGCCGCTGGAGGTTCTCCACGCTGTCCCGGTCGCGCAGCCGGCGGTGCCGGTCCACCCACGTCAGCCAGTGGCCGTACAGGAACAGGCGTCCGTAGTTCGCCCGCTCCCCGCCCAGCCGCCACAGAAGCCAGCGCCAGGAGCCGCGCAGGGGTCCGTGCGCGGGGTCGTGCGGGTAGGGGGGGCCGGATGGGCGCAGGACAGGCATAAGGTTTCCTCAAAACCCGCGAATTCGTCAAAACCCGCGAAAGACAGGCCCCGGTAGGAGCTACGGGGATTGTGGGGGATGGGGCGGGTGTGACGCAAGAGGGGGCGCGGGGCGGGCGTCATCCTCCCGCCCGTCGCAAGGCGCGGGGCGCACGGGCGAGAGACGCGCGGCGGGCACCTGCACCAGCCCCACCCCCGGCACCAGCAGCATCGCCATCCCGTGCGGCCCCTGCGCGTCAACCGCCATGCCGCTGTCCGCGAGGCCCCTGACCCGGCAGGTCCCGGCCACGGACACCACCGGCTCGCCCCACAGCCCGTCCAGCGCGCCGCCCACGATGACCATCCCCCCCGCTGTCCGCCCCGCTGTCTGCCCCGCTGTCCGCTCGGTAGTGTGTGCCATGTTTTTCCTTTTCCGCCCTGATTGACCTGATTGAACTGATTCACCCGGCCTGCGCCGCCGACAGTCCGTGCGCCCGAATCTCTTCCCACACCTCCGGCAGGAGGTTCCGCTGTGCTCCGACGAAGTGCAGCACCTTCGCCGGCTCCCCGAGCCGCGAGTAGTACACCCCGTCGGACCGGCGCTCCGTCTGAAACCAGTGGCCCCGTTTCCCATCGTAGGATTGTATGTTCCATCCGGCCGCCATCTCCGCCGTGTCCCCGCCGTCCGACAGGCACAGGTTCATCAGCAGCTCGTCCTTGAAGCCCTCCTGGAACGCGCCCTCCACCCACAGGACCGCGCGCCGCCCCATCCGCCGGATGGCGGCGTCGAGGCCCTGCCAGGCGGCCCTGCCCCCGACCAGCAACCCCCCGTTGAAACAGAAGTGCCCGGTCGGGAAGCCGACCCGCCCAGTCAGCCACTCCCAGTCGGAGAGCGGGCAGCCCATGTGCCCGAAAACCTCGGCCAGGCGGAACCGCTCGGCCTCCACCTGCGAGCGGCAGCCCGCCATCACCTCCGGGCGCAAGCCCTCGGAGGTGCGCCACAGCGGGGCCAGCGGCGACAGGACGAGCATGTCGCATTCCAAGGCCAGTATCCGCTCCGCGTCCACCCACCGCGCGCATGAGTAGAGGACGCCCTTCACCGCCGCCGAGAGGGGGGCCGCCGCCTCGCAGCGTATCACGCTCGCGCTCGGGTGGTGACGCCGCACCCAGTCGTAGGTGTCGCCCACGGCGAAGACGATGACCTTCGTTTCCGTATCCTTCGTCTCCGTCTCCTCGCCCAGCCCCGCGCCGCCCCATCTGTACAGGCTCTGGAGCAGGGTGTCCAGCATCGGCTCAAAACCCGGAGAGGCGACCGTGACGACGGCCCGCTTGCAGGCAATCGGCTCTGCCGGTGCCTGCACGAACAGGCGCTCCAAGCAGTCCGCCTCCCACCCGAGCGGGGGCTGGCGCATCCGCTCCTCGCGCCACGCCTGCTCGACCAGGCCGTCCGGCACGGCCCGGAGGCCCGAGAAGGCCCGGACGCGCTCGCCGACGTCCGCCGAGGTCATCCGGCGCATCCTGGCCCTGAGCGCGGGGGGCGTGTCGCACTCGGGGTCAAAGGGCACGACTTCGGGGCGGGCGGCGGGAAGGATGACCATAAACTGCTCCTGGGATAAACTGCCCCCATCACTCACCCGACGGGGGTCGGCCCCGTCCACGTCGCGGCCACGCCCGTGCTGGCCGCGCCGGTCCAGCCGCGCCCCACCAGCGTCACCGCCAGAGTCACCGAATAGGGCGGATACCCGGCCAGGCCCGCCGGGACGTAGACAGTCCAAGCGGCAACCCCGAGCGCCCAGAGGGCGTAGTCGGGGGCGACGACCAGGCCCCGCCGGTCGGGGATGAGCACGGGCTGGAAGCCGATGTCCGCGAAAACGCCCGCCACGCTGAAATCGGCGGCGACGGTGTAGTTCCCCGCCGAGGGGAACGAGGCCGCGAAATGTGCCAGCGTGACGACGCTGACGGGTTGCCCCGCCGCGCCCTGCGGGATGCCGAAGTTCAGGACCGCCGCTGACGCCGTGCCGCCGTTGGTGACGGTCGCCGCCGCCCCCGCCGCGAGGGTCGCCGTGGTGCCGACCGAAACCGTCGCCGCCGTCCCGTTCGTGCCGCTTGCGCCCGCCGCCCCGGCGGGGCCTTGCACTCCCTGCACCCCGCCCGGCCCCGCCGCTCCCTGCACCCCTTGGTCGCCCTTCGAGGCGAGCAGGGTCCACGAGGCCGCGTCCGTGCCGGGCTGAACACCCGTGGACGCGGCCAGCGCCCCGTACACCGAGCCGCCGTAGGAGGCCACGTCGAAGGCAACATAGGCCGTCGCCGCCGCCCACGCGCCCCGCAGCGTGAAGCCCTGCCCCCGGACGCCCTGCTGGCCCTGCGGCCCCTGCGCCCCGCCCGGCCCCTGCGGCCCCGGCTGGCCCTGGACGCCCTGGCCCCCCTGCGGCCCCTGCGCGCCGGTCGCGTCCGCCCACTCGTGCCCGTCCCAGTAGCGGGGCACGGCGGGGGTCCGGGACGTGTCCACCCACAGCCGCCCCAAATCGGCGGGCGGCTGCGCCCCGCTGTAGGTCGCCGCGTAGGTCCGCCCGTTCGGCAGCCGCCCGTCGAGCGCCGTCAGCAGGTACGGCCCGTCGGCGGGCGCGGCCCCGGTCTGGGGCGCGGGCGGGAAGCCGCCGCCGGGCGGGAAGGAGGGTGGCCTGTAGACGCCCGAGCCTGGGAAAAACGGGGTCGTGCGCGCGCCCACGCCGTTCGGGTCGGGTGCGCCGCGCAGTACGCCCGTCGCCCTGTCCGTTGCCCTGCCCGTGCTGTAGCCGTGCGGCCCGCCTCCCCGCCCCTGGGCGGCGGGCGGGCGCGCGGCCCTCGCCATGATGGCCTCGGTGAAGGCCGTGGGGGCGGGCTGGTTGGGCGTCCCGCGCCGCGCGAGCCGGTCCAGGATGTCCGGGGCCAGGCCCGACGACGGCGTCGCGGGCGGCAGGGTCGCGTACTCGGTCTTAATTGGAGCTTCGGTTTTAACGGTATCGGTCATGTGGCTACTCCCTCGCCCCCGGCTGCCATGTCGCCCCGGCGTCGAGAGAGTGACCCAGGGCGGCGAAGTCCGTGCCCGCGCTGTCCGAGGCGTAGAGCGTCGCCGCGCCGTCCGCGCAGACGCAGAGCAGGAGGCGGCCCCCGCGCGCCGTGGCGGCGGCGATGCGGCACGTCTCCCGGTCCACCAGAAGCGGCTGGCCCCCCACGGTGACGCACCCCAGGTCGCCCCACGTCCGGCCCGCGTCCGGCGTCGCCGCCCAGCCGATGCCGGTCCGCTGCCCCCAGTCCCGCCCGGTCGGGCTGCGCGCGCCGTAGGGATAGGCGTAGGCGCTGTTCACCCCGGCGTACTCGGGGTCGGCGTCCGAGTGGAACGCGCCCGCGAGCGTCCTGCCGTCGAAGGCGAACGAGTCGCGGGGGCCGGGCAGGCCCGTCAGTAGCACCTGGAACAGCGTCAGCGTCCCCTCCTGGTCCGCCCCCCGCGCCCAGCAGAGGCCGCCGCCCGAGCCGAACGCCTGGGGCGGGTCGCCCCCACTGAAGCCCCCGCCGCGCGCGCCGTCCGCGAACGGGTAGCCCGGAACGCCGAGCAGGTCTTCCCGGTACGTCCCCAGTGACGCCCCCGCGCCCTGCGTCCGGTTGACGTTCGCGTAGGACTGCTGGAACGAGAGCGCCCGGTCTTTCGAGGCGTAGACCAGGGCGAGGCTTAGGACGAGAAAAGGGGCGACGACCGCGCCGTAGGGGCCGAGGTCGCCCCGCTCGGCGTAGGCCGGGAGCCGGTTCGCGCCGACCCACATCCCGTGGGAGAAGACGTAGCCCGCCCCGTGGGGGGGGGCTACGTCCGCGTAGGACACCGACCCGGCGGGCGGCGGGGAGCCGGGGTAGGTGCCGGCGGGGTAGTAGAGCGCGCCCACCTCCCGGCTGACCGCCCAGGGCGGCGTCGTGCCCGACGCCGCGTAGGCCGCGAACGCGGCGGGCAGGGGCACCCGGTAGCCCGCCGTATCGGCGAGCAGCGCCCTCTCGCTGCGGCCCGTGCCCGCGACGAACTGGACGCCGGGGGGCACGTCCGGCACGCGGAACAGGGCGGAGGGCGGGTCGCCGGCCACGGGGTAGATGGACACCCGCCCGTAGACGACGCCCCGCGCGTCGGCCACGACGAGGAACACCGGGGACGGGGGGGTGCCGCCCGTCTGGACGTCGCCGAACGCGCCGGGCGTGTAGACCGGCGGCGTCAGCGGCCCGCCGAGGAGCGCCTCGGCGTCCGCCCGCAGCGGGGGCGTCCCGTCCCGCCACGTCCGCCCGTGGTCGGGCGTGTCCCGCCACCGGAGCCGGCTGACCGCCGCGTCGCCCCCGCGCTGCGACTCCCGGTCCCACGCCACGTCGGCGCGGGCCGTGCGGAAATTGTGCTCGACCTCGATTCGGGTCAGCCCCTCCTCGGGCAGCGCGTAGACGCGCGCGGGCAGGCAGAAGTATCCGGCGGCGAGGGGCACGGCCCCGACGTCCGCGCCCGCCGTCCACGGGAGGCGGGTGCCGGACGGCTCGACGCCCGATTCCATGTACCGGAGCGGGAGGCCCTTGACCCAGGCGAGGTTGTAGTACGCCGCGTGGCCCGTGCCGTCGCCGTAGGGGCGCGCGGCGGAGAATCCGAGCGGCTGGACCGTCCACACCTGCCGGTAGTCCGCCGCCCCAATGGCGAGCGAGACGCGGCCCGTCACCGGGTCGCAGTCCATCGCGGGCACGAGAAGGCGGCGGTCGCGCGTGACGAGGACGGGTGCGGCGCTTGTCGGGTCGAACCCGAGGAGCGCCTTGACGGTGAGGGCCGCGCTGCCCCCGGCGGTGCCGGTGAATTGGAGCGGCCCGACGTTTACCCCGACGGATGCGAAGGGCGGGTAGTCCACCGACTGAATCACCCCAGGGGAGTACCTGACGGCCTGCCCCTCGAAAAGGTCGCCATTTCTGCCGTAATCCACGGCCCGTCCGTAGCGCGTCGGGTAGCAGAGCGCCCCTATGACGGTTCCCGGACTCGGCGGGCCGGTCGCGCCGCCGCGCCGGGTGGCGAGCCAGTAGTCGCCGCTCCGCGCGGGGGTCAGCGTCACCTGATTCGATAGCGTCCCGGTGGGGGAGGCGGGCGTGTCCGTCCCGTCGATGAAAACCGCCCCGGCGTCACTGCCGAACGAGAGGTGGTATGCGTAAGGCTCGGGGTCGTAGCCCCCGAAGGGCAGGTAGATGAGCACGACGGGGTCGTCCGTGCCCGAAACCGTCCACGAGAGCGTCACGGACCCGCCGGGCGCGATTGAGGTGCCGGTGGTGGAAAGGGTTATCCGCGGCGCGGCGCGGGTTAGGGTGACGGTGCGGTCGCCGTACTGGTAGGTCGGATATTCGTAGGCCCGGATGGTGACGGTGCCCGCCGCCGACGCGCCGGTCATCATCAGCCCGTAGACGACGTCGTAGGCGCACGTGACCGATGCCGACCCGCCCCCGGTCGGCATCGACACCTGGCTGCCGTCGTCCCCGAGCAGGTAGGCCGCGACCTGCGCGGGGTTGAGCCAGGGGTTGCCGGCGGGTTCGCCGTAGCTGGGGTCCGACGCCGAGTTCGGGAGCCAATGGACCTGTACCGTCTGCCCCAGCGGGATTCTGCCGCCTAAAGGAGAGGTCGGACCGAAATCTGCGGCATTGGCGTTTGCCATGTAGTGTCCATTTCCTGAGTGCCACCCTGCCGTCCTCCGAGTGCCACCCGGAATAAACCAGGGCGAGGGCTAAAACAGGGCGGTTGCTAACTCAGCGCGGTTGCTAACTCAGCGCGACGCTTATGTCCCCGGCGTTGCACCCGATGAGGTCCCCGGCTATGACGGGGAGCGGGGACGGGGCCAAGCCGTAGAAGAGCAGGTTCCCGCCGTCGTCATAGATGCCGAACCCCGCGACGCCGCCCCAGTCGTGCGCCGCCAGCGGGAACGAGACGTTAGAGGTGCTGGCGGCTGTCCCGCCCGTCACGGGGCCGAACGTGACGGGCATACGCTGGTAGCCGTAAGTCGAACTCGGCTGCTGGCCGTAAGGCGAACCCGGCTCGGCCCCGCCTATGTCGCTCGGGGCCGAAACGAAGGCCGCGAGGAACAGACGGGACGGCAGGGTGAACGGCGTCCCGTGGAGCGCCGCGTTCAGCACCGCATTTTTCAAATAGAAGGACATCCCCAGACAGGGCATGGCAGGAACCTCTCTCCCCTTACAGTGCCGACCGGACTAAAGTGCCGCGCGGACTAAAGCGCCGACCGCGCGGCCAGCGTGATGACGTCGAAGTCGCCCTTGGTGGCGGACGACGCTCGTGCCGGGTCGGGCGCGATGCCGGTGACGCCCGCCAGCCGGTCGGACTGCGCCGCAGTGCCCCCGTTTGCGCCGCCCGCCGCGCCCATCAGGGCGGACGCCGGGAGCACCTGTCCCAGCGCGGCAAGGCCCGTCCCGATGTCTCCGCGCCACGTCACCGACTGCCCCGCCTGGTTGACCCCGGTGAGCACGACGAACAGGCTCCCGTCTGGAACCTGGCCCGCGAGCGGGGGCGGCGGCTGGCCCGGCGCGGGCGCGGCACGGGATGGGGCGCGCCCGCACCGGACGGCGAAGAGGCCCGGCCCGGCGGGGGCGTAGGGGGCCGACCCCGCCGTCAGCAGGGCCAGGCCCGCCGCGTATCCGGGGTTCACGCCGGACAGCCCGTAGGACGCCAGCACAAGACCCGTCGGGGCGAACACGGCGTCCGGGGGCAGGGCGCTCCCCCCGCCCGTCAGCAGCGACACCAGGGCGGCGTAGGACGGGTGGGCGAGGGAAGCGTAGGACGACCCCGCGCCCTTCCCCGCCGGGGACGGGTCGGGGCAGCCGTTGGCGTAGCGCAGGCACGAGGCCACGTCCCCCACGGCGGGGGGCAGTCCCGCCGCCGCGCCCCCCGACTGTTTCAGATAGGATGACAGGGCGGACACGCCCCCGCTCAGGGCCAGCGCGAACGGCGCGGGCGACGTGGCCGCGCGGTAGGCGGCCAGCGCGGCGGGGCCGAGCGTACCGATGGCGACGGGGTCGCCGAGCGAGGGGATGGCCGCCGTGCCATCCCCGTAGATGGCCGTGACGTCGGCGGCCAGTTTGGCGACCAGGGCGGGCAGGGCCGCCGCCTGCGCCTCGTACTCGCCCGCCAGCCGGTCCGTCCGCGTCAGGATTTGCGCCGTCGTCAGAAAAGTCATGTTGCCCCCCGTTCGAGCCGTTGTGCCTCGGCCAGCGCCTCCCGCTCGGCCTTACGCACCCTGCTGAACATCCGCGCGAAACACAGACGGAAACGTTGCCGGTCCGTTTCCTCGGTTCCGGCCCCGTCGGCCTTGACTCCGTCGCAGGACTCGACCGCCCACGCCATTTCCATCAGGGCCTCTGCATGGTGCGCGTCCTCGAAAAACGACGTGGCCGTGCGGGCGAAACTCAGCGTCGCCCGCCTGCCGTCCCCCGAGTCACCCCTTGGGGCGCTCCCCGAGAAGTCCGGGTAGAGCGTCTTGACGCGGACGATTTCACCCGGCCCGACGACCCTGCCCTTGCCGTTCCGTTTGAGGCTCGTGCGGGCGACGCACCTCTCCCGGCTCCCGTCTGTCATCAGGACGACGGCGCGCTGACCCGTAACGGACAGCACGTACCCGAGGTTCGTTGCGCGCGCGCGTTCCCGCGCCTGTTTCGCCCGCGTGTGCGCCCGGACAGAGGCCGCCTTGCGGGCCGCGTTCTTGGCCCTCTCCGCCTCCCCGACGGGCCGGTTCCGGCGCGCGCGGGCGCGGCAGGCGCGGCAGATTTTCGGGCCGCCGTGGCCCGGCCTGTGGTACATGAGCGGTGTCGCCACCCATCCGCCCACACCGCCGCCGTGGTCGCGGCACCAGGACTCGCCCTCCCCGCCCATTCTCGCCTCCTACAAACCCTAGGCCTACAGGTTTTCGAGCCAGCGCCCGTTGATGCGGGACGCCCCGAAGGACGCGCGCCGGTCGACGCCATACTCGCTCATCATGGCCGTGACGTAGAACGGGTACAGCCCGCCCAGGCAGAAGCCGTCCGTCGCCGTGATGACGTTCAGCGGCAGGAGCTGACGCTGGAAGTACCCCTCAAGCCCCACCGTCAGCGTCGGCAGGGACGCCTGGTAGGACAGCGCCCCAATCACCTCGTCCTGGAGGCCGGGGTCGAACAGCAGGCTGTTTATCTCAATCTCGGCGTCCGTGTTGCCGAGGAACGCCGGGTCCGACGTGTCCGTGACGACCGACTCGTTGTGCCAGTGGGCGAACACGGGCAGAAACGTGAAGGGATCGATGGACCCGAGCACGATGTCCGAGCGCACGTCCGACAGGTCCACCGTGGCCGCCAGGGTGCCCTTCACCTGGTTCAGCAGAGGCACCCCGCCGTAGTCGTCCGGCACCACGTCGAACGCCTGATAGTAGCCCCCGAGGGCGGTGGGTGCCCAGCGCCGGAACACCAAAAACCCGAACACGTCGAAGGCGAGGTAGCCCTGCACGAGCCGGGCGAGCTGGCGCATGGCGTCCCAGATGCGGGTTCGGGGGTCGAACTGGAACCTCGCCCCGAGCGCCCCGGTGCCGAGCGGCAGGTGGAAATACGGCGTGTCGCTCCCCCGGCCCGGCGGCGCGTAGGGCAGGCCGACGAGGAAGTCGTCGGTGACGCCCCCGAGCTGCGCCAGGAACCGGATGGCCCCGTAGATGTCCCAGCCGTCGAACGGCGGGATGACGCCCACCGACTTCCGCTTCAGCCAGTGCTCCTTGCCGTACAGGAGGAACGTCGTCTCGCGCACCGGGTCCTGCCGCGACTGCTGGACGCCCCCAATCCAGCCCGTCAGCCGCCGCCAGTTGTCCCCGTCAATCCCGGCTTCGAGGTAGCAGGCGCGGTAGCCGCTCGCGCCCGTCCAGCGCGCGTCCCGGTTGTCGCACGTCAGCCAAGCCATCTGCTCGTAGCAGAGCGTCTCCAGCGGGAACGTGAGCTGCTCCCGCACCCGGCGCAGGTTCAGGACGGTCTCGCGCACGCTGGTCCCGGTGTAGGACTGGCCCGGGAAAAAAATCGTGACGCTGCGGACCAGCGGGGTCGCCGTGGCGAGGCCCGAAGCGTCCGCGCTGGCCGAGCCGTCCAGGGTGACGGCATAGCGGTAGGAGTTGCCGAGCAGTATCTCGCCCTCCACCGTCACGGTCGCCCCCGGCCCCTGCACCGCGTCCGCCTGGGCCTGGGGCGCGTTGACGATGGCGAGGCCGTTGTCGCGGATGTCGCTGATGATGCTCCCGAGCGGGACGAACCGGAGCGGGAGGAACTGGACGCGGACGGCCCCGTTCATGCCCGAGACGGTGAGCGGCCCCGCCGGCAGGGTGTATCCGTCGAGGCGCAGGGCCAGCGTCGCGTCCCCCTGCCCCAGCGTCAGCACGACCGCCCCCTCGGAGGGCAAGCACAGGACGCGCAGGCGGTAGGTCTTGTCTGCCCGCAGCGCGAGGTACTTGGCGCAGTCGTCCACGTCCCGCGCGCGGGAGACCTCGGCCCACCGCGTCGTCCCGTCCGCGTTCGGCCCCGTGTTCAGTTCCAGGACGGGCGGCTGGCCGAACGCGAGCGTCAGCCGCAGCCCGCCGGGAACGCCGTCGGCGAGGGAGACCTGCGTGTAGAGCGAGTCGGGCGACCGCGCGGCGTCGCGCGCCTGCTCCTCGCGGTAGAGGTTTAGGTAGAACGAGGAGGACTCGTCCACGTCCCATGCGCTGGTGGCCGAGAACCTGCGCCCCGGCGTCGAATCGGGCATCTCGATGACGGGCAGGGCGGTGGCGGCGTCGAGCGCCTGCCGCCACGCGCCGCCCGTGTCGTCCGGCCCCGCGCCGCCCGCGCCCGAACCCGTCCTGCCGAACTGCCACTGGCCGGGCAGGGTGGGACTCTGGAGCGGGTAGGGCTGGAGGATGAGGCAGCGGGTGAACGGCTCGATGACGACGCCCTGAGAGGCGAAGGCGGACGACCAGAACACGGCGTCCATCTCGTCGTACCGCTGCATATTGGGGACCCGCATCAGCCCATAGACGGTGGTGGGGTCGGCGATGACCGCGCGCCCGGTGATTTCCAAGTGGCGTACCCCTGACCGAAGCAGATACCGGGTGAGCAGATACTGGTGAGCAGATACCGGGTGAGCAGACGCCGGGGCGGGGTGCGAGGATAACCTCCGCCCCGGCGTCGGCCTGGTCGGATTGTGGGGGGCGTGGGGCGCGTGACGCAAGATTGGGGATACGCAAGATTAGGGAGACGCAAGACTAGAAGTTAAATCGCCGCGCGGGGACTTGACATCGCCGAGCGAGTTTGGTATAATGGGTATGTTAGCAAAAGTGAGGGGGGAATACCGTAAATATCCGCCCCAATGAATTGGGGGGCTTTGCTTGCCCCTCCCTCCTTCTCTGCCCCGCAAGGGCGCAAGAGTCACTGAGTGTGCGGCTTCGCCGGGTGGCGACGGCCAGAAAGGTTGACACGATGGACGATGTATTAGGCTTTATCACAGCCGTGGAAGAGGCTCGGGAAGCGACGCAAATAGGCGAAGAAGCACTTTTTGTCTATCCTCGCCTGAATCACAACGGCGGAACAACGTGGTGCGTTGACCCAGATGAAATGGAGATTATTGAGGCTGACAACGACGTGCATCCTGACTGTACGTTTTTCATTGAAATCAGGCAGCGCGACCACATTGAGTTTGTACCACGAACGGAGGCCAGCGTTTCCTCCCCCGGTTAAAAAACCGGGCGGGTTTCCAACGCTGTTGAATACTATGACGGAAACAACGAAACAGGCGTTGGCACAGGCGGATAGCGGTGCGACGGAGGCGGCGGAAATCGCCGCCTTGGGCGAGACCATGAAGGGTATTGCCGAGACGGGCGGCAAAGGGCCAATTGATGGCTATACGCTCGCCGAGGTTATGCCGGACGCCTGGGGGAGCCAGGCGGGCGACTACAGCTAGACGGGAAATCAGGGGGCGCGCACCTTCCACGCGCAGCCGCCGCAGGGCGGCGGATACAGGAGACAAAGAGATGAAACAGGGAAGAACGCTGACGGAACTGGCGGCGGAGATTGAGCGCCAAGCGGGGGCCAGGATGGACCTTCTGGCCGACACGCGCGAAATCACGCTCCGCTCGGACGGCGCGAGTCGCTTGGCGGTCGCGGGGGCGGGCGACTTCGGCATCACGGACATGGCGCACGGGCAGATTGCGGAACACGCGGGCATCCCGAAGGGCTACTACGACCGGATGCGGATTGAGGCCCCCGCCCTACTGGACGGCAACGTGAACCACTGGCTCCGCGAGCGCCCCGCCTGGCGGCTCGTGCGGACGATGGACGGCGGCGCGCGGGCGTTCCTGTCCGACCGCTACCGCCGCCTAGACAACTTCGAGCTGATGGAGGCCGTGCTGCCTACGCTGATGGAGACGCCGGGCCTGTCCGTCGCGTCCTGCGAGGTCACGGACAGGCGGCTGTACCTGAAGGTCACGACCGACCGCATCCAGGGCGAGGTCGGCGTGGGCGATGTGGTGCAGGCGGGTCTGGTCGTCTCGAACAGCGAGGTCGGGGGCGGCGCGGTCAGCGTCCAGCCAATGAGCCTGCGACTGGTTTGCCGGAACGGGGCTACGCACCAGGACTTCGGCACCCGCAAGAGCCACGTCGGGCGGCTCATCAGCGACAGCGGCGAGGGCGAGGCGTTCCGGGTGTTCGCCGACGAGACGCTGCGCGCCGACGACGGGGCCTTCTTCCTGAAGGTGCGGGACGTGGTACGGGCCGCGCTGACGCAGGAGACGTTCGGGCACATCCTGGCGAGCATGAGGGAGGCGGCGGGCGTCCGCATTGAGGGCGACCCGGTGCGGGCGGTGGAGGTGCTGGCGGCGCGGCACCGGCTGACGGAGACCGAGCGCACGTCGTCGCTGCGCCACCTTGTCTCGGGCGGCGACCTGTCCCTGTGGGGGCTGGCGAACGCGGTCACGGCGATGGCGCAGGAGGTGCCCTCTTACGACCGGGCGAGCGAGATGGAGGCGCTGGGCGGGAGCCTCCTGGCCCTGCCCGCGACGGACGTGCGGGCGCTGGTCGCCGCGTGAGAGCCGCCCCAGGCAGCGAAAAAGGAATAAAGAGATGCCAGCGCCAAACTACAAAGACTTCGGGGCAACAAACGAGCCGGGCACCTGCTTCTGGTGCGGCAGCCGACTCCCGCGCCATGCCGTGACGGAAGCCGAGCGGGTCTCGTCGCCGGACGGCATGGGGTACACCACGGTCGCGGTAAAGACCGGGGCGGTTCGCTTGGGCACCCAAGATGACGGGTTCTTCTGCGGGTTGCGGTGCGCCCACTACTTTGCGGTCAACATGGCCCGCCGTGACCGCCGGTTCCGGCCCGACAACCCGGCAACATTGCCGAGTGACTAAAGCGCGGGGCAATCAGCGCGTCGGCCCCTGGGATACGGCCTCAGCGGCGGCCCCGTCCGAAAGCTGCCGGGTGCGCTCACTCCGCCGAGGCTATCTGAAAAGCCTATCTGAAAAGCCTATCCGAAAAGCCTATCTGAAAAGCCTATCCGTACCAGCCCACGGCGGGGGCACCCGGCGGCTGGGCGGCCCCGCCCCGCATCACCTGGGCCGCCCCGTTCACCCCCTGCGTGTTCTGCGTGTGCGCCGCCGACTGCCCCGTGCTCTCGTTCATTTGCACGACGTTGACCGTGAACCCCTTCCCCATCAGGGACACCAGCGCGGCCAGCGTCGTGTTCAGCCCCCCCAGCACCTCGGGCATGACGCCCGCCCCCACCCCGCCCTTGTCGATGGAGTCTATCGTCTGACCCGTCCCGCCCACGACAGGCGCGTCCGGGCCGTCGGCGGACGGGAAGTCGCCCGCCCGCATTCCGAACGCCATCTTGCCCACTTCAGAGGGCAACACCCCCATCGTCTCCGCGTCCCGGTAGGATTGCCTGTCCGTGTACCCGAACACCCGCGCGCTCATCTGACCCAGCCCCCGCTTCTCGGCGATGGACGCCACGCGGTCGGCGGGCGGCATCAGCCGAGACGCGAACGACGGGGCAGACACGCTCATCGCCGTCAGCCGGTCCACCCAGCCCACGTCCACGCTCTGCTGCCGCTCGAAGATGTCGTTGCGCGTCTCCTCCTGCTGGCCCGTCAGGTTCCGGCGGATGACCGACTTCTGCTCCCCGGTCAGGTCCTGCCGCGCCATCACCGCCCGCATCTGCGCGTCAATCTGCTTCAGCTTCTCCCCGTCCATCTTGGCGAGCGCGGCGTTCGACTGCAAGACGCTCCCCGGCTCGAACGGCGACCGCTCCTGCCGCGACAGCCGCGCCTCCGCCCGAATCCGCTTCGTGTCGAAGTCCGGGGCCATCTCCACCCGGCTGAACGCCTCGACGCCCTGCTGCTCGGCGCTGTTCTTCGCGCGCTGGTAGTCCGCGTCGTAGAGCGCCCGCTGGTCGGGCGACAGCGCCGTGTCCCGCCGATACTTGGCGAGCGCCACGCCCGAGAGCGCCTCGTCGTAGCCCCGCCCCGCCTCCGCCCGCGTCTCGTCGCCCGTCCCCCGGAGCCGGACGGCCCGCTCCTCCCGCGAGTAGGCCGACGACGAGCGGGCCTCCGCCCGGCCCTGGAAGCCCGCGATGGCCGTGTCGAGCGCCTGCCGCTGGGCGACGACCGTCTGGGCTTCGAGGTCCTTTATCTGCGAGGTGAGCTGCGTCCGCTGCTGGTACGTCAGGTTCCCCGCCGCGAGCCGGGTGTTCAGCTCGCCGTGCAGGCGGAGCTGCTCGCCGACGAGCGCGTTCTGGGCGGTCAGCGTGGCGGCGACGTCGCCGGACACCTCGCCGCGCGCCACGCCCACGCGCAGCCCCGCCTGCCGCGCCCCGCTGCCCTGCGCGGCGTCCTGGATGCGGTCCACGGCCTGCCGGTTCCTTATCTCCCTGACTTCGAGCGACTCGCGGGCCGCCGACGTCCGCCGCTGCTCCCGCTCCTCCGGGGAGAGGAAGTTCGTCTTGTCGCCCGCCAGGGACAGGTCGTACCTCGCCTGGGCCGCGAGGCGGGCCTGCTGGGCGGCCAGGTTCGCGGCGACGGCGGGGTCGTAGGAGTTTAGGCCGCCGAGCGTCAGGGCCTGGCCCTGCGTCTGGGTGCGGGAAAGTCCCCCCTCGAAGGCTGCCTGGTGTTCCGACTGGCCCTGACGCCACAGGCCGACCTGGGCCTCTTTGAGCTGGGCGTTGTTCTGGGCGAGTTCCAGCCGGACGTGGGCGAGGTCGGCGCGGTACATCCCCTGGTCGGCGGGGCTGGCTGCGTCCACCGCCTTGACGTACTGCGCCTCGGCGGCCTGGAGCTGCGTCCCCCGCTCGGTGAGCGACGAGACCTCCTGCTGAACGAACGGCCTCATGCCCGCCGCGCCCCGGCCCGTCGCCTGAGCGAGCGAAACGCCCACGCCCGCGCGGGCGGCGTCGTAGCCCGCCGGCTCCGTGGCCTCCATCGCGTCCCGCAGTCCCCGTGCAAGCGAGTCGGTGAGGTCCTTGGCCGAGCCGGACGCTACTTTGTCCTGGCCGGTGTCCACGAGCTTCTTGATGTCGGCGTCGTTCTCCCGGCGCTGGTTCCAGGCGGCGGTGTGGGGGATTTTCTCCGCGATGTGGTGCATCCAGCCGGAGAAGCCGCCCTCGTTCTCCATCTCGCCCTTCCACGCCTGCGCCTTCTGCATCGCGGGCGTGTAGTCGAACTGTCCGTTCGCAATCAGGAGCTTGTGCGCCGTGTCCAGGTCGCCGTGCAGGGCGTAGTAGTTCGCGGCGTCGGCGTAGGACTTTTTGTCGGGGGGACGGTTGCCCGCTATCATGTCCTGGAAGGCGTCGGACATGGGTATCTGCTGGGCCGCCTTCGCCTGGGCGGCGACGAGTTCCGGGTACAGGTCGCCCGCGCCCCGCTGAAGGGTGGCCTGTAGCCCCGCCGCCTTGACGGGGCTAAAGCCGACGACGGAGGACGAGAGAGAGCGGAGGGACTGGGCAAGCTCCGCCGCCGGGGTGCCCATGCGCCCCGCCGTCTTCTCGATGGCGTCGGCGAACTGACCCGCCGCCTTCGTGCCCAGGCCCATCACCTGCGAGAAGCCCTCGCCCGCCAGCCGCAAATCCTCGTGCTTCTCGGAGAGCGCGGAGAGGGGCGCGACGACGGCGGAGGCGACGCCCCCCGCGATGGCCGCCCCGGCGAACGGCCCCGCCGGGGTGAACGCGCCCACGACGCCGCCGACCAGGCCCGCCGCCCCCGGTATCAGGCCGAGGCCGGAGCGGTAGCGGGCCTCCGCCGTGTAGCGGTCGCCGGTCAAGGGCTGGGACAGGTATTCGCCCCCCTCGTGCCCCAAGTTCAGGGCGGCGAAGCCGAGCGCCTCCGCCCCCCCGCTGGACAGGTGCCCCTTGAAGTTCGCACGGAGACGCCCCACGCCCGTCGCCGTCGCCCGCTCGTACTCCTGTTTGAGCTGCGGGTTCTCGCCGGGCATGACCGTCTCGCCCTCTTGGAGCGTCTTCCGCTTCTGGGCGAAGTCGTCCATCGAGACCTTGACGCCGGTTTTGAGCTGTTCCGAGACCCACTTCCGCAAATCCTTGTGGATGTCTTTGGAGG
>JAABUZ0100001094.1_pt1 | contig 55123 bp, 57 predicted proteins | sample 5562091 | NCBI WGS metagenome assembly JAABUZ01 (sample SAMN12813069, study PRJNA571459) | rock metagenome | isolation source: Antarctica rocks | place: Antarctica: Victoria Land, Linnaeus Terrace sud | collected 2015-12-21 | reverse complement strand
CCAGCTCCTCGGCATCTATGAGGAGCCGGGCCCGAGCAACCGGCCCGTCACCTGCCACGCTGGGCTAGGCCTGGTTGCGAAGAGCGATACGCAGGAGCGAGGTTCGTAGGCCCTGACCCAGGCGGGACATCTCCTCGAGCGTCTGGACGGCCCGAAAGCGAGCCTGAGGATTGCGCTGCTTGAGCAGGGGCAGAATGATCTGCTGGAAGAAACCCGCCTCCCGATCGGCGGCCAGCTTGTACATGCGCAAGTGGCGTGCTTCTACCCCAAAGGCCCGAAAGCCCGCCACCAGCCGGGCCACGGTGAGTGCCTCCTCGTCGTAGTACACGGTGCCCCCCATGGGCTTGCCGGCCAGGAGCCCGTACTGCTCGAGTTGGCCCACCTCCTCGACTGACAACCCCGCCGCCGCGGCCAGCTCATCGAGATTGAAATCCACGCCAGTGAGTCCAGCCGACAGAGCCGGGCTGCCTGCGTGGGGCACCGCTGGTGGGGCACTGGCGGGCGACGATGGGGGCATCCCGGAGGTGACGGGTGCGGTTCGGGCCGGCTCGGCTGCTGGGCCACCGCCGGTCGGCAGGGATCGGGACGCCTCGGTCGGTCCCCGGTCGTCCCGGCTCGTCCGCCCGTCACCAGTCACCGGCTCTGGTTGCCGGGCCGGTCCCACCGGCTGTACTGGACGGGCCGGCACCACCGGCTCCGCCTGCCCGGCCGGCACCGGTTCGGGTTGCCTGGCCGACACCGGCTCCACCTGTCTGGCCGGCACCGGTTCGGGCTGCCTGGCCGGCACCGGTTCGGGCTGCCTGGCCGACACCGGCTCTGTTGGCCGGACCGGCACCACCGTCTCTGCTTGCCTGGCCGACACCGGCTCTGCTTGCCTGGCCGACACCGGCTCTGTTGGCCGGACCGGCACCACCGTCTCTGCTTGCCTGGCGTTCACGGCTGGCTCCGCCTGTCGCGAGCTCTCGGGTGACTCGGGGTGCCCGGCCACCGGGGGCTCGAACCGGTGGTCAGGTCCCAGCGGTCCGGGACTGCGCCCAGGTGGGGCTGGCGCCGGCTCGACCTGGGCCGGTGCGGAGGACGAACCGGGAGACCAGGTACCGGGGGGCGGCCGGGTGGCCTCGCCGATCTCGGCGGGCTCGTCGTCCAAGCGGTCCTTGATCACCTTGAGGGGCAAGAAGTGCTCCCTTTGCTGGCGCAAGATCCATCGAAGCCGCTCCACGTCGTCCTCGTAGAACTTGCGGTATCCCGAGGGCGTGCGTTCGGGATCCAACAGCCCCTGGCTCTCGAGGAATCGGATCTTGGAGATGGTGACGTCGGCGAACTCCTCCTTGAGGAGGGTGAGCACATCGCCGATGGAAAGGTAGGCCCTGTCTGTCAACCTCTCATCCCTCATTCCCCCCAGCCAGGAAAACGAGCTTGAACTTGCCTATCTGCACCTCATCCCCGCCGGACAACATGGCCTGGTCGATGCGCTCTCGGTTGAGGTAGGTGCCGTTGAGCGATCCCACGTCTCGCACCGTGTAACCATTCGCCTCCCGCACGAACTCGGCGTGACGGCGGGACACGGTGATGTCGTCGAGGAAGATCTCGCTGTCGGGATGGCGCCCGGCCCGGGTGGTGAGTGTGTCCAGGGCATACTTCGAGCCGGCATTGGGGCCTCGCTTGACGACCAGCATCCCGGTCTCTTGGGAGAGCTCCGGCATGCCCACCGTCATCTCCTCGTCAGCCACCTCGCCGCTGGCCTCTACCGGTGAGAAGGTGACAGTGGTGTCATCCTCGGCCGCGGCTGGCAGCACCGCCCCACACGACGAGCAGAAGTTCACCCCGTCGGGGTTGCGGTGGCCGCAGTTGTTGCAAAACACTGCCCCAAGCTAGCCGTTCAGGCGTCCCCGGACGCGATGACCTCTGGGCGCCAGCCGCTCCGGGTCATTGGTCGACCAGTTGGCGGTAGGCCTCGGCACTCATCAGGGCCTCCCACGACCCGGGATCGGCCAGCTCTATGACGCAGATCCATCCCTCACCATAGGGATCGTCGTTGAGGTGCTGGGGGGCATCGACCAGATCGGCGTTGACCTCGACGACCACTCCGGCCAGGGGCACGTACACGTCAGAGACCGACTTGGTCGACTCCACCTCGCCGAAGTTCGACCCCGCCTCCACCTCGACACCTGGCTCGGGCAGCTGCACGAAGACGACATCGCCCAGGGCATCCTGGGCGTAGTCGGTTATGCCAACCCGCGCCCGGGTGCCCTCGAGGCGAGCCCACTCGTGGTCGGGGGTGTAACGCAGCTCGCCGGGCACGTTCATAGAGCGACGCTACCTCACTGGTCGGCGGAAGCACTGGGAGTGGGCAGGGAGCTGGAGCCGGGAAGGCGTATTTTTCGCGGATCAGGCCAGGACGTCGTGGGTGGTGAACCGGGCCCAGGCGGCCGCCAGGAAGACCGCCCCCCATGCCAGCTGCAGGAACATGTCCGAGACGATGTTCCCGAAGTTGATCGGCACCCGCATGAGGTCGCCAAAGGCCAGCCAGTGATGGGTCAGCAGGTAGGGCTGGATGGCGTGCAACTGCGAGATGCCGTCGGCGATCTGGATGGCGATGGCGATGGCGGCAGTGGCGGCCATCGCTCCCACGGGCACCTCGGTCAAGGTCGACATGAACAGTCCGATGCAGGCCAGGCCGAACATCGAGGCTCCTACGATGAGGCCGGCCAGCAGCGAGCGCAGCACTCCATCGGCCAGGGAGATGGTGAAGCCGGACAGGGTGGTGACCCTCCCGAGCGGGAAGAGGATGGCGCCGGCGATGAGCCCGGCCACCACCACCACCATGGCGCCCACCAGGCAGAAGGTCATGGCGCTGGCCAGCTTGGCCAGCAACAGCCGGGTGCGGCCCACCGGCCGGGCCAGCAGGGCCCGCAGCGTGCCCAGATTGGCTTCCCCGGCCAACGTGTCACCCGAGACCACCGAGACCGTCAGGGGAATGAAGAAGGGGATGGCCACCAGCAGGGCACCGAGGGCCACGAAGACGCCGTTGTGGGTTATCTGGTCGAAGAAGCCGGGACCGCCTCCCCCGCCCGAACCGTTGGCCGACAACCTGACGGCCACCGCGGCCAGGATGGGGATGGCCGCCAGGGCGCCCAGGAGCGCCTTGGTGCGCCGCCTCCCGAAGACCTGCCTCAGCTCACTCAGCCACATCGAATCCCTCCCCGGTCAGGGCCACGAACATGTCCTCCAGGCTGGGAACCTCGCTGGTCAGTGAGCGGACCCTCACCCCGGCACCCACCAGGGCACTGGCGCACACCTCGGGTAGGACTCCGCACAGCTCGGCCTTCACCAGGCCATCCGACGAGGTGGACAGGCCCACACCGTCCAGGGAAGCCAGCACCTTGACGGCCATGTCGAGGTCGGGCGTCTCGACCTTGAGGAGTCGCTGCTGGGTGGCCCGCAGGGCCTCCATCGGTCCCTGGGCCACGATGTGCCCGACCCGCATCACCGCCGCGTGGGTGCACACCTGCTCGACCTCCGAGAGGAGGTGGCTGGACAGGAACACGGTGGTGCCCTCGGTGGCCATCTCCCGCACCAGGGCTCGCACCTCCCGGGTGCCCTGGGGGTCCAGGCCGTTGGTCGGCTCGTCCAGGATGAGCAGGCGGCAGGGCCGCACCAGGGCGGCGGCCAGGCCCAGCCGCTGGCGCATCCCCAGGGAGTAGGCCCTGAACCGCTTCTTGGCCGCCGCCCCCAGGCCCACCCGGGCCAGGGCGGTGTCGATGCGTTGGCTTCGCGTCCCGCTGTCGGTGGACGGACCGATCTGGTCCAGCCTGGCCAGGTTCTGCTCGCCGGACAGCCACGGATAGAAGGCCGGCCCCTCTACCAGAGCTCCGACCTGGGGGAGGGCCCGGCTGGCCAGGGCCGGTATCTCCTGTCCCAGCACCCGCACCTGCCCGGCGGAGGCGAAGGCCAGGCCCAGCAGCATGCGGATGGTCGTCGTCTTGCCCGACCCGTTGGGCCCGAGGAAGCCGAACACCGACCCCTCGGGCACTGCCAGGTCGATGCCGTCCACCACCGCCCGGCCCCCCAGGCGCTTGGTCAGGCCGGTCGTCTCGATGACCAACCCGTCAGCGCTGGTCACCGGGACAGTGGTCATCGGGCCGGCGGCGGTCGTCACTGTGGCCGGTTACCTGGCGCTGGCGGCGGCCGACTCCAGGGCCTGAGGCGTGACCGCCCCGACCAGCACCGTCCCGTTGGGCAGGACCAGGCCGTCGACCAGGGAGGTGGTGAACAGCCTGCCCGATCCCCAGGCACCGCTCACTGGGGTGGCCGTGCGCAGCAGGGTGGCCAGCTGGTGGTTGTTGAGGTCAACGCCCTTGATCACCCCGATGCTGTCCCAGCCGCTCCCCACCACTGAGTTGGAAGAGGCCGTCTGGGCGTGGTGACTGCTGTTAGCGGGGTGATGGTGGGACTTGCCACCAAGGGGTGACACGGTGTCGACCTTGGCTCCGGGGGGCGGGGAGAAGTCAAAGTTGGAGGCGGCCGGACGGGCGAAGGTGATGGAGGTGAAGCCCAGCTCGAGGGCTGGGATGGCACTGGAGCGGCTCACCACCTGGACCCGCAGCGGCAACCCAGTGGCGGCATCCACCGCGATGACCACGTCAGAGACCAGGCTCTGGGCCGACTTGGGCGCCAGCACCAGCTCGTAGGCCGATCGACCGGCTACGTAGGCGGTGTCGAGCACGAACACCCGGGTGGACGGGTCGAGGGAGCTCAGCAGGTGATCGGCCACCGCCTGTGGCGTCGGCGGGAGCGCCGCGCCGGCGGCCTGAGTCGCGCTGGACTCCGGGGCGTGCTGGGCGTCGGAGCCATGGGAGGCCAGCACCGTGTGCGTTACCTGCTGGGACTTGCTCTGCCACAGCCAGACGTCCGACCCGTTGCGGATCAGGTCGGTCTCACCCTGACCTTGGGCCACCGCCACCCGTACGTGGTCGGGGCCGTCGTAGAAGACCTGGGCCGTCTGGGGAGCGGTCAGCAGCGACGTCACCAACGAGATGGCCGATCCCGAGGCGCCAGGCTCACCCGACTTGCCGGCGCCCGATCCTCCTGCGGCCCCTGAGCCGCCTGAGTCCGAGACACCGAGCGAGCTCAGGTTGGGAAGTCCGAGGTTGGGCGTCAACTGGACGGTGCCGGACAGGGCACTCACCTTGGCCGTCTCGACCTTGGCGATCAGGGCCGCCGGGGTGAGGGGGGCCAGCTTGGGCCGGGCCTGGGCGCCAGCCAGGTGAGGCACCAAGCCCACCACGCCCACCAGGACGGCGGCCACCACCGGCGGCACCAGCCAGCGCACTCGCTGGGGACGGCCACCACGAAGGGGGGGCGTCGGGAGCTCAGGGCTCGGGGAGGCGGAGTTCGTATCGCTCATATCCCCAGCCAAGCAGGTCATCCTGAAGGCAAGGTGAAAAGTGGGTGAGAGGATGCGAGGAAATTGGCTTGGAGCGGGATCCTGCGGCCCCGAACCGAGCCCGCCAAGATGTGCAGGTGCGGATTCTGGTGGTCGACGACGAGCCGGCGGTCCGCTTCGCCCTGGACCGAGCCCTGTCGGTCGAGGGCTACCAGGTCGAGGTGGCGGGGGACGCCATGGTCGCCCTGCGGCGAATCTCGGCCCAGCGACCCGATGCCGTGCTCCTCGACGTGATGATGCCAGAGGTGAACGGCCTGGAGGTGTGCCGGCGCATGCGAGCCATGGGCGACGCCACCCCCATCCTAGTTCTCACGGCGCGCGACCAGGTGGCCGACAGGGTGGCCGGGCTGGACGCGGGGCCGACGACTACCTGGTGAAGCCCTTCGCCCTCCAGGAGCTGCTGGCCCGGGTGCGCGCCCTGCTGCGCCGCACCGAGCCAGCCACTGGCGGCATAGCGGTCCCCTCCGCCAGGACCAGCGTCGGCCCGGGCCCGGCTTCCCTGCCCGGTCCTGACGCCTTGGCCTTTGGCGACCTCACCATCGACCTTGATGCCTGGCAGGCCCACCGGGGAGGCCGACGCCTGGATCTGACCAGGACCGAGATGTCCCTCCTGGAGTTGCTGGTTCGCAATGCCAACAAGGTGCTCACCCGATCGGTGATCTTCGACCGGATCTGGGGCTACGACTTCGGACCGTCGTCGAACTCCCTGGAGGTCTACATCGGCTACCTCCGGCGCAAGACCGAGGCCGCCGGCGAGCCCCGCGTCATCCACACCGTGAGGGGCGTGGGTTACGTGCTTCGGACCGAGCCGTGACCATTCGGGCTCGCCTGGGTGTGGTCACCGCGGGAGCCGTGACGCTGGCGGTGGTCTGTGTTGCCCTGGCCACCTACCTGGTGGTCCGGGCCGAGCTGCGGTCCAACCTGGCCGCATCGCTGCACAGTCAGGCTCAGGCGGTGACGGCCGCCCTGGCCACCAGCCCCGGCGCGCCCACCAGCCCCGGCGCGGCGGCCATGGCCGTGGCCCTGGGCAGCGACGCCCAGCTGGTCAAAGCCAACTCCAGCGTCAGCCACCTGGGCCCCAACGGCCTCAGCCTTCCGCTGGTGGACCAGGCCGTGGAGGTGGCGGCCGGACGCAAAGGCCCGTTCGTCTCCGAGCTCACGGTCGGCCAGCAGGACCTGTTGGTGCTCACCTCCCGGGTCGCACCCGCCACTGCGCTGCAAGTGGCCACGTCGCTCGGTGAGGTTGACGGCATCTTGCGCCGATTGGGGTTCATCCTGGTCCTGGTGACTCTGGGAGGTGCCGTCGTGGCCGCCCTGGCTGGGCGGTGGGTGGCCGGCCGGGCAGTGGCCCCGGTGCTGGCCCTGTCCGAGGCCGCCCTCCACGTGGCCACCACTCGAGATCTGAGCCGGCGTCTGGATGTGAACGGCACCGACGAGCTGTCCCGCCTGGCCTCCAGCTTCAATACCATGATGGCGGCCCTGGCGGCCGCCCTGCGAGCTCAGCGCCAGGTGGTGGCGGACGCCTCCCACGAGCTGCGCACCCCTCTCACCAGCCTGCGGACCAACGTGGAGGTCCTGGCCCAGGGCTTGGCCCACGGGTCCGGGGGCCAAGCTGCTCAGGAGCTGAGCCCCGAGGACCGCGCCCGCCTGCTGTCGGACACCGTCGCCCAGTTGGAGGAACTCACCGTCCTGGTCGGCGACCTGGTGGACCTGGCCCGGGAAGAGGAGCCGGAGCCCATGGCCGAGGACGTGCGCCTGGACGAGGTGGTGACAGCCGTGGTGGCCCGGGCTGAGCGTCGGGCACCTCATGTCATCGTCGAGCTGCAGGTCGCACCGGTCTTGGTGCGAGGCCACCCGGGGCGCCTGGACCGAGCGGTGGCCAACCTGGTCGACAACGCCATCAAGTGGAGTCCCACCGGCGCCAAGATCGACGTGGTGGTGGGCCCGACCTCCGCCGGCCAGGCCGAGGTCAGCGTCCGAGACCACGGACCGGGCATCCCTCCCGGTGATCTCCCCTTCGTCTTCGACCGCTTCTACCGGGCCACCGTCGACCGTCGGCTGCCGGGATCGGGCTTGGGCCTGGCCATCGTACGCCAGGTGGCCGAGTGGCACGGTGGCACGGCCACCGCCGAGACCGCCGAGGGTGGAGGCGCCTGCCTGGTGCTGCGCCTGCCCCAGGCATGACAGACCCTGGCCAAGCCGCTACGCCTCTCGGCAACCCTGGCCCTGACGCTGCACCTGTGCCTGCCCGGGCATGCCAGACTGGAGAGACGGGAGCCCGCCTGTCAGCGGGCTGAGAGGACGCCTACCGGGCGTCGACCGACAGAACCTGATCCGGGTAATTCCGGCGGAGGGAGCCACAAATGACCGCACCGACCCACGAAGCTCCGACCATCGACACCCCGGCCGATGCTGGCGTGGCACTGGACCGGCCGTCGCGACGCAAGGCCTACCGCACCGGCAGCCGGCCTGATCTGAGGATCCCGGTCACCGAGGTCCACCTGGCCCCTTCCCCGGGCCGCCAGGGACCGGTCGACAACTCCCCGGTCGCCCTCTACGACACCAGCGGGCCCGGCTCGGATCCCTCCGTCGGGCTGCCGCCCCTGCGCCAGGCGTGGATCATCGAGCGGGGCGACACCGAGGAGTACCAGGGCCGGGCCGCCAACCGGCGCGACGACGGCCGGTCGGCGGCCCGAGGTCGGCTGACCGACTCCTTCCAGGGGCGCCGCAGCGCTCCCCGGCGGGCGCTCCCGGGCCGCCGGGTGACCCAGCTGCACTACGCCCGGCGGGGCGAGATCACCCCGGAGATGGAGTTCGTGGCCATCCGGGAGGGGGTCGAACCCAGCTTCGTGCGCGACGAGGTGGCCAGGGGCAGGGCCATCATCCCGGCCAACATCAACCACCCCGAGTCCGAGCCCATGGCCATCGGCCGCAACTTCCTGGTCAAGGTCAACGCCAACATCGGCAACTCGGCAGTCACCTCGTCGGTGGCCGAGGAGGTCGAAAAGCTGACCTGGGCGGCGAAATGGGGTGCCGACACGGCCATGGACCTCTCCACCGGGCGCGACATTCACACCACCCGTGAGTGGATCATCCGCAATTCCCCCCTTCCGGTCGGCACCGTCCCCATCTACCAGGCCCTGGAGAAGGTGGACGGGGCGGCCGAGGAGCTGACCTGGGACATCTACCGCGACACCCTGATCGAGCAGTGCGAGCAGGGCGTCGACTACGTCACCGTCCATGCCGGGGTCCGCCTGGCCTTCGTGCCCCTCACCGCCAAGCGGGTGACCGGCATCGTGAGCCGGGGAGGCTCCATCCTGGCCGCCTGGTGCCTGGCGCATCACCGGGAGAACTTCCTCTACGACAACTTCGAGGAGCTGTGCGAGGTGCTGGCCGCCTACGACGTCTCTTTCTCGCTGGGAGATGGGCTGCGACCTGGATCGGTGGCCGACGCCAACGACGAAGCCCAGCTGGCCGAGCTGCGCACCCTGGGGGAGCTCACCGAGGTGGCCTGGCGCCACGACGTCCAGACGATGATCGAGGGGCCCGGCCACGTGCCCATGCACAAGATCAAGGAGAACATGGACCTCCAGCTGGAGGCCTGCCACGAGGCGCCCTTCTACACGCTCGGCCCGCTGACCACCGACGTGGCGCCCGGCTACGACCACATCACCTCGGCCATCGGGGCGGCCATGATCGCCTGGTACGGCACGGCCATGCTCTGCTACGTGACTCCCAAGGAGCACCTGGGCCTGCCCAACCGCCAAGACGTCAAGGATGGGGTCATCGCCTACAAGATCGCGGCCCACGCCGCCGACCTGGCCAAGGGTCACCCGGGGGCCCAGGCATGGGACGACGCCGTGTCCAAGGCCCGTTTCGAGTTCCGTTGGGCCGACCAGTTCTCCCTGGCCATGGACCCCGACACCGCCCGCTCCTACCACGACGAGACCCTGCCGGCCGAGCCGGCCAAGACCGCCCACTTCTGCTCCATGTGCGGCCCCAAGTTCTGCTCTATGCGCATCAGCCAGGACGTGCGGGACTACGCCGAGACCCACGGACTGGGCGACGAGGAGGCCATCCAGGTGGGCATGCAGGAGAAGTCAGCGGAATTTCGCTCAGGTGGCGCCGACCTCTATCACCCACTCACAGAGGTGCCGTAACCGCGGCACCCTGCTCCACAGGGGCGAAGGATGCGAAGCGGCGCACTGCCCCGCAGGGGCAAAGGCGGCGTGGCATGCTGGCACCATGCGAGTCGCCATCGCCTCCGACCATGCCGGCTACCGGCTCAAGGCAGCAGTGGCCAGCCACCTGGCCGCGGCCGGCCATCAGGTGATCGACCTGGGCACCCATTCAGAGGAGCCGGTCGACTACCCGGGCCCGTGCGCGGCAGCCGGGCGTGAGGTGGCCGCCGGCCGGGCCGACCGGGGTGTGGTCATGGGAGGCACGGGCCAGGGAGAGGCCTTCTCGGCCAACAAGGTCCACGGGGTAAGGGCCGGCCTGTGCTGGGACGAGTTCAGCGCCCGGCTGGCCCGCCAGCACAATGACGTCAACGTCTTGTCCCTGGGTGCCCGCATGGTGGCCGAGCCGTTGGCCCTGGCCATCTTGGATGTCTTCCTCACCACCGACTTCGAGGGCGGCCGCCACGCCCGCCGCCTGGACCAGGTGAGCGCCATCGAGGCGGAGGAGTGCGAAGGATCGCACGGGGAATGATAGTCCGCTGGGTGCCGTTGTACCGAATCCTCAGTCAGTGATCACCGATTGAGGGTCGGGCGGAATGCCCGCCCCGGCAATGCTGTTCTACCAGGCGAGGGTAAGAACCAGAACATGACCACCACCTCCACCATCGACAAGCAAGCCAAGGCGCCGAGAGGCCGCCAGGTGGAGCGCGCCCGGTCTGCAGCTGGCGGGTCAGGTGCCCGCCGGGCCCGGACCGGCGACTCCGTAGGGCTGTTCCTCGACGAGCTGGCCCGTCATCCGTTGCTCAGCGCGGCCGAACAGGTGGAGCTGGCCCAGCGGGCCGAGGAAGGAGACGTCGAAGCCAGGCGTCGCATGATCGAGTGCAACCTGCGGCTGGTGGTCCACTGGGCCCGTTTGTACCAAGATCGTGGCGTTGAGCTGGGCGATCTTGTCCAGGAGGGCACATTTGGGCTGATCCGGGCGGTCGAGAAGTTCGACTGGCGGCGTGGCTTTCGGTTCTCCACCTATGCCACCTGGTGGATTCGCCAGGCTCTGCAGCGAGCCGTCCACAACCACGGCCAGACAATTCGCCTGCCCATGGAGGCGGCTGACCGGGCCCGTCTGGTCGATCAGGCCCATCGCGAGCTGGCCACCGAGCTTGGCCGCGAGCCGGAGGACGCCGAGCTGGCCGAGGCGACCGGGCTGTCCCTGGCCCAGCTGGCTGACGTCCGCCAGGCCGCCCGAGTGGTGGCCAGTCTGGACCAGCCGGTGGGAGCCGATGGGGAGACCACCCTGTCCGAGCTGGTGGCACCCCCCGGAGAGGGCTTCGAGGGCCAGGTGGACACGGCCATGGTGGCCGAGACGCTGGGCCGGGCGGTGGATGGCCTTGCTCCCCTGGAACGCGACGTCGTCCGGCTGCGCTTTGGCCTGGGGGGCACCGAGCCGGTCTCGCTGGAGGCCACCGCTCGGCGCCTGGGGGTTGGCGTGCGCCGAGCCCGCCAGGCCGAGGCCGATGCCCTGGCCCACCTGGCCTCCCATCCCGGCCTGGAGGGCATCAGCACCGCTGCCTGACGGCGTCTCAGCTCGGCATCGCCCGCTCGACTCTCAGAGCGGTGTGACGGGCCAGGACCTCGAAATCAGCGTCGGCATGCAGGACCGGGATGTCGGCCCTGATGGCGGGGACAGCGATGAGACAGTCGATCATCTTGCGCACTCTCATCGAGATCGCCAGTCCAACCTGACCCCCGTAGGCGGCGGCCCTGCTCAGGCCCCAGGGACTCGGCACCGACGGTGCGGAGGGCAAAGTTGACGGCGTCGCGTTTGGTAGCGAGGCGATAGCGCTCCATCACGACGCGACAAGCCTGGTCGTCAAGGTCGATGTTTGTACGAGACATACACTATTGATACACCAGCCTCTGGGGCCGCCACGCTCTATCACCCGCCGCCAAGAGCTGGCCGGACTGCTCGATGACTGCAACCCTCGATGACTGCAACCGGAGTCAGCCGAGCGGGCAGTTGTGCCAGATGGCCCTGAGGGCGCCGGGCGCTTGGGTGAAGGATGCGCAACTGGGGGGTCTGTCGTAGGGGTACTTCCCGACCACCCTCCAGGTAATCCCGCTCTTGGCGAAGAAGGTCGGATCGGAGCCGTCGTCCTGGAAGCTGATCTTTTGCTGTTGCGTAGGCCCGGCCGTGGGCCTGCGCACTCGGTGAAGGCCATGGCCCCAACCAATCCTGCGATCCGCTTCGGAGAGACGGTTCGTGGCCCTGGTCACCAATCAAAGGTCAAGCAGGAGGGTCAGTCCGTGGGCTTCGGCGGAGCGGGCCAGACGCTGGTCGAGGGTCAGAAGGGGAGCTCGGAGGCTTGTGGCCAGGGCAACGTAGGTTGCATCGTAGGCGCTGGTGTGGCCCAGCTCCTCGACAGTGGAGAGCAGTCCAGCAATACTCGGGGGGCGGTACAAAACGATGCCCGACCGGTCGAGTTCACGTGCCGCCAGCCCTGCGTCTTGGTGGCTGATGACCCCGACCCTCACTGCTCGGTGCAGGGCGTTGGCCACCTCCGAGACGAGGAGGTAGGGCCCGTGGATCGGCTGGTCCCCATCCAGCCTGCTCACCGCCTCGGCTACGAGCTGCTGACGATCGTCGTTGAGCACCAGGACCAGTAGGGCATTGGCGTCAACGACGGCGCGAGCTACCACCGCCGCTCTCATGGTCTTCCCGGCCAGCCAGTACCAACTCGACTACGTCCACCGGCTTTCCGGCGATCTGCTCACGCGTCGCACCAAGCCGGCGAACCAGCTCCCTGGCAGGATGCTGGGCAGTCTCCTGCTCCCAGCGCGAGACTGCCTCGCGCAAGTTGTCCCCTCCTGGCCCGTACCCGTGCCGGGCCAGGAAGGCCTCGACCGAGCCGTAGCGCATGCGTACCACCGCGGTCTCGGCGAATCGGTCGTGGCCAGCGAGGAAGCGGCTCTGCTGCCCCGGCCGGCTGCGCCTGCCTGGCTGGCCCCCGCAGCCACACAGGCAAGTCGACTCAGCCGGGCTGTCGTCCGCCGGGGTCACCACAACTCGTCGTAACCAGGCCCGAGCCAGCGCGACCCACAACCCTTGGTTTGAGCGAACGTCTGCACCGAGCCGTAGCGCTGCTTGATCCGCCGGACAAGCTCCTTCATGTCCCAACCCGTGTCCCGACCTGTCACCCTTCCTCCTTGGTTGCTGCTAATGGACATAGTATACCGCCTGAACCAAACACAACGCATTCATCCAAGGCCGACGGGCTGATTGGCTGCCTCGGGGCCAGGACACCGCACCTGGTTCGTCAACCCTGCCAGCGGCATGATGAGGGCATGAATTGGCCATGGGCCGCCTTGGAGCGCCCGGATGCGACTCTGTGGTGTAGGGACACTGGCGGTCAAGGCCCCGCTCTCCTGCTACTTCATGGGCTTGCTGGTCACGGCGGCGAGTGGAATGGGGTCGCCGAGCGACTGGCGGACAGATATCGAGTGCTGGCGCCGGACCAGCGAGGCCACGGGCGCAGCACCCGTCGGCCTCCCGACCTCTCAAGAGACGCGTTCGTGGACGATGTTGTAGCCGTTATAAAGCAGCTGAACGAGGAGCAGCCGGTGATCCTGATGGGTCAGTCGATGGGGGCACACACGGCCATGCTGACTGCTGCGGCACGACCACAGTTGGTCGAGCGGCTGATCATGGTGGGTGGGGTCGGCGGCGGCGGCTCTGAGGTAGCTCGGGCGGTGGGATCACGGCTGAGATCGTGGCCTGTGCCTTTCACCAGCCCAGAGGCTGCTCTGGCGTACTTCGGAGGTGATGGTCCGGTGGGGCGGGCATGGGTGGCGGGACTCGAGCAACGCAGTGACGGGCTCTGGCCGCGTTTTGATCCGGACGTCATGGAGTTGAGCCTCCGCTACGTGACCGCACGACCATTCTGGAACGATTGGGCGCGCACCAGCCAACCCACGCTGCTGGTCGTTGGTGAGGGGGGCATTATCGACCGGGATGAGGTCGGTCACATGGTGACGGTCCGGGGCGATGTCAACACGGTCGTGATACCAGGCGCAGGCCACGACGTCCACCTGGAACAGCCGAGCCTTCTGGTCGCAGCACTGGCGGATTTCCTCGCCGGCCCTACGACCGCCAGTTCCGCAGGGAGCCTCTGAGCCGCGTAGCGAACTGGTTAGTCGTGGTGGAGCTGATCGAGGAAGAAGGATCTCGAGGGACCAACTCCACCACTATGGAACCGATGGCGACGATTCAGTGGCCTGGAACGTCTGACTGCCTTGCCGTCGCTGAAGAGAGTGTGGCCAGGAGACTGGACAGCTCTACAGGCAGGGGCGAGGACCATTCCACCCTCTCGCCGGAGCCTGGGTGATCGAAGGCCAGGCGGTGGGCGTGCAGGAAGGGGCGTCCCAGCACCAGGGTGGACCGGGCCCCGCCGTAGCGGGCGTCTCCCACCAGGGAGTGGCCGATGGCGGCCAGGTGCACCCGCACCTGATGGGTGCGGCCGGTCTCCAAGCGGCACTCCAGGAGGGTGGCCACCACCGGCGACACGTACCTGGTCAGCACCGAATAGGCGGTGCGGGCCTCCCGACCGCGCCGGGACACAGCCATACGAGTCGGGTCTCGGCGGGAGCGTCCGACCGGGGCATCGATCAGGCCAGAGTCGGCATCGACGTGTCCCCACGCCAGGGCTCGGTACGATCTCTCGACGCTGCGCTGGGCCATCTGTGCCACCAGCGACTCGTAGGCCTCGGGTGTCCGGGCCACCACCAACAGCCCCGAGGTGCCCCTGTCCAGGCGATGGACTATCCCCGGGCGATCCGGGTCACCTGCGCCGGCCAAGTCCGGGTAATGGGCCAGCAGGGCATTGACAAGGGTCCCGCCGAGGTGCCCGGCGCCCGGATGGACCACCAGGCCGGCCGGCTTGTCCACCACCACCACCTGGTCATCGGCGTAGACCACAGCCAGGCTGATCGAGTCATCACCGGCCGGGAGCAAGCTCGGTCTGTCAGGTGGCAGGTCGACCTCGAGCAGATTTCCCTCCCCCACTCGATGGCTGCGCAGGGCCACCGGGCCGGCGTCCACTCGCACCGCTCCCTCGGCCACCAGCCGGGCAGCTGTTGTACGAGGTAGTCCCGTGAGCATGGACACCACCCGGTCGACCCGCTCGCCGGCCAGTGCCGCCGGGATGGTCTCCCTCACCGGGGGGACTCAGGCGGAGGGCCGACGGTAGTCCCCGGCGGGGCGACGACGGGGTCAGAGAGCGGGGCGGGGTCAGAGGGCGGGGCGGAGGCTGAGTCGGGTGGAGTGTCAGTGGGCGGTGACGGGGGGCGGCGGTGGCGTAGGCCGGCCACCATCAACAAGATGGCACCGCACACTATGCAGGCATCGGCCAGATTGAAGGTGGGCCAATAGCGGGTCTCCACGAAGTCGATCACCGCCCCGTGGTCGGCCCTCGCCAGCCGGTCGACCAGGTTGCCCAGAGCGCCGCCCAGCACCAGCCCGATGGCCAGGGCGCTCGGGGTGTCGGCCACAGTACGGCCCACTCCCACCAGCACGGCGACCAGGACCACGCCGACCACTACCAGCAGAGGGGCCAGGCCCTGGCCCATGCTGAAGGCGGCACCGGAATTGTAGGTGAGGCTGAGGCTGAGGGGACCGAGGAGGTGGACCGGGCCATGGCTCAGGTAGTGCACGGCCAGGGACTTGGTGAGCTGATCGGCGCCCAGGGCAACGGCTGCGATGGCGCCCAGCAGGATGAGGCGCTTTGCGCGGGCCCGGGGCCTCGCCCTGGGGGCGGTCTCCGGGGCAGCCCCGGCACTCTGGCGCTGTCCGGCCCCGGCGCTCGGGCGCTGCCTGGTTTTGCGGCCCACCTGGCTCAGCGCCGCGACAGACCGCCGCTCTTGCAGGCCACGCACAGCCGGGCATAGGGCAATGCCTTGAGTCGCTGTTGAGGGATCCGCTGATGACACCGCTCGCAGGTGCCGTAGGTGCCGGCCTCCAGCTTGGCCAGGGCGTGATCGATCTCCTCCACCGCAGCTCGGGCCTGACCGGCCAGAGCGAGATCTCGCTCCCGGTCGACGGTCATGGTCCCGCCCTCCCCCGACTCCTCGTCGAACTGGATGTCGCCCGGCTCAGCCTCTTGGACCAGGAGGTCAGCCTCGGCCTTGAGCACCTGAGCCTGCTCGGTGTAGGTGGCCCGTTCGGCCAGCAGGAGCGCCCGGGCCTCGGCCAGCATGACCTCGGAGTCGGAGGTGTCAAAGCCGTCGTCTGACGAGTCAGCCGCGGTGTCGGCGGCGCTCACCGTCGCCAGGGCCGCGACGGGCACCTTGGCTGCGGGTGCCTTCTTAGCCCTTGGAGACACAGCCTTGTCGGCCGTTGGCTTCTCGGCCGTTGGCTTCTTGACCGCAGACTCCTGGGCCACCGACTGCTTGGCCGCTGGCGCCTTCTTGGCCGCCGTTGGCTTCTTGACCGCGGTCGCCTTCTTGGCCACTTCCTTCTTGGCCGCCGGCTTCTTGGCCGCCGGCTTCTTGACCGCCGATACCTTCTCGGTCTGTGCCTCCGCGGTCTGTGCCTTCTCGGCCGTCGGCGACAGGTTCTCGGCGGCCTTCGGTTTGCTGGTTGTGGGCATGGAGTACGTTCCGCTCATCGGCTCAAGGGTCGGGTAGTGTAGCTCGCCGGCAGCAACCCCATCCCGGCGGCTGCTATTTCAAGGAACTGGCGAGTGACGCCGCCTACTCTAGGGGGGTGGCCGACCCTTCCCATCCCGTTACGCCCTACCCGGCCGTGCCGGTCCAACCTGACTTCCCAGAGCTCGAAAAGCAGGTTCTGGCCAGGTGGGCAGCCGACGACACCTTTCGGGAGTCGGTCGAGGGCCGACCGGGTGAGAGCAACGAATACGTCTTCTACGACGGGCCACCCTTCGCCAACGGCATGCCCCACTACGGGCACCTGCTGACTGGCTTCGTCAAGGACGCCGTCCCCCGCTACCGGACCATGAGGGGCCGGCGAGTGGAGCGGCGCTTTGGCTGGGACTGCCACGGTCTGCCGGCCGAGATGGAGGCCGAGAAGGAGCTGAGGCTGGCCGGACGGGCCGAGATCCTCCAGTACGGGGTGGGCCGCTTCAACGACTACTGCCGCTCGCTGGTCCAGCGCACGACCGACGAATGGGAGCGCTACGTCACCCGCCAGGCCCGCTGGGTCGACTTCAGGTGCGACTACAAGACCATGGACGTCGACTACATGGAAAGCGTGTTGTGGGCCTTCAAGTCCCTCTGGGAGAAGGGGCTGGCCTACGAGGGTTACCGGGTGTTGCCCTACTGCTGGGAGTGCGAGACACCTCTGTCCAACTTCGAGACCCGCCAGGACGACGCCTACCGGCCGAGGGTCGACCCGGCCGTGACGGTCGCCTTCGAGGTGGAGCCGCAGACGGCCGAGAGTGGGAACGGGACGGGGGACGGGACCAGCCCAATTTCGCAAAAGAGCCTCCGCCTGCTGGTGTGGACCACCACTCCCTGGACACTGCCTTCCAACCTGGCCGTGGCCGTGGGCCCCGACATCGACTACCAGGTCTTCGACCTGGACGGGGCCCTGACCGTGATGGCCGCCGCCCGGACCGGGGAGTACGCCGAGCTGCTGGGGGAGGCCCAGCCGGTGGCCAGCGTCACCGGAGCCGAGCTGGTGGGGCGGACCTACCGGCCGCTGTTCGGGTTCTTCGCCGGGACACCGGGAGCCTTCCGGGTGCTGGCCGGGGACTTCGTGTCCACCGACGAGGGCACCGGGATCGTTCACCTGGCCCCCGGCTTCGGGGAGGACGACCAGCGGGTGTGCGAGGGCAACGGCATTGCCGTGGTGTGCCCGGTCGACGACCGGGGGCGCTTCACCGATGAGGTCCCCCCCTACGCCGGCCTGCAGGTTTTCGACGCCAACCCGGCGGTGATTGCCGACCTGGCCTCCGCTGGCGCGCTGGTGGATCGGGTGGATTACACCCACTCGTACCCCCATTGCTGGCGCACCGACACCGCCCTCATCTACAAGGCGGTGAGCTCTTGGTTCGTGCGGGTGAGTGCCATCAAGGACCGCATGGTCGAGCTCAACCAGCGCATCCGGTGGGTGCCCGAGCACGTGCGGGACGGCGCCTTTGGCAAGTGGCTGGAGGGGGCGAGGGACTGGTCCATCAGCCGCAACCGGTTCTGGGGGGCGCCCATCCCGGTGTGGAAGAGTGACGACCCGGCCTACCCCCGCATCGACGTGTACGCCAGCCTGGACGAGCTGGAGCGCGACTTCGGTGTCCGCCCGGACGACCTTCACCGCCCAGGGGTCGATCAGCTCACCCGGCCCAACCCCGACGACCCCACCGGGGCGTCGACCATGCGACGGGTGCCCGACGTGCTCGACTGCTGGTTCGAGTCGGGGTCGATGCCCTATGCGCAGATGCACTATCCCTTCGAGAACGTCGAGCGTTTCGAGGCCCACTTCCCGGCCGACTTCATTGTGGAGTACATCGGCCAGACTCGGGGGTGGTTCTACACCTTGCATGTGCTGTCCACTGCCCTGTTCGACTGCCCGCCGTTCGAGACCTGCGTGGCCCACGGGGTGGTGCTGGGCGACGACGGGCGCAAGGCGTCCAAGCGCCTGGGCAACTACCCCGACCCCGACGAGGTGTTCGACACCCTGGGGGCCGACGCCATGCGCTGGGCGCTGCTCTCCTCGTCGGTGCTGCGAGGCCAGGATCTGGTCTTCGAGCGCCGCAGCGTGGTGGAGGCGACCCGCTCGGTGCTGAGCCCGCTCTGGAACACCTGGCACTTTCTGTCTCTATACGCCAATGCCGACGGGACCAGGGGGACCTGGCGCACCGACGCCACCGGCGTGCTGGACCGCTACCTGCTGGCCAAGACGGCCGCCCTGGTCGACGAGGTAACCGGCCGCCTGGAGGCTTATGACCTGGCCGGGGCCTGCTGGGCGGTGACCACCTGGCTGGATGCCCTCACCAACTGGTACGTGCGGCGCAGCCGGGACCGCTTCTGGCGTCCCTGGTCGGCTGGCGGGGCGGGGGCGGGGGCGGGGGCTGGGGCTGGCGGGGCTGGTGCGCCGGGTGAACTCACGCCCGAGGACCGGGACAAGCGGGACGCCTACGACACCCTGGCCACCGTGTTGGAGGTGGCCTGCCGGGTAGCCGCTCCCCTGGCTCCGCTGATCACCGAGGCGGTGTACACCGGCCTCACCGGAAAGCGCAGCGTCCACCTGACCGACTGGCCGACCGTCGGGGAGCTGCCCGCTGACCCTGACCTGGTGGCGGCCATGGACAAGGTGCGCGACGTCTGCTCGGCCGCTCACTCCATCCGCAAGTCAGCCGGGCAGCCGGTGCGCCATCCCCTGGCCGCCCTGACCGTATTCGCACCGTGGTCCTCATCGCTGGAGCCCTTCGTCGCCCTGGTGGCCGAGGAAGTGAACGTCAAGGCGGTGCACCTGACCGACCAGGTGGAAGGGGCGGGCCAACTGGTGCTGCGGGTGAAGCCGGCAGCACTTGGGCCGCGCCTGGGTGGCGACACCCAAAAGGTGCTGGCCGCCGCCCGCCAGGGCAGCTGGACCACCCTGGACGACGGTACGGTCGAGGTGGCAGGCACGGTGCTTGGTCCCGACGAGTTCGAGCTCAGCCTGCGCCCCGTCGACACCCGGGCCAGCCGGGTACTGGCCGGCAACGACGCACTGGTGACCCTGGACCTGGCCCTGACGCCCGACTTGGTGGCCGAGGGCCTGGCCCGCGACGTGGTCCGCCAGGTGCAGCAGGCTCGCCGGTCGGCCGATCTGGTGGTCACCGACCGGATCCGCCTGGTCCTCGAGCTACCAGGCGCAGTGGCGGCCGCGGTGGAGGCCCACCGGGACTGGGTCATGGCCCAGACTCTGGCCGTCGAGCTGGAGGTCAACCGCGTAGGGGCGGCGGCGGCCACGGCCTACCGGGGAGATTTCGAGCTGGAGGGCCAGGCGTGCCGTGTAGGCATAGAGAAGATCGCCCGGGACTGAGCTCAAGGCGGGCCCGGCGCTGGTCCCCGCATGGGTGAAGCGCCCACCGCCGGGCGGGTGTCAGGAGTCTGTGATGCATTTTGTGCTGTTATTGACACAAAATGCATCACAGACTGAGAAGGCCATCGAGGGGTCAGCCGCTCAGCCTCCGCGTTCGTTGATGTTCAGCCCCCATGGTATAATCTACCATGGGGCAGCTTCCTTTCGACCAGGCCTCCCCAGCAGGTGTCCGTAGGCGGGCTACCCAGTCGGCAAGCCCCCGGGCCGCCCTGCCACGGCCACCGGCTGCACCGACCCATCCGACTTCGCGGCCGCCGCCACCCCCGCCGGCTCCGGCTCGGCCGCCACCCCCGCCGGCTCCGACTCCGACACCGGCACCGACCCCTCCGACTCCACCGACTCGGCCGCCGGGACCTGGTGGTCGGTCTTCACCGCCCGGCGCAGCTGGATCTCGGGCAGCAACCAGGCCAGGACAAAGGCAGCCAGCGCGAAGGGGACCCCCACCGTGAACACGGTGTGCAGTGATCGCACGAAGGCAGTCACCGCCCCGCTGTGGGCCGCCGGGGACAGCCGGGCCAGGGCGGCCGGGCTGCCGGTGAGGGCCACCTGGACCGACTTGGCCGGCGTCCCCGGCGGCAGCAGCTGAGGCAGCAGGTGGGTGAGGCGGGAGGTCAGGATGGCACCGAAGATCGACGTCCCGAACGCTCCCCCGAGGGAGCGGAAGAAGGTGGCCAGGGACGTGGCCACCCCCAGGTCGGCATAGTCGACCGCATTTTGCGTGGCCAGGACCAGGACCTGCATGACCCCTCCGATCCCCACCCCCAGGACCAGCATGTAGAGCGAGGCCATGACGTGGCTGGTGTGGACGCCCAGGTGGGACAGCAGCCACAGCCCGACGGCCATGAGGGCAGTCCCCAGGATGGGGAAGATCTTGTAGCGCCCCACCCGGGAGATGATCTGGCCGCTGCCGATGGAGGCCACGAACAGCCCCACCACCAGCGGGATGAGCAGCAGCCCTGACACGGTGGGCGAGACTCCGTTGACCAGTTGGAGGTAGACGGGCAGGAAGATGATGGCCCCGAACATGGCCACCCCGACGATGAAGCCCATGGCGCTGGCCACGCTGAAGACGCGGTTGGCGAACAGCCGAAGGGGCAGGATCGGCTCGGCCGCGTGGCGCTCCCTCACCAGGAAGGCGACGATGAGGCCGATACCGGCTCCGACCAGCCCGATAATGGTGGGCGACGACCAGGGGTACCGATTGCCGGCCCATACGGTGACCAGCAACAGGGCTGAAACGCCTGCCACCATGAGGCCGGCCCCCCCGAAGTCGATGCGGTGGGCCCGGCGCCGGATGCTGTCCTTGAGCACCAGGCTGGTGACCACCAGCGCCACCGCCCCGATCGGCAGGTTCACGTAGAAGATCCAGCGCCAGCCCGGCCCTCGACCAGGAAGCCGCCCAGGAGCGGCCCGGCCACGCTGGCCAGCCCGAAGACGGCCCCGAAGTACCCCTGGTAGCGCCCCCTCTCCCGGGGGGAGACGATGTCGCCGATGATGGTGGTGGCCAACACGATGAGCCCGCCCGCCCCCAGCCCCTGGATGGCCCGGAAGGCGACCAGCTGGTTCATGGTCTGAGACAGCCCGGACAGCACCGAGCCGGTCAGAAAGATCAAGATGGCCCCCTGGAAGACCCGCTTGCGCCCGTAGAGGTCGGAGATCTTGCCGTAGAGGGGAGCCGAGGCGGTCGAGGTCAGCAGGTAGGCGGTGACCACCCAGGACAGCCGGTTGAGCCCATGAAGGTCGCCCACAATGGTGGGCAGGGCGGTGGCCACGATGGTCTGGTCCAGAGCCGCCAGCAGCATTCCAAGCATCAGCCCGGAAAATACGACGAGGATCTGCCGGTGGGTCAGCCCACTCTCAGTTGTCGGCTGACCGGCCAGACCGGGGCCGCTGCCACTCGGGCCGGTAGTGACCGGATCGAGGGTGGCCGGGTCGGTGGTGTTCAGAACTGCCTCCTGGTCGCTCATCTCGATCCCGACTGATGCGGTCCCTGGTCAGCGGCCAGCGTCTCCAGGACATCCACGAAGGCCCGCACCTGGGCGTCGGAAAGGACCTCGAACGCCTCCTCCACCTGGCCCCTGCGGGCTCGGTGGAACTTCTCTATGAACAGCCGACCCCGATCCGAGAGGGTCAGGCGCACCACCCGCCGGTCGGCCGGGTCGGCCTGGCGCTCGGCCAGTCCCTGGCCGACCAGCCGATCGGCGGCCGCGGTGGTGGCGCTCTCGGAGACATCGAGGTCTCGGGCCAACTCTCGCATGGTGATGGGCCCCGGCTTGAGGCGCATCACCACCTGCATCTGATGGATGGTGATGGAGCCCAGCTCCTCCCGCAGCTCCGGAGTCAGGCAGGCACCCAGGCGCCGTCCGAGCACGGGCTGCAATTCGAGGAACCGCTCGATCAGACCTCCCCGATCAATGACGTGGTCAGCCTCGGTATCGTCGGTGATGGCGGATACGGCCACGGGTCCCTCCTCACTCCGGTGCTACATACGGTGAATACTTAGAGTATAGAAGCTCTTGCGCCAGCGCCTGCGGACACCGGCTGAGAGACCGCCGGCAACGTCCGCCAGCTACAGGGCCGAGACGGCCAGGCCGAGCCCGGCCAGCAGCAGGCTGACCATCAGGTTGGCCACCGTGAAGGCCAGGGCAGCAGCGATCACTCCCTCCTGCAACAGCCTGACCGACTCCCAGGTGGCCGTGCTCCAAGTGGTGAGGGCGCCGCAAAAGCCAATGCCCACGACCACCTTCACGCTCCGCGAGCCGGCGTGGTGGAGGACCAGGCCGGCCACCAGACCCAGGATGAAGGAGCCTACGACATTAACGGTAAGGGTTCCCCACGGGAACATACCGCCATGTCGATCGGTGATGGCATTGTCCACCAGGTAGCGGCTCACTGCTCCCACTGCGCCAGCCAGGCCGACGGCTAGGGCGAGGCCCATCTCCGCCTCCTTCGGGCGTCGAGCCGGGCCGCCAGGGCCATGCCGCACCAGGCGGCCAGCAGTCCGAGGCCCACAGTGAGCACCAGATAGCCGCCGGCGGTGGCCAGCCGACCGCCCCGCAGGAGCAGGTCCCCCTCCAGCGTCAGACTGGACACGGTGGTCCACGCACCCAGCACTCCGACGCAAAAGAAGGGACGCAGGTAGCGGCTCCGCAGGCGCCGGATGAGTATCAAAGTGAGGGTCAGTCCGAGCAGGAAAGACCCAGAGGTGTTGATGGTCAGCGTCACCCATGGCAGGTGCCCCACCGGTGTGGGCCACGCCAGACCCAGCTGGTATCGCCCCCAGCTACCCAGGAACCCCCCGACCCCGACGGCCGCCAGCACGTCGAACCGGCGGTAATGGGGCGTATGGCGATGGTCCAGATGCTGGATAGCCCCGGCCGGATCATCCGGGGCCAGGTCCAGGTCCGGGTCGACGGGGAGAAGCCGGTAGCGGCCCGACCCACCGATAGAGCCTTTCGGGGAGTCTTTAGGGGGTAAGACTGGCTGCCTTGTTGGGTGCGGGCGACCCTGGCAGGTGGAGATAGCTGAGGACCTCGCCGACGCCGGGGGCCTTCAGCGTGTCGACCTCGACCTGTCTCATCTGGCTCGCGTCATCCAGCTGGCCCCGCAACGTGGCAACCCCCTCGAACACGTCGACCACCACATCGGTGGTCGGGAAGTCCAGGGTCGCCAGCGCCTGCTTGATGGCGTCCACCACCGCTCGATCGTCGACCGGCGTGACCTGGCCGGCACCCTCGGTACGAGCGACCGTCCCCTTCACCTTGTCCTGCGCATAGTGCAGCGTCTGCTCGGCCTTGTGGCTCTGGCGACGCACGACCGCCCTCAGCTGGTCGCCGGTTCGCACTCGCCGGGCGTGGCCTCTGTCCGGATCGACGAAGTACCCGGCCACCCATCCCGAGCCCACCAGGAGCAATGACCGCACCACTCGACTGAACCATCCACGAGGTGTTTTCATCGACATGAGCCAGTTCTACCCGGCCGGGTAGGGCCCGCAACCAGGGCCGTCCGGGCCGGCCCGGGTCTGTCGGTGCTCAACCAACTCCCTCAGGGGTCGGCCAGCGAAGCAGCGCCCCCAGGTCGTCGGGCGGCCCACCGCCGTGGGGGACGATCCGTACCGCGGCACCTGTTTCGAGCGCGCCCAGCAGCACGACATCCGCCAGGCGGCCCCGGCGAGGTTGGTCGACACCGAGGTCCTCCAGCTCTTGGCTGCTCATGGCCACCTGGCCCGTCGCCAGGCCGAACCATGCCGTGCGATCGTCGTCAGGATCGTCGTGCAGGATGAGCAACTCGACCTGGCTCTGGCGCAGGGCGTCGAGCACCGCATCGGCGCCCTCGGTGGCCTGGCCCTGACCAAGGAGGCTGCGCAGTTGGTGAAGCACGGCCACCGTGTCCTCGGCCACGGCAGACGACACCTGACGAACCACCTCGTCGGCCAGGTCGTCACTGGAGCCGTCCACCGTCCGGCCACCTTCAATGACCTCCATGATGTCTCTCACCTGGTTTGGGACGGCATCTCTCAGCATCTGGACGGCTCGGACGTCTCCTGCGGCCAGGACCAGCCGGGGCTGGTGAGCATCCACCAGCCGGGCCACCGCGTCGGCCTCTGACCGGGCGTTGTCGGCCCAGGAGTTCTCGGCTCGCTGGTGATTGCGCCGCTGGGACATGCCTGCCACCGATGGGGGCTGGACCGTCGTCTCGGTGCGCGCCTGGGCGCCCGAGTCGGCGCCGGCCGGGCTGGCCAGTCCCTCCGAGCCACTGTGCACGACGGTGATCAGGTCGGCGCCGGTTCGATCGGCCAGGACGAGGAGATGGGTCGGCGACTGCTGACGCCACTCGATGAGGGGTCCGATCAGCGGCAGGGGGCCCCACCGGGCCAGGTCCCGTCTGGGCGGCTCGGGATGGTGCTCGACGTGCAGGACTCCCGCCGGTCCGGCGACCACTGCGAGGGTCTCTCCCGACAGGTGGGCCTCGCCCACCAGCGCCTCCACGGCATCCAACGCCGCGTCCGGGACCTCGGGGCTGGAGGCGCTCAGATCCTCCCGGAGCGCCTTCCAGCGCTTCTCGCTGAGCTGGCCAGCGTTGGGTACCGCCCCCTCGGTGGTCAGGTAAACGGTGAGGAAGGGCCCCTCCTCCCGCAGCAGGGCAGTGAGATCATCAGGGCGCGCACCCAGCTTTCCGGTGGCAAACGAGCTCTCCATGGTTCCGATCCTCTCCCGAGCCCTCTCCCAAGCCTCAGCCAGAGAGTATCCTCGACTGAGACAGCGGCTACGAGTGCAATATGGCACACGTGCTGTCGCCCAGCATTGTCGCCCAGGGGCTGGAGGGCCACCCGTGGATCCTGAGCCGCAGGAGCACCCAGTGCCCACGGAGATGCCACATGCCAGCAAGCTGCCAGGTGTGCCGATTACCTCGCCGGCAAGGGGCCCAGTGCCTGATGAGTGGCGAAGCCCGTCCAGGCGGCTGGGTCTGATGCGCAGGGTGGAGATTGGGGTGCCGACCCTGCTCATCGTGCTGGCGCTGTTGGTCGGGGCTGTGATGGTGCCCTCCGGTGCCACCGTGGCGCTGCTGGTCACCATGGCGGTAGTCCTGGGGGCAGGTCTACTGATCGACAACCTGCTGCAGCGTCGGGTCCGCTCGTGGGGCTATCTGGAGCGAGCCGACGACCTGCTGGTCCGGCGAGGTGTGCTGATCCGACGGCTCTCCGTCGTGCCGTACGGGCGCATGCAGTTCGTGGACGTGAACTCGGGCCTGGCTGAGCGGGCCTTTGGTCTGGCCACCGCCCGGCTTCACACCGCCGCGGCCGCCAGCGACGCTCGGGTCCCGGGTCTCGAGGCCTCCGAGGCAGCTCGGCTGCGGGACCGCCTGGCTGCCCTGGGCGAGGCCAAAGCGGCCGGATTGTGACCCAGCCGGCCACGCCCGCCGGGGCGGTCAGCAAATCAGTCGAGGGTGCGGCCGATGGATCAGCCGCGGGAGGGTTTGAGGGTGGGGCCGATGGATCAGCCGCGGGAGGTGAATGGCACCGACTGCATCCCCTCTCACCGGTCGTGCGCTTCTCTCGGGCCATGATCGGCCTGGTGGTGGTGCTCGGCGCCAACACCTTGCAGCGTGGCTCAGGCCGGCTCGCCTCCCACATCACCGACCTGGTGGTGGTGGCCCTGGCGCTGGTGGGAGCGGTGGTGTCCTGGTTGGTGACCCGCTGGAAGGTGGACGGCGTGACCTTGCGCATCGAGTCCGGCCTGCTGCGTCGGGACTCCCGCCAGGTGCCCCTGGCCAGAATCCAAGCCATCGATCTGGTCCAGCCGGCAGTGGGGCGGCTCCTGGGTCTCACTGAGCTGCGCCTGCGGGTAGCCGGCTCACGGGCCCATGTGCGTCTGGCCTACCTGGCGGCACCAGAGGCGGAGGCCACTCGGGGCCGTCTCTTGGCCCTCGCCCATGGGGTCAGGGAGGATGCCGCTCCGCCTCCGGAGGCACCACTGGTGTCGGTGCCCACATCCCGGCTGGCGATCTCGGTCGCCCTCAGCGGGTCCGGCGTGATCGCCTTGTCGGTGATCGTGATCACGGTGGTGGTGGCGATACTGGTGCCTGGGGCACTGGCCGCCACTGCCGGCTCGACGTTGGTGGCGTTAATCGCGCTGGTGTCACCGGCCGTGAAGAGGGTCACCAGCGAGGCGGACTTTCGCCTGGCCGACGCGCCCGACGGGCTGAGGATCCGCTGCGGGCTGCTGGAGACGGTGGCCGAGACCATCCCTCGGGGCCGGATCCAGGCCGTCCGCCAGGTCGAGCCCCTCTTGTGGCGGCCCTTGGGTTGGTGCCGGCTGGAAGTGGTGGTAGCTGGATCGACTGGGCATCGTCGAAGGGACGAGCCGGCAGGCCGAGTGGTGCGGGCACTGATGCCCGTAGGCCCGGCGACCGCGGCCGCCGCCCTGGTGGAAAGGGTCCTGCCCGAGCGGGCCGTAGTGGCTCGGCCGGCTCCCTCTCGGGCCCGTTGGAAGGCACCCCTGTCGTACCACTTCCTGGCTGGCGGTCATGACGACTCCTACGGGCTGGCCGTCTCCGGACGGCTGCGGCGAGCCACCTCTTGGGTGCCGCTGGCCAAGGTCCAGAGCCTTCGCTTCGTCCAGGGACCCTGGCAGCGGAGCCTGGGCCTGGCCAGTGTCCATCTCGACGTGCCCGGCCGGCGCCAGCGCGCCACCCTGCGCGATCGGGACGCCAGCGAGGCGCGTTCGCTCATCGACACCCTGCCCGAGCTCTGCCGTCAGGCCCGAGCCAACGAGGCATCCCAGCGTGAGGCTGAGCGCCGACACCGAGATGCCGATGCCGTATATCCGGTACCCCAGGCTTGACTATGCGCCAGACCCCTGGTCGCCTGGTCGGTGTGGGCGTCGGCCCCGGCGACCCTGAGCTGGTGACCACCAAGGCCCTGCGGGTCATCGCCCAGTCTGATCGGGTGGTGGCGCCCACCACCTCTTTTGATTCGGTGGGCCGAGCGGAGGCCATCGTCCGCCAGGTCAACCCGGGCGTCAGGATCGAGCGCCTGGTCTTCGACATGACCCGCCCCCCAGGCGGGGCGGATCGCACCGCCCACCCGGTAGGAGGGGCCGACAGCACCGCCCGCCCGGAAGGCGCGGCAGGGACCTCACACCGCCAGGCCGCCCTTTCCCTGCTGGCCTGGTTGGACGCCGGTGAGCAGGTGGCGTTCGTCACCCTGGGTGACCCCAACATGTACTCCACCTTTTCCTTTCTGGCGGCCAGCGTGATCGACCACCGCCCCAGCGTGGAGATAGTCACCGTCCCGGGGATCATGGCCTTCCAGGCGCTGGCCGCCCAAGCGGGCACCGTCCTGCTGGATGGAACCGACGTCTTGACCCTGGTCACCGCCCTCGACGGGCCGGGTGACCTGGAGGCGGTGCTGAGCCAGGGCGACGATGCGGTGGTCGTCTACAAGGGCGGCCGCCACCTGCCCGAGGTGGCGGCCGCCCTGGCCCGGTCTGGGCGCCTGGACGGAGCCATCCTGGGGGAGCTGCTGGGGCTGCCGGGCGAGCGGATCTGTCCGGTCGCCCACGTGGCTGACGAACCGGCCAGCTATCTGGCCACCGTGATCGTCCCACCCACCCGGCGCCAGGCCAACCAGTGATCAGCTTCGTAGGTGCCGGACCAGGTGCTCCCGACCTGATCACCCTGCGGGGAGCGGCCCGACTGGGCGCGGCTGACCTGGTGGTGTGGGCCTCCTCGCTCGTGCCTGCCGCCCTGCTCGACCACGCCCGCCCGGACGCCAAGATTCACGACTCGGCGGTCATGACCCTCGAGGACGTCCTGGCCGTCTACCAAGAGCACCCGGATGCCCACATCGTGCGCCTCCACTCGGGCGATCCCTCCATCTACGGCGCCATCCAGGAGCAGATCGACTGGTGCCTGGCCAATCAGCGGGAGTTCGAAATGGTGCCCGGAGTCAGCTCCCTGGCAGCGGCCGCCGCTGCCCTCGGGCGGGAGCTCACCATCCCCACCGTCTCCCAGAGCGTGGTGCTGACCAGGCTGGCCGGTCGCACGGCGGCGTCGGTGCCCCCAGGGGAGTCTGTGGCTGCCTTCGCGGCCCACGGAGCCACCCTGGCCGTGTTCTTGTCGGCGGCCCGGCCCACCGAGCTGCAGGCTCAGCTGTTGGCCGAGGCCAGCTCCTACCGGCCGGACACGCCGGCGGCCATCGTGGTCCGGGCATCCTGGCCCGACCAGCAGGTGATCCACTCCACGGTGGGCCAACTTGCCGCCGACCTGTCGTCCACCGGGGCCACTACCACCGTGCTGGTGCTGGTGGGACCGGCGCTGGCCGCTCCAGCCAGCCGGAGCCATCTCTATTCACCAGACTGGGCCCACGGCTACCGGCGCCGTTCGGCACCCGGCTCGACCACCGGGCGCCCCGCTTCGCTGTCCGGAGGCCAGCCAGGCAGGGAGGGCCGAAATGGTCGTCCCGCCACCGTCCGGCGCCCACGTCCAGGCCAAAGCCCAGGTCCAGGTCCAGGCGGAGACAGCCCAGGCGACCCGGCATGAGCAGCGCACACGCCACCCCTGACCCCACCAACCCCGACCGCCGGGGCCTGCGAACCGGCTGGACCACCGGTACCTGCGCATCGGCGGCGGCCAAGGCGGCGGCCCTGGCCCTGATGACCGGTGCCCTGCCCGACCAGGTCGAGGTGGCCCTGCCCGCCGGCCGGAGAGTGTGCTTCGACGTCCGACGCGGTGCCCTCCCCCATCAGGCGGTCGTGATCAAGGACGCCGGTGACGATCCCGATTGCACCGACGGTGCCCACCTCACGGCCACCGTCGGGCCAGCGGCTCCCGGAAGGGCAACCGACCTGGCGGCCGGCTCGGGTGTGGGCACCGTCACCCGGCCGGGCCTGGGCCTGCCCGTCGGGGCGCCAGCCATCAATCCCGTCCCCCGCCGCATGATCACCGCCGCCCTGGCCGAGGTCACGGCCGAGCCGCTCAGTGTCACGTTCTCGGTCCCCGGTGGCGAGGCCATGGCGGCCAAGACCACCAACGACCGCCTGGGTATTGTCGGCGGTATCTCCATACTGGGCACCACCGGGATCGTTCGACCCTTCTCCACCGCGGCCTACCGGGCCTCGGTGGTCCAGCAGGTCGACGTGGCCGCTGCCGGGGGCCAGGCGGCCATGGTGCTGGCCACTGGCAGTCGCAGCGAGAAGGCGGCCATGCGGCTCCTGCCCGACCTGGACCCTGTCTGCTTCGTCGAGGTCGGCGACTTCACCGGCATCGCCCTGCGCCGGGCGGCGGCGGCCGGCATGGTCCGGGCCACCCTGGTGGCCATGGTCGGCAAGATCACCAAGCTGGCCGCCGGCGTGATGATGACCCACTTCCACCGCTCCAAGGTCGACAACGCCGTGCTGACCGAGGCGGCCACCGCCAGCGGCGCACCCCTGCCGGTCGTGGAGGCGGCCACCGAGACTGCCACTGCGAGACACTTTTTCGAAATATGCCTCCTCCACCAAACCCCTCTCCCCCTCCAACGCCTGTGCCGCCGGGCCAGCGAGGCCTGCCGGGCTCACGTCGGGGGGGCCCTCGACGTCGAGGTGTGGATGGTCGACTTCGACGGTTGGGCGGTAGTGGCCCGTGGCTGAGCGCACGGGGTCGGGGGACGCGGCGTCGGGGGACGCGGCGTCGGGGCGCATTGCTGTGGTCGGCCTGTCCGGGGGCGCCAGGCAGCTGAGCGCGGCCGCCCAGCGGGCCATCGAGAGCGCCGCCTTGTTGATAGGAGCCACCCGCCACCTCGACAGGGTGGGCCGGCGACCGCCGGTAACGGAGTCACCGGAGGCGGAGGCGGACACCGCTTCGCCCGAGGCCGAGCCAGCCGAGGCGCCCGTGTCACCCGAGGCCGAGCCGGCCGGCGTTCACGCCGAGGCCGAGCCAGCCGACGCCTACGTCCCGCCCGCCACCCCCGCTGAGCCGGTCGAGTCCCACGCCCGCGCCTGGCCCGAGCCATCGGCCTACGCGCCGCCCGAGCCATCGGCCTACGCGCCGCCCGAGGCCGAGCCGGCCGACATCCACGCCGATCCGGCCGACGCCCACACCCACGCCTCGCCCGAGGATCCGGCCGACGCCCACACCCAAGCCTCGCCGGAGGCCCCGGTGGAAGCCCCGCCGGCGCCTCCCCCCGCCGAGACGGCGATCCCCACCGGGTCGTCCCGGTCGGCCCAGCGGGTGATCGTCCTCGGTGCCGACCGGCTCGAGGCGGGCACGACCCTCGAGCTCCCTGGGGTCGACCTCGCTGGGGCACTGGACGCCATAGGCTACGAGACCGGGCCGGTGTGTGTGCTGGCGTCCGGAGACCCTGGGTTCTTCGGGATCGTGCGGCCGTTGATCGAGCGGTTCGGAGCCGAAGCGCTGGACGTCCACCCGGCACCTTCGTCGGTGTCGCTGGCCTTTGCCCGCCTGGGCCTGGCGTGGGACGACGCAGTGGTGGTCTCGGCCCACGGCCGCCCACTGGCCAGCGCGGCCCGAGCCATCCTGGCCCATCCCAAGGTGGCCGTGCTCACCTCCCCAGACGCAACTCCCCAGCAGCTGGGCCGAGCCCTCATGGATCTTGGAGTCGACCCCCGCCGGGTGGCCGTCTGCAGCCACCTGGGTGAGCCGGACGAGGTAGTACGGGAAACCGACCTGGTCGGTTTGGGCGGACGCCCATGGGAGCCGCTGTCGGTGGTGGTGCTGCTGGCGTCCGGCGCCGAGGTGTCTTCGGAGGCAGTCCTGGCTTGGGGCCTGGCCGACGAGGGCTTCGCCCATCGGGGCGGGATGCTCACCCGGGCCGAGGTGCGGGCCGTCGCCCTGGGCAAGCTGGCCCTGCCGGCCCAGGGGGTGCTGTGGGACGTGGGCGCGAGCAGCGGAAGTGTGGCCGTGGAGTGCGCCCGCCTACGCCCCGGCCTACAGGTGATCGCGGTGGAGGAGAGACCCGACGACGCCGCTCGGGTAGAGGCCAACGCCCTGGCCCACCGAACGAGCGTCGAGGTGGTGCAGGGCACCGCCCCCGCCGCCTTGGCCGGCCTCCCGGACCCGGACAGGGCATTCGTGGGTGGTGGTGGACTTCCGGTACTGGATGCGGTGCTGGCCCGGCTGCGTCCCGGTGGGCAGGTGGTGGCCACCTATGCCGCCCTCGACCGGGCGGCGGCGGCCGTCGAGCGGCTCGGTCAGCTGGTCCAGATAGGGGTGGCGCGGGGGCGGCGGCTGCCTGACGGGGGGGTGCGGCTGGCCGCCGAGAATCCTATTTTCGTGGTCTGGGGGCCCCAGCATTGAGCGTCCTCACCATCTCGGTGACCGAGCGCGGCCGAGCCCTGGCCGAGCGCCTCCCTTTCGAGCACGTCCACGGGCGGGCGGCGGAGACGGTGCGGGCCCGGTGGGCAGGGGTGGAGGCCTTTGTTCTGGTACTGGCCACCGGCGCGGCCGTGCGCCTGGTGGGCCCGCTGCTGGTTGACAAGCACGCTGATCCGGCAGTGGTATGCGTCGACGACGCCGGTCGGTACTCGGTCTCCCTGTGCGGTGGCCACGCGAGAGGGGCCAACGACCTGGCCCGCCAGATAGCCGTCCTGCTGGGAGCCGAGCCGGTGATAACCACCGCCACCGACGCCACCGGTAACGCCGGCCTGGATGACCTGCCGGGGCTGGCGGCCGTGGGCGACGTGGCGGGCGTGACCCGTGCCCTGCTGGACGGACGCTCCCCCATCGTCGAGAACCCGCTCGGCTGGCCGCTGCCATCACATTTGGTGGCCGCCGGCGCGGGGTGGGTGCCCAGCACACAGGGCGACCAGCCGGGCCCGGAGCGGGTGGTGGTCAGCGACCTGGTGCACCCCTCGAGGCCCGGCACGGTGGTTCTGCACCCGCCGAGCCTGGTGGCCGGGATCGGGACATCGAGCGATGCGCCCCCCGCCGAGGTGGCCGCCCTGCTGAGAGCGGCCCTGGCCGGGGCGGTAGGGGACGCCCCAGCAGCCCCCGGCGGGGGGTCGGTGCAGCCCGGCGGGGGGTCAGTGCAGCCCGGAGATGAGCCCCTGGCCATGGCATCGGTGGCCGAGGTGGCCACCATCGACCGCCGGTCGGCCTCGCCGGCCATCGTTGCCCTGGGCCTACCGGTTCGTTCATTCGGCGCGGCCCAACTGGCCGAGGTGGCCGTACCCTCGCCCAGCTCGGTGGTAGCCACCGCAGTAGGCACTCCCAGCGTCTGTGAGGCGGCCGCCCTCCTGGCCAGCGGGCCGGGCGGGAGGCTGGTGGTCCCCAAGCAGCGAGCGGCTCACTGCACGGTGGCCATTGCCCGGCGAACCCGACCCCGTGGTCACCTGGCGGTGGTGGGTCTGGGCCCGGGGTCGGCTGCTCACCGCACGCCGGCGGCTACCGCCGCCGTGCGCCGGGCTCAGGTGGTGGTGGGCTACCGCCCGTATCTCGACCAGTGCGCCGAGCTGCTGTCGCCCCACCAGCAGGTGGTGGCCTCCCGCATTGGTGACGAGGTGGCCAGGGCCGAATTGGCCCTGGCCGAGGCCAGAGCCGGACGCCGGGTGGCTCTAGTCTGCAGCGGTGACCCAGGCATCTACGCCATGGCTTCCATCACCCTCGAGCTGACCAACTCTCGTCCGAATAGTGGTCGTTATAGCGACCACTATTCGGACGAGAGTTGCGACGACCCCGTAGCCAACGACTTCGACCTGGAGGTGGTTCCCGGCGTCACCGCCGGTCTGGCCGCGGCCGCCCTCCTGGGCGCGCCCCTGGGCCATGACCACGCGGTGATCAGCCTGTCAGACCTGCTGACCGAGTGGGATGTCATCGAGACACGTTTGCGGGCGGCGGCCCTGGCCGATCTGGTGATCGTGCTCTACAACCCCCGCTCGCTCGGCCGGGACTGGCAGCTGGAGAAGGCGCGCCAGGTACTGCTCGGCCACCGGGCACCGGACACTCCGGTTGGGGTGGTGACCGACATAGCCAGGGTTGGGCAGAGCTGCTCGCTCACGACCCTGGAAGGCCTCGACGTGGAGGCGGTGGGCATGACCACCTGCGTGGTCGTCGGGTCGTCTGCCACCCGGGTGGCCAATGGACGTATGTTCACCCCCCGGGGATACACGGGACGTGTGGACAGCCGAGGCCATATGGGGGGCGGCGGCTCCAACGGCACCCGGCGTCCGGACGGCTCCGACGAGACCGGGAGAGCGGCAGGCCACTCCGCCAACCGGGCGGGCTGGTGAACGCCACCACCGTCGTGGTGGACGACCGGTGCACCGCCTGTGGTGCCTGTCTCGCCACCTGCCCCGAAGGTGCCCTGGTAACTGCCCCTCGGCGCCCCAAGGTACTGGACCACCGCTGCACCGCCTGCCTCTCGTGCATAGAGGTCTGCCCGACCGATGCCATCACCGAAGTGGCGCGATGAGCTCGGTCCATCCCATCGAGGCCGAGAGCTACCGCCGCCTGGCGGAACGGGTCGATCTGTCTGCTTTCGGCCCCCTGGGCCGGGCGGTGGTGGCCCGGGTCATCCACGCCAGCGCGGATCTCGAGTACGCCACCACCATGGTGGTGGACGAACCTTGCGCCGCCGCCGGAGTGGCGGCGCTGGCCGACGGCGCCCCGGTGATCACCGACACCGAAATGGTCCGCCACGGCATCCGTGGCCTGGGGGCGCAATGCCTCCTGGACCGGGTCGACCCGACGTCGTTGAACGGACCATCAGGGCCAACCAGGTGTGCCCGAGCTATGTCCCTGGCGGCCAGGCGCCACCCGAAGGGCGCGGTGATCGTGATCGGCTGCGCCCCCACCGCCCTCGTCGAAGTGTTGCACCTGGCAGCGGCCGGTGACTTCGAGCCGGCGGTGGTGGTGGGACTACCCGTCGGCTTCGTCGGTGCGGCCGAGGCCAAGCGGGCCCTGTTGGCCAGTGGGCTGCCGGCCATCGCCAACGTGGGCGACAAGGGCGGCTCGGCGGTGGCCGCCGCCGCGATCAACGCCCTGGCTCGGCTGGCCGCTGGAGACGCCCAAAGGTGAGCGACCGCCCGGGCCTGCTGATGATCGGCCACGGCAGCCGGGCAGACCTCGGCGTGAGCCAGTACTGGGCGCTGGCCGAGATGGTGGCCGAGCTGGCCCCAGAGCTTCGCCTCGGGTGTGGCTTCATCGAGCTGGCCCCGCCCAACCTGCACGATGCCATCGATGCGCTGGCCAGCGAAGGTGTCTCGTCGGTGGTGGCCGTGCCCCTCGTGCTGCTGGGAGCGGGGCATCTGAAGGACGACGGCCCGGCGGCTCTGGCCGCCGCACGGCGTCGCCATCCCCGAGTCGGATTCACCTATGCCCGAGACCTGGGTATCCATCCCCTGGTGTTGTCGGTGGCCGAGGAGAGGGTGGCGTCATCGCTGTGGGAGCCAGTCCGGTCCAGTGATGCAGTAATCCTGGTCGGCAGGGGATCCACCGACCCCGACGCCAATGCCGACCTGTACAAGGTGACCCGGCTGGTCTCAGAGTCCGAGCTGCTCCCCACCATGGTGGAGCCGGCATTTGTGTCTTTGGCCCGTCCCGGAGTGGCCGAGGCGCTGGAGCGCTGCCGGCGCTTGGGAGCCAGACGCGTAGCTGTGGTTCCCTACTTCTTGTTCACCGGCATCCTGGTGGAACGGATCCGGGCCCAGACCCGAGCTTGGGCAGCAGAGCATTCGGACGTGGCGGTGACGGTGGGCCGCGAGATGGGCCCCGATGCCCGGATCGCCCACCTGGTGGTAGATCGCTACCACCAGGCGCGAGCGGGTGACGCCAGGATGAACTGCGACTGCTGCACCCACCGTGCTCCCCTGCTCGGCCATCCCCGCCGTCACCACCACCTTCCGGTGGCCAGCTCCTGAGCAAGCCGGCCGGAAGCCTGCTGCTGAGCGCGCCCCTGAGCCGGCGGGGAGCGTGGTTAGGCCAGGGCACTCTCGGGGCGGCCCTTGGGCGTCACCAGGGATTCGAGGGGCCGCCGGGCGGCCTCCACGCCGCCGCGCAGCGTGTAAAGCACCATGGCCGCCACCCCCACCAGCCAGAAGGCCACCACGATCAGGTAACCGGCAGTGACGTTGGTGTGCATGGCCACGGTGGTGACCAGGGTGACGCCAAAAGCGGCTCCAATCCGTCCCACGGCCACCGATGCCCCCACACCGGCGCCGCGCAGGTGAGTCGGAAAGAGCTCGGTGAAGGTCGGGTAGGCCGACGTCCAGGCGGCGGTGGCGAAGCCACTGGAGACCATGAAGGCGATCAGCACCAAGGTGGAGTTGGCGGTGTTGGTGGCCACCGCCAAAGAGCCAACCCCCAGGGCGGCCAGTAGGTAGAAGGTGATCACCGTTCGGGCTCGACCCAGCTTGTCGAACAGCAGGGTCATGCCCAGACCCCCTACCAGGGCGCCGACATTGCCGAAGATGTAAAAGAGGGGGATCCGGCTGTTGGCAATGCCAATGGCCGGGAAGACCACCAACGGCAGGAAGGCGAAGATGCCGTAGTATCCGAAGGCCTCGGACAGGTCCAGGGCCGCTCCCAGCGCCAACCGGCCCGGGTAACGGTGTACCAGCTCTCGCAGAGCCTGGCCAAAGGTGAGGGAGGCCTGCTCGGCCGCGAAGCCGGCCTCTTCCCCGTCACCGATGCCGGCCGCCGCCTCGAGCCGGGCCACGATGGCCTCCGCCTCATCCTGGCGCCCCTGGCTGGCCAGCCAGCGGGGCGACTCCGGCAGGCGGCGGCGAAAGAGGACGACGACCACTGCCAGGACACCGCCCAGGGCGAACCCGTAGCGCCACGAGACACCGTCGGACAGGGCCACCGTATTGAGCAGCAAGAAGGCCAGGAGCCCGGCCAGGATGGCCCCGATCGACCAGAAGTTCATCACCGCCGCGCTGGCCCTGCCGCGCACTCGCGCCGGCATCAGCTCGGCTATGGCTGCGTTGATGATCGGGTACTCGGCGCCCACCCCGAGGCCGGTGATGAACCGCAGGGCCACCACCACCGAAAGAGCCGGGCTGAAGCCGGTCAGCACGGTGAAGCCGGCGTACCAGATCAGGGTGGCCACGAACATTCGTCGCCGGCCGAAGCGATCAGCCAGCCGGCCGCCGACCAGCGCCCCGATCAGGATCCCGATCAGCCAGGAGAAGATCACGAACTGTCCGGCGGCGGCCGAGGCGTGGAAATGCTTGTCCAGAGGGTTGATGAAGTTCCCCACCAGGTTCACCTCGAGCGAGTCGAACAGCCATCCGGCTCCCAGGGCCACCAGGATCGTCACATGGCGGGGGCTCCAGCGCACCCGGTCCAGGCGCTGCCCCAGGGTCAGGCCCATCGGGCGGCGGGGGTCAAGGTCTGAGGGCATGGTGTTTGAGGGCATGGCGGCGGGGTCCTGTTCGGGTCGGGAAGGACGAGGACCCGCAAATGGTACACATCTGCGCGGCCTCAGGTGATCGGGGCAGGACCGCGCCCTGAAAGCGACCTCGGACTGCCTACCATGAGGACTATGGGTGTTCGCGTCCCTCCTGGTCAGGTAGTCAGCAAGGTCATGGGGTCAATCGTGCCCACCAAAGACGTGCCCCCCCAAGGACAGTGCCAAAGGACAGTACGGCGGTGACCCTCATTCTGGTGGTCCTGGGAGTGGTCATCCTGGTGGCCATCGTGGGCTTCTCCGCCAGGCGAGGATCGTCACCCAGGCGCGGTTCGGTCAATGACTACGAGCACGCCATGGACACCCTGGCCCGGATGTCTGGTCGACCGAGCAGCTCAGCCACCGGACAGGGGTGGATGGGCCACCCGGCCGAGCCCCTTTCGCCCCCCGCCCGAAGTCCCGAGACCGGTGCCACCGCGCTGGCGGGTCTCAAGTCGTCGGCCAGCAAGGGCGGTCCGGCCACCTGGATGCGCGCGGCCTCGATCGAGCCCGGGAGCAGCGGTGCCCGAAGGAGCAGGAGCATCGGTCGGGTGGGCCGCCTGGCCGGTGGGGTGATCGGTCTGGTGGTCCTCATCGGTCTCACGGTCACCGTGGTCAGCCTGGCGGTCGGACGATCCGGCCACACCAACCCACCGGCCGCTCGTTCGGCCCAGGCCGGGGGTGCTGGCACGTCGCCAACCACGACCCCGGGGCACAGCAGCACGCGACCCACGTCTCGGCCCAACACCGGGAGGCCAACGACCACCATCCCCTCCAACCAGGTGACGGCGGTGTCCAACGACGCCAACGGGGCCACCTACAACGCCCCGACCACCGGCTACATGCTGTCCTTCACCACCACCGGCCCGTGCTGGGTCCGGGTCACCGACGCAACCGGGACGATCATGTTCCAAAAGACGCTGCCGGGGGGAGCCTCCGGGCAACTCAACTTGGCCGGCTCGTCCCAGGTCCGGGTGGGCAATGCCGCTCACGTTTCCCTACAGGTCGACGGCAAGCCGGTGATCGTCCCCCAGACGGTCCCCCTGCCCTACAACCTCACCTTCCAAGCGGCCTGACCGCTCCGCCGGGCGCAGCCTCGTGCGAGTGGGCGAGGGGCCCCGGCGGCCACCTCGCCTGTTTCGCTGAGCCGTCTACAGCTGGAGGGACTTGACCTCCAGGTACTCCTCCAGGCCGTAACGGCCGAGCTCTCGACCGTGGCCCGACTGCTTGTAGCCACCAAAGGGGGCCAGGGGGTTGAAGCCGCCGCCGTTGACATCGACCTGGCCGGTCCGCAGCCGCCGGGCCACCGCCTTGGCCCGCTCCGGGTCACCTGACCACACCGCCCCGGCCAGGCCGTAGATGGAGTCGTTGGCCAGCTTGACCGCCTCGTCCTCGTCGTCGTAGGGCATGATCGAAAGCACCGGACCGAAGATCTCCTCCTGGGCAATGGCCATGTCCGGACGCACCTCGGAGAAGACCGTAGGACGTACGAAATAGCCCCTGTCCTGGCCCTCTGGCGCCTCCGCACCACCAGTGAGCAGCTTGGCCCCGTCGGCCAGGCCACTCTCTATGTAGCCCCGCACCCGCTGGCGCTGGGTGTCCGAGACCAGCGGGCCGAGGCGAGTGCCGTCGACAAAGGGATCACCGGTGGTGTACTCCTCGGCGCTGCGGGTGGCGATCTCCTCCACCTCGCCCAGGCGGGAGCGGGGCACGATCATGCGGGTGAGGGCCGAGCAGGTCTGACCCGAGTTGAGGTAGCAGGCGCCCACGCCGGTGGAGACCGCCTTCTCCAGGTTGGCGTCGTCGAGGATCACGTTGGGGGACTTGCCGCCCAGCTCCAGGGTCACCCGCTTCACCGTGCGGGCGGCCAGCTCGGAGACCCGCCGGCCGGCCCGGGTGGAGCCGGTGAACGAGACCATGTCCACCTCGGGATGGGCGGCGATGGCCTCCCCCACAACCGAGCCCACCCCGGTCACCAGGTTGAGCACGCCCGGCGGCAGACCCACCTCCTCGGCCACCTCGGCCAGGTAGAAGGAATTGAGCGGCACGATCTCGCTGGGCTTGAGCACCACCGTGCAGCCGGCGGCCAGGGCGGGCGCAACCTTGGCCGCGATCTGGTGAAGGGGATAATTCCACGGAGTGATGGCCCCCACCACCCCCACCGGCTCGCGCACCACCAGGGAGTTGCCGATCTGCTCCTCCCATGGGAGGTCCCGGGCCAGCTGGGCCATGGTGCCAAAGCTGACGGTGGGTAGCCCGGCCTGGATCATCATGGCCAGGTTGATGGGCATGCCCAGCTCGGCGGCGATGGTGTTGCCGATATCGGCCATGCGGGCCTGCAGGCCGTCCTGGATGCGGTACAGGTAGTTCGAGCGTTCCTCGGGTGAGGTCTGAGACCATGTCGCGAAAGATGCCCTCGCCGCCGCAACCGCCTTGTCCACATCCTCGGAGGTCCCCTCGGGGACGGTGCCCATGACCTCCTCGGTGGTGGGGTTGATCACGTCGATGGCCCCGGTGCCGGTGGAGGAAACCCACTTGCCGTCGATGTAGAGCCTGTCCCGGATGTCCATAGCCACAACCCTACGGCGGGGCTGTGACAGGCCCGCTCAGCGGGTGTAGCGGTAGGCCCAGGCGATGAGGGGCAACTGGAGGGGAAGTCGCAGCCATGACAACCAAGCCGAGTTGGCCGGAAAGCCGGCGTCCTTGATCCCACCGTCGAGGGCCATCTGGACGTTGGCCGGGAAGACCGCCACGAACAGGGCGATGGTGAGCCAGGCGCCCAGCCGGCGGGTACGGGGAGGGGCGAGGAGGGCACCGAGGAGGATTTCGGCCAGGCCGCTCACCTGCACCAGCAGCCGGGGATGACCGAGCACCCGGGGCACGATACGCTCGTAGGTCGGAGTCGCCACGAAGTGAAGGATTCCGGCGACCACCAGGAGGGCGGCCAAGATCAGGGGTGAGGCCACGCAGCGGCGGAGCGGCTGGGGGGTACGGACGTCGCCCGGGCCAGGATGGATGTGATGAGTCCAACGCTAGCGACTCTTGCGGCCGGTGAGGGCAAATGCGAGACTCGGGACTGGTCCGAAGTTCCGTGGCGGCCGGTCCCAGCCGGGGCCACCGTTCTCTATGGGCCAGCCCGGGCGCTTGGCTCAGTTGGTAGAGCGCAGCCTTCACACGGCTGAGGTCACAGGTTCGAGTCCTGTAGCGCCCACCACATTCTCCCTGGTCAGAAGGGTGTTCATCGGCGGATGCGGGGTCGGCAGTCGTGGGGTTGCGACTGTCGGGCGGAATCGCGCGGACGCAGGCGTTCGCCCACCATGTCGGCTGCGGCCCGGTCGGCATCCTGGTTGGACCGGGCGTAGAGGCCGAGGGTCATCTGAGGGTTGGAATGACCGAGGCGGGTCTGGGCCGTCTTTGGAAACGATGATGCCGGAGTCGACGGCAGCTTCCAGGGCCTCGGTGGCCGGCTAGGAGAGGCGCTCAGGATCCGTGAGGTACCAGACCAGAGCGTGTGTGTCGCAAACGACGGAGGTGTCTTCATTGGCCATCGATCAGGCCGGTGTCGCCCCACATCTCCTCGGAGAGGCTTTCGAAGTCGGCCTCGCTCCACGTGGGGCCGGGAATGCCGCGCAAGGCCCCGAGCATGGAGACCCGCCCAGCGCGCTGTTCAACCACGACATGAAGGCTGGCGCCCGGCTGCCCGAGTTCGCCGAGGGCAGGTCCAGAAACAGTGAAACCGCCGTCATCGCCGGCAGTCACGTCGAGTTTGATCGGGCCGGTGCTCACGTAGCTAGTCTACGGAGCCCAGCGTCAGGGATGGAGCCGATTACAGGCGCGTCTCGTTACTGGGGGGAGCTCGTCACCCGCGTAACCTGGCCTGGATGCCCGCTGACCAAGGCCTGACGCCAGATCGCGTCCAGGCGGACCAGGATCTCCGGGCCGACATCCGCCGGCTCGGCGAGCTGCTCGGACAGTCGCTGATCCGCCAGGAGGGCAGGGAGCTGTTCGACCTGGTCGAGCGGGTGCGGGCCCTGACCAAGCGAGCCCGCACCACCGCCCTGGGAGATGATCCGACAGACCCCAGTGACGTGAGCGACCCGACAGACGACGCGGCGGAGGTGGAATCCCTCCTGTCGGGAGTCGACCTGCCCACTGCCATGTCACTGGTCCGGGCCTTCTCCGCCTATTTTCACCTGGCCAACATCGCCGAGCAGCTGCACCGGGCCGACGAGCTGCTGAGCTCCGGTCCGGACAGCGGCTGGCTGGAGGAGACGGTGGATGCCATGGCGGCGGCCGATCTGCCGCTCCCGGAGATCGAGGCAGTGGTGGACGCCCTGGAGCTGCGACCGGTCTTCACCGCCCACCCCACCGAGTCGGCCCGCCGATCGGTCCTCAACAAGCGCCGGCAGGTGGCCGAGCTGTTGGAGCAGCGCTGCGATCCCCGCGCCACCGAAGCCGAACGCAGCCGTCTCGACACTCGCCTGGGTGAGGTCATCGAGCTGTTGTGGCAGACCGATGAGCTGCGCCGGGAGCGCCCCGAGCCGATGGACGAGGCGGCCTCGGCGGTGCACTACCTCGACCAGATGTTCGCCGAGGTCCTGCCCGACGTGCTGGAGAACCTGGCGTGCCAGCTCGCCCGGATCGGCGTGGAGCTCTCCCCCCGTTCCCGCCCGGTCCGCTTCGGCACATGGGCGGGCGGAGACCGGGACGGCAACCCCCGCGTGACCCCCCAGGTCACCCTGGACGTGCTGGCCCTCCAGCACGACCACGCCATAGGCGACCTCCTGGCCGGCGTGGACCAGCTCATCGCCCAGCTCAGCTCATCGACCCGGGTGGTGGCCATCTCCACCGCCCTGGAGGAGAGCCTGTCGGCCGACCGGCTCCAGATGCCCGAGGTCTACCAACGGTACGGGCGGATCAACGCAGAGGAGCCGTACCGGCTCAAGTGCTCCTACATCCGCCAGCGCCTGGCCAACTCCCGCCGCCGCCTGGCTGGCGGCTCGCCGTCGCTCGTGTCCTATACGTCGAACGGCGAACTGCTGGACGACCTGGAGGTCATGAGATCTTCCTTCCTCCAGCACAAGGGTGAGTCCATCGCCCACGGCCCGCTCGACCGCTTCTTGCGGCCCACTGCGGCTTGCGGGCTGTCGCTGGCCACCATGGACGTGCGCGAGCACGCCGAGCGCCAGCACCTGGCCCTGGCCGTCATCTTCGACCGGGTCGGCGCCCTGGATCATGATTACCTGTCGCTGTCGCGGCCCCAAAGGAGGCGCGTCCTGTCGGCCGAGCTGGCCGGCGGCCGCCCCCTCACCGTGCGGCGCACCCAGCTGGGCGGCCCGGCCGGCGAGACCACCGCCACTGAGGTCATGGCCATCTTCAACATGATCCGAACGGCCATCGACCGCTACCCCGATGCCATAGAGAGCTACATCGTGTCGATGACCAGGGGGGCGGACGACGTCCTGGCGGCGGTGGTCCTGGCCCGGGAGGCCGGCCTGGTCGACCTCAAGGCGGGCATCGCGGAGATCGACTTCGTCCCGCTCCTGGAGACGATCGAGGAGCTGACCCACGCACGCGACATCCTGGACGAGCTCCTGGCGGACCCGTCATACCGGCGGGTGGTGGCCCTGCGGGGCAACACCCAAGAGGTCATGCTCGGCTACTCGGATTCCAACAAGGACGGCGGCATCACCACCTCGCTGTGGGCCATCCATCGGGCCCAACGGGCACTGCGGGACTGCGCCCAGGCCCACGGGGTGCGCCTGCGCCTGTTCCACGGACGGGGGGGCACAGTGGGCCGCGGCGGCGGCCCGACCGGGGACGCCATCATGGCCCAGCCCTACGGCGCCCTGGACGGAGCGATCAAGATCACCGAGCAGGGGGAGGTCATCTCCGACAAGTACGGCCTGCCCGCCCTGGCCCGGCGCAATCTGGAGATCACCCTGGCGGCGGTGTTGAAGGCCACCCTCTTGCACCGCGAGTCTCGCCAGGCGCCCGAGGTGCTGGCCCGCTGGGACGCGGTGATGGACTGCGTGTCGGGAGCCGCCCTGGCCGCCTATCGCCGCCTGGTGGACGATCCGAGGCTGGTGGCCTATTTCCTGTCATCCACCCCGGTCGACGAGCTGGCCGGCCTCAACATCGGCTCACGCCCGTCCCGGCGCCCCGGGAGCTCGGATGCCACCCTTGATGACCTGCGGGCCATACCGTGGGTCTTTGGCTGGACCCAGTCGCGCCAGATCGTGCCGGGATGGTTCGGAGTGGGAGCCGGCCTGGAGCGGGCCCGGGCCGAGGGCCACTCGGACGCCCTGCGGGAGATGTACACCAGCTGGGACTTCTTTCGGTCGTTCCTGTCCAACGTCGAGATGGTCCTGTTCAAGACCGACCTGGCCATCGCCTGGGCGTACGTCGAGCGCCTGGTCGATCCCTCACTGCACTACCTGTTCGAGGCCATCCAGGACGAGTACGCCCGCACCGTCACCCAGGTCCTGGCGGTGGTGGGCGAGGAGCGTCTGCTGGCCCGTCACCCCACCCTGCGCCGCACCCTGGAGGTGCGCGACGCCTACCTCGACCCCATCAACTACCTCCAGGTCGCCCTGCTGGCCCGCTCCCGGGCCGGCGCCGAGGCGGACCCCGACCTGCACCGGGCACTGATGCTGACCGTGAACGGCATCGCCACCGGCCTGCGCAACACCGGCTAGAGGTGGGCAAGGCACTGGTGGTCGGTGGAGGTGTTTTTCGCGAAATATGGCGATGCCCCAACCGAGCACCGTGCTCACTCTCACCTGGGTGGCGGCCCCGCCCTCAGCGGTCGATGTGGCTCATGTCGGTGTAGCGGTCGCCGGCGGCCACCTCAGGGGGGAAGGCGGCGTTGATGCCGGCCAGGTCGGCGCCGGAGAGCTCGACGGCCGTGGCACCCAGGTTCTCCTCCAGGCGCGAGCGGTGCTTGGTGCCCGGGATGGGCGCCACGTCGCCCCCCTGGGCCAGCAGCCAGGCCAGGGCCAACTGGGCCGGGGTACAACCCTTGGCTGCCGCCAGCTCCCCCACCTTGGCCACCAGGTCGAGGTTGCGGTCGAAGTTCTTACCCTGGAAGCGGGGCAGCCCCCGGCGCATGTCATCCGCCGCGAAGTCGTCCGGGCTGCGCAGATCGCCGGAGAGGAACCCCCGGCCCAGGGGGGCGAAGGCCACGATGCCGACGCCCAGCTCACGACAGGTGGCCAGGACCGACGCCTCGGGGTCACGGGTCCAAAGCGACCACTCGCTTTGCACCGCGGCGATGGGGTGGGTGGCGTGGGCCCGGCGCAGGGTGGCGGCCGACACCTCCGACAGGCCCAGGTGGCGCACCTTGCCGGCGACCACCGCCTCGGCCATGGCCCCCACCGTGTCCTCGATGGGCACCTGGCGGTCCAGGCGGTGCAGATACCACAGGTCGACGTGATCGGTGCCCAGGCGGCGCAGGGAGGCGTCGATGGCCTGGGCGACGTGGCCAGGGCTGGCGTCGATGACCTGGGATGGCGCATTTCGGTCCGCCCCCCACCCGGGCAGCAGGCCAAACTTGGTGGCCAGGGTCGCCTGGTGGCGCCGACCAGCCAGGGCCCGACCGACCAGGGTCTCGTTGGCGCCTTCCCCGTATATGTCAGCCGTGTCGAGGAACGTGCAGCCGAGGTCCAGCGCCCGGTGGATGGTGGCGATGGACTCTGCATCGTCTCGGGCCTCGGGCGGCCCGTAGGACTGCGACATCCCCATACAACCCAGGCCGAGGCACGAAACGGTGAGCGGTCCGAGGCTGGCGTTGTGCATGGCTTCGACGGTACCCGCCGTCCGGCCGGTCCATCGCTACCAGCTTGGCGCGGAGGGAGTGGGATTTGAACCCACGGTGACCATAAGCCACAACGGTGTTCGAGACCGTCCCATTCGGCCGCTCTGGCATCCCTCCGTCCTAGAGGCTACCGGTCAGAAGAAGTCCCCGCCGCCGCCCTGGTCGTCGCCCCAGCCACCACCGTCCCCACCGTCGCCCCATCCGCCGCCATCCCCGCCGTCACCCCAGCCGCCGCCGTCACCCCAGCCGCCGCCGCCGCCGAACACCTGGCTGGCGATCTGCTCTCCCAAGATGGCTCCCAGGATCCCGCCGCCGACCGCCATTCCCATGCCACCACGCCGCTGACCCACCTGGGGATATGACTGGAGAATGTTCTGAATGAACGACCGCTGTCCCTGGGGCTGCTGTCCCTGCGGCTGCCCATCCGCCTGGACTGGGCGCACCGGGCGTGGCAGATCGGCCAGGCGGGGCATGGCCAGCAGTTGGCCAAGATAGAAGTAACTCTCGGCGGCTGCCTTGAGGCTGCGCTCGATGGCCTCGTGCATCTGAGGCGGCGGTGGGCCCGACGTCGCTCCCCACAGGCCGTTGGCATATTCGGCAGCCGACGCCGCCTCTGCCGAGCCCTGGGCTACCAACTCTCGCGCGTGATTGTCCTGACTGCTTGCATCAAAGCCGGCCGCGACCGACTCGGCCTGATCGCGAAGCCGGCTGACGGCCAGGCGAAGGGCCCGCAGATGGGCGAAGGGGCACGGCTCGACCTCGACCCATGGCGGCATCGGTGCGGGAACCGAGACGTCGAGGCGATATGACGGGTTTGCCTTAGCGGCCATTCCCCGGGCCATCCATCCCTGGACCTCCTGGTAGAAGGCAGCCACCTGAGCGGCGGTCACCGGGGGCACGAAGTGAGCGGTAGAGGGATCAACAGCGGCATCCGCGTCCAGCATCTCGTCGCCCATGACCTGCAGGGCAAAGGCCACCCAGCCAGCCAGCAGGGCCGCCTGTAGGTTGGGAGCGTTTGCGCTCTGCTTGCGCAGAGCGTCGACCTCCAAGATGTACTCGTACACCCCGGCTCCGGCTGCCCGGTAGGGGTCCAGGCCCTCCCTCGACACCTCACCGTGGGTGGCTGCCTTCAGCCTTTCGCGCCAGTTGGCCATTGATCCCTCCTGGTTACCGTCTCCGCCTCTGCCTGAAGAGTAGTAGGGCGCCGTCAGCGGAGACGACGAGCAGCGAAGAAGTCCTCGAGGAGGCCAGCTGAAGCCTCGGATCTGACCCCGGGCACGACCTCCACCTCGTGGTTGAGGCGGGGATCGGCACACAGGTTGTAGAGCGACCCGCACGAGCCGGCCCTCGGATCGGGGGCGCCGTACACCACCCGGCGCACCCTGGCTGCCACCAGGGCGCCGGCGCACATGGGGCACGGCTCCAGGGTGGCCACCACGGTGACCTCCGGCAGGCGCCAGCGTCCGAGGGCCACCGCGGCATCTCGAATGGCCAGTACCTCGGCATGGGCAGTGGGATCGCCTCGAAGCTGACGCTCGTTGTGGCGCCGGCTGACCACCAAGCCGTCGGAGATCACCACCGCGCCCACCGGTACGTCCCCATGGGCCAAGGCGGCCCGAGCCTCGACCAGGGCCAGCACCATGGCCGCGTCATCGTCAACCACCGCCTCAGGGTCAGCGTCAGCCACGGGCATGGGTCATCGGGTTCGATGGCATGGTCGGGGTCTCACCGCGTCACCGTAGGCCCTGTCGCCCGTCTATGCGGTAGCTGCGGGAGTCGTAGCGCGGGAGTTGAAGTTGAGGGATGGGAGGCTGTTCGGGCGGCGCTGGGGCCGTCCGGCCGGCAGATGAGTTCCGGGCCCTTGGGCCGTCGAAGGTGGTGACATCTCGAATTTCGAGCCTCACCAAGGAGCCACCATGCCCAACCAAGAGAATGCCCCCATCGGAGCGCCCTGCTGGGTCGATCTGATGACCTCCGACACCGAAGCCAGCCGTGAGTTCTACAGCCAGCTCTTTGGCTGGGAGGCGGAGGAACCCGCCGATGAGTTCGGCGGCTATTTCAACTTCACCAAGGACGCCATCCGGTTGGCGGGATGCATGGCCAGCCAGCCAGACTCGCGTCTGCCCGACGTCTGGTCGATCTACCTGGCCAGCGACGACGCCGGCAAGACCGTGGACCTGGCCATCGCCCGAGGAGGAGGGGTCCACGTCCAGGAGATGGTCGTCGGTGACCTCGGCAGCATGGCGATGGTCAGCGATCCCGGAGGCGCGGTGATCGGGATCTGGCAGCCCGGCCTGCATCGTGGGTTCGGGATTACGGGGAAACCCGGCAGCCCCAGCTGGTTCGAGCTGCACACCCGGGACTACCAGGCAGCCGTCGACTTCTATCGCGATGTGTTCGGTTGGGACACTCACGTCGTCAGCGATACTCCCCAGTTCCACTACACCACGCTCAAGCACGGTGAACGATGGCTGGCTGGGATCATGGACGCCTCAGGCCTTCTCCCCGACGGTGTTGCGGCCCACTGGTCGGTCTACTTCGGGGTGGAGGACACCGACGCCGCCCTGGCGCGGACCGTCGAGCTCGGCGGCTCAATCCTCATGGCCGCCGAGGACACCCCGTATGGCCGCCTGGCAGCTGCTGCCGACCCGACCGGCGCCCAGTTCAAGCTGGTTGGCGCCAACGCGGCCATGCCTTAGAACCGCTGGTCCCGACGCCCGAGAGGCCAGCGGAGCAGGCGGGATGGCCTGCTCCGCTGGCCCAGCGCACTTGGGATCTGCTTATGCCGCGCTCCGGCGAGTGTCGGACTGGCGGGCCCGGGCCACCGCATCCGCCGGAGTACCGTTCCACGGATCACCGTGGCCGGGGAGCAGTAGCCCGGCGTCCAGTCCGACCAACTTGTCCAGGGACGCCCGAGCCTGGTCCTGATTGTCGTTGACGGCGGCCGGCATCAGTCTCGGGCCCCGCTGGCGGGTCAGGGGATCCATGGTGACCAGCTCGTCGCCGGTGAAGAGAAGGCCCCGGTCGGCCAGGTGGAAACCACTGTGCCCCTCGGTATGCCCCGGTGTAAAGACCACCGTGGGACGACCAGGAACGTCCAGCTGCTCGCCATCCTCGAAGGCCACCAGGTCGGTCAGCCAGCGGGGAGTGAGAAAGCCGCGACGCACGGCGTGCACCACGAAGCCAAACGCCGTGGGCCGCCACAGGTGGGGAGCGAGGCGCGGCACCAGAGCCCATGACGAGCCGCCCTTCTTGCGACCCTCGAGGCGGGGGATCTCGTGGCGGTGGGCCCGCACGGCCAAGCCGGTGGCTTGGTGGGCATCCGCGGCGCCTCCCATGTGATCAGCATGGCCGTGGGTCAACAGGATCGCCTGTATGTCCTCCACCCGACACCCGATGCCTTGTACTGCCTGTTCGATCTCCGGCCAGCTACGCGGCCACGCGGTGTCGATCAGGGTCAACGCCCCGCCGTCGTCGACCAGGTACCAGTTGACTATCCCGTCGCCGAAACGATGCGCCCCGGCGCCGACCTGCCAATGGTGCATGGTCACAGTTGCACCGGGTTTCGCGGGAGGAGGGACCTCTCAGGAGCCTGGAAGCTCACCACCACGGGCATCGTTGCGAACCGTTGGCTCATGCCGGGTTCGTACCCACCCAGCCGTCCGTAGAACCTGGGCGGCTCGGTCTCGGTGGCGCAGGTGGCTGGGCAACGCCTGTGCACCCGGCGGTGACCAGTTGGGGAGGCAGCGTGGTGCCGGAAAGGAACACGGCAAGGACGTGGCTGGCTGGTCGCGCTGCACTCGGCGCGAGCAGGCCACGCCAGCCCTCGTCCTGCAACTCCTCACCCACTGCTTGGAAGGCTGGCCAGCTGCGCCGACCCGGGCGTGATAGCGGTAGGCCAACGCGGGCGAGTCGGGTGACGTCGGACAGGTCGGCTACCTGCAGCGGCGCTACCTGGTAGCACCACAAGTCGCCGGGCAGGGCGATGTTGGGCGGCATGGCGGCCTCGGCCAGGCGGCGGTACCACTCGGCCCAGGCGCAGGCCAGGCTGTCGGCGAGGTACAGGGCATCGACGACGTGGCCGCGCTGCCAACGGTTGTCGCCGGGTGGAGCCGGACGGTGGACGGGGTCGACACCGGCGGGCACATGGCGTTGCCATACTCCCTCGACGGTCGTCGAGTCGACGTCAAGCGCCACGCCAATCAGGCAGCGCCGGGCGATTCGAGGGTGCTGATGAGCCGAGCCACCCGGCGGACCTGACCGCGAGCAATCATCTCGACGGGCGTGTAGTCGTCAAGGGCCTCGACCGGTTTGACCAACCAGACCGAGATGTAGCGAGCGTCAATCACCCGAGCCAGGCGATCGGTGATCTCAGCCAACTCGGCCAGCCGACGTGCCCGCTCGCCGGTCGGTGAACTGCGACCATTGAGCCAGTCGCGCACCGTGCTCGGCTTCGCGCCGACCGCCTCTGCAATCATTCGATCGGACAGCTGAGCGGCGCGGTGGATCCGGACGGCCTCGTCGGCAAATGCGGTGGGCATGGCTCCAGCGTACGCGCTCCGTCGCGATTCCGTCAATAATCCATGAGAACAGCCCCTCCTCGCCATGTGTTCGCGCAATGTCTGGACCGTCCGGCCGGCCGGCTGGCGCCCCCGCCAGGACTTGAACCTGGGACCCGCTGCTTAGAAGGCCGTCCGAGGCCGATTCGCCTACCTGGGCGAATACGGAAAAGCCCTGTGTGTTAGCCATAACTGGTGACCGGCCATGACCGGCCGTGCCACCGTGTGCCATACCGCTATGGCACGTCTATGGCACGCCGAGGCCCGCGAAGGGACCGGGCCGGGCGGTACTGGGCACCGCTGGGCACGAATGGGTGTAATATCACAGGTGTGGTTAGGACACTCCTTCGCACAAACCTGGCTGCACTTGCCGAGCCGGTGGCCGCCGTTGTAGGGCAGCTATCACTCGTTCCCACCAGCGTGGTGGAACCCCCCAGCTTGCTGGCAGAGTGTCCATTCGATGCTCTAGGGCTGGACCGGGGCGCCCTGGTCGCAGACTTCGAGGAGTACCAGGCCGAGCAGCGGAAACCGTACGAACGCTTCAGGGAGGTGCTCGGCACCCTGGGGGTCGTCAGCACCGGCCGGCGGCGCCAACGTGCACTCAACGGCCCTGGAGCCATCCGCACCGCCATCGAGGCTTGGGTCACCGAGGCGTCCGACGTCCTGGAGCGGGCGAGGTGGGCTGAGGGAGACCTCGACGCCCTAGCAATCGAGGTTGGCGAGCTGGTCGAACGAGCCACCGATCTGGCCGACCAGGTTGACGCCCTTGGGCTGCACGACCTAGCGCACCATCTGCGCCGGGCTACCACCAACCTGGCGAGGGTGGCCCGCTGGGCCAGGACCGAAGGCGCTACCGGGGCTAAGTCACGTGGCTCGCACGACCGCGGCCCACCGCCGGGCCGACTCGTCACCGCTCGACCCGCCGCACCTCATGGCCCCCCCGACGTCGCCCACAACGCGTGGATGACGCCGACGCTGGCTGCGTAGTTCCGCCCCCACTACGGGACGGTTAGGGCCGGCCGCAACCCACGAGGGACTCCCCGCCTGACCTTTCATCGAGAGGGGCAGATCGGAGGCCACCCAAAGTGGCAACCACCAGCACGACAGCACCCACCACCGGGTTGCTCGACTACGCCGGGACCGCCGACTACCTCGGCATCACTCCCCGTCACGTCCGCCGGCTGTGGGCTGAACGGCGCCTGACCGGCATCAAGGTGGGCCGCATGGTCCGCTTCGCTCCCACCGACCTCGACCGGTACATCGCCGCCCAACGGGTTGAAGCCGTCCGGGGCGGTGATGCCTCATGAATGGCGAAAGGGGCGCCCCGAAAGGCACCCCCACACCCGTCTCGCCGCCAAGCTCGACTGAGGCCCAGTCTACGCCGGACCTGCTCGCTCACGCCCTCGCCTACGCCGAGCGTGGCTGGCCGGTACTACCGCTGCACTCGTGGACCGGGAGCCGATGCAGTTGCGGCCGAGACGACTGCACGAGCCCGGCTAAGCATCCTCGGACGGCCCACGGGTTGAAGGACGCCACCGGTGCCCCGGCCATCATCCGCGGATGGTGGCGTCGCTGGCGCATGGCAAACATCGGGCTGGCCACCGGCTTCGCCTTCGACGTGCTCGACATGGATGGCCTGGCCGGCGCCGCGAGCCTGGTGAGCCTGCTGGCCGAGCACGGACAGCTACCGGTGCTCCCGACGGTGCTGACGCCGCGAGACGGTGGGATGCATCTTTACCTCCTGCCGACCGGGTTGGGGAACTCGGCCGGCAAGCTGGCCCCTGGCCTGGATTACCGAGGTGTCGGCGGCTACGTGGTGGCTCCGCCGTCAGTGCATGCCAACGGTGGGACCTACGCCTGGCTCACCGCGTCGCCGGCTGAGGTGTCCACCCCGGCGCCCGCCTGGCTGGTAGCCCGACTGTCACCACCAGCGGCCCTCACCATGCCACCAGTGGCGCCCACAGCTTCACCAGGAGCCACGGGCCGGCCAGGTGGCACCGTTGTGCCAGCCGGCGACCGCAAGGCCGCCTACGGCCGTAGGGCGTTGGAGTCTGAGGCCCTGGCCGTGGCCCTGGCCGTCGAGGGGACCCGTAATCACACGCTGAACACTGCGGCCCTGAAGCTGGGCCAGGTGGTGGCCGGCGGGTACCTCGACACCGCTGAGGTGGTGGCCACGCTGCTGGCCGCGGCCGAGCGAGCTGGTCTGGAGCGCCGGGAGGCGGAGGCCACCATCGCCAGCGGGATGGCTGCCGGGATGGCCCAGCCGAGGAGGTTGGCATCGTGAGCGCCCAAGAGGAGTCAGTAGCCCGCATCCTGGCCCAGCTACCGCCGGTTGACCCATCCGCCAACGGGTCGGCGCCTGGTGGTGGCGACCAGGCTGGGCAGTCGGAGACCGGTGACCGGCCAGGCCGGATACCGCTCGGCGCACTGACCCTCTTGGCCGGTCAGGAGGGATCGGGCAAGACGACGGTCGCCATTGACCGAGCGGCCCGCTTGACCCGCGGCCAGCTTCCCGGTGCGCTCTGTGGCAAGCCCTGTGCCGTGGTGATGGCGACCACCGAGGATTCGTGGTCACGGACCCTGGTACCGCGGTTCCTGGCCGCGGGTGCTGACCTCGACCTGGTGCACATCGTGGTTGTGAACGGAATGGCTGGCGGGTTGGCCGTGCCCGGCGACCTGGACCGTCTCGGCGCCGAGGTGAAGCGGGTGGGAGCCCGCCTGCTCATCCTGGACCCTCTGGGGGAGCACCTCGACGCCCAGCTCGACACTCACCGAGACGCCGCCGTACGCCAGGCCCTTGGCCCTCTGGCCGCTCGACTGGGCGCCTGGGACGCCGCCGGCCTGGGACTGCTCCACTGGCGCAAGGCCGCGGCGAACGTCGTGCTTGACCGGGTGAACGGCTCACGAGCCTTCACCGCTGCCTGCCGGTCCATGCTCGGAGTGGGAAACGACACAGAACGAGGCGTCAAGCTCCTCGTCCTGGCCAAGGCCAACCTCGGCCCGCTCGCGTTGCCAGCCCTGCGCTACCGGGTCGAGAGTCGTTTTGTACCTCCGCCCGACGCCGGGGAGCCACTACTCACGTCAGGGATCGCCTGGTGTGGCGAGGTGGCCGGCCTTGACCCCGACATGGTGCTACGCACCCACGATCCCGAGCAGGCCACCCGTCTCGACGCCGCAGTCGAGTGGCTGGCCGACTACATGGTCGAGGCCGGCGGCCGGGCGAAGGTCAAGGTTGCGTACGCTGCTGCACGTGAGGCCGGTCACTCCGATAGGACGCTAAGGCGGGCACAAGAGCAGCTCTCCATAGACCTAAAACGGGAAGGCAAGGGAGCCTCCCACGTGGGTTGGTGGCAGCTCCCCAACTACTCTGGCCAAGCCTCTGACGAGGAGGACACTGGCCAGAGTAGTGACACCGTCCCTGAACTGGGTGAACACGTTGAGAATGGCCCATCAGAGGAGCACTCTGGCCAAACTGAGTATTTGGCCTGAGTAACCGGGTCAGCCGGGTCGGAGCCCGAATCCGATGACGGTACGGGGAAGCCCGAAGGTGGCTCGGACGGTGAATCTGAAGGTGCTCATTTGGACACTTTGTGGGACGCCGAGGAGGTGGGCCGATGACCGCCGCCCGCAACAACCGCCGCAAGGCGGCCCGCCTGGCTATGGCCGACCAGGTACAAGCCGCCACCACCGAGGCGGCCGCGTGGGTGCCAGGACCGTCACCGACCCATGGAGGTGGAACTATGGCTCCGACCCATGGAGGTGGCCTGTGAGCACGCACCGCCCCGCCGTGCGCTGCTCGGCCCGACGCACCACCGGAGAGCCCTGCGGCGCCTACGCCATGGTCGGAGGCACCGTATGCCACGCCCACGGCGGAGCTGCTGGCCAGGTGAAGCGCAAGGCGGCCGTGAGAGTGGCCGAAGCCAAGGCGGCATCGCTGGCGGACCTCATGGGCGCCGGCCCGGTCAGCGACCCACTCACCGCACTGCTGGACCTGGCCGGCCAGGCAGTGGTCCTCACCGACGCCCTACGGGCCATGGTGGCCCGCCTGGAGGACGTGGGCACCGATGGTGTCGCCCCCGAGCTGAGTGCCTACCTGGGCGCCCTGGGCCGGGCTGAATCCATCCTGGTGGCCATCGCCCGCCTGGACCTCGACGCCCGACTCGTGCGAATAAGCGAGGCCGAGGCTGCCATGCTGGCCACCATGGTGCTGGCCGTGTTGGAGGCCGACGAGCTCGCCCTCACCGAGGCGCAGGTGGCCACGGCCCGGTCACTGGTGGCGGCCCGGCTTCGGGTGGTGGGACCTTGAGCACCAGGGAGCTGCTGGCCGACCTGCTGGAGCCGGCGAGGCCGGACCCGTCGGTCGTCATCGCCGCCCGCCTGGCTGAGCTGGAGGCCATGTCGCCTGAGGATCGAGCAGCACTTCCCAAGTACCCTCCGCCGGCACCTGGGTCCGCCGAGGCCGCCATCCAGGCCCGCCTGGACCTCATGGCCGAGCGCCTGGCGGGCGGCGCCCTGGCCGACGTGGCTCCGGCTGATATGTCACTGGCCGAGCGAGTGGCCCTGCTCGCCCCGTTGGAGCGCCGATGGGTGCTCACCTAAGCCGACCGACCGAGGAGGAGGCGGTACGGGCCGATCTTGTTCTCCGCTTCCACCTGGCCAAGGTGTGGCCGAACGTGACTTTGGAGGAGCTGGCCGGGGTGGCTCACGTGAGTCATGAGGCCCTCGTGGTGGCGGTCGAGGCCAGATTGGCGCATCGGGTACGCCGCCGGCGCATCGAGCAGCATGAACACTGACGACGAGGAGGACGACCATGACTGAGCGAATGAAGAGACGAGCCCTCAACCGGGCCGAGATGACCGAAGCCGCCACCACTCTGCGCCGCCTGCTGGCAGACGTGGAGGCCGGGGAGCTGACCGCACCAGCCGGGTTGACCTACCGCTTGCAAGGTGCCGTCATCGCTCTGGAGGCCCTGGCCACCGGCCGGGTACCGACTGCCGGCGAACTGGCCAAAGTGGGCGATTGACTCTCCATCCGGTCAGCTTTGGGCGACTACCTCCTGAGGCGCTCCCCCAGTAATGTGGTGGCACCCGTCGCTGGGCGCCCCCGAGGAAAGGTCGGTTGTCTTGGCTAGTGAACCTGACCGCTCCGGCTCGCTGCCCGTGGCGCCCGCACGTCACGAGGAGCGAAGGCCCAAAGGGCCGATGGGTACACTCACTCCCGAGCAGCGCCTGGCCGAGCAGGGGGTCACGCTGGCTACCCCCCGCCGCCCCTACAGCCTGGCAGCACGATTGCTGTTCGCCACCCTGGATGCGGTCTACGGCAAGGATCGCACCATGTCCAAGTTGAAGGTCCTCGAGCTGGTGGCCAGAGTCCCCTATCAGGCCTGGGAGCAGGTGTCCTACATCGCCATCACCCACACCCAGGGCCGTACCGAACTGGCTCGGCGCATCCACGACCGAGTGGTCGAAGCCCGGGCCCAGCAGGACAACGAACAGTGGCACCTGCTCATCCTCAATGAGCTGGTCGACCAGCGGGGCATTCCAGAGGATCGGCTGCACTTCACTGTGCTGCCTCAGGTGCTGGCCTTCATCTACTACCAGCTTTCTTGGGTGTTGTTCATCATCAGGCCGGCCTGGAGCTACCGGCTCAACGCCAGCTTCGAGGACCATGCCGAACACGAGTACATGGAGCTGGTCAAGGAAAACCCGGAGTGGGAGAACGAGCCGTTCGAGACCTCTTTCGCCCACGACTACGGCACCTATGCCTCGTTGGCCGACCTGTTTCGCCAGATCGGCTACGACGAGAGAGTCCACAAAGAGGAGAGCGTGACCCGAATGGCCGAGCCCCGCTTCAGCTGATGGCCTGGGTCATAGACCTGGACGGGGTGATATGGCTGGCAGACTCGCCCATTCCAGGATCAGCCGAGGCGATCTCCCGGCTGCGCCAACTCGGGCAGTGGCCGGTCTTTCTCACCAACAACTCGTCTTCCACGGTGGGCGAGTACCTGGCCAAGCTGGAGGCTATGCCCCAGCGGGCCAGCTCCACCACCCGGCGCTGGGGCACCTCGTCCAAGCGCAGCGACCCCAGCCGCAAGGCGCGGTCGCCTGGCTCCTAGAGAGCAGAGTCACCCTCACTCCCCCACCCCAGCC
>JAABUZ0100001093.1_pt1 | contig 55125 bp, 60 predicted proteins | sample 5562091 | NCBI WGS metagenome assembly JAABUZ01 (sample SAMN12813069, study PRJNA571459) | rock metagenome | isolation source: Antarctica rocks | place: Antarctica: Victoria Land, Linnaeus Terrace sud | collected 2015-12-21 | reverse complement strand
GTCGGGGACGTTCCAGATCGTCGGCAACGGCTTCTTTTGGGTGATCGGTTCAGGTTGCGGTTCCATGCCACGATCATTGGCAGATTACAGGCGAAAGTTCAGACTACGTTTTGAGATACATTTTTAGGGCCATCCACTTCGGAAAGGCTTCCACTCCGCGTGCCACGAAGCAGACGCGCGCGGGCGCGTCCGAGCTGCGCCTGCACCGCCGCGCGCCCGGTCCCGCCGAAGGTCTCGCGGGCGTCTGCGCTGCCGCGCGCGCTTGCCAGCAGGGCCGGGTCCGCCTCCGCGAACAGCGGCGAGGCGGCGGCGAGGTCCGCGCGCGTCAGGTCTTCCAGGCCGCGCCCCGACCGGACGCAGTCGCCGACGATCCTGCCGACGAGGGCGTGCGCCTGCCGGAAGGGCAGGCCCTGGCGTACCAGAAAGTCGGCCAGGTCCGTGGCCGTCGAAAAATCTCCGCGCAGCGCCCCCGCCATGCGGTCCGCGCGGAATTCCGTGTTTTCGAGCAACGTGTGCATGACCGCGAGGCACACGGCCGCCGTATCCAGGGCATCGAAGAGGCCTTCTTTGTCCTCCTGCATGTCCTTGTTATACGCCAGGGGCAGCCCTTTCATCACCGACAGCAGGGCCACCAGATCGCCGAAGACGCGCCCGGCTTTGCCCCGCGTCAGCTCGGCGACGTCCGGGTTCTTCTTCTGCGGCATGATCGAGCTGCCCGTCGTGACATTGTCGCCCATCTCGACCCAGCCGAACTCGGGCGAGTTCCACAGGATCAGCTCCTCAGACAGCCGCGACAGGTGGACCATGACCAGGGCCAGGGCCGAGACGGTCTCGACGGCGAAGTCCCGGTCGGAGACGGCGTCTAGGCTGTTATCGGCGATGCCCGAGAAATTTAATAGGGCCGCCACGCGGTGCCGGTCGATGGGGAACGTCGTCCCCGCCAGCGCGCCCGCCCCCAATGGCAGGACGTCCACGCGCGCCCGCGCCTCCCCGAGCCGCTCGTCGTCGCGGGCGAGCATCCAGAAGTAGGCCAGCAGGTGGTGGGCCAATCGGATGGGCTGGGCGTGCTGCAAGTGGGTCATGCCCGGCAGCAGGGTGTCCAGGTGCCGCTCGGCCTGGTCTGCCAGCGCCTCTTGAAGCTGGGCGATCCGCCCTCGGATGCCGTCGATGGCCTCGCGGACGTACAGCCGCAGGTCGGTTGCCACCTGGTCGTTGCGCGAGCGGGCCGTGTGCAGCTTGCCCGCCACCGGTCCCATCCGCGCCGTCAGCAGGCTTTCGACGGCCATGTGGACGTCTTCGGCACCGGGGTCAAGGACAGCCGCGCCCGAGGCTAAATCCTGCGCCAGCTCTTCCAGCCCGCCTTTGATCGCCTGTGCATCGCCTGACTCGATTATTCCACACTCGCCCAGCATCGTCACATGAGCGATGCTGCCCTGGATGTCCTGCGGCCACAGCCGCGCGTCGAAGCGCAGGCTGGCATTAAACTGGTGAACCAGCGCGTCGGTGTCCTGGGCGAACCGCCCGGCCCAGAGCTTAGGTGCTGATGACATAGTGGCCTTTCAAGAATGCGAAAAACTCGGCGGTGTGTCATAATGGCGACATGGACACACGAGCCGCCGAGCCTGACTCGGAGCCTGAGATTGTAGAGATCGAACAGTACCCATTCGTCAAGGACATCGTGCCGGGGACCATGAGCGGCGCGGAGGTGCTGGAATACTGGCGGGAGAACGGCGTCTTCGACGTCCCCAGGCCCCAGCACGACGAGATCGGGGAGGGCAAGCGGTTCAAGGACAGCACGGAATACGTGCAGCACCTACGTCAGCAGACGGACTATCGCGGCCACCAATGAGACCCACGCGCACACGCCTACACTACCGCCACGTCCCCGGCCTCATTGCCGAGCAGCCGTACACGCGCTGGCTACTCCGCCGACCCCGCCGCACGGAGCATCTCCACCACGCGGGCGCTTGCCGCCGCGGCCTGCTCCAGCGCGGCCTGTGTATGCTGACGTCCCATGCGGCCTTGATGCTGGGCGGGATCGGTCATCCTAAGGGCTTCCGCCAGAGCGGTGCGCCCGGTCTCGCTCCGGGCGTGAACGTCCGCCCCGGCGTCCAGAAGCAGCCGAACGACGCTCTCCACGCGCCCCGATTTCCCGTCCGTCAGCCGCGCGGCGACCATAAGCACTGTGACGCCCGCCTCGTGATGCCCCGCCACGTCTGGGTAGTCCGGGGACAGGTAGGGGGATTGGGTCGAGGCCAGGTTGACGTCCGCACCGAAAGCCAGCAGGATTTTAAGATGTTCCACAAAAACCACGTACCGGAACAAAACCGGCTGTCCGCCCCGGTCGCGCGTGTTCGGGTTCGCCCCTTGCAACAGCCAGTGACGGAGGCGGTCGCGGGATTGGAGGCATCCTATGTCCCACAGCTTGCCGTCTTTGTACGTCTGTGACAAGTCTTCCGCGCCGAGCAGACGAAAATCCTCTTTGTCATACTCCTCTAATTCGCCCTCATCAATGTCGCTGTACCGGCTCTGGGCTAGGTCTTCATCTAGGCCCAATAGTCCCGCCAGGTCTGTCGCCTGATGGTCCGCAAAAGCGTACTTCTCGCGCATCTTCTGGTCGACGCCCTGCCGCAGAGCTTTAGGCGTTGTATTCAGCACCCGCGCCCACTGCTCCATCGCCTTGTCCAGACCGGGCAGCGAGGCCGAAGCTTCTATTGCCGGCCGCACCGTCTCCGCCGGATGCAGCACTTCTTGGATTGCTACCAATGTCGTGCCGGGGACGCAGTACGGGAGCAGGGCTTGGGGATCGCCCTGCACCCGCGCAGGATCAACCCTTTCCGGCCCGTGTTCCTCATCCCCCTCAGCACTCATGACCTCGAAGTAGCCTGGCGCGGAGTTGAACTCGGCGCGCAGAGCGCCTTTCTCATACAGGGAGTAGGTGAACACATCGCTGTCGTACACGCTCCAATCTAAGACGGCGGTGGCGAGGCGTAGAGACAAACCGACGGCCAGCGCGTCCGTCGCCTCCGCGCCCTCCGGGTAGACGCCGACCCAGCCGCCGACGGCGGGCGAGACGTAGGTCGGCTCCTTCAGCAGGCCGCTCAAGCTCTCGATGACGGCCTCCTGTGAGTCGGACCGAACCTGAATGCTAGAGAACGTGGCACCCATGACGTCAACTCCTCCCAAGCGAGTCAAAGGGGCGAGGGCAGGGCCGCCGCCCCTCCGCAGCGCCTACTTCCCGTGCTTCTCCTTCAAGGCCCAGTACATCCGCGACTGCATCCCGTGGGTCTGGACGTTTCCGACCGAGAGCCGCTGGTCGAAGCTTTTGGAGTCGAACGAGGCCAGGTCCTCGCTGTACAAGGCCCACTCCGAGGCGCGGCCCACGACGACGCAGCTCCCCTTGAACAGCCGCAGCGTGACCGTGCCCATCACGCGCTCCTGAATCTTGCCGATGAAGGCTTCCAGGTCGTCTTTCAGCGGGTCGAACCACAGGCCGTAATACGCCAGCTCGCCCCACTGCTGGTCCACACCCGCCTTGAACTTGCGCTCGGCGGCAGTCGCGACCAAGGCCTCCAGAGCCGCGTGGGCCTTGACCAGGACGGTGCTGGCGGGGCACTCGTAGTTCTCGCGGCACTTCAGACCGAGCAGGCGGTCCTCCATGATGTCCACGCGACCCACCCCGTTGTCACCGGCAATCTTGTTCAGCCGCGTCACCAGGGTCAGGCCGTCCAACACTTCGCCGTCGAGCGAGACGGGGATGCCGTTCTCAAAGCCCAGGGTGATGGTCTGCGGGGCGGCGTTGGCCGCGTCGATGCCCTTGATCCACTGGAAGATCTCTTCGGGCGGGGCGTAGTCCGGCTCTTCCAGATGCCCGCCCTCGATGGAGCGGCCCCACAGGTTCTCGTCAATGGACCAGATCTTGTCGGCGGAGACCGAGATGGGGATATTCCTCGCGCGGGCGTACTCGATCTCCTCGGTGCGCGTGTAGTTGTGCTCGCGCATCGGGGCGATGATGGGCGTGTCGGGCAGGAGGGCGCGCATGACGTACTCGATCCGAAACTGGTCGTTGCCCTTGCCGGTGCAGCCGTGGCAGAAGGCGTCCGCGCCGACCCGCTTTGCCACTTCGACGGCCTTCAGCCCGATCAGGGGTCGGGCGATGGCCGTGGACAACGGGTAGCCCTGGTAGTCACCGTTGGCTCGGACGGCGGGCCAGCAGTACTCCTCGACAAACTCTTTCTTGGCGTCGGCGGTGTAGTGTTCGGTGCCCAGCGCGCGGGCGCGGTCCTCGGCGCTTTTGACGTCTTCGGCGGGCTGGCCGACGTCCACGGTGACGGTGACGACGCGGTCGAAGCCGTAGTCTTCGCGCATCATGGGGATGGCGACGGACGTATCGAGTCCGCCGGAGTAGACGAGGACGACTGTTTTAGGCATAGTAGGTTCCTTTCAAACTGTCCCCCTAGCCCCCAATAACGGGGTTGGAGAGAACAAGAGGGGCGCAGCAAGCAGCGCCCCTACGGGTCGCTGGCAGATAGCTTACAGCACCAGTGCTAAGATCGCCTTCTGCGCGTGCAGGCGGTTCTCGGCCTGATCAAACACGACCGAGTTGGGGCCGTCCAGGACCTCCGCGCTGATCTCCTCGCCCCGGTGGGCGGGCAGGCAGTGCATGACCAGGGCGTCGGGGGCGGCATGGGCCATCAGCGCAGCGTTGACCTGGAACGGCGCGAACAGCAGGGCGCGGGCGGCGGCCTCATCCTCCTGCCCCATCGAGGCCCAGACGTCGGTGTACACGGCGTCGGCGTCCCGCACCGCCTCGGCGGGGTCGTGCGTCACGGTCAGTGTCGCGCCCGTCTCCTGGGCGAAGCCCAAAGCCGTCGCCCACAACCCCGCGTCCGGCTCGTAGCCTTCGGGACAGCCTAATCGGAAGTGCACCCCCAATTTGGCGGCCAGCAGCATCAGCGAGTGGGCGACGTTGTTGCCGTCGCCGACATAGGCTAGCGTCAGGCCCGGCAAGTCGCCCCGGCGCTCCGCCAGGGTCTGGAAGTCGGCCAGCGCTTGACACGGGTGCTCGCGGTCGGACAGGCCGTTGATGACGGGGATGCCGGCGTACTCGGCCAGTTCCACGACGGCGGAGTGGTCGAACGTCCGCGCCATGATGCCGTCGATCCAGCGGTCCAGGTTCCGGGCGACATCGGGGACGGTCTCGCGGACGCCGAGCCGGCCTTCCAGGTAGATCGCATGGCCGCCGAGCTGGGTCATGCCCGCCTCGAACGTGACCCGAGTTCTCAGAGACGGCTTCTCGAACAGCATGGCGAGCGTCTGCCCCTTGGCGAACAAGGTCTGCGTGTCGTCGAACTTGTGCGCCTTGAGCCGGGCGGCGACGTCCAGGATCAGCCCGATCTCCTCGGCTGTCAGCTGCTCGATGCCCAGAATATCCCGCCCGCGCAGGCGGGTCTCGCCCAGCAAGTCATAGAGGTCCGACCGCTCCCGCGTCGGCGGGGCCATGCGCTGAGAGGGGTTTCGTTGGGTGTCTGTCACATCTTTTCCTTTTTCTCTTCAGCAGGCCGCTCGCCCCGGAACAGCCGACTCCAGAAGGACGCCTTGGGCGCGGGCAGCGGCGCTTCCCCCTGCAACCTGACTACCTCCGCCCGTGCCTGCTCCACACCGACGCCGAGCCGCGCTAGGGCCTCCCTGACCGGACCCTTGTTGCGCGTCAGCCCCAGCAGGAGGTGTTCCGTGCCGATCCAATTATTTCTTAGCGCGGTGGCTTCTTCGTAGGCAGCATCTATCACAGACTTCGCGGCCGACGTGAGCTGCATATCCCCCACCGGTGGTGGGGCTGGGGAACAGGGCGCCGGCGGCCAGACCTGTCCCTGAGCCTGTCCCTGCGCCTGTCCCTGCGCCTGTCCCTGAGCCTGTCCTTGCCCCCGGACCGCCTCGGGGCCGACTCCCAATCGTGAGAGGATACGCACGGCGACGTTGTCGTCATCACGTACCAATCCGAACAGCAGATGGCTCGGCGTTACCAGTGACGTACCGGCCGTCCGCGCCTCTTCCTGGGCGTAGTAGACGACTTTGCGGGCACTTTCTGTGAACCTCTGCCACATGGTTGCCTCCCCCAGAGCGAGGGGATAAATCCCCCTCGCTGAATAAGCGCCCTCCGGGCGGGACATGCGGGCCTGCGAAATCAGCAAGCCCCGTCCGAAGGACGATCCCATTAGCGAGAGGGATTTATCCCCTCGCGCGTCTATTTCCTCGCTCCTAGCCCACCCTGTCACACCGCCTTCATCCGCAGCGCGATCTTCTCGCCGTGCTGGGTCGGCGTGATGGCGATGTGGACGTCGAAATCGGACGTGCCGTACTGGACCACGATCAGGCCTTGAAGCGCCATGCGGTGCTCCCAGACGGGCAGCCCGGCCAGGCCCTTGAAGGCCCCGCCGAGGCCGGGCGCGATTTGAGCCGGTATGGTCATGGTGTGCCGCCATTCGTCTGCCACGAGGTAGTGAACCACGAGCGATTCGACGTCGGGGGTCAGCGTGATCTCGGTCGCGCCCTCCCGGAACGCCTGGGCGATGACGGCTTGGGCGATGTGGCCGCTGGGTGCCTGCTCGGAGATCGCCTGCGACGGCTCAGGCGACGGCTCCGGGGATAAGCCGGGCGGAGGCGGCTGCTCCAAAGTGATGTGCAGCCCATCGATGCGCAGGATCGGCGGGAGGCCCAGCGGTTTCGGCTCGGGCAGTGGCTTCTTGGCGAACATCACAAGTCTCCCTCACAATACGTCGGCTAAGATGGCGATGGCCTCGTCGATGTCGGCCTGGGTGATGATGAGCGGCGGGACGAAGCGCAGGACGTGGTCGCCGATGGCGCTCATCAAAAGCCCCCGGCTCATGGCGGCGTCCAGCACGCGCTTGGCATCGGGGGCAGCCAGCTCGATCCCGATCATCAGGCCCACGGCGCGGATGTCGGCGATCTTCGCCCGGAACCGGGGTTCGTTCAGCCGGTGGACGAAGTACGCGCCCATCGCGTGGGCGTTCGCCAGCAGGTGCTCGTCTTCGATGGTCTCCAGAACCGACAGGGCCGTGGCACAGGCCAGGGGGTTGCCGCCGTAGGTGCTGCCGTGGTCGCCGGGGGCCAATGTCGTCGCCGCCTCGCCCCGCGCCAGGCACGCGCCGATGGGGAAGCCGCCGCCGAGCGCTTTGGCCGAGGTCAGGATGTCGGGCACGACGCCGTAATGCTCGTAGGCGAACCACTTGCCGGTCCGCCCGATGCCCGACTGGACCTCGTCGAAGATCAGCAAGGCCTGGTGCTTGGCGCACAGAGCGCGGGCAGCTTCGAGGTAAGATTTGGAGGCCGGGTAGACGCCGCCCTCGCCCTGGATCGGCTCCAAGAGCACGGCGCAGGTGTCGTCGGTGACGGCGGCTGTCAGCGCGGCGATGTCGTTGAACGGGACATGCGTGAACCCCTGCACCATCGGCAGGAACGGTTCTTGATATTTGGGCTGACCGGTCGCCGTCACGGTCGCCATCGTCCGCCCGTGGAACGACTTGGCGGCGGCGACGATGCCGTACTTGTTGGCCCCGCCGTGCGACTTGGCGTACTTGCGGGCGATCTTGATGGCGCACTCGTTGGCCTCGGCCCCCGAGTTGCCGAAGAAGACGCGGTCCATGCCGGCAAGCCCCACCAGCTTCTCGGCCAGGTGGGCCACGGGCGCGGTGAAGTAGTAGCCCGCCGTGTGGATCAGCGTCTCGGCCTGCTCTTGAATCGCCCGGACCATGCGCGGGTGGCAGTGTCCCAGGGCGTTAGTCGCGATGCCGGCCAAGAAGTCCAGATACTCCCTGCCATCCGCGTCCCAGACGCGCGCGCCCTTGCCCCGCACCAGCGTCAGCGGCAGGCGGGCGTAGACAGGCAGCAGGTACGCGCCATCGAGCCGCCGGACCTCGGCGTCGTCGATAACGGGCGCGATCCGGCCCGTCTCGGTGTCCAAAGTATAGGAAGTCTCAGGGGAAGTCTCAGGGGAAGTCTCGGGCGCATAGGTTGTGGTCATGGTGTGGTGCTTTCATCGCGTTCCCTAGTGGGCGGGAGATAGGCCATCCAGCGTTCCGGCTGTGGAAGCGGCTTGAAGCCGACTTCGGCATAAACGCCGTGGGCGTCGGCGGTGGCGAGCAGCCACCGGCGCAAGCCCTGGTGCTCGGGATGGTCGAGGGCGCAGCGAACCAGGGCGCGGCCTAGGCCCCGGCCCCTATGTGCAGCGTCTACGTAGACGTCCGCGACGTATGCGAAGGTGGCGCGGTCGGAGATGACGCGCAGGTAGCCGGCCTGCCGCCCGTCGGCGTCATAAGCGCCGACGACGAGTGAGGAATAGGCAGCAGCCCGCTCGACCCATTCGCGGGCGACGCCGGGACTCCAATAGGTGTCCGTGAGCCAGCCGTGGACGCGGGCAAAGTCTACCCGCTCCGGGTCGTCGTCGATTTCGTAGCCGTGATACTCTCGCGTCATAGCATTTAGGCAGCGCCCTATCGGATCATCGTCCCCAGGCCTTCGTGCGTGAACAGCTCCATTAGGAGCGCGTGCGGCTGGCGGCCGTCGATGATCGTGGCGCGCTCGACGCCGGCCTTGACGGCGGCCACGCAGGCCTCGATCTTGGGGATCATGCCCTTGTCCACGTGGCCGTCGGTGATCATCTGCCGCGCGTCCTGCGGGGACATCTCGCGGACCAGCGAGTCCTTGTCGGCGAAGTCCTGGTAGATGCCCGCTACGTCGGTCAGCACGACGAGCCGGGCCGCACCCAGGGCGGCGGCCAACGCCCCCGCCACGGTGTCGGCGTTGACGTTGTAGCTCTCACCCGCGCGGCCCACGGCGACCGTAGAGAGGACGGGGATGTAGCCCGCCCCGGCCAGGGTGTGCAGCAGGGCCGGGTTGATCTGGGTCACGCGCCCGACGAAGCCGATGTCGCCCTTGGTGGTCTCGCGCTCGGCGACGATCAGATTGGCGTCCTTGCCGGACAGGCCCACGGCCAGCGCCCCCTGCTGGTTCAGCAGGGCGACGATGCCCTTGTTGGTCTTGCCCGCCAGCACCATCTCGACGATCTCCATCGTCTCGGCGTCGGTCACGCGCAGGCCGCCGACGAAGTGCGGCTCCTTGCCCATGCGCTGCATCGCCTCGCTGATCTCCGGTCCGCCGCCGTGGACGAGGATCGGGTTGATGCCGACGTAGCGCATCAGCACCACGTCCTGCATGACGGCGGCCTGGAGCGCCGCGTCGAGCATGGCCGCGCCGCCGTACTTGACGACGACGGTCTTGCCCGCGTACTGCTTGATGTACGGCAGGGCTTGGATCAAAACTTCCGCCTGTGTCATGGTTTTCTCCTGCCTCACTCCCCCAACCCGTTTTCCCACTCCCGCCGAACCAGCCGCACCGGCGGCAGCGGGCTTTGCCAGAGCCAGCCGACGCTGATCCAAAATCCTGGCAGCACGGCGCTTTCATAGCGGCCCTCGGCATCCGGGGCTGCCCGCCCGTACCGTCCCTCGCTGTCCAGCACGAAGAAGTCCGCCCGGCGGGCCTCCGGGTCCAGAGTCCAGTATTCGCGGACGCCGCCTGCCTCGTACTCGATGAACTTGACGCCCCGGTCGCGGACCACGCTCTCGGGCGAGATGATCTCAATGGCGAGGTCGGCGGGGCCATCCAGCAGGTTCGTCTGGAGCCGCGGCAGGTGCTCCTCGGTGATGAAGATCAGGTCCGGCTCGCGCCCCCGCCGGATGCTGTCCAGCTTCATCTGAAACGGCGCGATCAGGGCCTTCCCCGCGCCGCGTTCCTCGGCGTACTCCCCAAGCAGCCTTGCTAAAAACAGAGCCAGGTCTTGATGCCTTGCGCTTGCCGGACTCATCATCTCCACCTTTCCGTCCACCCACTCGGCCAGCGTGTCCTCGTCGGCCCAGTCCATGAACTCCTCGTAGGTCATCCGGGGCAGGGCCGTCCGGCCCGGCAGAGTGATGTTCTTCGCTTTAACCATGCGCCCCCTCCTCGGCTCTCGGCCCGGTGATGGCCTCGGCCTCGATCTCGACCAGCATCCGCGCGTCTATGAGACTGCTGACCTCCACCATGCTGGTCGCGGGCCGGATCGCGCCGAACACCTCGCCGTGCGCCCGCCCGACCTCTTCCCAGCGGCTGATGTCCGTGACATACATCCGGGTCCGCACCACGTCTTCGAGCCGCGCCCCGGCACGGCTCAGGGCCGACTCGATGTTCTTCAGCGTTTGGACGGCCTGTGCATAGGCGTCGCCCACGCCCACAACTTCGCCGCCCGCGTCCGTCGCCGTCGTGCCCGAGACGTGGACGACATCGCCGACACGCACCGCACGGGAGTAACCGACGGCGGCCTCCCAGGGCGTCCCCGAGCCGATCAAAACCCGCGCCGCTCGGGACGGCTCCTGCGGCGTGTCCGTGTGCGGGTCAAGAACGGTTGCCATGAAGTTACAGCTCCGCCGGCAGGTGCCGGGCGTACATCACGCGGCAGTCGGTGTGCGCTTCCAACGTCCGCGTGATCGCCGGGGGCGGCTCGGCCAGGTTCATGCCGTAGTCCACCTCGCCGCACTCAGGCCGCACGGCGAACGCCAGGCGCTCCTCGTCCAGAGAAAACTGCGCGTCTACGCCCGGCTTGTTGCCCCGCGCGTCCAGCCGAATCCACTTTCGACGCGAGGAGACGTAGACTGTATTCAGCGCGTGCAGGCAGTGGCCCGTATCGGGCGTCTCCCCCAGCGTCAGCCTGTGGTAGCACAGGCCGGATGGGATGCCCCGGCCCCGCAACAGGGCGGCCAGCAGGTGCGCCTTGGCATAGCAGATGCCCTCCCGGTGCCGCAACACTTCGGACGCCGGGCCGGTGACGCGGCGGCTGCCGATGTCCCACGAGTGCGCGACCTGGTCCCGGACGAACTCGAACGTGTCCCGGATGACGGCCTCTTCCGAGCGGCCATCCGTGGGATGGGCCGCCAGATGTGCCTGTATCTCAGGGGCGTCGAAGTCTATCCACGACGTCGGCTCTAGGTATTCCGCTAGGGACGGTACAGTCATTGCATCACCCAAAATATTCCATGTCTAAAACGGCACGGACACAATGGGCAGGCCGGTGTTTTCCGAGAACCGTTTTGCCTGTTTCTGTGCCTGGGCCTCGCCTGTAAACATGCCAAGCGTCCGTCCGTAAAGCAAGCCGCGTCGATGGCGGAACACCAGCAGCAAAATCCCCTGCCGTAGGGCACAGACCCCGGAAAAGTCCGCCAGCGGGCGGGGCAACGCCTCGCGCCGGAAGGTGAGCCAGAGGTGCTTGCTACGATACGTTTCCTCTCGTAAGTCGATCCTCAATTCCAGTGGACTGCACATCCAAAGCGGGAGCAGCCCGACCCCACCACAGGGGATTGACATGATCCAAGTAAGGAATAGAGGAGGCGCGTCGGGCGTTCTCAGCACCAAGAGTGGGACTCCCGCTGTACACACGGCAGCAGACATTATGCCAAAAGCCGTCTGCGTCCACGGGGTTCGGAATACTAACGTTCGCTCATCTGAAACGCGCTGCCAACTCCCACTGTTTGCTGCCACAACACCCAGCGCAATCGCGGAAATCATACAAGCAAAGTAGGCAGCACCCAGCAGAACCCATAAATTAAGCATAGCATCACCTCTCGCGGCGGAACCAGGCGCGACGGCAGATTCTCGTCGTAAAGCAGCTTCACAGAGCCGTCGCGACCGGCTTGCGCTCCCGCTCGGCGGCGAAGGCGAGGCAGGCGCGTATGTCCTGGGCGGTCAGGTCCGGGAAGCCGGCCAGGATTTCGGCCTCGGTCATGCCCGACGCGAGGTATTCCAGCACGTCATAGACGGTCATCCGCAGGCCGCGAATACCCCGCTTGCCGCTGCGCTTGCCTGGCTCAATCGTGATGGTGTCTTGGTAGTTCACGTGTGGTACTCGGCGTTGATCTTGACGTAATCACGGCACGAGCGTGACCGTGCCGAACTGGCGGAAGTGGTGATCGAAGGCGAACGCCTCGGTGATGCCCATCTTCTCCATGACGACTTTGCTGGTGCAGTCGGTGAAGCTCCACTCCTTGTCGGCGTAGCGCGTGAAAACCTGCCAGGCTGCCCGGAGGTCCTCTTCGGTCAGGTAGTAGACCGTCGCCAGGGAGCCGCTGAAGAACTGCCGGCCGATCGTGATTGCCCGCGCGTTTTGGCCGCGAGCCTTCAAAAGCGTCAGCGTCTCGTCCACGACAAAGTCCGTGGTAAAAAGCGGCTGGCGGTTGCTTGCGAACCACTGCGCCGCCGCCGGATGCTGGGGGTCAACCGGCACGGTCAACGAGAACCAGCCGCCCGTGTCCGTGAAGATCATCGCGCACCGTCCGGGCCGCCGTAAAGGATGCGGTCGTGCTCCGTGCCGGCAAACTCCTCCCCGCCGGGTTCCATCGGCATGGCGGCGATCTCGGCCATGATCTCGGCGGCACGGCGCGGGTCCGGCGCGTTGCGTTCCATGTCCGCCAAATCAAATGAGTTCACGGTCAGCTTCACCTGCTCGCCGTCGGGTAGCTCCATCGGCACGAGCGGACGGAATACGCCGGCCTCGTAAACGGCATCTATGGTGGTAGTCATGGAAAGCTTGCTCCTTTACGTGTGGTACTCGGCGTTGATCTTGACGTAGTCGTAGGAGAAGTCGCAGGTGTAGACCGTCGCGGACTCGCCATCGGGTTGGTGGAAGTCGATCAATATCTGGACTTCTTTGGCTTTCATGGCCTCGGACACGACGTAGCCGTTGAAGTCGGTCGGCATCCCTTGGCGGTAGACGGTGGTCCCGGCCAGGGCGATCTCGACGCGCTCGGGGTCGAAGGCGATGCCCGCCCGGCCTGCGGCGGCCAGTATCCGGCCCCAGTTCGGGTCGTTGCCGAACAGGGCCGTTTTGACCAGGTTCGAGTTCGCGACGGTCTTGGCGACCGCGCGCGGGAAGCCGGCCCGCTGCTCCGGGGTCATCTCGATCCCGTTGGCGGTGTAGGTCTGGGCCAGGCGCGCGGGCACGGCGACGTTCTGCACGGTCACTTCGACCAGCTTTGTCGCCCCCTCGCCGTCGCGGGCGATCTCGCGGGCGAGGAACAGGCAGACCGAGTACAGCGCGCGCTCGAACGTCCGGGCGTCTTCAGATTCCAAGTTAGAGATGGGCGCGTTGCCGGCCAGGCCGTTGGCGAGAGCGAGCACCATGTCGTTGGTGGACGTGTCGCCGTCCACGGTGATGGAGTTGAACGTGTACCAGCAGACGCGGCGCAGCATCTCTTGCAGCACGGGCTGCTCGATGGCAGTGTCCGTTGTTAGGAACCCAAGCATGGTCGCCATGTTCGGGGCGATCATGCCCGAGCCTTTGGCGATGGTCCCCAGCCGGGCCGTGTGGCCGCTCAGGGTGAACTCCACGGCGACTTGCTTGGGGAACGTGTCGGTCGTCATAATGGCCTGGGCCGTGTCGTCGCACGTCTCGCCGTGCAGCTTCGCGGCGGCGTCGTGGATGCCCCGCGTGATCTTCTCCATCGGCAGCTTGGTGCCGATGACGCCGGTGCTCGCCGACAGCACGCGCCGGGGCGGCAGGTTCAGCACCTCGGCGGCCTGATGGACCATTGCCACGGCATCGGCCCAGCCCTGCTCCCCGTTGCAGGCGTTGGCGTTACCCGAGTTGACGACGATGGCGCGGGCCAGGCCGTCTTGGAGGTGGGTCTGGTTGCTGACGATGCAGGGGGCCTGGACGATGTTGGTGGTGAAGACGCCCGCCGCGACCGCGTCCACGGCGGAGACGATCAGGGCGAGGTCGTTGCGCTTGCGCTTGATGCCGCAGTAGACGCCCGCCGTCTGAAAGCCCTGCGGGGCGACGACGCCCCCGCCGATGATGTCCAGGCCGGCGAGGCTAACGGGGATACTGTCGTGCGAGATGTCCATAGTTTGCTTGTCCTCGGAGGTCCTACCCCGGCTCGCTTGAGGCTATGCTCAGAGCAGCATTACTCCGTATCTGCCACCCCTCCCTCGAAGGGAGGGGCTTTCGGAGAGGTCCTGTCTTTTTCTAACCCTTCCCTCTGAGGGACCCTCCGAGGCACCAGTGCTTGGGTGGCGAGCCTCAAGCGAGCCGGGGTAGGATGGCCTACGGCCACACCGCCCCCATCGTCAGGCCCGCCGTCTCGTCGAAGCCGCACATCAGGTTCATGTTCTGGACCGCTTGCCCCGCCGCGCCCTTGACCAAGTTGTCGATGGCCGAGACGACAATAACGCGGTTGGTGCGCTTGTCCACGGCAAGCCCGATGTGGCAATAATTGGTGCCGTAGACGTGCTTGGTGGCGGGGAACTGGCCGGCTTCAAGGACGGTAACAAAGGGCGCGTTTTTGTACCATCCCCGGTAGCGCGCGTGCAGACTGTTGAGGCTTTCGGCCGGCGTTGTTGGTCTCGGCGTCGCATAAGCCGTCATCAGGATGCCGCGCGTGATGGGAGCCAGGTGCGGCGTCAGCGTTACCAGGACGTCGGACCCGCCCAGCCAGGACAGCGCCTGCTCGATTTCAGGCGTGTGCCGGTGAATGCCGCCGACGCCATAAGGCCGCATACTCTCGTTGACCTCACCGAAATGATAGTCCAGGCTGAACTTAGACCTGCCCGCGCCCGAAACCCCCGAATAACTGTCTATGATCAGCGACTTCGTTTCGACGATCTCCATGTTCAGCAGCGGCGCAAGCCCCAGAACAGCCGCCGTGACATGGCAGCCAGGGTTAGCGATGAGACGCGCTTTCTGAATGGTGCTCTTTTTGGTGATCTCCGGCATCCCATAGACCGCATCTTTTAGCAGCTGCGGCGCGGTGTGCTCGGCCTTGTACCACTCTGTGTAGGCTTCCGGGTCTTTGAGCCGGAAGTCGGCGCTCAGGTCCACCACTTTCTTGCCCGCACCCAGCAGACCCGGCGCGATCTTCATGGCAAGGCCCGACTCGCCCGCCAGGAACACAAAGTCGCACTTGTCGGCGCAAACGGCTTCGTCGAACTTCTCACAGACCAAGTCCGACGGGGCCGCGCCGGGCAGGGCCGCCCGCAGCGGCTTCCCGGCATACGTCCCCGACGTCACATAGGTCAAATCGACGTGCGGGTGAGCCAGGAGCAGGCGGGCCAGTTCGCCGCCGCCGTAGCCCGAGACGCCGACGATGCCGGCTTGAAGTTTTCCCGTCATAGTTTCCGCCCCACATAGGTGTATAGGGTCACGCTGTAGAAGTACTCGCCTCGCGCAGCCTGGGCCGCCAAGTCATCACAAAGGCGCGCGTAATCGTCTGGCGCAATCAGGGCACGCCGGGCCAGCGCGCCGAAGGCCTGGACCTGCTCGTAGCCGTACCAGCGCGGCGCGAAGACGGTGTTGGTCAGCGTGTAGGCCTCAATCCGACCCGCGAAAAGGCCGGAGCGCTGGAACGCCGGCCACAGACGGCGGCCCATCCAGCCGTCGGCGTCCACCATCCACGCCTGCTTCCAGTCGCTGAACGCCTGAACAATGCGGCGGACCAATGCCTTGTCCACGCCGTCCAGGGTGTGCGTGTCGTGATCCCAGTGCGCGCAGATCACCAGACCGCCGGGGCGCAGGACGCGGTGCATCTCGGACAGGAACGCCTGCTTATCCGTCAGGCATTCGAGCAGGTTCAGCGAGCAGAGGGCGTCGAACTCGCCATCGGCGAAGGGCAGACCCGACGAGACATCCGCCTGATGCCAGGAGAAGCGTGGGTTGCCTGTCGTCGCGGCGCGGGCCGCTTCAATGCTTTCAGCGGACGAGTCCAATCCGACCAGTCGCAGGCGGGCATTCTCCGGGGCGAGCGCCTCCATGCGCCGCAGATCGCCGCCGTCCCCGCAGCCGACGTCCAGCACCGCTTCCGTCTGCCGCCAGTCCAGCAGTGAAGACACGTACTCACGCATTTTCAAGCCATCCGCTTCCACACCGTCCCCCCAGCAGAAAACAAGCAAAAAACAAAAACGCCGTGCGCTCTCCTTGGATCAAGAGGGGCGGGCGGCGTTTTTCAGAAGCGTTCTGAAACCAAACAAGCCGCGCACCGTTCCCGGCCCCCAGGCGGGGGAGGGAAGCGGCCCGCGGCTCGTCAAAAGAGCAGGCGTCACGCGGAGCGTGTCGCGGGCGCGCTTCCCAAAGCACGAACGCGGCGACGCAGCGAAAGAAAGATCACAGCAGCGGTAATCATAGGTGGCCGGAGTATACCGGGCCGGGAGCACGGTTGTCAACCCCGCGCACGAGTCACGGCGACAAAAAAGCCGCCCCCAATTGGGGACGGCTTGCTGCACGGGCGGCTCAGTTCTGGCCCGCCTCGGGGTCGTCCACGGACGCCGTTGACTGCGGGCCGGAAGGGGCAGACGCGGCGGACCCATCGGCGACCAGCTCCTGGGAGCGGCGGACGCAGACCAGGTGGGCGGCGTAGTACGCGCCGTCCACGCGGTCGATGGCGACCGCCTGGCCGTGGCCCATCGAGGCGTGGATGAAGCGGCCGTCGCCGATGTACATGGCGGTGTGGTCGATGCGCGGGTGGTGGCAGGCGAAATACATCCGGTCGCCGGGCAGCCAGCGGGACCAGTCGTTCTTGGGGACGTCGTAACCGACCTGGGCCTGATCCCCGGAGAAGCGCGGGAGCGAAACGCCGTGCGCGGCGTAGACGGCCTTGACGAACCCGGAGCAGTCGATGCCTGCGGTCGTGTTGCCGCCCCAGACGTAGCGGACGCCGAGGTAGCCGAACGCCGTCTGCACCAGCGATTGTCCCAGCGGCCCACCCGCCGCTGACGGGGCGGCCCCGTCGCTGACGGCGTCCGGCGCGTTGTTGACAACCTGATAGTCCAGGAGCTGCACGTCGGACTTCGCCACGAAGCCGACCGAGTGGTCGATCATCAGGACGGCGTACTGCGTCGGGGTCTGGCTACTGAGGGCGAGGTACTGGCCCTTGGGGCAGACTGACAGCACGCGCCCGGCCCGGTCCCGTCCGGCCACGATCACGGCCTTGTCGCTGACGACCAGGGCGAGCCGCCCGACGACGCTGGCGGCGGCGGCGGGCGGCGACACCATGCCGCGCGAGGGCAGGCTGCGGCCATACGTGCGGCGCGAACGGCGGTGGAAGCGGCGCACGGGCGCGGAGGATACCGACTCGGCGGGCGCGGCCTGCGACGCTTCGCTGTCGGCCTGTGCGGATGAGACGGGGGCGGAAGAGGCGTCGGCGGCACAGAACGGATGCGCGGAAAGCACGGCGAGGGCGCAGGCGGCGGCCAGCAGGGCGGGTCGGCGTCGGATCAAGGGCGAATCCTCCTCATAACATCTCTACCATAGCATCTCTAGAAGAAGGGTGCGAGCGGGACAGTTTCGGGATGGTTCCTGAAGAGGATTGTCGGCACAGTGTGCGCGTTTCTTCAGCTTTTGTTCGGGGAGGCGGTCGGGGTGCCGGTGCCGGATACCCGGACAAGTGCCGGGCGAAACCTCTTGAAACCCAGTATAAAGCACGGCCCGCGATTTGTCAAGCACAAACTATTGTTTGCGCCCTCAGCCACCCGACATAGCCGACGGCGACAGTGTATAATGTTGAAAAGATTAAGAAGGCAGCAGAGAGGAGACACCATGAGCAAACAGCGCGACGGCATTGACGAGGAACTGGGGGCCTGGCTCCGCGCGCAGCACGTCTTCTTCGTCGCCACTTCCGCACTGTCGGAGAGCGGCCACGTCAACTGCTCCCCGAAAGGCGGCGACTGTTTCCGCGTCCTGGGGCCGAGCAAGGTGGCCTATCAGGATTACACCGGCAGCGGCGCGGAGACGGCGGCACACCTGCGGGAGAATGGCCGGATCGTCCTGATGTTTTGCGCCTTCACGGGCAAGCCGGAGGTCGCGCGCCTGCATGGGACGGGCACGGTTCTGACGCCGGGCGATGCGGGCTTCCCGGAGACCGCCGCCCTCTTCCCGCCCAACCCTGGGACGCGCGCCCTGGTGCATGTCCGCGTCACCCGCGTCTCCACCTCCTGCGGCTTCTCGGTGCCGCTGATGGACCACCGGCAGGACCGCGACACGCTCGACAGGTGGGCGGCGGCCAAAGGCCCCGAGGGGCTGGACGAGTACCGCCGGGCCAAGAACGGCTATAGCCTCGACGGCCTCCCCGCGTTCGCCCCGGAATGAATGCCCCCCGGCGGGCCGCTCAAAAATCGCGCCGCCTGCTCCCGGACACAGTTGACAGCGGCGGATTGGGCAGGTATAATGGCCTCACTTCACCCCTATTGCCGAAGTGGTGAAATGGTATACACGCTGTGTTCAGGTCGCAGTGCTCGCAAGGGCGTGCGAGTTCGAGTCTCGCCTTCGGCATGAAAAGAGAGCCGACTGTCCCCCCAACGGACGGTCGGTTTTTTCTTGCCCGGACGATTTTCTTGAGGGGGTGAAGAAGACATGGAAACAGAAACGCTGGTCGCGCGGCTCGGCGCGCGCGCGCACGACCCCCGAACGGCCACCGATGAGGGCCAGGCGGCGGGCGGCAAGGGCAAGCCGGTCCCCCGAGTCGCCGCGAGCAAAGCCACGGCGGAGCAGGTGGCCGCGTCCGAGGAGAGCCTCGGCTTTTCCCTGCCCGCCCTGCTCCGTCAACTGTTCATGGAAGTGGGCAACGGCGGCTTCGGGCCGGGGGCGGGGCTGCTCGGGCTGCCCATCGGCGAGGAAGCGGGAGGCAGCGAAGAGGCCTCCGCCGTCGGGCGCTACGCCGCCCTGCGGCGGCGCAAGGTGGCCGCGCTGTGGCCCAAGGGGCTGCTCCCGCTGTGCGACTGGGGGCACGGCATCGTCTCCTGCGTGGACTGCACCCGTCCCGACGCGCCCGTCGTTCGCGTGGACCCGAACATGCCCAAGGCCGACGAGGACGCGCGCGTCCCCGTCGCCATGCGCTTCGACAACGCGGGCCTGGTTCAAGAAGCCTGCTGGGTCGAGTGCGGGTCGCTGGCGGAGTGGCTGTCGCTCTGGGCAGAGGGCCGCAGCCTCTTCTATCTCGGCTACGGGGCGGCGGACGAAGACGAGGATGACGACGAAGGGGATGAGGATGAGGAAGACGGCGAGGGCGGGGAAGAAGAGTAGGACGGGGTGAGGCCCTGGAATGAAATCCAGGGCGGGTTCCCGTGGGGGCAGGCCCTTCAGCTCCCCGGCGACCGGTGGCGCAGGCGGTCCAGGGCCACGGCGGCGACGATGACCATGCCGATGATGATCTGCTGGACGTAGGCCGGCCAGCCCATCTGCTGCGAGCCGTTCCGCAAGAGGGCCATGATCAGCGCGCCCAGGAGCGAGCCGAGGACGGACCCCTCGCCGCCCGACAGGCTGCCCCCGCCGATGACCACGGCGGCGATGATGTCAAGCTCCGCCCCGACGTCGACTGTGGGGTCGCCCTGCGTCAGACGCCCGAACTGCAAGCCCCCCGCCAGCCCGAAGAACAGGCCCGCCAGGGCGTAAATGGAGACCTTGAGCGCGTCCACCCGCAGGCCCGACAGGCGCGACGTGATCTCGTTCGAGCCGACGGCGACGATGTAGCGCCCCAGCACGGTCGCCCGCAGCAGCACGGCGGTCACGACGCCGAGGGCCAGCGTCAGCCACACGCCCGGCGACACCAGCATCCAGGGCTGAGACGGCACGGTCGAGGCGAGGTCACTCAGCCAGGTGACCGGCGCGTTGACCGACTGCTCCTGCGCCAGCCAGCTCGCCGCCCCGCGCGCGATCCCCAGCGTTCCCAGCGTCACGATGAACGGCGTCACCCGCAGGCTGGTGATCAGCGCCCCGTTGACCGCCCCGACCGCCCCGCCCAGGGCAACGGCGGCCAGCAGCGCGACCAGCGGCGGATGCCCGCCCTTCAGCAGCAGGGCGACGACCACGCTGGTCAGGGCGAGCACGGACCCGACCGACAGGTCGATGCCGCCGCTGATGATGATCAGCGTCATCCCCAGCGCGCCCAGCCCGACGATGACCGTCTGCGTGGCGACCAGCCGCATGTTGCCCAGGGTCAAAAAGTGGGCGCGGACGTCGCTCGGGATCGAAAACAGCAGCAGCACCAGGGCCAGCCCGATGAACGGCCCCAGCAGGCTGACCAACCGGGCCGCTGAGGGGCGCGGCGCGGACGGCGGCGTCTCTTCGGGCGACTCTTCATCGGCGCGCGCGGGCGCGCTGGGGACACTGGCACTCATAACGGAACCCTCGACTCTTCAGTCTTATTTTTCTTCAGTCTTATTCTTCGTCGAATACGATCACGACCTTGCCCGACTGGCCCTGATCGGCCACGTCGTAAGCCTCGGCGGCTTGATCCAAAGTGAAGCGGTGTGTCACCGTCTTTTCCGGGTGCAGGCCCCAGCGCGACAGGCGCTCCACCAGGTCCTCCATGTGCGGCACGCTCGTTACCCACGACCCGAACAGCGTGATCTGCGGGTGGATCAGCAGCGGCGACACGTCGAAATCCACGCCGCCGCCCTCGCCCACGAACACGCACCGCCCCCACTGCCGCGTCCCCTGCAAGGCCAGCCTGCGCGCCGGGGCGGCCCCGGAACAGTCGATGCTCGCCTCGCAGCCCTTGCCGCCGGTCGCGGCCTTGATCCGGTCCAGGGCACCCGCGTCGCTCGTGAACGCCTCGTCCACCAGGCCCAGGGACCGCGCCAGTTCGATCCGGGCCGGGCTGGTGTCGACGCCGATCACCTGGGTCGCGCCCAAGGCCCGGCCCAGCATCGCCGCCGCCAGGCCCACCGGTCCCAGGCCCGTCACCAGCAGCCGGTCCCGCCCGTCCACCTTGATGCGCGTCAGCGCCTCCCAGGCCGTGCCGAACCCGCAGGCGACTAGGGCACCGTCCACATAGGAGAGGTTGTCGGGCAGGGCGATGCACGTGTTCTCCTCGGCCAGCAGGTAAGGGGCGTGTCCCCCGTCGCGTTGCCAGCCGTAGGCCGCCCGGTAGGCCGAGTGGCAGGAAATCATGTAGCCGGCCTGGCAGTCCTCGCAGACCCCGCACCCGCTGATGTGGTACAGGACCACCCGGTCGCCGACCTGAAATCTTTTACACCCCGGCCCGACCATGGCGATCTGTCCGCACGGCTCGTGCCCAGCGACCACGTTGCGGTAGGCCTCGTCGCCGACGCCCAGGTGCTCGCGGTAGATGGCGCGGATGTCGGAGCCGCAGATCGAGGACGCCTTCATCCGCACCAGGACCTGCCCGTGGCCGGGCGTGGGGACGGGCTGCTCGCGGAACGCGACCGTGCTGTCGCCCGGCAGGACGACCCCGCGCATCGTCGGCCCGTTCGTGGGCCTGTTCAATGTTTCTGTCATAGTGTCCGTCACTTTCACTGTCCTGCGCTGGCCTCAGTCTTTGATGTGCAGCACCTGGCTGTCAGCAAGGACAGGATCGGCAGACAAAGCTGCCGCCAGCGCTTTTGGCCGTACATCGTGCTCGTGCAGCGCGCTCAGGCGCAGACGCACGGGCCTGTAGCTGCCCTCCTCTGAGTCGGCACTGGAGTCCATTTCCGGCCCGTCGCCGCTGCCGGCGATGACGCGGGCAAGGAAGTGGAACTGCTGGTCGCCGTCATGCCCGGCGACAGCCACGAGCGGGCCAAGCGCTACCTCTAATCCGAGTTCTTCACGCGCTTCATGCACTGCCGCCTGCTCCGCCGTTTCTCCCCATCCGACCCCGCCGCCAGGGAAAAGATGATAGACCTTCCCTGCGCGCACCCGCTCAATCAGGTCAGCACGGCGTTCTCGATGATGATGACGGCCCCGCGTTCCATGTGCTTTTTTCCAGCCGTCCCGCCCAGGGCGCTTACTTGAGGTACTGGTCGAGGGGCGGGTTGATCAAGGTCTGCACGTCCGGCGTGGTGAGGTTGTCCGGCGTCACCAGCGTCACGCCCGTGTCGATAGTCTTGTCCACTTTCTGGTTTTTGATGGCGGCGACCAGGGTTTTGACGCCCAAGTACCCCATCTTGAACGGGTTCTGCACGACCAGGCCTTGCAGCTCGCCCGCCTTCAGGTCGGTGATGAGGTCGGGGCTGGCGTCGAAGCCGACGAACTTGACCTTGTGCAGCAGGCCGGCGTCGTTCAGGGCCAGGCGCATCCCGCGCGTGGACGACTCGTTGGGCGTGAAGATGCCGTCCACCTGGGTCCCGAACCGCGCCAGCACGTTCTGGGCGGACTTGTAGGCGGTGTCCACGGTCGCCCCGGCGTACTGGTCCTGTGAGACGATGGTGATGCCGGGGTTCTGCTTCATGGCCGCCATGAACCCGGCCTCGCGCTGCTCGGTGCTCGCCGACCCCTGCTGGTAGCGCAGCAAGAGGACGCGGCCCTTGCCGCCCATGACCTTGGCGAGCTGCTGGCCGCCGAGCAGGCCGCCCTTCTGGTTGTCGGTGGAGACGAAAGAAGCGTAGTCGGTGCTGTTCAGGGACGAGTCGATGATGACGATGGGGATCTTCTGGCCGACGGCTTCGTGGACGGGCTGGACCAGCGCCTGCGAGTCCAGGGGTGCCAGGACCATGCCGCTGACCTGCTGGGCGACGAACGTCTGCACGACGTCGATCTGGGCGTTGCGGTCGTCCTCGCGGGCCGGGCCTTTCCACAGGATGTTGACCGGCGTTCCCTGGGCACCCAGCTCCTGCATGGCCTTGTTGGCCCCCGCGTGAATGGACTTCCAGTATTCGTGCGACGTGCCCTTGGGGATGACGGCGATCTGGAGCGGCTTGCCCCCGCCCGCCGGAGTCGCCCCGCCCGTGCCCGTGGTGCCGGTCTGGGCGCTCTGGCTGCCGTGGCCGCAGCCGGACAGCGCGGCGGCCAGCCCGAGCAGGGCGGCGGAGCCGAGGAGCCGCCTGCGGACCGTGTGTGTGTGGATGGTGTCTGTGTGCGCCGTCGTCTTTGTCTGCGCCGTCGTCTTTGTCGTCGTCATATCTCGGTGTCCCCTTTTCGTGTCCCGGAGTGCGTGGGAAGGGCCGCCTCCCCTACCCCGCCAGGGCCAATGCCCCGACCTTCTCCTGCGTCGCCTCGGCCCGGTCCAATGCCCCCGCGACGCGCCCGTCGCGGACGACCACGATGCGGTCGGCCATGCCCAGCACCTCGGGCAGCTCCGACGAGATCATCAGAATCGCCACGCCCTGCGCGGCCAGCTCGTTCATGATGCCGTAGATCTCGCGCTTGGCCCCCACGTCGATGCCGCGCGTCGGCTCGTCGAGAATCAAGAGCCTCAAAGGCGTCTGGAGCCACTTCGCCAGGACGACCTTCTGCTGGTTGCCGCCCGACAGGCTGCCGACGCGCTGCTCCACCGAGGGCGTCCGCACCCGCAGGCGGGTCACGCTCTCGCGCGCCCGCGCCGCCTCGGTGCCCTTGGGGACGAAGCCCAGCCGGGACAGCGCCCGCAGCGACGCCAGCGAGACGTTCTCGCGCACGGTCAGGCCCAGGATCACGCCCTGCTCCTTGCGGTCTTCGGAGACGAAGCCGACGCCCGCGTCCACGGCGTCGCGCGGCGAGCGCGGGGCGTAGGGCCTGCCGCCCAGCCGCATCGCCCCGCCCGTGATCTTGTCGGCCCCGAACAGGCAGCGGGCGATCTCGGTCCGGCCCGAGCCGACCAGGCCCGCCAGGGCGACCACCTCGCCCGCCCGGACCGAGAAGCCGATGTCCTCCAGGACGCCGCGCCGGGACAGGCCTTGGACTTCCAAGACGGTCTCGCCCATCGGGGCGTGCTCCTTGGGATACGTCTCGTCCAAAGACCGCCCCACCATCAGGCGCAGGACCTCGTCGCGGCTGATCGAGCCGCCGGCAGCGCCTTGCTCCGCGCTGATCGGGCCGCTGCCGACCACATGGCCGTCGCGCAGGACGGTGACGGCGTCGCAGATGCCATACACCTCGTCCATGCGGTGCGAGATATAAATGATCGCCACGCCCTGGGATTTGAGCCGCCGGATCAGCCGCCACAGGTTCTCCAGCTCGTGCGCGGTCAGCGTCGCCGAAGGCTCGTCCATCGCTAGGATACGCACCCGGCGGCCGGCGGCCTTGGCGATCTCCACCATCTGCCGCTGGGCCACCGACAGCGTCCCGACCAGGGTGCGGACGTCCAGCCCCACCCCCAGGCCGCGCATCAAGGCCTGCGCCTCGCGCCGCATCTTTGTCCCGTCCACGAAGCCGGGCAGGCGGCGCGGCTCGCGGCCCAGGAAGATGTTCTCGGCGACCGATAGGTGGGGCGCGAGGTTCAGCTCCTGGTAGATCAGCCCCACCCCCAGCCCCATCGCCTGCTGGGGCGAGCCGATCTCGACGGGCCGGCCTTCCAAGAAAATCTCGCCCGCATCCGCCCGCAGCGCGCCCGCCAGAATCTTCATCAGGGTGGACTTGCCCGCCCCGTTCTCGCCCATCAGCGCGTGGACCTCGCCGGGCCGGACGGCCAGCGAAACGTCGTCGAGGACACGGACGCCGGGGAAGGACTTGCGGATGCCCCGCATCTCCAGGGCGAACCCGGCGGCGGGGGCGGATGCGGCGGATGTCGGTTCGGGCGTTGCCATTGGGAGAGTATTTAATCAGGCGCGGCGGTTTTTCCTGCACGGCTTTCCCGGTCCCCGCTCCCCCGGAATCGATGAAACAATCGTGGAACGCCATGTCGGGGCAAAATACGCATCACCGGGACGCGCTCCCGCGGGAACGGTCTTGTCTGGACGGAAAGGCGGGGCGGGGAAGTCAGTTTGGGGCGAACGGCACGGGGATGGGACACTTGACGGACACGCCGGAGCGTGTCATACTGTATTCACGCCCCGAAAATTGGAGCGCGATACGGATGAAGCGGCAGCCCAGGGGGCTGGCGCTTTTTTTGCGTCTTGCCGCGTCTGGGCCGGCAGGGGGACCCAGGCCTTTGGCCGAGTCCCCCTGCCAGGGCGGCCCTACCCCCGCCGCTGCGAGGGTCGGGCCAGGCGGGACGGGGGCGCGGGGGCGTCCGGCCCGCCGTGGCCGCTGACGGCGAAGGCGGACAGGTGCAGGCAGGTGCCCTCGAACTCCAGCGCGGCCCCCGACAGGCGCGGGGCGGACAGGCGGACGTCCACGCCCAGGCCGACCGCGCCGCGCGGGGTCGGGGCGGCGGACGCGAGGGCCTGGAGCCACGCGGCGACGGCGGCGGGCGGCGGCGGCGCATCCGGGGTGGCCTCCTCCAGGGCGTCCAGCGCGTAGGAGGCGACGAGCTTGGGCAGCACGGTCGCCAGCGTGTCGGCCCGGTCGAACAGGTCCACGCCCACCAATTCCCGCCCCAGCGCGAAGGCCGCCCCCACCTGCCGGGGCCGAGGCGTCGCCAGCGCCTCGGCGTAGCCCGCGAGGTCGGTGCCGTAGGAGCGGGCCACGTCGTGCAGGGCCGAGGTCTCCGAGGCCACGGACAGGCGGGCCAGCTTGCCGCCGATGTCGGACCAGACGCGGCTTTGATCGGCCTCGGCCCGGCCCGAGCGGGCCAGCGACGCGGACACCTCGGCGACTTTCTTCTGCCGCCCCCGCGCGTTGTAGTGACTCCTCCCGGACGAGAACCGCTCCGATTCCTGCCGCCAGCGGCCCGCCTCGACGCACGTCACCGGCAGCGACAGGCGGCTGTGCGCGCCCACGAGGACGCTGGTGTTGACGATGCGGTTCTGCTTGGCCCCGACCAGCTCTTCGCCGTCCAGCAGCAGCACGCGGGCGTCGCCCGTGTTGGTCAGGACCAGGGCGGGGACGGTGCCGCCCCCGTCCGCCTCCTCGATGGTCAGCGTCCCCGCCGCCAGGGCCGCGTCGAGCAGCAGGTAGGGGGCCGCGCCCCCTTCGTCGCCCAGCAGCGGGTACAGGCACAGGCCGCCGTGCCGGGCCGGCGGGCCGAGAACGGCGGAGGCCAGCCGCGCCCGCCAGGGCGCGTCGTCGGCATTCGTGTACGGCGTCTCGATTCGGGGTTCGGTCTCGGGTTTGGTCTCGGGTTCGGTCTTGGTCATGGTTTGCGCTCCTCGCCTGCGTTGTGTTATAGTGGAGCACTCGCGGGCCGGCGTCTCAACCCGGAAACGGCCCGCCTGGAAAGTTTCGCCGAGACTTTCCGCTTCGGGAACACCACGCATGAGTCTCACCCCAGACGACGCCCCGGACCTCCTGCCGCCCCTGCCGCCGGGCAGGACGCGCACCGAGCGCGTCACCGCCCAGCTCACCGAGATGGGCCGCCTGCCCCGCGCCGCCCGGCTGCGGCGGGCGACCGAGACGCGCCGGGACCACTGGCTGGAGCGCGAGACGCTGGTAGCCGTCGTCCGCGCCTTCCGACGGGCCGGGGACACGGACGCGGCGGACCGCGTTTTAGAGGCCCTGCTCCGGCGGCTGCGGCCCGCCATCGCCGCGCGGGTGCGGGAGTGGCGGACGCTGGCCCCTATGGACATTGAGGACGCCGAGGGCCAAGCCATGCTCATGCTGACGGGGCACGTCAACAGCCTCGCGCCGGGCGACGCCTTCTGGGAGTGCAACTTCACGGGGGCGTTCAATGTCCGCCTGATCACGCTGCTCAAAAAGCTCACCTCCAAGCACGTCGCCGTGACCTCCGCCACGGCGTTGGGCGCGGACGGCGAAGAGTGGGACCGGCTGGCGGGCGTCCCCGACCCCGCCGTCTGGGACGCCTACACCGGGGTCGAGGCGCGGGCGCTGATCGCGGACCTGAGCGGCACGGACTCGCGCCTGGGCGAAATGCTGTACCTGAGCCTGGAGGGCGACACCGACCTGGAGATCGCGGCCCGCCTGGGCGTCACCGACCGCACCCTGCGCCACTGGTGGGCGCGGCTGCGTACCCGTTACCTACAGATGAACCTCCCATGACCTCATTAGAGAACCTCCCGGATGACTCCGACCTCTACGATGTCCTCCTGGCTTTCGACCGGGCGCTGGGCGACGCCCCCCCCGGCGAGCGCGGCCTTTTGCGCCGCTGGACCGCCCGCTTCCCCCGGCTCGCCGGCGAGCTGGAGGCCGCAGGCTATGCCCGCTTTGCCCTGGGGCGGACACTGACGGACGACGTGGAGGAGGCCGAATGGGAGCCGGAGGCCGCCGCAGAAACGACCGCCGCAAAGCCGCCACTGACCAGCCTGCTGGCTGAGGCCCAGGCGCGCGGCCTGGACGCCGCCGGGTTCGCCCAGGCGCTGCGGCTGGACCGGGTGCTGGTCGCCCGGCTCAACCAGCGCGCCCTGGATGCGGCCAGCCTGCCCCGCGCCCTGGTGGCGTCAATCGCCGGCACCTTGGGCCGGTCGTCGGAGGAGGTCGCCGCGTTCCTGCGCGGCGGGCCGCGCCTGGCCGCCGCCGCCCACTACCGGGCGCGGCGCGCGCCGTCCCTCGTGGCCGAATCGGGCGCAGCCAGGCCGAGTTTCGCCGACGCCCTGACGCTCGGGACGAAGATGACCGGGGACGACCTGGCCTACTGGCGGGCAGAGATCGAGAACGGCGTTTGGGGGGAGGATGAAGGGACGGGCAGCACACGATGAGCACAGAGATACGGCGGCAGGCGCGGGCGCGGCGTGCGGGGATCGGGCTGGGCGCGGACGCGCCGACGCCCGCCGAGCAGGTTTTAGCAGCCTGCGGGTCGGCGACCGGCTATGATCGGCGCTTCCTCCCGCCCGGCGACGCGCTGCTGGCGGGCGCGCAGGCCGTGCTGGATGTCGAGTCTAAACTCATCTTGCAGGACGAGTCGCGCCCGCCGGCGATGCAGCGGTTCGACGCCGCCCACGAGTTCGCCCACGTCTGGCTGCACGGCGGCACCTGCCGCTGCGCGGCGGACGACCTGGACCCGGCGGGCGCGGCGGAAGAGTCGCACGGGGCGCGGGCGCGCGTGGACGGCTACTCACCCCAGCAGCGGCGCGAGCAGGAGGCGAACGTGTTCGCCGCCGAGATGCTGCTGCCCGGCCCGCTCGCCCGGCGGCTGTTCCTGGACGAAAGGCTATCCTCGGAGGCCGTCGCAGCCCGGCTCGGCCTGCCCGCATCCGTCACGCAGGCGCAGATCGCCGACGCCGTCCTGCTCCCACCGCCCCCCGCCCCCGGTTGTGACGCCGACACCCCGCCCACGCCCGCGACTCAAGCCGTGGACCTGGACCCTTCCCAGCGGGCCGCCGCCGAGCACACCGCCGGCCCGCTGCTGCTCGGGGCCGGGCCGGGGACCGGCAAGACCAAGACCCTGGTCGGGCGCTGCCTGCACCTGACGGCCCGGTGCGGCGTCCCCGCCGAGAGAATCTTGGCCCTGACTTTCTCGCGCAAGGCGGCGGGGGAGATGCGCGAGCGCCTGGCCGCAGCCGGGATCGGCACCCTGGACGCCGGGCCGTGGGTCGGCACGTTCCACGGCTTCGGGCTGGACGTCCTGCGCCGCTTCGGGGATCGAATCGGCCTGGACGGTCCGCCCAAGCTGCTGGACACGTCGGACGCGGTGACGCTGCTCGAAAACCACCTGGCCGAACTTGGATTAGACGTCCTGGATAATCTTTACAATCCCGCCGTCCACCTGGGCGGGATTCTGGGCCAGATCAAGCGCGCCAAGGACGAGCTTTGCCCGCCCGCCCGCTACGCCGACCTGTGCCGGGCGATGGGCGAACGGGCCATGTCCGACTCGGCGGCGTTGGAAGGACGGATTGCGCGCGGCGAGAAAGTCCTGGTCAAAGACAAAGACGAAGTCGCCCGCGTCGTGGAGCAGGCCGCCAAGGCGCGGGAGATCGCCCGCTGCTACGCCGTCTACGAGCGGCTGCTGTCCGAGGGCGGGTTCCTGGACTACGGGGATTTGATTGGCCGCACGGTGCGGCTCCTGGAGGAACACGCGGACGTGCGCGCGCAAATCCAGGCCGAATACCCGCACGTGCTGGCCGACGAGTACCAGGACGTCAACCGCGCCTCCGCGCGCCTGATCCGCCTGCTGGCCGGGGACGCGGCTCAAGGCCTCTGGGTGGTCGGCGATCACCGTCAGGCGATCTACCAGTTCCAGGGCGCGTCGCCCGCGAACGTCGCCGCGTTCGAGCGGGACTACCCCGGCGGGCGTCGCCTGGAGCTTGGCGTCAACTACCGCTCCCGCGCGCCGATTGTCGATTGTTTCGCCGCCGCCGGCGATGCCTCCTGGTACGCGCACCGGGGCACGGACGAGTCCGCAGCCCACCCCGCAGTCACCCATGCCGTTGCCGCCGACGATCTGGGGCAGGCTGGGGGCATCGCAGAGGCCATCGAAAACTTCCATGCCCTGGGCTACGACTATCGCAGCCAGGCGATCCTCTGCCGGTCCCACGCGCAGGCCAAATCGCTGGCGTCCGAACTGGCCGCGCGCGACGTCCCCGCGCTTTACCTCGGGGCGCTGCTGGAGCGGCCCGAGATCAAAGACCTGCTGGGCCTGCTGTCGCTGCTGGCCCACCGGGACGGCACGGCCCTGCTGCGCGTCGCCGCCCTGCCCGAGTACGCCGTGCCCCGACCAGACTCCCTCGCCGTCCTGGAGCGGATGCGGCGCGAGGACATGGGGCTGTCCAGTATCCTCGGCGACGGGGCACTGTGTCCCGGCCTGCAAAAGCTGGGCGCGCACCTGGCCGCACTTGAAACGATGGCCGACGACCCTGCCGCGCTCCTCAGGCACTACCTGTTCGATCTGTCCCAATACCTCCGCCCGCCGACCGTTCCTGCGGACGCCTTTGGCTCCACCCTGCGCGGACTGGCGATCCACCAGTTCCTGGGCATGGCGGGCGCGTTCGACCGGCGGCTGGTGGCCCCGCGCACCCAGGCCGGGCCGCCGAGCCGCGTCCGCGATTTCTTGGGGCACCTGCGCCGGATGGACGCGGCGGGCGAAAGCCCGCGCGGGTCACTCCCGGCCGAGGCCGAAGCCCTAGACGCCGTCCGCCTGATGACGGCCCACGCCGCCAAGGGCCTGGAGTTTCCGGTCGTCTTCCTGCCCAATCTGGGCCGGGGCCAGTTCCCCTCCAAGGGCCGCCACGACGGGCTGCCCACCCCGCCCGGCCTGGTGGACACGGCCCTTGACGCGCCGGGCGGCGCGATGGACGAGGAGCAGTGCCTGTTCTTCGTCGCCCTGTCCCGTGCCCGTGACCTGCTGGTGTTATCTCACGCCCAAACAAACGCGAAGGGCACAAAGATCGAGCCGTCACCCCTGCTCGCCCTGGTTCAGCCGCACCTCGACGCCCAGGACATCGGGGTGACGGAGTGGGCGGCGGGCCGCGCCCCCGCACCTCCGACGGACGGGGCCGCCCCCGAGCCACCCGCTGCGCTGCCCGAATACACGCTCTCCGCCCTCGGGACCTACCAGACGTGCCCGCGCCAATACTTTTACAAGCACGTCCTGAACCTGCCCGGCGCGTGGTCCGGCGGCGGCTACCCCCAGTCCCATGCCTGCGTCCGGCAGGTCTTGGCGTGGGCGGAGGACGCGCGGGCGCGGGGCGAGACACCGGCGGAGGCGGAAACGGAGGCGAGGCTCGAGTCGCTGTGGGCAGCGTCAGGGCCGGTTGGGCACCTGCACGAAGAGAAATACAAGGAAAGTGCGCGGGCGATGCTGCGGACGTCGGCCCAAATAGGGGGCGAGACGGAGGAGCGGACCGACGCCCAGACGCTGCGCGCGACCCTGCCTTCCTGCCACATCCGCGTCCGCCCCGATGCCCTGTGCCGGGACCGCGCGGACGGGACGCTGATCGCCGCCCGCCACCTCACCGGCAAGCCGGGCAAGGCCGACCACACCGATCCGCGCCTGGCCCTGTACCGCCTGGCCGCACGGCAGACGCACCCGGATACGCTTATCCGCGTCGAGATGCGCTACCTCGCCGATGGGGCCGTCGTCCCCGTCGAGGAGGCCAAAACAAACCAGCAGAAGAAGTGGGAAGCGGACCGGGTGGCGAAGTACGACGGGGCCGCGCGGGGCATCGCCCAGGGCCGGTTTGCCGCCGAGCCGGAGAACGGCGATGAGTGCGGCAAGTGCGCCTACGCCCTGATCTGCCCTTTGTGAGCCAAGCCCCTCCCGACTCTTGGGAACCCCTGCGGGCGGCGAGCCGCCCGCAGGGGTTCCCGCGCAGCGTGGGGTTCTGCTACCTGTGCTTCGGACCGATGTCGCCCGCCACGTCCGCGCCCAGATCGCTGCCGTTATCCTGGCCCTCGTCGATGGCGTCGCTGTCGGTCACGATCTGCCGGTCGCCGTCGGGCAGGGAGTCCATCGTGTCGTCGGCGTCGGGATCGTCCAAGTCATCGGGCTGAGTCGTCATGGCTTTTCCTCGGGTTTCTCGCCCTCGATCTTGTCGTAGGCCGCGCCGGTCGCGAAGGCGTAGACCAGGTGGTGCAGGGTGTTGGTGCCGATCTCCGTCGCGCCCCACTCTTTGACCGGGGGGGCGACCTTGAGGCCGGGCAGCATCAGCATGGCTGAACCGGAGACCAGGGCGAAGTGGACCAGATCGGCCTGACGACCGCGCAGCCCGCCCGCTGCCAGCAGGCCCCGGACGCCGCCCCAGGCCGTGCCGTAGCCGAAGTGGACGATGGTAGAGAAGCGCTGCTTCTCCGCATCGCCGGTCGGCGCGACGCCCAGCACCTTGCCCGCGGCGTCGGCGGGGGACGAGGACGGCGGGCGGTTTCGGATCTTGGCCTCGACGGTCTGCGAGGCGGTGATGGCGAGCGTCCCGGCGAAGCCGGCGAGCAGGCCCTTGCCGAAGTCGGCGGATGCGGTCTTGAGACTCATTGGCGGGTGTTCCCTTCCCGGCGTCTTTACCCCCAGCCGGGGACGGGGAAACGGGCGTCTGCGGCAGGCCGGGTAAAGTTCGGCCCCGGTTCTGCCAAAAATACAGGGGTGTCCTTGTGAGGGGACATCCCTCATGAACAAACTGCCGCGCGCCGCGAAAATCTACCTGGTCCTGATCTACCTGCTCGGCGGTGCCGCCGCGGGGATGTCCGTCTGGACGCCGGTGCCCAGGGTGGAGGCGGAGACATGGGAGCTGGGCCTGTACCTGGTCCTGGCGGCCCTGGCGGGCAGCAAGAAGATCCGGCTGATGCGCCGCGAGAACGCCGAAGACCACGTCTCCATGTCGCTGGCCTACGTGCTGACCTGCACGGCCATGCTGCGGTTCGGGCCGGCGGCGGGCGTCCTGGTCGGCGCGGTCGGCAGCCTCTGCAACGGCCTGTTCCCCCACCGCCAGCCCGGCCACCAGATCCTGTTCAACGTCGCCCTGACGGCCGTCGAGGCCTGGGCGGCGGGGCTGATCTTTCTGTGGCTCAACGGCGGCTCGCTCGTGCTGCACAACCCCGGCACGTACCCCGCCGTGGCGGGAGCAAGCCTGGCCTACTTCCTGGTCAACACCGGCGGCATCGCCGTCGTCCTGGCCCTGTGTACCAAGCAGGACGCCTGGAAGCTGTGGCGCGAGACGTTTTTGTGGACCGCACCCTCGTACTTCGCCGGCGGCTGCATCGGCGCGCTGGCGATGCTGCTGTTCCACAGCCACGCCGGCTACGTCCTGGTCCTGCTGGCCCCGCTGGGGTGGGTGATGTACCAGAGCTACGTCACCACGGCGGCCCGCACCGAGGAGAAGCAGCAGCACATCGAGGAGCTTCAGCTCGGCCAGGAGCATCTCGCCGGGCTTTATTTGGCGACCATCAAGAGCCTCGCCCTCGCCATCGACGCCAAGGACCAGTACACCCACCAGCACATTCTGAGGGTTCAGCGCTACGCCGTCGCCACTGCCGCCCACATGGGCATCGCGGGCGTCGAGATGGAGGCCATCAACACCGGGGCGCTCCTGCACGACATCGGCAAGCTCGGCGTCCCCGAGTACGTCCTGCTGAAGCCCGGCCGGCTCACCGACGAGGAGTTCGCCAAGATCAAAAAGCACCCCGAGATCGGCGCGGCCATTCTGGACCCGGTCGAGTTCCCCTGGCCGGTCCTGCCCGTGGTCCGCTCGCACCACGAGAAGTGGGACGGGACGGGCTACCCGGACGGGCTGGCGGGCGAGGACATCCCCCGGACCGCGCGCATTCTGGCCGTCGCCGATGTCTACGACGCCCTGACATCATCGCGCTCGTACCGCAACGCCTGGACCCACGAGCGGGCCTGCGAGGTGATCAAGAAAGACCGGGGGACGCACTTCGACCCGACCGTCGCCGACGCCTTTTTGGAGATCATCGGCTTCGTCGTGGAGGGCATGGCGCGCGACGGCGAGGGGCCGCTGATCGCCGCCGAGGCCGCGAAGGTCCCGAGCAGCCCCGCCGACCAGGCCGCCCGCGAGATTCACCGGGCGTCGTCGGAGCTGTGGGCGCTCTACGAGGTCGTGCAGACGCTGTCGTCGTCCCTGGGGCTGGCCGAGACGCTGGAGATTCTGGGGCGCAAGCTGGAGGGGCTGCTGCCCGGCATCGCCGCCCTGTTCCTGCTCTGTGACGAGGGCGGCAAAGCCGGCGGCATGTCCGTGCGCTCCGCCGTCGGCGTCAACCGCGACTTCTTCGTCGGGGCCGGCACACTTGGCCCGGCCAGCCCGTCCTGGCAGGTCGCCCAGAGTCGTGCCACCTTCCTGGGCGAGTATGAGCCGGACGACCTCCTGCTGACGTCGTCGCAGTCGGCCCAGTGGACCGCCCTGCACACGGCCCTGATCGTGCCGGTGGTCCACCAGGGCGAGGTGCTGGGGACCATCAACCTCTATCACCCCGAGCCGGACGCCTTCAGCGCGCACGACCGGCAGCTCCTGGAGACCATCGCCGGGCGGGCGGCCCTGGCCCTCTACAACGGCCTGCTCTTCGATCGGACGCGCTCACACGCCTTCACCGACCCGCTGACCGGCCTGTTCAACCTGCGCCACATCACCCAGCAGGTAGAAGACCGCTGCGCCGAGGGGCACCCCTTCGCCCTCCTGTGCCTGGACCTGGACAGCTTCAAGCCGATCAACGACAACTTCGGCCACCAGAAGGGCGACCAGGTGCTGCGCGACCTGTCCGCCCTGTTCCTCGCCAACGTGCGCCCCGGCGACGTCGTGGCCCGCTACGGCGGCGACGAGTTCCTGGTCTACGTCCACGGCGGCGGCCCCGCCGAGGCCGCCCGGCTGGCCGCCCGGATGCAGGACGCCGTGGACTCCTACGACCCCGGCCTGCTCCACCCGCGCCTGGGCGCGCTGCGCCTGGGCGTCTCGATCGGGTGGGGCTGCTTCCCGGTCGAGGGCGACGACTTCGGCAGCCTGATCGCCGCCGCCGACTCCCACATGTACCGCGAGAAGACCGAGCGCAAGCTGGGCAAGCTCGCCGACCCCGACCGCCTCCACCCCGCCGGCCACGAGTTCGACCTCCCCCGCGCCGCGTAGGGACTTAATCCCGACGCATGCCTCCCCCCGGCGGCATAAACTCGGTGCAGGTCCTTCCCGCCCCCGAACGGGTAAACAGAGCCGACGCCTATTGTTTCTCCTGCCACTTAATCCACCACCAGTCGGCGTAGTCCGTGTCTACCGTCTCACCGCCCACTTGATCCACCAGCAGGGCCACCTGGCCCCGGTGGTAGGGCGCGTGGCCGATCAACTGAACGATCTGCACCTCGGCGGGCAGACGGAAACGCTCCTCACCCCCTTCGGAAAACTCGAAATACTCTGCCAGAAGGCCTTCGTCGAGGCGTGCGAGGTAGTCTGTCCATCGGCTTTCGAGGGCGGCGAAACGGGGCCGCAGCGGGGCGAGTTCACACCGCGCGTCCCACCAGGCCACAGGGCGGTGCTCCTCCCCCTCCATCCGATCCAGCCAGTTCTCGCGGCAGGCCGCCAGATGACCGGCAAGGGTAACGCCCCGCTGGAAACGGGCGTCAGAACGGCGTTCTTCAGGAACCGATTCGAGCATGGCAAGCACCTTGTGATTGCAATCTTTTTCGTATTCGTACAGTGCGCGGTAATGTTCAAGCAGCGACATCGGCAATCCCTCCTGAGTGAACTGCACGGATTATATTCTACAACACGAAGCATAAAGCGTCTCACGCTTGGTCATAGGAATCAATTTTTCATTCTTCTCATGTGATGAGAGTTTTGCTCTACGTGTAAACAGCCTGTACCATCAATGCTATTATGGAAAATGTCTCAGAGTAACGGCCAAGCATTTATTAAGCGGAAGCAGCCGCCCGTTCCGCGCCAGCTTGCCTTGACTTGAAACGCCGAGTATTCGTTTAAAATTATCGTGTCGGTAATGCAAGCGCTCGAAAGAACGGCCCGCTCTCTTTTAGAAGAGCGGGCCGTTCTTTTTTCGGAACAGACTCTCTGCTACATCTTCATCTTGCGGCCGTCCATGTACCCGGCGGGCGCTTTAGCCTGCTTGACCAGCGTGTGTCCCATGCTGTCCTTGTAGCCCATCTTCTTTGCCATCGCAGGGGAGTAGAAGGCTTTGCAGTCCTTGCAGACGTAGACGGTGTGCGCCGCCATTTTTTTGCTGTGTGCCATCTTGCCGGCAGGAGCGGCCTGAGCGATTGGCGCGGCGGAGAGACCCGCCAGAGCAATGGCGGCGAACACGCCGGCCAGTCGAGGAGTGGGTGAGAGCGTCATCATGGTTTTCCTTTGCAGTCGCGCGAGATCAGGACAGAAGTGCCCTGCATCTACAGGGGCAGCCGCTTTGCGCCGCTACCTGTAAACAATTTACCCTCCCCGGAGGACGGGATTTTGATGAAATTATTCAGACCGAATCGTGTTAACAGCATGTCACGCCTTCGGGTGGACGGGGACAGCGGCGGGCTGTGCTGGCTCTTTCGCACGAGCCACCTCGAACAGTCCGGCAAGCCAGCACGTCGGGCAACCGCGAAAAGCCACCAGCGCGCCGCCCCCTAGCGGCAAAGCCACAAGGGGAAGGCTGCCCGCGAGCGAAAAGGCCGCAACGAGAAGGGCAACGCCGATCACCCCCCGCACCAAGTAGATCATAAGCGGTTTAGCTGGGCACATGAGAATTCTTCCTGATGGTTACGCCAAAAGATGTTCCCGGATGAGCGACCGCCCCCGGTGAATGCGGGTCTTCACCGTCTCCGGCAACAAGCCGAGGCGGACGGCGATCTCCTTGACCGTCAACTCCTCAAAATCACGTTGCACGATGATTTCCCGGTAGATGTCGGGCAGTGATTGTATCGCCATCGTAATGTCAAGGCGCAGTTCAATGTCCGTGCGGGTCGTTAGGTATCTGTCTTCGATAGCCTCATCCAGCGGAACGTGCTGATGGGACATCTTCCGCGCCAGCCGTTGACACTCATGCCGGATCACTTGAAACAACCACCCGCTGAACGCCCCCGCCGAGCGCAGCGCCGGCAGGCGGCGGCAGAGGATGATCAGCGACTCTTGCACCGCTTCTTCCGCGTCCGAAGTCGTCACGCAGTACCGGGAGGCGTAGCGGCGCAGGTTGGGCCGGCATTGGGCGATCACCCGTTCCAGCGCAACCGTGTCGCCTCTCTGGGCGGCTATCAGCAAATGATCGTCAACCGCTATGGACATATCAACCTGTGTTTGTGAACCGCGCTTTGCGCCTTCTATAGCTAAGAGGCAACAACTCCTCAAAATGGGTTCAGACAAACAGTATAATTTAGGAGCTACGCAGTTGAACTCAATTTGAGAGTAAAATGAGGGGAAAGCGGAATGAAGGAGGGAAAAACGAGATGAAAAAGTCCGGGCCGCGTCCGACCCGCTGCATCGCGTGGGGCGGCTGAAACGGACGGGGGGGAGGCCAAAGGCTTTCCCCCTTTTTGCCGCGCGTGGCATCACCCCCACGGGAACGGGGGGGCGGGAATCTTGTGCTCCGGGAAGAGCCAGGCCGACAGGGCGTTCAGCACCACGAAGAAGACCGCGATGCCGAACTCGCCCAGGACAAGGCCCAGAAAGAACGGGCGCGATTTGGTGTAGAAGCCCATGCTCCCGTAGCGCAGGATCAGCGACTTGAACACCCACGCCAGCAGGCAGGCAAACCAGAACTGAATCGTGCTCCACGACCCCGACAGCGCGTAGCCCAGCGGGTGCAGCGGCCACCAGAAGAACGCGGTCCGCATGAAGGTCAGAAAGACCGTCATCAGCGCCCCCACCCCGAAGAACGCCGGCATCTGCCAGGACGCCCCGGCCTGCGGCGGCGGCGTCCCCTTGAAGTACTGCGCGTAGTCGGTGATCGTCAGGCCCGGACTGCCCGACTCCATCCAGCCATCCATGTGCCCGTTCGCCCCCAGGTGGTAGGGCAGGAGGATGTTGAGCGGGACGGCCACGGCGAAGGCGACCAGGATGCCCAGGGCGAGCGCGCCGGCGAACGCGCGGCGTGGGACCCGCGCCCCGTCCGTGATGCGCGCCGAATCCAGCAGCCCCGTCAGCAGCAGCCCGCGCTGGTCGCGCAGGAACAGGTTGTCGAAGAAGGCCAGCATCGTCAGGTTCGCCCCGCCCAGCGAGTGCAGCGGGACCACCATGCGGAGCAGGTCCACGGGGCGGAACGTGGTCTCGGTCATCAGCATCCCCGCCTCGGCGGTCGAGCGCGCCATGACCAGGGCGATCACGAAGATGCAAATCACCAGCTCGAACAGGGCGAGCCACGGCGACATGCCGTTGAGCCACAGCCAGCCCGCTGCCAGCCCCACGCTGCCGAAAAGCCCCCAGACGGCGGCCCGGTACGGCAGCAGCTCGCCCGCGTCCTCGGCCCGGCTGTACCCGCCGGGCCGGCCCAGCGCGCTCGCCCAGACGCGCTGGAGGTGGGGGCGGGCGATCCAGAAGAAGTAGCCGGTCAGGACAAGGTACGCCCCCACCGTCTGATAGCCGACGAACAGCGGCGGCGGGTAGGCCGGCATCTGGGGCGTCGGCTGGTTCAGCGAGATCATCACGAGCTGCTCGATGCGCGACAGCAGAAAGAAGAACCAGATCGAGAACAGCACGTCGGTGGGCAGCAGGAAGAAGAAGCCGATGGCCGCGAACGACAGGATGAAGTAGACGTTGCTGGCCGCCGCGTTCCAGGGCGGGGCCGTGACGTAATCGGTCAGGGTCCACGAGAGGGGGACGTCGGGGACGTTGGGCTGGACCTGGTGCAGCCCTTTGAGGGCGTAGACGGCGACGGGAATCAGCACGCCGAGCCACATCAGGCGGTTGCGGAAGAACGCGGGCCGGTCCTGGTCGCCGGCGATCTCTAGGGGGAGCTGGGCCAGCGGGAACGACAGCTTCTCCGAGTCCACCCACTGCCGCCGCAGGATCGAGGTCAGGCACAGAAACGCGGACAGGACGAAGAGCGACAGCAGCCCCCAGTTCAGGACCGGCGCGGCCCACAGCGCCCAGGGGACCGCCTCGCCCCGAGGGAGCTTCTGGTCGTAGGCGGCCGACGCGGGCTGGAGGCCCGCGCGGGCGGGGTCGTAGGCGACCAGGCCGGGGCGGAGGAACCTGTCGTAAAGGTCGTGCCAGCCGTTGGCGTTGTTCGCGCCCCGGTTGGGATAGTTCAGGGCGGGGACCATCTTCTCGACCAGCCCGTGCGAGGCCGTCATCGCCCCGACCAAGCACATGCAGTAGATGACCAGCAGGTCCGACGACGTCAGCCCCCAGCGCCGGGCCGCCCGCCCGGCCAGCCGGCTCAGGGCCACGACCAGCAGCAGCACCCCCAGTGCGGCGGGCGGGAACTGCAAGTAGCCGATTCGCACCGAAGACAGCACCATCTCCGCCTGCGTCACTAGGTACGCCGTCAGGGCCGTCGCCAGCGCCCCGACGACCAGCGCCCGCGCCCGGACGCCCTCTTTCGCCGCCCCCGCCTCGCCGCTCGGGGCGTCGGGGGACGTCTGCTGCGGGACCGTTTCTGATTGTGCCATCGCTCTGACTCGTTTCCCTTGCACCCGTCGCCCACTTAGGCAATCCCATTCTACCCCGAGTCCGGGCCAAAATCGAGCCGGGAATTGAGGTAGAATGACGCCCAGATGATCCTGCCGCTCTCCGCCAGCTTTTCTTCCGTCGGCCCTGTCCACCTCGCGCTCCTGTTCGCCACCGCGCTGGCGGCGGGCGCGGTCAACGCGGTCGCGGGCGGCGGGACGCTGCTGACGTTCCCGGCCCTGCTGCTCGTGCTGGGGCCGCAGGGGTCGGTGCTCGCCAACGGCACCAGCACCGTCGCCCTGGTCCCCGGCTCACTGAGCGCCTACTGGGCCTACCGCAGCAAAGGCACGGCGGACGAGGCACCGGGCCGGGCGGAGCTGTGGCGGATGGCCATGCCCTCGCTGCTGGGCGGGGCGGGCGGGGCGTGGCTTGCCGTCCACATCGGTGCCGCCCTGTTCAGCCGCCTGGTCCCGTGGCTGATCCTGGGCGCGACGTTTCTGTTCCTGATCCAGGACCCGGTGCGCCGACGGCTGGGGGGGAAAGAGGCCAAAGCGGGCGGCGGGGCGGCGAGCCTTCTCCCCCTGCTGTTCCAGCTCGCCGTGGCCGTCTACGGCGGCTTCTTCGGGGCGGGCATCGGGATTTTGATGCTGGCCGCGCTGGGGTTTTTGGGCCAGACCAACATCCACCGGATGAACGGCCTGAAGAACTTCGCCGCCGTCTGCATCAACGGCGTCGGCGCGCTGACGTTCATCCACTACGGCCAGGTCCGCTGGCCGCTGGCCCTGCTGATGGCCGTGGCTGCGGTGATCGGCGGCTTCGGCGGGGCGGGCCTGGCCCGGCGCGTGGGGCAGGCCAACGTCCGCCGCACCGTGGTCGCCATCGGCCTTCTGATGGGGTTTTGGACGCTCGCCCGGCAGGTCCATCATTTTTAGATTCGCGGAGTCAACCCAATGTCACCAAAGACCGAACGCCAGAACACAGAAGAGGACAAGCCTGAAGGCCGATCCGGCGGGAGGCGCGGGCTGAACCGCCTGGGCCGGACCGTCCGGCACGGCTACGCGCAGATCCAGGACGACTCGGAGCCGCGCTGGCCCGCCGTGATCGCCCTGGTCGGCGGGGCGGGCCTGTTCGGCATCCTGCCCAAAGCGCTCTCGTTCGGCCCGCGCTGGCTCCCCGCCCTGCTCATTGCCGTCCTGCTCGTCCCCACCCTGCTCGCCCACCTGCGGAACCACCACACGATCAACCGCGTCCTGGGGCTGGTCATCGCCGGGGTCGAGACGTTTTTCCTGGTCGCCTCGCTGCTGAAGCTGATCGGCTCACTCGTCAACCCGCACCTGATGGCCCACAAAGAGTCCCCCGAGCGCCTGCTGGTCTCGGCGGGGGCGCTGTGGCTGACCAACGTCCTGGTCTTCGCCCTCTGGTACTGGCACCTGGACGCCGGCGGGCCGAACGGGCGCGACCAGCGGCCGGGCCACGCCCACGGCTCGTTCCTGTTCCCGCAGATGACCATGAGCGACGAGCGCTTGGCCGAGTCCGGGCAGGCCGGCTGGTCGCCCGGCTTCATAGACTACCTCTTTTTAGCCTTCAACACCAGCACCGCCCTGTCGCCCGCAGACACCGCCGTGCTGTCACGCTGGGCCAAGCTGCTGATGATGGTCCAGGCCCTGATCTCCCTGACCGTGATCGCCGTGCTGGCCGCCCGCGCCATCAACACCCTGAGCTAGAGCGCGCCAGAGCTAGAGCGCGCCAGGAGGAGCCTGACCATGCCCGATGAGATCGAAGTCCCGTTAGAGCAGTCTCAGGAGCACATCCACGAGGCCCACGAGGAGCAAGAAAAGCACCGGGCCGGTCACGGGGAAGGCGGCGAGGGGGGAGAGGGCGGCAAAGAGGGGAAGGGCAAAGACGGCTGGGTGCGCTTCATCGCGGTCCTGACGGCCATCCTAGCCGTGGTCGCCGCCGTCGGCGCGCTCAAGTCCGGCCTGCTCGTCAACGAGGCCCTGCTCGCCAAGAACAACGCGCTGCTCTCTAAGAGCGAGCAGGTCAAGAACTTGACCCAGAAGAGCGACGACTATAACTACTACCAGGCCACGGGTCTGAAGGCACTGATCTACCAGACCGCCGCCCAGGGCCTGCCGCCCGGCTCCCCGGTCGCCGCCGACGACCTGAAGCAGTCGCGGCACTACAAGGACAAGCAAGCCGAGATCAAGAAGCAGGCGGACGACTCGGACGCCAAGAGCAACGAGGCTGAGAAAGAGGTGAGGCGGGCCAACGAGGAGTCGGACCACATCATGGAGAAGCACCACCTCTTCGCCTTCTCCGTCAGCCTGTGCCAGATCGCCATCGCCCTGTCCGCCATCGCCGCGCTGACCCGCAGCCGCCGCGTCTGGTTCTTCGGCCTGGCCGCAGGCGCGCTAGGCGTCCTCGCCCTGGTCGCCGGGTTCGCCGGCTTGCACCCGCCTCAGTGGCTCGTGTTCTAGCTACCCCCCCTCGGACCCTGCCGTTCCCTGCGCGTCATAGGGGGTGTCGCCGCGCGCGTCCTCGGGGCGGTTGTCATTTTCGTCGCTATGGACGGGGGACGGGTCGCGGCTGCCGCGCATCAGGCCTGGGTCGCTGTTGGGGTCTTCCGTCGGGCTGGTATCGGGATGGGCGTAGTCGAGCGAGCCGGGCAGGGGCGTGGCCGTGCTTTCGGTCATCTTCAGGTCTTCGAGTTCGCCGGCGATCTCGCCGGCGGAAGAGTCGTCGCCGATCTGGTTCGGGTTCAACGGGTTGGTGCGGCTGTCCATTAGGGGCTTCTCCTTGAGGGGGTGCTGACGGATTCATACCCGCCGGGGCGCGGGTTTAGCGCCGGGCGTGTGGGCGGTAGTGTATGCAGAGGATTAAGACCATGCCGAACGGAATCAAAAAAGACGCCGACCTGCCCGGACTGGGCGAGCGCGAGGACGTGCCGGGCGGGGTCAGCGTCGAGGACGCCGTCCCCGAGATGCCGCCTGGGAGCGGGATGGACAGCAACGCCGTGGACGCGCCCGGCGGCGGGCTGACGGCGGACGACCGGGCGCAGCCGACGCCTAGCGGTGACCCGACGGGCGACCGCGCGACGGGGATCGCGTCCGGGCAACGGGAGTAAGCACCGTGCCCTTGGTGCCCTGGGGTCTGCTCCCCACCCTGCTGCTCGGTGTGGTCGTCGTTTACGCGGTCTGGGCCTGGGCGCGTCGCCGCCGCAACGGGCGCTACGACCTGCGCGGCCTGCGCGACGCCCGCTACGAGCCGCCCCTGGCGGGCGACGAGGAGCCGGACGAGGACCGTGTCACCGGCGAAAGCGGCCCGTACTGCCACTCGTGCGACGCGGCCTACCCAGCGGGGACTCCCCGTTGTTTCACTTGCGGACGGCCACTGTGAGCGTGAGGAACCCGGCACCCACCCGCGCGCGTACAGGGACGCAGCATTCACCGTGAAAGAGACACGTATTTGACACGCCCCAATTCCCGCCGCCTTCCGGCTCATCTTCGGCGTTCCCGCGCTCTGGCCGCCCTGCCCGCCGCGCTCGCCCTGCTGCCCGCCGTCCACGCGGCACCCACCGCCCTCCCCTCCCCGGCGGCCAATGGCCGCGTCGTCTCGCAGACGTTTGACGCCGCCCAGCGCGTGACCGAGACCCATCTGGCGAACGGCCTGACGATCCTCTCCAAAGAGGCCCATGCCGCGCCCGTGGTCTACTTCAGCGTCTGGTACAAGGTCGGCTCGCGCAACGAGATCAGCGGCCAGACCGGGCTGTCGCATATCTTAGAGCACATGATGTTCAAGGGCACGACCGACCTGCCGCCCGGTGCCATCGACCACCTCTTTTTGACGAACGGCGGCCAGATCAACGCCGAGACCGGGTCGGACGTCACCCACTACCACGAGCTGATCGCCTCGGACCGCCTGGAGCTGGCCGCGCGCATCGAGGCCGACCGGATGGAGAACTCCAAGTTCGACCCGACCGAGCTGGCCCACGAGATGACCGTCGTGCGCTCGGAGCTTGAGGGCGACAATAACAGCCCTGGGTACGACCTGTACACCAACACGTTCGAGCCGGCGGCGTTCGAGGCCCACCCCTACCACTGGCCCGGCATCGGCTGGAAGACCGACGTCGAGGCGGTCGCGGGCAACCGCCAGGTCATCTACGACTATTACAAGTGCCACTACATGCCCAACAACGCCGTGGTCGTCATGGTCGGCGACTTCGACACCAAAAAGGCCGTGGACATCTGCCGCAAATATTTCGGCGTCTATGCACCGGGCCAGTTGGAGCAGCATACCATCACACCCGAGCCGCCCCAGCGCGGCGAGCGGCGCGTCGTCTTGCAGCGCCCCGGCACGACCGGGTCCGTCCTGGTCGGCTACCACGTGCCCGAGACGGGCGCACCCGACCACTACACGCTGGACGTCCTCAGCCAGATTCTCTCGGCGGGGCGGGGCGCGCGGCTGTACCAGGCCCTGGTCGAGAAAGGCCTGGCCCAGTCGGCCGGCGGAGGCGACGAGGACCGGCGCGACCCCTACCTGTTCGTGCTGGACGCCACGCCCAGCGCCAATGTCACCAACGCCGCCTTGGAGAAGGGCCTGGAAGCCGAGATGACCCGCCTCCAGACGTCCCCCGTCTCGCCCGAGGAGCTGGCGCGGGCCGTGCATCAGATCGAGGCTGACTTCGTGTACCGCAACGACAGCGTCTCGTCCCAGGCCGAGGTGCTTGGCGAGTACGCCGCCATCGACCTGCCCCGCTACAACGACACGTATTTAGACAAAGTGCGGGCCGTGACGGCCGCCGACGTCCAGCGCGTCGCCCGGACCTACTTCACGCCCGCGAACCGCACCGTGGCCTTCTTCGAGCCGCAGCCGCTGCCGCCCGGCGCGGCCCCGCCCCCGCCGCCCGTGGCGGACAACTTCGGCGCGGCCAAGCCCGTCACCGACCCGCGCCAGAAGGCGACGCTGGCCGCCCTGGACAAGGAATTCAACGCCGCCACGCCCAAAACGGCCACCCCCGCCGCGTCCCGCCCCCAGCCCACCCGCGTGGTGCTGCCGAACGGCCTGACGGTCATCGTCGAGGAGAACCACGCGAACCCCACCGTTGCCCTGACCGGGCGCGTCCGGGCGGGCGGGATGTACGACCCGGCGAGCAAGGACGGCGTGGCCGATCTGACGGCGGCGATGCTCTCGCGCGGCACGACCACCCAGACCGCCCTGCAGCTCGCGCTGGGCCTCGAATCGGTCGGGGCCGGTGTCGGCATCGGCGGGGGCGAAGAAGAGGCGTCGCTGTCGGGCACGAGCCGGACCGAAAACTTTGGGCTGCTGCTGTCCACGCTGGCCGACGAGCTGCGCCACCCGGCGTTCCCCGCCGCCCAGCTGGAGCGCCTGCGCGCGCAGACGCTCTCGGGCCTGGAGGACGCCCGCCAGGACACGGGCGGGACGGGCGGGGCGGGGACTCAGGCCGAGATCGCCTTCGCCCAGGCACTCTACCCGAAGGGGCACCCGTACTGGACGCCGACCATCGACGAGGCCGAGGCCGACACCAAGGCAATCACGCGCGATGACCTGGTGCGCTTCTACAACACGTACTATCGCCCGGACACCACGGTCCTGGTCGTGGTCGGCGACGTCAAGACAGCGGACGCCGCGAAGCAAATCGAAGCGGCGTTCGGCGGCTGGGCCAAGCCGTCCGCCCCGCCCGCGCCGTTCGTCATCCCGGACGTGCCTGCTCCCACGAAGACGCCCGCGCCGCAGGTAATCGTGCTGCCGGACGCCCCGCAGACCAGCCTGCTGTTCGGCTACAACGGCGGCCTGCGTCGCAGCAGCCCGGACTTCTACGCCGCGCAGATCATGGCCTACATCCTGGGCGGCGACACGTTCGGCTCGCGTCTGGGCAAGACCATCCGCGACCAGAACGGTCTGGCCTACTCGGTCAGCGCGTCGCTGGACGGGCGGCACGGGTCCGGCCCGTTCCAGATATTCCTGGGCACGAACCCCAAGAACGCCACCCGCGCGCTGGGGCTGATGCGCCAGATTATGGCCCAGATGCGCCAGTACGGCGTGACCGACGACGAGATCAGCCAGGCCAAGGCTTATCTCACCGGCGAGTACCCGCTACGGCTCGAAACCAACGCCGGCGTCGCGGGCCAGCTCGAAGCTGCCGAGGACTACGACCTGGGCCTGGACTACATCGCCAGGCGCGCGGCCTTGTACAACGCCGTGACACCCGCCGAGGTGCAGGCCGCCATCCAAAAGTACCTGCGCCCCGGCCAGGGCGTCCTGATCATCGCCGGTGCCCCCGCGCAGTAGGCCGGAACGGGGTGGGTTCTCGGCCCTCACGGGTCTTGGAGGACGTACACGCGGGCGTGGCGGACGCCCCAGACGCCCATGTGCGCGCCGCGCTGGAGGCGCAGATCGACGTGGTGACCGCGGATGCGCCCGCCGATGTCGTCGGCGACCCCGTAGCCGTAGCCGGGAATCCACAGCCGGGAGCCGAGGGGGATCAGTCCGGGGTCCACGGCGACGCCGTGGGCGGCCCGCCCGTCGCGCCGCGTGGACGTGTAGCGTCCGCCTTCCATCCGCGTGTTGATCGGCGTGTAAGCCGTCACCGTCATGCGGAAGAAGCGCCGGAACCGGCCCCGAGCGGGCGGGGCCGGCGTCCCCCCGCCCCACTCGGCCAAGGTCGCACACGGCAGGGCGGCGGCAACGACGGCCTCCCGCGCATCAGGGTGCGGCGGCGTGGCGGCATAGTTATGATGGACGTGCGGCAGCGCGAGGGCGGCGACAAGCAGAAGGCCGACGGCAGCGGCCCCGCGTCCCCAGAGCCGCATTGGGGTCCAGGGCCGCGTGTGCGCGTCGGGGTTCCAGATCGGTTGTATTTTGTAGTGCATGAGCGTGGCTGTTAAGCTTACCCCGCTGCTTTGCCGGGGAAACCGAGAGCCGGGCCGCCTGGAAGGGAGCCATGACCGTAGACTGGAAGGGAGCCATGACCGTAGAGTGGGCGAAGCTCAAGTTTAACCCGGCGGAACTCGCCTGGTTCGTGCATTCGGATGGCGACGTGGAGCTGTCCGTGCCCGGCGACGCGGAGGGGCCGGAGGCCGCTCACCTGGCGTTCGCCCGGCGCGTCACCCCGCACCTCGGAGGCATGAACGAGCGGGCGCAGAAGCATCTGGACTATTTCGCCGACACCGCCCGCCTGGACGCCCGTGACTCTGCCTACGACAGGGACATCCGAACCGAAGGCCGTCCATCAGAGTGGGAGATGGTGTGGGTGGAGTTCGGGCGAGCGCCGGACGCGGCCAGCACAGACATCGACCTGTATTACGTGCGCGACTCGAACACCTACGGCCTTTGGTCCGTCCGCTTCGGAGGGGACGATTGGATGCGTGACAACCCTTGCCAGTTCACCCGCCGGTTCTGGTAGGCGCGGCTCAGGGGCGCGGGCTTGGGGCAGGCAAGGACAAGAACAAGGAGGCGGGATGAGCGGTCGCGGGACGGGCGGCGTGAGCCGGGTGCGCTTTATCGAGGTCCGCGCGACGACGGCCTGGATGGTGGAGGGGGAGCTGTGGCTGTTCCGGGACGGAGTGGAGATCGCCGTCGGCGACGCCAACGACCTGGAGGGCGTCGAGCCGATGGTGACGGGGGCCGTCGCCCTGGGCCTGATTAACGCCGGCAAGGCCGAGGCGCTGGCCGTCGCCGACCTGGACACCGGGGACGGCGACTGCGAGTGAGCTGGCCCGCGCACGTCGCCTGACGCCCCATCCCGCCCCCCCACTCGGATGCACCCGAACAAGAGCTGGTTTTTTGCTGGTTTTTTGCTGGGGCGCGTCCGGGTGTGCGTAAAGTAAGCAACGGGCAGGTATATGTATATACAGGCATTATGTAGATATGTGGGTTGACCCGTCTTTCGCCCATTTCTGATCCTAAGTTCGAGTGTGACATTGTGACTGACAACACCCGCCCTTCGTATCCGAACCCGACTGTCGTGGAAGCCCTGTGTGAGATCGGGTTTGAGGCCGAAGCCCCCCGCTTCGCCACAGATTTTATTCGTGTGTGGCCGCATTTTCAGGAAGCGTTCCCGAATCTGGAAGTTCACACGGATTTGCTGACCTCGGCGGCGGGGGGCGTGGTCGCGCCGGGTCCACCGCTGTTCCGCACACGCTTCTCGGCGCGGCGCGAGAGCCGTCCGGTGGTGGTCCAGTTTGCGCCGGGCGTGTTTGCGGTCAGCACCCTGGCCCCGTATCTGGGATGGGTGACGTTCCGTAAGGACATTGAGGAGGGGTGGCAGGCGGTTCAGTCGGAGTGGAGTCTGCTGCGTGTCAACCGGATAGTCGTGCGTTATATCAACCGGGTTCCGTTGCCTTCGGGATCGGCGGCGGAAGGCTGGTTGCAGAAGGGGGACTATGTGGCGCGGGCGCTGGTCGAGGGCGGGGGGCAGTTCCATTCGCGGGTGCAAACGGGCACGGGCACACCGGAGCTGACGACGGTGTCGGCGTGGCATCAGGCGGGCACGGACCCAGCGGAGGCGGCGCTGGTGGTGGACATGGAGCGTTCGCTCGAGGGCGAGTTCGCGGCGGACCTGGAAGCGCTGCTAGGTCAGATAGATGCCCTGCACGATGACGTATGGCGCGTATTTACCGGGCTGAAGGGACCGCGTTGGGACGACGTTTTGGAAGGCAAAAAGGCACTAAAAGAATGATGCTCAGTTCAACCTATTGTGGAACACAGATGCCGGCGTCTTCGCAGATGGTCTCCGTTTCGCTGGACCGGGACATGGCTCGGCGGATTGAGCCGATTTCTGCCGGGCCGGTGGAGTCATCTTTGGGAAGGCCGCCTATAGCGGCGGCGGACCCGCTGGCTCAGACACGTCAGCAGGTGTATGAGCTTCAGAAACTACCTGCGGGTTGGGACGGGGCGGACGCCGTGCAGCCCACGCCAGCATCGGTGCGTCTGGCCCTGCATTGGCTGACCTCGTGCTATGCCGCGTGCCGCGATGCGGGGCTGCCGTGGTACGCGCCGAGTGTGGCGGCGGATGTCGAGGGCGAGGTGGTGCTGGAATGGTGGGGGCAGAGTCGGTCGCTGATTATCTCGGTGAACGAGGACGGCGTACGGTCTCACCGTTCCGAGGATGTCCCCGGCGGGCCGACGCGGCATACGCACGGTGACGCGGCAGGGACGGGGCAGCAGACGAGCCTTCTGAGATGGCTGAATGGCGATTAGCGGCGCTGCGTACGCGGGTGGGTGGAGTAGAACCTCAGGTGTAGTGAGAATTGAATGGGATACGCGATGCAGGATGAGCGGGGGCCGGGACAGTTTGCGGGTGGGGCAGAGACCGAGCGGGTGGGTGACGGCGAGTGGCTTTACTGTCGGGTTCTGCCGGCCTGGAACCCGCCCCATTACCGGCTGGACGGCAGCCGCCTGGAAGTGCTGGCGCAGGCGTTCTCGCAACGGGCGATGCCGGACGGCCCGTATTCCGGACAGTACCGCCTGTCGATGGACCGGGCGATGCTGTGCGGCGCGGACCCGTCGGTGACACAGCGGGGCGGGCCGAATGTCGCCCCGTCCGTCATCGGCGTGGTGCGTTTTCAGGCGGGCGAGCTGCGGGCGCTGCCGGATGTCGCGGATGTGGAGCCGGAGCCGGTGGTGGGGGACCCGGACCTGCCCGACAACCCGGCTCATGCGGCGGTGTGTGTGCGTCACACGCCGGGGGCGAGCAAAAGTGCCAACAAAACTCCTTATGAAAACGTCCGCCGCGAGCTGGCTGCGATTGTGAACCGTGACCCCTCCCGCTGGGAGATCAAGCCGTCCGCCCCTCTTCCCTCGTGACGTCCCTATCCATTCCCTCCGTTTTTTCCTGCTTCCTCTCCTTCTGCCTTCTCTCATCCTATTTTCCTTTTCGACAAGGGAGTGTGTTTTCATGCCCGGCATTGAGCTTCGCTGGCCCCACAAGAACCGCGTATTGTACCAAGTCCCCGCCAAAGGTGTCGGCAAGCCCGTCTACTACGGTGACCCCGGAACCCCCGACTGGCCCGACCACCGGCCCCTGCTGCGCGTTTCGGCCCACGGCGAGGCGCGGGCCGGCTGCATAAGTGAACCTAGCCGAAGAAGTGCGGGCGGTTCGGGCGGGTTGGGAAGTTTTTATTCAAGTACCGCCGCGAACCGTGCAGGTCAAGGGCGGCAAGGCCCGCACCCCCGACGTGCAGCAGCTCGTCGGCGCGATGGGCAAGACCGGGGCGGCCCTGGGCTTCTTCGTCACGTTGGAGAGGCCGACCGGGCCGATGCTCAAAGAGGCGCTGTCGGCGGGGTTTTACAGGGCGCAGACGGGCGGGGGCCGGTCGGTGCCCGCCATGCAGGTCCACACCGTGTCCGAGCTGCTGGCCGGGCACGGATTCGAGTTCCCCGTCTCGTCCGGCTCCAACGTCAGCTTTAGGCAGGCCGCGCAGATCGCCGCCGCATCGGGGCAGGCGGGGCTGGACTTGTAGGGCGGGAGGGGAGAGGCCCCGCCGCCCCCGTTGACAGGCCCGCGCCGGGCGTGTTACCATGGGAGCACCATGTCCCTCACGCCGCGAAGCCCCGATATGCCCCCCGCCGATGCGACCGCGCCCGCCGATGCCTCTCGATGGAGCGGCATCACGCCGCGCGCCTTCGCCCTGGGCCTGCTGCTCATCCCCGTGCTCTGCTTCTGGCTCGAATACACCGAGATCGTCGCCAACGGCCCGGACCTTGCGGCCATGTCGCTGCCGATGGCCGTGCTGTTCGCGCTGATGGTCCTGATCGCCCTCAACCTGGCCGTCAAGCGCCTGCGGCCCCGGTGGGCGCTGTCGCAGGCCGAGCTGCTGTTCATCTACACCATGAACACGGTCGCCATCTATATCGGCGGCATCGGCATGATGCAGTTTTTGACGCCCACTCTGGTTGGCTGGAAGCACTTCGCCACCCACGAGAACAAGTGGGAGAACTGGCACCGGTTCCTGCCCGCCTGGGCCGTGCCCGACCCCGCCGTCATCCCCGCCTACTACGCCGGCAAGTCGTCGCTGTTCACCCCGGCCCACCTGGCGGGCTGGGCCGGGGCCGTCGGCGTCTGGACCGGCTTCCTCTTCACGCTGTTCTTCTGCTTCTTCTGCATCGCCGCCCTGATGCGCCGGCAGTGGGTGGACAGGGAGCGGCTGATCTTCCCCATCGTCGTCATCCCGCTGGAGATCACCCAGGGCGGCGGCAGCTCGCCCCTGTGGCGCAGCCGGATGCTGTGGCTCGGGGTCGGCCTGCCGGTCGTGGCCGAGTCGCTGGCGACCATCCACTACACGCTGGCCCCGACGATGCCCTTTTTCCCGATCAAGCCCAGCGAGCCGGGCTTCGACTTAGGGCAATCCGTCTCGGGCACACCCTGGAACGCCATCGGCTACACCCCCATCGGCTTCTACCCGCTGGTCGTCGGCCTGACTTACCTGCTGTCGCTGGACGTCTCGTTCTCCTGCTGGTTCTTTTACCTGCTGACCAAGCTCCAGAGCGTCGGCGCGACCGCGTTCGGCTTCCGCGATCCGGGCGCGGGGCCGACCCTGGCGCACCTGCCGTATGTTGCCGAGCAGGGGCTGGGCGCGTTCCTGGGGATAGCCCTGTTCTCGCTCTGGCTGGCCCGGCCGCACCTGGCCGAGACGTGGCGCAAGGCCGTCGGGCGCGGGGCGGATGTGGACGACTCGGGCGAGCCGCTGCCTTACCGGGCCGCCTACATCGGGCTGTTCGTATCGTCAGCCCTTCTGGTCGGCTTCGGCGCGGCCCTGGGCCTGTCGCTGCCCGTTTCGCTGCTGTTCTGGGGGCTGTTCCTGCTGCTCGCCCTGACGTTCACCCGCATCCGGGCCGAGGCGGGGCTGCCCTGGGGGCAGGGGCCGGGGGGGCTGGCGCACGGCAGCATGGTCAACTTCGCCGGGACCGGGGCGTTTACGCCCCGCGAGCTGACGGCGTTCTCGCTGCTGCGCCCCTTCGACTCCGACTGGCGCTGCCTGGGCCAGCCCGCCGAGATCGAAGCCATGAAGATCGCCGATTCGGCCACCCCGCGCCCGATGAACCCGCGGCATTTGACCTGGGCGATCCTGGCCGCCGTGCCGGTCGGCGCGCTGGCCTCGTGGGCGTGCTGCCTGGGGCTGTACTACCACTTCGGCGCGGACAGCGCGACCCTGAACGCCTGGCGGACGTCGCAGGGGCACTCGGGGTTCGACGAGCTTCAAGGCTGGCTCAACACGGGCCGGCCCGCCGACAGCGCGCGGCTGACCGCGGCGCTTGCCGGCATGGGCATGGTGCTGCTCCTGAGCCTGCTGCGGGTCCGGTTCCCCTGGTGGCCGCTGCACCCCATCGGCTATGCCGTGGGCAGCACGGACACGATGACCTGGATCTGGTTCCCGACATTGCTGGGCTGGCTCGCCAAAGCCCTGATCCTGCGCTACGGCGGTGCCAAGGTCTACCGCCGGGCGCTGCCGTTCTTCATCGGCCTGGTGCTGGGCGACTACGGCATTTCGGCCCTCTGGTCGCTGTACTTCCTGGCGACGGGCCACGCCGGCTACCGGACGTTCCCGATCTAGGGTCTAGTCACGGAGCGCGGGGAGGGGGGCCTATGAGCATCGCAGACGAGATCACCCAGCTTGACCGGGAGTGGGAACGGGAGTGCCGGACGTTGATGATGCGCGGGCGGTACGGCTCTTCCTTTGTGCCCACACAGGGCAGCAGCTTGTTCGTCGCGATCATCGCGTGTGCGGCAGGCCTGCTCCTGCTGGTGTTCGGAGCAAGCGTCCCTCACACCGGCTCGTTCACGTTGTTCGGCGTCGCGGGGATACTGGTCGGCATTGCCTACGGCGTCAGCGGCACCGCGAAGGCGAACGCCTACCGGCGGGCCGAAGGCTGCTACCAGCGGCGGCGGGCGGAACTGATGGCGCAGACTCAAGACGCCCAATAAAGAAGCCGCGCCGCGTCTTGGGGGACGTGGCGCGGCTCGTGCCGTGTGGCTGCGGGGCGGCGGCTACTCGGCGACCCACTGGGCTTCGGCGTCGGCGGCGCTCATGGTCAGCGTCACGAACTCCGAGACGGACGCCACGGCCGTCAGCGGCAGGAAGTGGTGCTTGCCCTCGGCCTGCGAGTCGTGGTGCGTCAGCTTCAGGCGGTCGCCGTCGAGGTGGTCGACGATGCCGACGTGCTTGCCGTCTGCGCCGACGACTTCCATGTGCTCTGCGATCTGGGAGGTATCCATGCGGTGTTTCTTCCTAAGTGGGTGGGGTGCGAACAAGGCCAGTGTACCCGCCGCCACCGCCCGTTGAACCGGACCGGGGGTAGACTATCCCTCTGGCTTGGGATCATACAGCGGTGCCGTATAAGAGCCTGCCTTTTGTGCCCCGTCTTCGCCCTCGAAGATCACTGAAGTCACCAAGAAGTGGCGGCTGGGATTGTTCTCGAACTTGAACCCCGTGTCCCCCGCGTCATCCACAAAGACAAGCATGGCCCTCATTGTGCCTTTCAGGTGCATTTCAGAGGGATAGCCCGGCGGAGGGTGAGTTGTCATGGACGGTGTGGGTATACCCCTGGCAGAGGAACAAGCAATGAGCGAGACAGTCGGGTTTATCGGCCTGGGCGGCATGGGGTCGGCGATGGCGGCCAATCTGATCAAGGCGGGGTTCGCGCTGCGGGTCTACAATCGGACGCCGGACAAGGCTAGGGCGCTGGTCGAAATGGGTGCGGCGCAGGCCGATACGCCAGGTGGAGCGGTCGCGCGGGGCGGGCTGGTGGTCTCGATGCTGACCAACGACCAGGCCCTGGAAGAAGTCACGCTGGGCGAAAACGGGCTGGCGGAGGCCCTGGGTGCCTGCGGCGTCCACGTCTCGATGAGCACGGTCGCCCCGGACACGTCCCGCCGCCTGGCCCAGCGCCACGCCGCCCTCGGCGGCCACTTCGTCGCCGCGCCGGTCTTCGGCAAGCCCGACGCCGCTGCGGCCCGGAAGCTCTGGATCGCCACGTCCGGGCCGGAAGAGGCCAAGGCCCGCGTCCGCCCGCTGCTCGATGCGATGGGCCAGGGCGTCTACGACTTCGGCGAGGACGCGGGCGCGGCCAATGTCGTGAAGCTGGCCGGTAATTTCCTATTAGGTGCGGCCATCGAGGCGATGGGCGAGGCGTTCACGCTGGCCCAGCAGAGCGGCATTGACCGCCAGGCCGTCTTCGCGCTGTTCTCCGAGACCCTCTTTAACTGCCCCGTCTACAAGAACTACGGCAAGATGATCGCCGCGGAGCACTACCAGCCGGTCGGCGCGGTCCCGTCGCTGATCCGCAAGGACTTCGGCTTGGTGCTCGCCGAGGCCAAGACGCGCAACGTCCCGATGCCGCTGGCGGGCCTGGTCCACGACCGGCTGACGTCGATGGTCGCCAAAGGCCGCGAGGACCGCGACTGGGCCGGATTCGCCGGCGAGATCTCCGAAAGCGCGGGTTTGGAGAATGGGTGATCTGATGAGCCAACCGAGCCTTGACGCGATGCAGGACAAAATCAGCCAGGCCGCCGAGGCCTACGACATGGACAGCAAGCTGGCTTTCAAGCCCATGTTCGGAGGCGTCTGCGCCTACGTCGGGGGGCGCGTGTTCGCTTCCTTGTCCGACGTCGGCCTGGCGCTCAAGCTGCCGCCTGACGTGCAGGAGGAGCTGCTGCAAGTCCCCGAGGCCAGGCGGCTTCAGTACGACCCGGCTTCCCCGCCCAGCAAGCAGTACGTCGTCGTGCCGCCCCCCGTGCTGTCGGATAAGCCGGCCTAGGACGCCTGGTTCAAGCGGAGCGCCGACTACGTCTTGACGCTGCCCGCCCCCAAGCCGAGAAAGAAGTAACCGCCGCCGGGCGGGGAGGCTCGCCGTGCGGGAACCTTTCCCGGCCCGCCGTCGCTTGTGAAGGGCAGCACCCACTGGAGGAAAATCATGCAGACACGAACTTTTGCCGCGCTGGCCCTGGCCGCCGGCCTCGCCGCCGGAGCCGTCGGAACCGCCTCGGCACAGACGCCGCCCCCGCCGCCCGCCCATCACGGGATTTTCGGCAAGCTGTTCCACCCGCGCCCGAAGCCCGGCCAGCCCACGACCTACCGACCCGGAATGATGGGCCGCCCTGGCATGATGCACCCCGGAATGATGGGCCGCCCGAGCATGGGCGGGGGCGTCGTCGGCAACCGGAACTCGCACGTCTACCACCTGCCCGGCGACCGGGGCGCGCTGCCCGCGCCGCAGAACCGCGTCTACTTCCACACCGCCGCCCAGGCCGAGGCGGCGGGCTACCACCGCGCGGGCATGACCGGCGGCATGGGCCGCCGCCCGATGATGCATGGCATGACCCACTAGACGGAGCCGGGACGAAAGAAGACAAGCGAAAGCCCGCCGGACGAATGTCCGGCGGGCTTCTGTTTTGGGAGATTCGTGGAGGCCCCCCACCCCAATCCTGGGGAGCCAGAGTCGAAGAGGGAGGCGGCCTGTCTTTGCCCAATCCGGTTCCCCAGAATTGGGGGCTAGGGGGCCTCTTCCCTCCCGCGCCCTACCTGCGCGAGTGCTGCGAGAGCTGCGCGGTCACGGTGTCATAGTCGAAATCGGCCTGGAACAGCGCCCGGTCGCCCCAGCCGTAGCCGACCGACAGCAGCGCGCCGGCCCGGTACAGCGAGATCGGGAAGGCGACCCGCTTGGTATCGAACAGCTCGCCCAGGCCCTCGTAGGCGCGGGGGACATCGTCGGGCGTGATCGCCCGGATGCAGGCACTGATGGTCGGGACGCCCTCGGCGTCGAACGTCAGCCAGACCACCCAGCCTTCATACTGTTCGTCGATACCGGGGTGACTCGGGTCCAGCGTCTCGGGGTGGTCGGGGTTGTTCTTTTCCAGGACGACGTGGATCAGGCCGATGAAGCCGCCCAGTTCGGGGCACTCCACGAAGTTGCTGCCCAGGCCCACCCGATGCACCCGGTCCCACACCTGGATGCCCAGGGCGCGGTGCAGGCCGTTGATCTGCCCGCCCATGCGGAAGCCGCTCAGGCCGTCCGCGGACAGGCTTTCGAAGTAGGCGATCTGCTTGGTCTCGCTCATCGAGCGCGCCCCGATCAGCGTCTTACGCCCGTCCATCGACGGCAGCTTGACCGAGTTCTTGTACGACTCGACGTGCGGGCAGCCCGCCTCCGTGCCGACGATGCCCTTAACCCAGACGTCCTCACCCAGCTCCGTTAGGCGCGCGTTCGCGTCGGCGTCTCCTGTCAGGAACTGGTCGAATTCGATGCCGCCGAACAGGTGGGCGAGCTCCAGCTGCCCCGGACGCGCCGCAGGGTCCAGATACCCCCCGTACACACCCACGTCGTGGATGAAGCTGCCGTCCGGGAAGACCACCTTGCCCCGGTAGC
>JAABUZ0100001090.1_pt1 | contig 55256 bp, 53 predicted proteins | sample 5562091 | NCBI WGS metagenome assembly JAABUZ01 (sample SAMN12813069, study PRJNA571459) | rock metagenome | isolation source: Antarctica rocks | place: Antarctica: Victoria Land, Linnaeus Terrace sud | collected 2015-12-21 | reverse complement strand
TAAATTTAGATTTTTTATTAATTACTAGATAATGCTTAGTAGTAATATATTTATAAAAAGAAATTTCTAATACATTTATTAATTAATTTAAATAGATTAACTATTTCTATTAAATTATTAATTAATTGTTACTAAAAATAATAAAATTACACTAAAAATAATAAAATTTACTAAAAATAATAGTCTTAACAATTTGATTTAATTTTTCGATTTAATTTTCGATTTTAAGTTTGAAATCGAATTGAATTGTCGATTTTGATTTTAGAAATCGAACTATCAAGACTTTCGATTTGATTCAAATTAAACTATTAAGATTTTATTCGATTTCTCGAATCGACGCAATCAATCTATTCCTAATAGCTTTCGAAAGTTAAGATTGTCAATAATTCAAAAAAACAAATTCAAATTTACGAAAGTCTTATATAGTTAATTTTCTCAATTATCTTAAATAAAGAATAACAATAAATTAATATAACTCTTTTTCTAAAGAATTGTTAGTTTTGCACTATTTATATATACTATTAATTGTAACTTACGCAATTAAAAACTAGATTAATTGTAATTTGCAATTAAGATTGTTTTTGTATTAAACAAAAAGTAAATAGAAGATGTTTCTTTATATTCGATGTGCTTAAATAATTGTAAGCAATAGAATAATTCAAAATTTTGTAATAACTCTTGTACACAACTTTTAAAATATTATTTACAATTAAAGTTATTTGAATATATTTGTTTTAAAGCTCGAATTATGCTTTTATATCAATTTTTTTTGCTTAATATAAATTAACAAGTCTTAATAAAGTCTTGTTTAAGATATTGTTGTCTTTAATTTTTTGTAACTATTATACTTAAAATTAAGTATTAGTATTTAAACTTTATTTAATATATTTGTTTTTCTCTCTCAAAACAAGTAGTAAATACTTAATAAAATGTCTTGTTTAATATTTTGCAAAGAATTCTTTTTCTATTATTAAAAGCGAAAGTAAGAAAATCTTAATTAGATTGATTCGCGAATTAATTAAATATAAGCTACTAGATAGCAAGTTGCGAGAGATAGATTTACTAGAATTTTCTTTGTTTAAAGACAATAATTGATTTAAAACTTTTAAAGAGTTTAATATTTTGCAAACAAAAATAGAAATATAGTATAACAATATTCTTTAATAATTCAAAAAAGTAACTTAAGAACAAAAAAATAATACAAAAAAGTAATATAAGCAACAACTAGTCTAAGCAAGCTATTTTAAGATAATACAAACAAGCGTAGCTTTTGCGTCGAAGCATACTACTTAATACTCTAGCGAAAAATTTAAAATTATAATAACATATATTTAAAAATAGAAAATCTTAACATAATAACGTTATTTTCGATTTCTTAATAATTCGATTTAATTTCTAATATTGAAATCGAAAATGAAGTTAAGTCGAATCGAATCGATTTTAAAATAACAAGAATCGAATTAAATTTCAAGTTAATTTCTAATATTAAAATTGACAAATCGAATTAATTTCTAAAGTTAAAATCGAAATTCGATTTAACAATCAATCTAATTTAAATCTTATATTAAGAAACTTATTAAATTCTAGATAAAATTACTTTAATATATAAAAGATTAGTTTTACAAACTATTACTTACGCAATTAATTATTGCAATTTTATTAATTTTTAATTAAGAATTTCGAAACTATTAGAACTTTTACAATTATATAGAGCTATATATATTATTTTGATATATTATTAAATACGCTTATATCGAATTTTTAAGATATATTTTTGGAAAAATTGCACTTGTTTTTTAAACAAAGATAGCAAATATATTAAACTATATTTAAGCATTATTGCGTATAATTGCGTATAATTCATATAATTAATATACTAACAATATTAAAGAAATTGCAAAATACAATATTGATTTATAATTTAGTAAATTAAAAAAATTTAAAAATTTAATTTTAAAATAGATTAATTGCTAAAGTTACTAAACTTATATTTAAAAATATTTTAGAAAGAACGTTTAATATTTTTTTAAAATAGCAACAAGCTACTTAAGAATTAACTATTTACAAATCTATATTTGTTAAAGTTTAATTTAACTATAAAAAATCTATTTAAGATTGTTGAATTAAGCAAATATTTAAAAAAAATAACTTAAAAGATATATAAAGTATAGCGTTATATCTAGCAAAAATATTATTAATCAAAAAATCTATATATCTATACTTTAAAAACTCTATAATAAATCTATATATAGTAAGTATTCCTAAATTAAGCAAAAACAATATTAAATACAATTGTCAATATTAAACAAAATTCTTTGTTACAACAAAAAATATAAACAATAATAAGATTCTAAAGATTAAATATATAAACAACAATAACAAATCTAAATTTAAAAAGACTTTAAATTTAAACAATATTAGCAATTCGAAATAACTCTCTAGAGATTCTGTTAGCGACTTAAAACTTTCGAGATTATTGTGTCGATATCTTAGCTTTAAAGTTATATTAGTAGATTTAATTAATCTCGAATAGACTCTAAATATTATCAAAATTTTAAGAAGTATGTTAAGCATTATTTAAATATTATCTATATTGTCAAGACTTGTTGAATGCAATTTGCAAGTACTACTTACTATGCGCAATTAATTATGCAAATAGAGTGCTTCTTAGATATACGTCGCTCTCGCATAGAAATCTTACAAATTGTTCGATTCTATTATACAAATTATTATAATGTAGACGAGTAACAAGTAAAGATCTAATCGAAGTATTGCAAGAGTTTGTGCGCATCTTAAATATCAAAATTATATTTTTTGTTAAGTCTTTTTTAACTTCTCAAATGCAAGCTTTCGATTGTTTCTCGAACGATCTTCGAATTGATCTCGAGTTACTCGAGTTATCTTAGCATCTTAAAATTGAGAAATCAATTATTCAAAATATTAATAAAAAGTTCTTAATTTTTCTTAATTTTCAATATATTGTTATCGCAAATATCTAACAATAAAAAATATATATTTTAATTTCTTCTAAAATCTCTTAAATTTATATTTATACAACTTTGTCTATTGCAATTGTCGCAATTACTTCTATTAAAATTTGTTAAATTGTCAAAATTGCATTGTGCGTATTTAATAATCGAACTAAATTAATAGTTATTTAAGTAACTTAATCTTTTTCTTTGTCTCTTATAGCGTGATCGACGAATTAAGTTTCAATTCGAACAAGTTGATTCGCTCAACTCTAATCTTGGGATCGAGCAAAAGTTCTAACTTAATCAAGTAAGTCGAACGCATAAGACGCATTAAGTGTTTAACTTAACTCGTTCGATTACGTAACGTCACGTAACGCGCTAATTATATGCGACTAGCGTAAATTCTGCGCTAGCTCAATCGAGTTAGCGCATAAGATAAGATAAGATAAGATAAGCGAATGCTAACGCGACAAAGTTAGCTTGAATTCTTGACATTTGTCTAACAAAATCCGATCTTAAGATCGAATTCGCGCCTTAATTCTAACTCAATCCTACGAGATTCAAGAGAATAAATCGGATTGATGAAAAAGTGTTCGATTTAATTTAACAATTACATTAGTCTCTTAATCTTCTATTTGTCTTTTAACAACAATTAATTTCTATTAATTTTTTCTAATTTTTTTTTAGCAATTCAGGTCTTCTAATTCTAGATATTCTCGAGAGCATTTTTAAGAAATTTTTATTTTGTTTATCTCTTAATATTTGTTGATCTTTAACTTTCGATATAATACTTTCTTTTATTTTTAAATTAACAAATTTACGTTTGTTCTTTGTCTATTTTATTTTATTTTTGCTTTTTGCTACTTTTTGTTAAAGATTCGTAATTAATCTTAATTGGATAGAAAATTTGCTATTGCTAGAAAATTGCAACAATTTTATTTATTAATTCTTTGCTTACTTTGTCTTTATTGCGCAATCTTGTTGCAATTATTTTATTTTATTTAATATTTAATTGTTAATCTCGTTTTAAGATCTTAAATATCTTAACATTGTATTGCGTTGTATTACTTTATATCTTATCTATAATTTGCTTAAAAGTTACTTTATTAATTATATATTTGTTTTAAACTATTAAATTCTTTAATATCTTGTTAAGTATAATTAAGATTAAATAGAATCTAAATTAAAAATTTAAAAATACTATATAAATCTTTTGCGCTCTTTAACTTTTTAACTATTTTTTAAACTAGATTTTCTTCTTTAATATTTAAATATCTTTAATATTGATTTTGCTATACAAAATAATAGATATTTGTTTATCTAGATTGCAACTTAAGCAATATAACTTAAATTAAATTTTATTCTACTTTACAAAATATATACTACTAGTTATTTTTAGCGTGATCGTCGAGTCGGGTTTCAACTCGATCGAGTTGATTCGTTCAATTCTAATCCTAGGGTCAAGCAAATTTCCTAGCTTAACAGAATAAGATAAACAAAGAATGCGCGTCGAATGTTTAATTTAACTTACTCGATTACGTAACGTTACGTAACGCGCTAATTATATGCGATTAGCGTGGACTCTTAAGCTAGCCCAATTGAATTAGCGTATAGATAAGATAAGATAAGATAAGCAAATGCTAACGCGACGAAGTTAGCTTAAATTCTTGACATTAACTCAACAAAACTTGATTCTAGAATTAGGTTCGCGTCTTGACCCTAACCCAATTCTACAAGACTTAAGAGAACAAGTCGAATTAAGAAAAAAGTGTTCGACTTGATCCAACAATTACACTAGTTATTTTATTGTTAAAGTATAGCAATTTAATTCTTCGATAACAATTGTTTAAAGCATTAATTAATTTTTATATACTTTTCTTAAAATTGCAATAATATACAATATCTAATTTATTTATTAATTTGATTGCGTTATTTTTATTGAGATTTTGTTCTAATTGAAAAGTATTTTTATCGAGATTTATTATTCGATTATTAATGCTATTTTTTCTTTAAATACTTTGTTGCTAATACTATCTACTTCTTCGATAATTGCAATAGAGATAACATTAATATTTTTATAATTAATTATTTCTTTAAAAGTTTAAGACTCTATATATTACTTTAAATACAATATTATAAAATATGCTTGCTTTTTAACGCATCGATTTGCGCGTTTAAGACGCTAATTTATTTGACTAATATTCTTAAATATAAGTTATTAAATAATCTATTTAATATTTAAATTGTTTATCTCTATTTTATAGATCTTAATATAAATTAGAATTCTAAAAAATAGATATAAATACAATCTTTTTTTAAAAATACGTTAAATATATTTCTTGTTATTTTTAATTATTAATACTATTAAAAAAGTACTTATTAAATAGTTTTCTTCGAATACTTAAGTTATCTTGTTTATTGTTGAAAGAACTTGCAAGCTTAAAGTACTAAATTAATACTATTTATATATATTATTGTTTTTAATATATCGAATACGCTTTGCAAAAATTTTAATAATAAAAATAAAAATTTTAATATATTCTTAGTAATTGTCTTCTTTATTTCGATAAATTGCAAAAATATCTTAAAACAATCTAATAATATTTATAGTACTTTAATTTGCTTGTTAAACTTTTATTAACTTCGAATTATTTTTTCGATCTTGTTATCTAAGATAACAAATATTCTTAATATTGAAATTTCGATTAACAATTGTATTCGAAATATATTAAAATTTATATATTTAACTTTAAACTCTTGTTACTCTTTATTAATTAATATATATAATTTAAAAAAGAAAAATTTGTATTTTAATATCTTGTTGTTAAAATATTAACTAATAGCAATTTCTAAATTAGTAAATACTAAAATAAGGTTAATTTAATAATTCTTTTGTTGTTTAAATATTAATAATATAGCTAATTGTATATAAAGATATTTGATCTTATTTTATCTTGCATTTTTGAATTGTTATTGTTATTGTTCAATATTAACAATTTATATTTTAAAATACTATTTAACTTTTTATACTAATTATTCTTCAAAATTGACAACAATATAATAATTAACACAACTTTCGATATATTGTATATAAATATTATTATTTAAAATAGGAAACTCTTTTTAAAACTAGTCTTTGCTATAATAATCAAATTGTTAATTATTGTTTGCGTCAATTTATTAATTTACTTTTATTTTATCTTAAAATTAAAACAATTTTGTACAATTATTTTAGTACGCTCTTAATTTATTTGTACTCTTTAATATTCTTGTTACTTCTAAGTATATTTATTGCTTTTGCGTCGATTTATAAAGTATTTAATATATAACAACAATAGCAAGTAAGTAGATTTAAGCACTTGTAAAATCTTCAATTAATCGATTGCTTAAATAATAAAATTATGAAAAGCTTTAAATATAAAGTGTAGAATCTAATCTAGCTTAGAAATTATATAATAAGTATTAAATTTTTCGATTTTTCGAAAATTATAACTTAAAGATAACAATAAAAGCATATTAAGTATACAATATATTTAATTCTAGCATTATTTAATAAAGTATAGACAAAAGTAACAAATTAAACAATAATAATACTTAAAATAATTATAATCGACAGATATTATATTACGCAATAAAGTTAATTAACAGTATTTTTAAATTGTAAAAAGACAACTTTGATACATTTATTAACAAGAAAGTCGATTTTTCTTTAAATTAAATTATATTGGTCTCAAACTTGTTTAGTATGACCGTTGGACCGGGTTGGACACTTTTTTTTTCGTTCAACCCGAGGATTCGAACAGACTTCTTCGTTCAACCCGAAGCTATATTAATTAATTGCGCTACGTAGACTAGTCCAAATCAAGTAATTCTTTTTTTGCTTGAAAGCACGCTAAATTCTCTACAAAACGACGTAATTTTTATAAAATACGTATAGAATACAAGAAAGTTATGAATTTTTAAAAATTTAAGGTTATTAAAGTTAAGCTTCCCGAGCCCGATTACTCAGCGATTCCCCCGCGAAATCGAGCCCGACAGTTAGGCTAAACTTGTTATCAAAAAAATCTAAAAACTTATTATAATATTTTCTATATTAAATTTGAATATATCTAGATATACTAAGATCTAGTTTAAGCTATTGTATATAGACTATTGTTTAGCTTCAACTCTAGCGTTGCTCTAACTTAAGCGAGTATTTAGAGTTAACTTTAGAGTTAAAGTTTTTTCTGCAATAGATCTAAGTATTAAGACAAGATATATATAGAGCAATGCAATTATTAAGTCTACGTATTGCAAAATAATCTTATTTCTTAGCATTTTTTGAACGCAAGTATTTTTTAAAGCAGGTCTTGTCAAGCAACAAATCTCGTAAAAATTTCTATAATATCAACAATAATACAACAACACAATATTGTACAACTAGAATATAGCTTGAAAGCGAGCTTTCTATATTACGTAACTACTGGCTACGTTGTGCGTGCAAAAGGCTCTGGATTCTATGGTCTGTGTCGCAAGCCTGTCGCAAGAATTTGGAAAACCCCCTTGGCGCCCTCAAAGTAGTAATGCAATCCACCCGGTAATGCAACCGCTAGTGGTTTTGGCGCATAAAGCTTAGGGTTGACCCTTGTAGCCCTGATATCTGCGCCAAAATCACTAGCGGTTGCATTACCGGGTGGATTGCATTACTACTCGGGTCGCCAGATAATAAGTTAGTTACCTGATACGGTTAGCCGACTACTGTACGCTTGCCGGCCAAACCTCTTGATCGGCATTCCATGAAGACACGATCGCACGCATGACCCGAATGAATTGATTGGTTGACAAACGAGCTGCTGTCGGCTAACCTGATCTTGTAACTAACTTATTTTCTGGCGACCCGAGTAGGTAAGAAGGAGTGTCAGTATTGAAGCTTTGTCGCCGTGTGTACATTTGAGTATCAACAAGGTTCAAGAGCTCCACGAAATTGATTCGTCCTTAACCATCTTTTTCCATTACATAGGTCGACCACTCGCCATTCGTCTCCGGGATACTTTCTCTCGCTTGATTGCATGCAAAGAAATTACGACAAATCACACCTAGTTGAATCCTGGTTATACATCTTCAAGCCGCACTTCTGAGGCCCCAAGACCACAAAGCGACTTTAAGGGCTTAGATCCAGCCTATGACACACTCCTGGTCACTTACTTGAGTAAATTCCAGTATCATGGCTCCTTCTCCATTCACCTCCAGCTTCGCCTCGGCAGCCGCTGGCAACACGTCCAATGATAGCAACGCTCGCGGAAGGGGTGACAGCAGTGGAGACTGGTGAGCCTTTCCAATGCTCTTTTGTCGAATACGAACCCGAAGCTTCTCAAGGTTTCGGTTCCTCGACGAGATTGGCTAACAGCGCGGCCTTAGGTCTCGACGTACTAACGGCGCAACGCAGACATTCCGTCGCCCGTCGTTGGCAACGAACCCATCGCAGCAAAAGGAATTCTCCCAAACCAACAGCAACCCTCCTTCAAGTGCTGGAGTCTACGTCCCCCCACACCTCAATTCGAATTATAATTCAAGCTACAGCCGGAATGGAGCCTCGGCTGAGGGCAGATATTCCAAAGAACAGCTTCTTCATTTGTTTAAATCGCAAGGACGAGCAGGCCCTAACATCGATGATCTCTATGTAGATGGATGGAAACCCGATGCTGTGAATGGTATCAGCAATGGCGGATGGGGCAAGAGGGATGATCATAAAGAGCAAGCCATTCGGCCGGAGATCTGCTGGGATCAACAGGGCAAGGTGCATCCGCTGTCCTTGGTTGAAATGAATGACGAAGAGAAACAAGTACATCACAGTGCTTTGTCAGTTCCACATTGCACGTTGCTAATGCTGTCGCAGGCATTTCAAACATCTGTCAACTCACCACTGAAACCTCTGACACAGAACAACAACAAGGACGGAGCAGCCCCCAATGGCGCACCTGGTCGCCGCACCTCTCTCTCCCAAGCGCAAAGTGGGGCTCACGCAGCAAATCCACCCTCGTCCCGTCCTGGTAATCGACGCCGCGATTCTGCAGATCTGCTTCAAGGCGCCCTCAGCTCTCCTGTTGGAAACAATCGCTTTGCTCGCGATGAGTCCAACGTAGCTTCGCCTCCCTCGTCTCTGCTTAGACGTCGAACGGACTTGAGAGACAGTACGTTCGGCGCCACTCCAGAGGATCGAGAAAATGAAGGTAACAAAGCAGCTACTGCGCTTGAGTCGAGCTCACCTTTTGGCGCATTGAAGAGAACTGCCACTGGACCTGTCAGTTCAGGGTTGAATGGGCCATCTTCACCGTGGTCTAATGCCCCTCAATCGGCAGGTTTTGCTCCGATGGGTGCTTTTGGTAATTTCTCTTTAGGCGGCCAAACAAATCAGCCTCTTACGCCTAATGACAAGAAGACATCTTTTGGTAGCCTCCGTGGCGAAAGCCGTTTCAGAGGATTCATGAACCCTGACGCCACGGAGGAATCGAAGTCTCGAGTCAAAGAGAAAGCTTCTGTGAGCAGTCTGGAGAGGCTTGCCGAAGGCATCAGTGAACAGCCGTCAAGGTGGAGTGCCCTGAGCTCTGCGCATCTGCAATCCGAAGACGACAGTCGAAGAACAGGGAGCGCGGCACTGGGCGGCGACGATGTAAGCCCGCCTCAACAAACTCCATCTCGGACACGGAACCCAGATGCGTCAGTCTCTTATGAAGATATCGGCTTCTCAGCGGTAGGCATGTCCTCAGATGTGGCGCCGTTTCGAGAGCTGATGCAGCGCCGCGATCCATCTCATCAAATGGCCCAACAATACGGAGCTGGGCTGCCACATGAGCCCATGAGCCCGACCAATACGAATCCTTATCAGAGTCCCGAGGCTGAAAAGGCGGTTCCTGGTGACATTGAGCTTGATGATTCCGACCCCTATAACATGCACTACGGGCTTGGGTCATACGGGCAAGCGCGTGGCACGCAGTCACAGTTCGACAACCCACCAAATGACAGAAGCCGTACTTCGAGCGCCGGTGCCAGCCGTGGGTTTCCTAATCTTGGTCTTGGCAACATCGGTGGTGTTGGGGCGCAAGGGCCGTGGTCAGGTGCGCCTGGGGTCATCGGTACTCAAAGTAGAGCGCAAGCAGCGTTTTCTGGATTTGGTGATTCAATGTTTGGGTCACTTGGCGAGCTCCAATCGCCCAGTCATGCCAGCTCCAGGTTCTTTGATCCGAGTACCGTAGGCGCCGGAAGCCGGGGTAGCAGGATGGGCTCGCTTTTTCCCAATGCTATGCAGGATCAGATGCGGGGAGAGATTGCAAGAAACGAGCCAGGCTATGGTGATTTCAATGACACCCAAAGACATGCTGCTGCCGTTAATGCGCCGGGATTTGGACGCGGTCTCCGTGAAACTGATAATCCTTCACTACCTAGTCGCCTGGAGAACCTGATCGGTGGCCTCGACTTGCGTGACAGGGGATCTCAAAACGTTGGGCCCAACGAGAGTGCTCAAGGTGCTTCGAATCAGGTGCCAGCACTCCCGTCCTCGCAACCGCCCTTCTCGGCAGCCGTTGGTACGCCTTCAATTGCTGCCCAAAGTAGCGCCTCGTCTTTCGGACGAAGTCAAGAAATGGACAATGCATTACCAGCTTCACAACAACGTCAAATGGTTATGCCTGATCGCATGAGATGGATCTACCGAGACCCGCAAGGCAACACGCAAGGACCCTGGTCGGGTCTGGAAATGCACGATTGGTACAAGGCTGGCTTTTTCTCCCCGGAGTTGCAGGTGAAGAAGCTAGAAGACAATGACTACGAACCCCTCGCTCAGCTCATTAGACGCATTGGGAATTCGCGAGAACCATTCCTTGTGCCTCAGATCGGTATTCCTCATGGATCTTCTACTCAACCGCCAAGCGCTACGCCTGCTGTCGGGGCCCAGACTGTATCAAGCCCCTCAATTGCTCAGTCGAGCTCCGCCCAACCCCCTTTCGCCAGTAGCTTTCCCAGTTTTGGCACAACTCTCACAGCTGAGCAGCAAAACGCATTGGAGCGACGGAAACAAGAAGAGCAGTACCTCATGGCACGCCAGAAGGAGCATCTAGCTCAACAGCAAGTAATGATCAAGCAAATGCACCATATGCAAGGTGGACCCGGCCAACAGCTTCATCATCATTCCAGTGCTCATAGCTTGCAAAGCCAGCCCAGCTATGGCAGCATAACCTCACCGAGCGGCTACCAGCCCTCGCCGGCTCAAGGACCGATCAGACCTCCAGCCGCCGTTCCAGGGCTATTTGATTCTTCGCTCTCAAGGGCTGCTGGCCCTTTAGGGGCTGGCGCTGAGACGCTGAGTCCTGTCAGGGAAGATGACATGGGTGGATTCATGGAGAGCCTCCATGCGGGCCGTAGTGGCCAAATTCCCTTCAATGGAGCTCAGTATAATGCAAACCTAACAGAAGGCATGTCTCATCCTCAGCAGATGGCAAACATGTTGCAAGAGAGAGCGCGTTTGCAGCGTGAGCAAGAGCAGTACGGTTTGCTGCAGCGAGGCAACGACGAGCTACGTGGAACGAATGAGAAGCTTGACCAATTCCACATGCTTCGAGGGCAAATGGATGAGCAGCATTTGTATCCTCAAGCTCCCGATTTGCAATATGCCCAACATCAGCCACGTAAGGAGCATTTCGACGATTCCGTAGCAGCCCAGCAAACGCCGTCCGAGCCTGCTACTCTCTCCCTCTCGGAACAAGTCCAGAAAGCCGCCTCCGCCCAAACCTCTTCTCCTTGGGCCAACAAAGAGATTATCTCACTACCTCAACCATTCCCAGCGCCTCCTCCTCAGTCCTCCTCCCCACTCCCCGCACCCGCTGCTCAGCGCCGTCAAAACGTCGCCGACACTCTTGCCCTCGAATCTCAGTCTCGCACTCAAACCCCTTCCGCGGAAACGCCATCAGCGGCCGTTGCCCCATGGGCTCGTGCCACCGAGCCTACCGAAACGGCAAAGGGCCCCTCCCTGAAAGAAATCCAAGCAATGGAAGCACGCAAAGCTGCCCAGCAGGAAGAGATCACAGCCGCGGCGCGTAGGGCCCTCGCCACAAAGCTGGAAACCACAAACACGCAAAACCAGCAACAGCAGGTAGCACCAGCGCCGGGGCTGCCCAGCAGTGCGAACTGGGCCAGTGGCGCTGGCGTCAGTCCCGCGGTCCCAAGTGCAGCTGGGTGGCCGAAGCCCAAAACTGTAGTCGCCACGCCTGCACAAGGCAAGAAGACATTGGCGCAGATACAGAAGGAGGAGGAAACGCGGAAGATGCGCGCCGCTGCTGCTGCTGCTTCCCAGTCTTCTGTGATCGCGAGTACGGCTGCGCCAACGGCGACCGCGGGAGGGAAGCGGTACGCGGATCTGGCGAGTAAAGCTGCGCTGAGCGGACCTCAGATCTCAACTGCAGCGAGCAATGCGTGGACGACTGTCGGAGCCGGCGGCAAGGTCAAAACACCCACCACGCCCTCTGCGCCCACGACCGCTGCGACCCGAACAGCGAGTGCCAGCGGCGTGGCGCCCGTCAAGACGGCTCCCAAGCCCGCAGTGCCCGGGGCTGCCGCGAAGGAGAAAGCGCAGGAGGAATTCCAGAAGTGGATTAAAGCGAGTTTGGGGCGGCAGTTGAACAACGGGTTTTCCGGTAAGTCACCCCTCGCTCTCTCCCCAACGCCTAAGTCCTGCATTTTTACTGACCGCATTCTTTCCTTTCCTTGCAGTCGACCACTTCACATCCACCCTGCTCTCCCTCCCGCCCGAGCTGGACATCATCTCCGACAGCATCTACTCCGCGTCGCCAACGCTCGACGGGCGACATTTCGCGCAGGAGTTTGTGCTTCGGAGGAAGCTGGCTGAGAAGGGCGTGTTGCCGCCTGAGAGTAGTAGTGTTAATGGGGTTGGAGGTGTAGGGGGCGGGGAGGCGGTTAATTGGGTGAGGGAGGGGAAGAGGGAGGGGTTTCAGGTTGTGGGGAAGAAGAGGAAGGGGGGGCGGTAGAGGAGGGGGGGAGTTGGGGGGGGATCGGAGGGGAGGAGTGGAGGTGGAGAGAGTGAGGGATGATGAGGGTTTGAGATGTGTGTAATGCTGTCTGTCTGTCGCGCAAGCGAGCGTGTACGGCATAATCAAGGGCCTTTTGCATCTCTCGTTACTCTGGCACCCAGGAATGAGTGTAAGCAACCTGTTTGTAGACATACAAAGAAACCCAGGGTAAATTATTTCACTAATACCTACTTACTGGTTCGAAGAGCTAACCACGCGGAAAAGAGTGTCAATGGGCATGTTTCTGAGATCATCTTCCACTAATCCACACCTGAGCTTTAACCCTCGCTTCTCTCTACATCTGTCGTTCTGTCCTAACCGTTGTCATTATCAGCTGGACTCTGGAAAAGAGCAACACGATCGATGTTGATGGTCATTCCTGGGGGGTGGATGTAGATACTATGATCTGCATACAGATCCTATGCTCCAAGGAGCGAATGAAGGGGGAGGTATGAGAACACAGATGCTGAACTGGAAGGAATGATTGGATGCATGCAATATCTATGTATGTTATGTATATGTGTATCTAGCTATCTATCTGCCCCATCAACCCAAGAAGGCCAGGGAAGACAATCTGCTGTCTCCGTGTGCCAGTGAACGCCAGTCCCCCGTTTTCCTGATTGAAAGATGGCTTTTAATGCATCGAAGGAAGGGCTATGCACCCATGCAGTTGATCAAGGAAAGAATGTGGTATGGTGTGGTAGGGATTGTAGGGTTGTGCTGTCACCTAGGATGGTCCTGGAGGTCGGTGGATCTCCTCTATGGTAGTCGTCTGAGTAAGTGAAGGACGCTCATGTATAACTCCTCATAGCATCTACCACACGTTAGCCATGCCCTGCAAGAAGACATCGCTTGGACTCCTGACTAGGTCCCAAAAAAAGCATCCCTACCTTCATACCCCGTCCCCCCCTTCAAATCCTTCTCAAACGTCTCCGCCACCTCCAGCACCTTGCCAATATGCTTCATATCCAACGGCCGCCCCTCATTGACCGCCAACGCCTGCGCCGTGCGCACCGCATTCTTGATCTGTCGCCCGTTTAGATTGTGTCTTGCGAGCCTGTCCCAGTCTTCCTCCCCGAACTTCGCCATCTCGAGCCCTTCCTTTTCTTGGACTTTGTCGAGGAACATCTTCCAGACGGATCTCTTGGCCTTGGTCGTGAGTTCGCCGTAGCGCAGCGCGACGTGGATGCGCGACTGGAAGGCGTCGTCGAAGGTCTCGACGCGGTTGGTGGTGAGGAAGAGGATGCCTTGGAAGTATTCGAGGAGGCGGAGGAAGATGGAGACGAGGGCGTTGCGGTGGATGTCTTGGATTGTTCTCTTTTCTAAGAAGACGTCCGCTTCGTCGAGGAGGAGGACGGCGCCCCAGGAATGGGCGATGTCGAGGATTTTGTTGAGTTCGGCTTCCAGTTCGCGAGGGTTGGTACCGAGCTCGCCGGCGGAAACCATGTAAAGTGGGCATTTGAGCAGCTCGGCGATGCCCTCGGCTGTGAGGGTTTTGCCTGTACCCGGGGGGCCGTGGAGGACGGCGACGAGGCCACGACCTTTGCCTTGGATGACGTCGTCAATGTTGCGGGAGGCTTGGAAGGTGTGGGACTCGACGAGGGCTTTGACGATGGACTTCTGGTTGTCAGGCAGGACGAGGGAGGTGAATGCGCCTTCGTTCCATTCGATGTCGTTGATGCCGGAAACGGTGAATTCGAGCCAGAGCTTCTCGCTGAAGGCGAACCCAAGCACGACAGGGGAGGCGATGAGGAGTTCTTCTTCGGTGAAGACGTGGTCATTGTCGCTGCCGTCGGGTTGGGAGGGGAGGCGATCGATGTCTTCTTTTTGGATCTCGTTGCCATTGTCGTCCATCTCCACTTCGACGATGTGGGCGCGTTCGTTTTCGTCAACGACGAGCTTCATCTTGGTCTTGACTTCTTCTTCCTTGGTTTCTTCGAATTGGTCTGCAGGCTGTTGGCCCTCGTCGTCCGACGCGTCACCGCAGCCGCAGCTATCATCGTCAGAGTCTTCTTCTTCGGATTGGTCAATGAGGTCGGGATCCTTGGGCTTGACGGTTGAGATCGGGTAGTTGGGGTTTATACGGCGGTGAATCGCCGGGTCGACCATGACACGGCCGTTAATGTTGACTTTAATGACTTGGCGTTTCTTCTTGTAAAAGCCCATGCCCTTGTGGAAGCGGTAATTCATGCCTCTGAGCGCGACAAACTTCTTACCTCGCTCGATTAACTCTTGCTTGAGCTTGTCAGACTCTTTGTGATATTTGAGCGGGTAGCAGGCCAAGCTAGAGATTTTCCGGGGACCTTTGAATTGCTCGACTTCAACGGCCATTGTACCCATACCAAAGGTTTTACCGTCATACTCAAGGTATCTGCCTTCAATGTTGTACCAGGTACCTTTCATGAAGGATGACTCCTAGAGAAATGGGTTAGCAAATTTCCATATGTTCACTTTGGGGTTCCAGGTGTCATACTTTCGTGGCATATTCAATCTTGAAAGCCCGTGGCTCGTCGGGGTTGGAGTATGTCGGACAGTAAGCGATGTCATTGCTCTTAAACAACGCCCACAGCAAATCGAAGGTAATGGTGTTGGTCTCCAGTAAGGGGTATAAGGTTTTCTTAGTCTCTGCATAGTCCTTGTCAAGAAACTTGACCATGACCTTGACGTGAGACGCCTTGGTAGCGGCAAGCTTCTTTGCCTTCTTCTTCTTCTCCGTCTTGCTCTTGGCTTTGAGCTCCTTCATGTGAGCACGCATTTCCTCAAGGTATAAGAACAGCATGTTGGGGTCAATGACAGGCGTGTCCTCCGCAAAAGAGACTCCCTTCACAGCTCCCATGACGTGAGTGAGGGCTTCTCTGAGCGGCTTGCTCTTGATGTCCACCACCGTGTCTGTGTACTTGTTCTCCCAATCGAACTTTCTGCGCACAGTAAAGACGTACTGGTCATACTCATCCGCATCGGCATCTTCGGCGGTCTCCGTAAGCTTGTAATTATGTATCGAGCTGTCCCATAACTGGTCTACCCGGACGAAGTCTACCTTGGAAGCCCTAGAAGAAAGTCAGCTCACGCGATCAGTGATGCGAGTAAAGGCAACCCACCGCTTCTGCTTCTTCTTCTTGCTCTTAGAAGTCTTTGAATTGAGCTTCAATTGCTGCTTTAGCAACTCCTCACGCCCACGGTTCCGTCGTACGCCACCACGTCCGCGGCGAAGGCCGAGAGCTTTCAATTGTGCCTGAGCTCTACCAAAGGAGTCATCCAGATCAATCTCATCGTCATCATCTTCCTCGGCTTGCCGCTTTGACCGCCGCTTTTTCCTGGACTTCGATTTTCTTCTCTTCTCGTCCTCCTCTGAGCTTGATTCATCCTCCTCATCCGAATCGGAGTCCTCATCACTAGTCTCCTTACGCTTCCGCGTTTTGGCCTTCTTCTTCTTCTCCTTCAGCTTCCGAGCTTTCTTAGCCTTCTGCTTCCGCTTCTGCTTTCTCTCCTCCTCAGAGTCTGCCTCCTCCTCTGACGATGATTCGGTGTCCGTAGATTCTTCATCCTCACTCGAACTACCCTCGGAGGACGAAGATTCGGAGCTGCTACTGGAAGATTCCTCCTTTGCCTTTGACTTCTTCTTGGGCTTTTTGGCAGCCTTTCCGTGCTTCTTGCACGCGGCCTTCTTTCCTTTGGCGTCTGCAGAGTCTTGGGTCTTGGTTTCGCTCTGCACCGCTGAGGTTTCGATCTTGGTAGGCTGAATTTCTTCTCTCAGCGTGGAGCTTCCCACACTTTTGTCTGCCATTCTCGTGGTTTGAGGACTGTTTGTGGAGTGCGGGTGTTGATCATGTGTGAGTGGTGGAGTTTCGGAAGGAGTAAAGTCCAGGACAGATGTGCTGTCGGATTTATCAGAGAAAGCAAAGGCTGCAATACGAGCTTTGTATGACTCTGAAGTGTCAGCTGTAGGAGTCTGTGCTGTCATCGACTGTGATTCACTACGCTAGGTTTTATGTGAGTAGACAGACAAGGAATGGTTTGATAATGAATGATTCCACCGATTGCTGCTGACAGCCGTGACAAACGCACAGCGGTCTCAAAGTTAAGGACAGCTGGTGGCAGCGATTTGCTTGCAAAGTCCTATCTTATGGGCTGTATCCTGAGGGTTCAGAGATATCATCAGGAGGGAGTAAAGTACGTAAGATATGTCGAATGGGCAGTGATTGGTGGAGAATGGCTACCGAATAGCTTTCGGCCTTGGCATGCGGAGATCTATCTGCCGATGCCAGATCGCTGGGACGCTGGAGAGGAGAGGTTGTACTCCCAGTGACTAAGGTATGAAGCTCAAGTGGCTACTTTCAAGTAACGTTCTCTACGAGACTCATCAACAGCAGAAGAGGAACTGGCTCCGAAGCACCTGTTATAGCATGAACGAAGGTGCCTGTCTCTGATCCTTCCGGCACCCACACATCGCCTGTGCTGCACAGCCAAGTCACCAGCAACGCCATCCACGTACAACCGTCGAGTCATCGTTAGCACGCACAACACCTGCAGTGCGAGGCGTTGTTCTTAGGTAGCCATGCTGCAAACTATGCAAGATCTCACGCCACCATGGAACTGGACAGGGATATGGTTCTCAGAGTGCCCAAGCCTACGTTACTGACCTCCTCGGATCTCACTGATCTCGCCGGCTAGCTGCTTCAGATCGTGCGTTTGAGATACAAGCGCGTCTCGTGCGACCTGATCGGTGCATCCGCCCGCTCGTGCCACAGCCTTTTGAAAAGCCGTCTATCCGACATCAATCGATTCTTTGACTGGCTCGCGACCGGCCTAAGGTGAATTATCTTCCTCCATGCTACCCTGTCACCATACATCAAGCAGCACTCTTCATTTCTAACAAGTGTTCTCCTGCCTCCACTCTCTTGCAAATCTCCTTCAGCGCGTTTGCTCCTCGTTCTACATCTTTGAGATCGATGTAGATCTGTGCACTGAAGCGAGTCCATATCTTACCTGCATGCATGTAGACAGCCATGTACGTGTCGAAATCATCGACGAGTTTCTCCACGACCCATTCCACCACCTGCAGAGCCTTCTCCTGTCGAATGTCCGTTCCATGATCGCCTATGGTAAGAGGCAGTCGCACATTTGCAAAAAAACATCTCGTGAGATTGCCTGTTTCCTCCATAACTTCGGTACCTAGTATCGAGGCTATCCTCTTTCCACCTTCTATGGCAAGGTGTGTGTTGTATGCGCGGATACGATCTTCGCCGCCGCATACGTCCTGTCGAAACCTTAGCGCGGTTTGAATGCATAGATATGAACTGTCGTCTTGCGTAGCGACATATCGGAAGAGTTTTTGGAACGGGCTGTCAAGCAGTTTGCGATTCGAAAGCGGGTCTGGTATCACTGTTGCTCCGTCCTTGGGTACAGGTACGAACCCGTGGGAGGTTGGCAAAGCCGATCTGATGAGATGCTGGTTTTTCTGGGGAACATAGAACACCGCGCAACTTCGTGGTACAAAAAGCCATCTATGGATGTTAGATGGGGTGTCTCAACATCGTGATTGGATCGACGGCAGAAACCCGGAAGACCCGAGAAACTGATCTACGTACTTGTGAAGGTTGCTAACAAGGAAGTCGGGCTGGTACTTCTGGAGGTCCAACTCCAGATGGCCAACACCATGAGCTGCGTCAACGAAGCTCAGGACGCCCATTGCCGAACATCGCTCGACTAGCCGCTCCCATGGCACCCGGACGCCTGGCATGGAGGTGATGGTGTCGAAGATCGCCACTCTGGGTGTCCTTCCGTGGAGCTTGATGTCTTCGACCGACTCGCAGAACCTCTGCACTGTCTCATCATCGCTTACAGGATACTGCATGTCCAGGCTTACACTGTCCACGGGTGTCGTCTCACGAAGGTATTCAAAGGTCTTTGCGTTAGCTCCATAGACCGTTGAAAGGTGAAGAATAACATCGCCTTCCACAAAGCGAAGACTTCTGAAGACGGTGTTGACACCCGTCGAAGCATTCTTGACCAAAACAACGTCTGCAGCCGGGACACCCATGAAGGAGGCAATGGTATCGATGGAAGAGTCGAGATGTCTGGGATAGTCGTACCTGACCCAGGGGTCCGGTCTGGCCTCAGATAAGGCTTGCCATTTGTGAAAGTCATCTCTGACTGATTTGGGATATGTGCCGTAGGAGCCATGGTTGAGCGGCGTATACTCTGGAGCAATCAAGAAGTGGGCATCACGCAAGGGGCGGCCAAAGGGGATGATTGGTTCTGTCATGGCAGACATGTCCCAGTATCGCTCCACAGATCCTACCTGACGACGATAATATACATATGATAATTCCCAAGCAGCCTTCGGAGATCTGAAGCGTAGATTACGTTGTGGACATGAGTGGCTTGATCTCAGCCGATAGAAGAAGACTTGACCTATGCAGATATTATGCGAGCACCAGCAATGAGTCACTCGAGAAGGATCAACATCGTACTTCTAGGCTTCTCCGATTGCGGGCACCCTGGCTGGCCCGTGAGTAACCGCTCAGCATAGAGTACATGGACATCCGATCATCGGCCTCTTCCCAGGGCCAGAGATGTACGCGGCGCTAAGATAAGCCTTCGGCGATAGAAGTAAATCCCCGGGTGGAGTTTCACCTTCTCTCGAACCGCCAAGCCTCCCTCCTCCGTACCTGGATTTTCCACTCTTCAGAACCCTACAGCATGACGTACAGCCCAGCCGGCATCCAACTTTTGACCTCCCAGCCACCTCACCATGTGCGCCCAGCTCCTTCACCCTTTTCGTCTCCATCAGCGTCTTCCATCGTCCTCGTCGCAAGCCCATCAAACCCACCAAGCGATAGCCATCCCGACCAGCGCACCCAATGGCACCCAAACCCATCGACGCCCAGGCCCTCGCCGAAGACGTCCGAAAGCTTATCAAGCGTGTGGACGAGCTGGAAATCGAGAAGAAGAACCTCGTCAAGAAGAGCGCGGAACATGACACCCAATTGACCGTCTTGCGCAACCGAGGCAATGACCTGCAATACAAGGCTGAGATGGCCGAGAAGAGATCGCTGGACCTGGAGAGCAAGCTCAAGGCTGTGTAGGTGCTACTCTTGTTGCGCGCTCACCAATAACCTCGAAGCACTTTGCGCGAAGCCCTCGTCTTGGCCGGCGCATCATTGGGCGCATTCTACATTCACGATACTCCCATCCGAAAATCGCAAAAGCTGACTCTGCCCCCCAAACAGCGACCACAACGCCCTCGCCCGCCTCTCCAACTCCCGCCTCCCCAACCCCAACACCCCACTCACCCCTCTCCACGACCTCAACACCAACCTCCCCCTCAAATCCTTCCCCAAACATGAGCGCGATGTCCGATTAATGAGCGGTCAGCCACCCCCACTCCCCACAAAACCCCTCCAGCTAACCTCACCCCCAGCCCCCGAAGTCCTCTCCACCCTCTCCACCCTCTCCGCGCCCACGTCCGGCAATACCGGCGAGCAGAAATCCCGCGTCAAGGAATACATCGGCCTGCCCCCGCCTTCTGCGCAGTCGCCTAAACCTGCCTCGTCGTCCGTCCCGCCTGAGATAGACGGCGCAACACCCGCTCCTCAAGCGACAGCTGGCGCGCAGAAACCTGCGACACCAGCCCCGCAATCCACAACTGGGGCGCAGAAACCAGCGGCAGGCGCGAGGCCGCAGATGAAGAGGACGATGACGATGGAGGAGCGGAAGGCGGCGGGGATTAAGGCGGCGAGGGAGAAGGCGGAGAATGATCGGAAGATGGGGGGGAGGGCGGTGCCGAGGGCGAAGAAAGCTGGGAATGCGGAGGGGGTGGATGGGGTGGTTGATGGTGCGAAGGGCGGGAAGGACGCGAAGGGCGGGAAAGGTGGGAAGGACGTCAAAGTTGGGAAAGAGGCGAAAGAAATTAATGGGGCGAAAGGCGGGAAAGAAGTCAATGGGGAGGTGGATGGGAAGGCGGCGTGATGGGGCTGGGGGTCTTTCTGGTTTGGGACGCTCGATCCTTCATGAGCACCATCCTGGGTTGATTACGGTTGGGCTAGGCGTGGGGTAATGGTGTAATAGCACATAGAACCGCTGCCATCGCGCGCGCTGGGACATAGGGACGCAGAGGGGGTATCCCAGGTATATAGAAATTTTCACCATCAAACACTTTCACATCCCTACCTCCCATTTCCCCCCTTCTCAAAATTACATGTCCCACAACTCTCCCACTCGTCCCCATTCCCTAAACCCATTCCACAAAATTCACACACCAAAAAAATCATCCAATCATCCATGTATACGACCATCACTACGACTATTACCCGTCCCGAAACCTCCCCCCCCTCTTCATAGCGCGCAACCTCAATGCCCCGTACCGCCCCGCCTTCGGGAGATGTTTCTTCATATGCCGATCCAGATCGTAAGGTCGCGCGGAAGTGTGCGTGCAGCCGGGGTGGAGACAGCTGTAGCGGCGGGGAGTGGGCTGTTCGTCGCAGCTACCGAACGATGAGCTCGAGAGTTGGAAGGCGTGATGGGTGTAGGGCGAGGTGGTGGAGGAGTGGTCCTGCGTTATGGTGTAAGGCCTGCCATAGGTGTTGATGGGGCGTTGGCTGTGCTGTGAATTGATGGGTCAGCTACTATTGGGTTGCGAAGGGGGAAAAGGGGGAAGAGCGTACGGAGATGGTGGGAGGGTGGTGTGAGGGTGCCATTGTTGAGGGGATGTCGAGGTGGATGGGTAGATGGTGGGTTTTTGGTTCTGCGTATGTTGGGGGGCTCTATGGTGAGTCTTGTGTGGGTTATATGTATGCTAGGAGGGTAGGTAGAAAGAGGGGTCGAAGCTGGGCGGTGTGGGGTGAGGGCGAATGGTTTCTGATTTGTGATCTATCGAAGTCTGGAGACAATACTAGTAAGGCAGTCTAGTCTAAGACTCGATAGCCACGACATCAGAAGCCCTTACCGATTTCTTGCTGCGAAAGTCATGTACGCAACCAACCGTGTCCGTTTCCCGGTGCATATCCCATGCCTATATCCCATTGCATATCCCCTGCCTTTCCACCACCCATCGCGTCAGACCCAGAAGCCCGAAAGCCCGCCTAATCCTCAGCCTTAACCCCATCCTCATCCTTCTCCCCCTCCGCAGCACTCCCCTCGCCATCCGCCATCTCAACATCCCCATCCTTGTTGTCCTCGGTAGCGCCGGCAGCTTCCAACTTCTGAAATTCTTTCTGCAGGAAGCCGGAGGGGTATTTGTTGGTGGTGCCCTGGGCCTCCATCGCTTTCTGCACCTTGGCCCATTTCTCGGAGGCGAATTTGGCGATGTACTCGGCGTATTCGGTGTCAATTGAAGCTTTGGCGGAGAGGAGGCGGGGGGCCTGGAGGTGGAGGAGGAGGAGGTTAGAGAGGGTTGGTAGGTTGTGGGGAGGGAGGTTTGGAGGGAGGAGTAGGTGGAGGAGTTGGGATGGGATAGGATGGGAACGTGGAGAAGAGAAGATGGTTGGGCAGAAAGGGTGCGGTAGAGATGAGAGAAGCTGGGGTGAGATGGATGGAGTAGAGATGTGTGCTAGAGTGTTGGTGGAGTCTGGTATGATGCTAGACAGACTGGGGGGGAGGGGTTGCATTGAGAGCAAAAGTGGGGAAATTTGAGCCTGAGTCTTGGAAGTGCTGCGTAAAAACCAAGAATAATCAAGTGCAAGTGAAGGAATGATAGTAACACTTACATCGCCCTCTTCAAGCGCCATTAGGTTCACCTTAAGGCGATTGTAACGATTGGGAAGCGTACTAGAAGCGGTGTCCTGACCGGTCATGGCCTTCCATGTCGCACGGATTTCAGCCCAAGGCTTTGCTTCAACATCCTTCATATGGAGAAGCATCCGATCCGCTTCGGAACACTCCTTCATTGATGTTGGGAGGCCACGTGCCACGGCCTTGTCCTTCGTCACGGCAGCGCGCTTACGCAGGGTTCCCGTCTTAGTGGTGGAAGGAGACTCCTGAGAGGTCGTGACCTCGGCGGAGTCTTCAGGGGATTCGGTGATCTTGGCTTTCTTGCTAGCCTTGGGCTTCGGGGTAGATCCGTTGACGTCGGCGTCATCAGCAGTAGAAGCTTTACGGCCACGCTTCTTGGGCGGGGTGACCGGGGGAGTGATGGGCAAATTTGTCTCCGTCGCATCACCGTCATCCTCGTTGTCAGTTGTTGGCTTCTTGGGCTTGGCTGGGGCCGGTGCACGCTTCTTCTTGGCCACGGGCGCCTCTTTGTCAACTTTTGCATCAGCGGCATCATCGATGTCCTCGTTGTCGGTTGTCGCTTTCTTTGATTTGGCCGGGGCACGCTTCTTCTTAGCCACGGGCGCTGCTTCGTCAACTTTTGCATCAGCGGCATCATCGATGTCCTCGTTGTCGGTTGTCGCTTTCTTCGATTTGGCCGGGGCACGCTTCTTCTTGGCCACTGGCGCTTCTCCGTCGACTTTTGCATCAGCGGCATCATCGATGTCCTCGTTATCAGTTATCGCCTTCTTAGGCTTGGCTGGAGCACGCTTCTTCTTGACAACCGGCGCCTCTTCGTCGACTTTAGCATCGGCGGCATCATCAATGTCCTCGTTATCAGTCGCCACCTCCTTGGGCTTGGTTGGCGCACGCTTCTTCTTGACAACAGGCGCTTCTTCATCGACTTTCGCGGCGGCGCTATGCTCCATGATGGTGGTCTCAGTCGAATCAGTCTTGGAATCCTCGGTCACCTGGTAATCGTCAGTGTCCACAGACGCCGAATCAGTCTTGGAATCCTCGGTCACCTGGTAATCGTCAGTGTCCACAGACGCCGAATCCGCGATACGAGCCCATCACAGCCCAGGAATGTTAGAACACGGTTTCAGAATGGTTGAGGCTAGAGACTAGCAAGGCATGAAATGCAGGAGAATTGTGATATGTGTAGACTTGCAGTGAGAGCTTCGGGCAAAACCAGCGCACCCTTGTACCAGATCAGATGATCGTGGTAGCTCGCAGGAATCTGCACTGCTGCAAATAGTCCTTGCCACGGCGATGCTCGTTATGAGAAGAGGTACATAAGCAAAGAGGACTTACCACCTTAGAGTCAGGCTCCTTAGCTACAGCTCCATCCTTCGTTTCACCACCAGAAGTTTCTTCGGCGACAGCACTATTGTCAGACTCGGTGGCATTGCTATCCTCTTCCGCAGCACCAGGCTCGTTGATCGGGGTAAACTTGCTGCCTTCAGCAAAGGGGTCGAGAAGTCGGGCAAACGCCTCCAGTTTAGCACTCACTGCTTTTCCTTTGAGATCAACATCATTATTGACAGCTCCGCCTGTGGCAGGCACAACTGAAGCAACAGTAGTTTCAGACATTGCTGTTCTCTGTTTACTCCCGGCTTTCGAGTGTCCAGACGAATGTAAACGTGTTGAATGCGGGTTGAAGTGTGTAGATGTTGAGGAAGCGATGAGGAAGTAGAGTTGAAGATGTAGAGGGACGGATGGTGAAGGATGGAAGACGAAGTGAGGTGAACAGAGTGAATGCCCTGCCTCGAAATTTGGAACAGGGGTGGTGATCTTGACCCCGTCCACAATAGGAAAGCCAAGAGTGAGTGAATGATGGACACCGACATGGCAACCAAATAGCCCCGCCGGATTGGCAGTGAGAGCCTGAGTATACTGTATTCTCTGGGACTCATGTTTACAAAGGCCTATTGTTGCACTCCCTTTTGCACGTTCTTCATCAAGCCTTTTCAGCATTGCATGTCTGGCTTTTCCATCTGCGGTTGATCCTAGCTATTATGCTCCATGAGGTCTTTAGAACCTCCATATTTATGCAACACGAACACCGTACGGTATTGCTCGACCGGCTTGTCAACATCTTGCGCAGCAACATTCTTCTTACGTCCCTGGAGTTGGACCAGGTTCTTGCTGGTGAGAGTTTTTGGAGCCCGACGTGTTGCCATCTCTCGACGCAACACCTTTTGGCACTTTGCACCTCCGAGAGCTCTTGAGTTCCAGGTGTAATACACAGGTCTAACCTGCTATCTCTGTACGCATTATCGTTGTTTGTACGGAGGTCGAACGGTTATTGAGGGCATAAGGCGCCCGTTCTGCGATGGCGTCAATGGTTCGGAGAGACGGCGGTCCATTACGAGTATTCTTTTTACAAAACTACAGCATACTTCGTGTGGCTGTGTCTCCATCGTTGACAGGTTTTGCTGATTCCTAAGCAGTAGGCGGCTCAGCGATCTCAAGAGTCCTCGACGGCGATCGACCACGCCCTCGGTTCGGTATGACACAAGAAGCCTACGACGAGTCAGCTACATAACGGTCGGTCGGAGGATTTACGGACCTGCAATGCTGCAGTTCTTTCAATTGAGGACATCGTACGTTGCGATAAGGTCAATTTCCTAGCGTTGGCGCAGGCGTAGGCGCAGGGACCAGCACATTCTTGCCTACCTTATTTCGGGGGCGGCAGGGGTGATTTCAGAGCACTCTAAGGATGATTTCTTAGCGCAAATTGTATGCAAACCCTTTGAAAAGTAGCACCAATACCTCAAGGTCGAGATTCGGGAAAAACGATACTGAGTGCCAAGAGGCAAATCAGGGGGGCTGAGAGCCTACATACTTTACCATTCAATATCTATGGCGATTGGCTCGTTTCTCTCTCTGATCGTTCCTCCTTGAGTGCATACCTACTATTGCTAGACACCTGTTCCTGGTGTGCTCAATATGCGAGCAAATACTCAACGTAGAGACGTATGTTCCATCTCTTGCTTTTGAAGGAAGCAGACCTCTCTAACTGTCGAGAGAGTCGAAACCCTCTTCGTGCTTCTGGTCACGCTTGCTTGCTGCTGATTGTTGCTTGTTGCATATGCACCTCTTGAGATTGGCATAACCTCTCACCCTTCATCGCCTTTGGCGCATACCTATTATACCTGAGATTGACGTTGTCCCTCTCGATTCAGCACCTTGAGCGCCTATTCATTATACCTGAGATTGGCGTTGCCTCTCATAATTTATTGCCGTTGGCGCCTTTTACCCCGCGAGAGGGAGAAGAGCTTCGTCCTTTTCTCTCGCATCGCCATCGAGACTTTGTGAAGCTGGCTGTTTATGCGAGTCAATCATGAGAGAACGGTTACGGGTGAACGCGTTTCCTCGTTGCGTCATCGCTCTGGTGACGACGCAATCGTGTCGCTGTATACTTATGTTGGTTTTGCGAGGAGACTGCAAAGAAAGGACGGAGGTTCGCTATTCAAGCATGAACGACTAATCTCGCTTCACCTAGATACTCATAGACCCTTGTTCCTGACAGCTCTGACCGAGCGAACTTTTATCGTTCAGCTGCTTCTTGCCGGCTACAGCAACCCCTCTGGCGGCCTGGGTGGCAGCGTGGTGCTCGTCATGAGTGATGTCCATCCTTCAGCTCTGTCGGCGGCCGAGCAAGCGGCGTGTGGCATAGGGCCGTGATCCTACGAAGCGGCTGGTCTTACCTCGTCCACAGTAGCATTTTCGATTCACAGGTTTGAGCCGGCAACGTTCAACCTTCTCCGGGAACATATCACAGGGTGTCAACGAGGCGAGGCTTGTGCAGCAACAGTATTTTGGAACAGAAAAGGCCATCTAAGTCACGGGCTGGGACCCGCCAATCTTGTTTATACAATCCAACTACCGTGGTTTTCTGCGTCGATGGAAGACGTATCTCTCTTTCCACGAACGCATTCTATTCCAGATGCACAAGATTGGCGAATCCTGGTCCACCACTATAATGACGCGGCTTACCTGGCGAGATATCAAGCTACCGGGATCAATTGCTTCCCTAGAACAAATTCTGATATCACAAGCGAACTAGATAGATTGATGGCAGAGAATCCGAATAAAGTTTGTGGTATTAGATTGGGGGGAGTGGACAGAGGTCGTGGTAGTAGATCGATAGCGAGTCAATCCAATCAGTACAGTCTAAATCAACCCACGCCATGTAGAAAACCTCAAAGACGACATCGGACTGAACTTACGAGCTGCCAGTGCGTGATCCTCGTCGCACTATGAGCGAAGTCGACAACTCAAGACTCAAATCGCGTGCCTGCATCTCCTCACTCATTGAAGCATGTGACAAATAAATCTGGAATCTTTAGATTTCATTCAACTTTGGCTGATCCCAGCAGATATGTCAAGGCACGTGTATGGAAAAACCCGGCTCAACAACCCACAGAAGAATTCCTGCCACCCTTGGAACATCGTCTCCCGATTTCCAGATCGTATGCTAGCCTGCTCTACGTCCCAGCTCCCAACTGTTGCCGGATTAACTGAATAAGAGTCTCTGTAAACGCCAGGAACATGTTGACAGGACAATCGGGCACTTCCCCATGAACTGGCAGAAAGTTAGAATTCAATATAGAAGCAGAGGCCGCAGGAAGAGCTTACATAGTCCAATCACTTTCGGACGCTTGATATCGTTGTCTTGAAATAGACAGATCATCGAACCCGAAATGCCATAGAAGCCGCTGATAGTATGCGGGTGCGCAGAGGTGTACAATGATGGATATGAATGAGCCTGCATCCACAGTTCTGCCGAGAGAATTTCCCCAACAGACATTGCCCTCATATTTGGACAATATAGTTGCTCGAATTTTGGTGACTAGCACATTCAGATTAGCGTACTGTCGTCTACGACTACTCCGCAACTTACTTGGTCTTCTGCGTTGCTGGGGAAGAGATCCATGTATTTGTCGTTTTGTTTCCCTCTGAGAGCCGTTCGAAATTTCATTGCAAGAAGATCGTATTCCGTAGCTAACGGGTTTCGAGCTCTCAGGTTGATCTCTTCGACTGACAGGTTCCCATTTCCTGGTTCGTGTAGAGCTTCGTTATTACTGCAATAGCCTGCGGTCCATATTCGCAGTCTAGACTGTGTCTCTTGTTGAGAAGTGTTGGAGTGATTTATCGTTTGAGCGTGAAGATCGCACAAACGGATATGTGGCGAATGTGATGGTGCGTTCTGATCAAGTATTCGGAATATTGAGAAATCCTCTTGCTTATTGTAGACGAAGAGTATCATTTCTGTACATCTACGACCTAAACTCCACTGATTAGTGTATTGCTGCAACGTTATACACGATGAACATTCTCCATACCGTGATCTACCGATATCTGCCTTGAGTCCACATAGATTGGCCGCGAAGACCCCGTTTGAAGTTCTTTCAAGATGCGCTCTTCCTCCAAGACCCCACAAATATATCTTTGAAAGTAGTGGGCACAAGTCACAAAATAGCGACCCTCCAACCAAAAGCCAGACATTGTCATATTGGCTTTGTCCAGTGGCAGATAGATTTTTCCGGCAGCAAGAGAGAACTTCGCTGCCGCATCAATTGCCTACATCTGCATTAGAGGGTTTCAAACAGAGTGCGTCAGAAGACCTACAGCTGACACGTCCATGTTCGACAGAACGATATCGTGTAGATCGGGGGCTTCATCCCGGTCTTCAACCCCGCCGCAATTATCCACACTATGATATTTTGACCACACACGGCTCTCCGAGAGATAAATGGGCCCACCGAAGAAAGCATCTTGGGTAGGGGTCATTGTAGTTCGACCGGGGATAGAGCGAGGTAAAGGGTTAGAGGCTTGCGGAAGGGCAAGAGCACCGCGTAGATTCAGTGCGGAAAAAGACCGAAGTGTTGAGGTCGAGATGGGACTCGGCACAAGTCTCGTACAGAGACTTGGCATCTTGTGAGATTCATCTTTCACACTTGGGTACTGAGCACCTGTGAAAAAGACTTAGCGGGATTATAGGTGTTGAAAAGGGGTAGCCAACCGAGGGCACCGACTGAGCCTGGCAGCTCAGCTTGGTCCGATTCATCACTCGGTGGTTGAGTGGCTATCTTCATGATGGAACTCTTCTTGATCTGGGTATAACCAGGTCTGCTCTGCCAATCCGTATTCGCACTTATATACATGTAGATTAACTTGTGAGTAGCGTCCTGCAAACGAGAAGTATACCGGCTGTGGTAGTTCTTTTTTATTGCTTTCCAGATCGTTGACAAGACTTTTGAGACGCGGATTGAGTATGGCTGTGATTGTGATGGGGGCTTGATAGCTATTGAATTGATCAGTCGGTTTCTCTGCGTTTTCTAGCTCAAGCAAAGTGCTGGGAAGTACTCACTCGTTAAGACATGGCGTATTGCGTAGAGTAATACTGGAATTCTGTTGGGACATGATCGCAGGAAAACTACTCAACTTATAGACGACGTCCATTGTGTTGTGACAAAATGAGTTGCTAGGTCTGGGTGAAGCAAGCCTTTAATGTAGGGGGTTACTAATTGTTGTTCATTCATTTTACTTCTCGGCGATTTCATGTAATTCCAGAAAGCTTGGCGCACAACATCAGCTCCCTCCCCATCTGCGTATATACATGTATACAACATCAGTAAGAGCTAGATTGGAGCAAGAAACATTCGATGTCCACTACTCCTCTGAACTGACAAATGAGCATTGGTGCCGCCGCCTTGCGCTAGGCCTGATGGGGATACCCTGGGGCTTTGTTACGGATGAGAAGCTTACCACTTAAAGTAAGTACACATGCATTTTCAGCAGTTCGTCTCCAGAGTACATTCCACAGAAATTGACATCTTATTTGTACCGCTATCTTAGCATCCGACGATAGCACAAGTACTATTCTCTTCTCCGCCGAGATCGATTTCGATCAAGGAGAGAGCCTACAATACTTTACCGTTCCGATCGAACCGCTTCTTCCGACTACTCCGTATGTCTACACAACGATTGAATCGCAATGTCTATGAACGGGATGACCATGGGGCCTTTCTCTGCAAGCCTCCGGCAACTCCTTTCGGCCCCATCGATGCCAACCATGGACTTATCGGAGGCGCCTTCGCTGGTGCGATTCATGGCCAAACGACGATTAACAAATAGTCTCGATTCATGGCATGGGTGGAATCGACATGCGCAGATCTCGAACGTTCGAACAGCCTTTCGCAGGAATCTTGAGATGGGCCATATCTCTTTTGCTGACCTGGCTCGATTAATCATCAGGAACGACCATTACCGCTGGCCTCGGCAGTTTGCTTGGACTGACTTGTGCCGTGATGTCCGTTGTTGCCGTTTGCTTTCATAAGGCAATTTTGACCACCTGCAATGGTAAACCAGTCCTGTTATCCGTGCCAGAACCAACAGAGTGTCTTTGCTGGGACACATCGAATCGGTGATTCTTACTTATGTAGCGTTGAGCCAGTCAAGCAAATGTACAGGGGCAAACTATCACTTCAGGAGGCCAATCATACACATCTCGGGCAGGTACGCCTCAACGAGCATGATCCTCTGCCATCTCTGTTCTGGTTATCTATCTTGATTTTTTGGTAGCAGCGCGTTCCTCAATACCTTCATCATGTTCGTTCTCCTCTGTCTTGCTCGTTGCCTGCTTCTTGACGGTCACGCAGCATTTGAATCCACTTGTTTGCTGCTTAGCACCCTTACCTACTTCCTGTTACACGGATCCTTCACAATGCAAGCAAACCACGCAGAATCAGAGCTTGCGCCTCTATGACACTGCCACTACGTTTGTTGTAGGTTCTGAAAGGACAGACTATATAAGCCCTTACAACAGCCGCCATCAAATCTTCATCTCCCACCAGGCGTGCATCATACGTTAGTAAAGGCAACATATCCGGCTCCTTCTAGTGTTTCTGCTTGCGCTTTTCACGGCGTGTGAACCTCAACTCTGGTGTCCCATGGCACGCAGCCATTCTGGATATCGTAGACACCGTTCCTTGAGCCTCGTTTTTGACGGCGCATATACCGCTATCGACAGCAGAACGATTCAAGTGTACCTGCCGACATTGTGGCGGCATCACGGACACGAAATAGCCCATACTCGGTTCTTGTCTCTAGATGATTACTGCCCACATCGAAGGCGCGTTCATCCCAAAGCCATACAGCTTCTTGGCCAGTACCTTTGCGAGGTGGAGCGGAAGTCTCCTGTATCGGCAGCACTGTCTACCGGCCTGGAAGAGGTCCGGAGAATGTCCACTCATCGCGGTCGCGATGCCGGGTCTCTGACTGGCGAAGTGTTCGTTTCTCTGGGAACAGTATTTGATCCAAAATACTTTGGCTGCAATGCCAAAATCTTCAGGGAATTGGAGTCATTCTTCCAGCGACATTGTGCGGAGATCTTCCAGGAGGCGCCCGGTTACTGGATAGGATATCTCCAAGCTCTCGATCGCATGAGCTTGAACCTGATCTCAAGAAACTCCACAGTTATGGCGCCTATCCTTTCATCCGTGCTCCACGAAACGCGTCTAGAAAGCCGAGATCTGCGACCCTTGTTCCAGGCTCTGAATCTCAACAAATTCTCGCGAGGAATTTTGGCTACTTTGATCAAAAAAGACGAACAAAGACCAAGCTTCACACACGGTTATGGCTTGCATCTGGCGTGCAGCTCTACTACAAGACCGAAACCGCGTCGAAGCGTATACTTCAATGATATACCGCTCCGGGGAAACGAACTTCTTGCAACATATGACCCTCGTTCAATGACCGTTGATCGTTTTCGCCCAAGGATTATCGATTCCTACTATGAGGATGACTTCTCTGACGATGACTATCCCTATGACGACGACCCATCTCTGTTCGACCAGCTTCTCGAGGATGATCATCTTTATGCTCGTGACTTGGACCACTTTATGCCTAGCCCTTGCCTCGGGCATCCCGGTCCGTTCGGATACTTTCGCCAGCAGGCCACGCTATCGTGTGCGCATTAGGATTCACGGGGCGACTGGATCTAGCGGCTTTGTAAGTGATGGGTTGTCAAGTGTTTTAAAAGGGATTTAGTCGAGACCAAGGAGAAGTGTAGATTTATCTCTACACTAGGGTTTGTGGGCAATTATTGATTTCGGTGTTTGCATGTTGAGCATTGGATGGGTCTAGTCGCATTGTGATGATGTTGTTCGATGCTGAATCAATTTTGGCAACATTGTCAGTAACGAGTTCCTGACTGCGCCGTTTATGAGAGGCTTCTGTAGGGATGATAGTCGCATTCCTCAGGGACATCAGAAATCGATAGGAGAAGGAAGTCATTCGAGGTAAAGTCTGTAGTGAGATTCGCTGTTCACCCTTTACTGGTCTGTAACCGCGATATACTATACGTTTACCGCTTTAGCAACGGGCCGCCACTGGTTGTTCGTTTACTCATCATTCCATCATCATGTGTCCCAAGGGTACAACGCATTCGCTTCTTCTTGAGCCAGCTCCTGGTACATTCCTCACTAGGCGAGCATTTGTTGCACAGACCATGTTGACCCAATCGGCTAGGGTGGTCACAAGCTAACGAGCTGATTCAAGGATCGGGTCTCGGACAACAGCGCCATCGCAATCCAAAGGTCCCTGCGCTCTCGGCTTTTTGTTTGCGCCGGCAATGCAAGCAGCCTTGCATCGACCAGGCATCTTGACTCGCTACTCCATGCTGATGATGCAAGAAGCCTTCAAGGCCTGCGAACATGTTCGCTGTTACAAAGGAGGAGATTGGCCAGGGCATACAGAACCCGTTACCTTAGATCGAATGCAGAGAGGTCTAGATACATCGGTTTGAAAGACTGCCAACAGCCTCCCTGGCCAAAGGCTCTCCAAGCATGCTTCCGTAATATTCTCCGACGACCTCAAGATTGCCCTAGCCGCTGAGCTTACGCACGGTGCAATGGCCTTGCCTAGTATAGACGGACGCGGGATGGAAAGGAGGGTAGCAGGGCTATGGCAACGGATATGACGGGAGCATGCTCACGTCATATCTTCAAAGGCTGGGGGCACTTGGGGGCAGTCACACTTGGATTTCCCCGTACCATAGCCAGCATAGCCGCTTAAGGACGACGACGACTCTAAGGCTGACCTGCCGAGGAAATAGAGTTGAGATCGGAGCATCGTCCCGTAGATCAATTATTTTCGGCAGCTGTTGCATGCGGGGAGATATCCCCAATCACGTGATAGTTTCGCAAGCCAATGCGAAATACCTCGGGACATGATCAGACATCCAAGAACTATCAATAGCAATTTGCAGGGTTGATAGAATTACTTTGGCCTTGGTCGATATGCCGGGACAGAGAAGCTCTAGCGACTGGGGGGGCGCCGATTATCAGCGGGATCTATCAATATCTTAATACTTGGTACTCCCAACCCCAGATCTAACGTAAATCAAGCAATTCGACGTTGGCAGTCTTGTGGTAAGTCTCACCATCGTAACGCTGTGGTTAGAACGGTACGTCCTCCTCTCGAATCTTGATGGCGGAATAAGGTAGATTTATGTGAGGCCTGTCGGGGATGGAGGCCAGGATGTTCATCTTGCGGACAGGTCAATTTGTGGACGAGCACTGACCGGGGGTATGGACGGTTCAGGGGGGGCATCTGGACCCAGAATAGAATCACGCTAAGTCGCCTAGGAAGATCTTCGCCGCTACGGTACGGACCACCAACATCCTGGAGACCCAAAACCATGACTTTCCAACTGCAGAGCTGTCTAATTACGATCTTGACTGCTCAGCACGGGCTCTTGGCCTATCAGTCAGCCTTCTAGGCTTGTACGAGTCTTGTAGATGCATCATCTGCTATTCTGCTTCCTGGGCCGCCCCGATGTTACACCTCACCAGGCCGAAGTGCTGGCCACATCCAGCGAAGGTAAACCGGTTAAACGTTACCGGCTGCTTCAGTGGCCCGAAGCCATCACTCCCGAGTCTAGGGATGCCTGGTCCTTTCTACGAGTGCTGACATGTTTTGACAGACAAGGCCAGTGAAGGTGAAAATCATGGTCACCCCATGAAACTTCTACGTTGCGGCATCAAAGATGAACGCTACAATAATAGCGTTCCACCTATTGATTCTTAAACTACGTGTTCAAGCAGAAATTTTGGAAGATGATTACAACTACATAGCACAGCCTCATGTGCTACGTCTCTCTCTTTCTCTTCCCTTGGTCAATGACAACGTTCTCCGTACGTTTGCGTGTGGCCCAGGATACTATAATCGAGGATCCACGAGATCGAGGCTCTGCGTCCCAAAACCCCTATCTACCCTCTTCGTGCCGCGTTGATGCAACGGAGAAGTGTATGAACCCGGCATGCTTAGACTTGACTAATACCTATGTCACGCACGGGCTGCAAGCGCAATGTCCTCTGATACATGTTTATTTTGGAACCACCTGTATACCTAATCCCAGTCTGCAATGTAATGCGCCTGTTGGACCTTTCAACCGCGGCCTTGTTTAACAGGCAGTCTATTGAACAAATACTAAACGGCTCGTTACATTGCATCGTGTGTAAATAGTAATGGTGAAAGGATAGCGGGGTCAACGAGAAGGTGCGTGCTAAAGGCCAATCTATTCGCCCCTTGCATGATGAAAAGCCCGCAACCTCCGATCTCAAGAGACATCCGTTGAGTATCGACCATCAGGAGCAAGCTGAATCCCGACCAAAGTCCCCAATCTAGTAGTGCTTGACTTCTCTTTCTTTATACCATACGGTCAGTCAATGGGAGGCTGCCGCGAAGTAGCGAAGCTATGCCTCTTTAGTATTGATGTTAATGGAGATCTAGGTTGCACTCACCAGTCTACTGTTTGAGACGACTCAACTTCCCGAAACCTCGACTGCATTCGGGACCGTCTATATCCTGGCAGGAACCCCTCCACCCAGGTGACGAACTATCAAGATCTTGAGTAATCTCTAGAGTCCATCTCCAGCGTTTTCTCGGAATCCGCCCCAGTGTCACACAGTCCCAATTATAGTCCGCCCTGCCTTTGTGCTACAAGCACTGTACATCACCCTTACATTGGCGAATTCCCATTTGACGAGCTACCGCCCTTTACTTCTTTCCCTCCTGCTAAGTCCCCAAAAGATACTACCTGGAGCCTTCCATTCTTTCCTTCGACTTCTTCAATCTGGCTTCGACAGAGGTCGATACGCTTGAGGTGAGCGGAATTCCCTTCGATGACGTCCGCACGCCTTCTTGGGAATGCAGTGGATAAATCTCCGCCTACTCGCTGGCAGCAATGAGCAGCTCACGAATTTAGCGTAGAGAGCGCAGAGCGATAGTACAAATGGCTTACAGGTCTGACAGTTCCACGCACGACATTTGCCCATCATTGTAGATGATAGTGTCGACGTGGCCGAAGCACATACCTTGAGCATTGGTATTAATCATCACGAAGCCTTGCTGGGCAAGGCCGAGTCCGGAGCAGCTCTGCTGCCTATGTCAGGCTCGGGCAAGGCGCTCGATTCAACAAATGGTATGTGCTTTCCAGGCATCTTGGTACTCAGCCTTGAACCAACTAATCCTTTGGCATTCACCTACAAAGTCCTCAGTGAATTGCTGTTTGGGCTGACATTAATTTGCAGATTCCGATGCAAGATCAGGATTCCGAACTTCCGGCAGCTTCGGTGACTATGACACCAGCCGATCTATGCGGGACTCCACGTACCTCTCGTTCCCTCCTTCAGGGCATTCCGGCCAGTATGCACAAGCGGGTCCAATGACCTACGAGCGTCACGCAGATCAGATGCCCTACCCAGCTAGCTCCTTCTTCGAGCCTCGTGCGAATTACGAAGTGACACAATCCTCGCTGAATGAGATCGATATTCGCGATTTCCTGAAAGTTGCCTCCTACAAACCCGATCGAGGGCCTCAAGGATCTCAGGTCTACGTTTACCTGCAAACAACGTACGATCTAGCCAACAATCCTCTCAATATAAGCTTAATGTTCGCCACAAGACTCTGCACGCCGACTCTGGACCGCTTAGGAAATCGTGGAGCTTTCTACAACTATTTATTGGGAGCTCAAGCACCGCCACATTCAACAACCGGATGGGCGAGCCCAAACGTACCCCTGCGTCTGCAGACGCAGTATGCCTCGGGACATGATAGTGCATCGTTAGAAATCGGCTCGTTCCTCTACACAGATGCGCAAGTGTTTAGTCAAGCTTCACCGCAGGATCCGTCGCGAAAGAGGAAAGTATCTGTAGAGTCGGCAGACATTTCGCGAATACCTACGAAAAGGCTCTCATATCAGCAATTAGAGAACAGTCCGGTAAAATATGCAACAACTCCTTATGCAGCAGGTCAGAACAGGGTATACCCGTACTTATACCAAACCCGACCGGGTACTTCGGTATACGCCCCAGGCAATATCAGGTCGTATGCTGGCGTCCGAGAAGCAAGTGACTCCTCGCAGAGCACCCAGAATGCGCAGAGCGGTATCGAAAAGTCCCCGTACCAAAACAGCACTCCGACTTCGCGGTCGTCCGCTTGGCAATCCCCGTTCACGTCTACCACTGGAAGCCAGAGTAGCGGAAGCCCAGCACTGTCTGGTGCTTCATCAACGAGGTTCCTGGCTTTGGACTCTCCGAACGCAGGCAACCCGAAGTTGATACGAATCTCGACTTTGCAGCCGTCGCACGGCTCCAGCTCCTCTGCAGCAAGTGCGCTGTATCCTTATGGCTATAAAGCGATCCTCCACATCAATGGAGATTTGAACACCATGGCGGAAGGATGGACAACAGAGGAATGTACGACCAAGAGACGACTTGTCAAATTTTGGAGATCTCAAAGTTACAACAATATTGATGCCGACTTCGAGGCCGTTCCGGCCGACAGTGGCCCGCCCAAAGGGATATGCATCAGCTGCATATGGTGGGAAGAGCGAGAGGAGTGCTACGTGACCAGCGTTGATACCATCTACCTCCTAGAGTCTCTTGTTGCCATACGCTTCACGGTGGAGGAGAAGAACCGCATTCGACGAAATTTAGAGGCACTCGGACCGACCACCGTTTCGAAAACGAGGAGCGATAGCGAGGATTTTTTCTCCGTGATCATGGGATTTCCGAATCCGAAACCCAGAAACATCGAGAAAGATGTCAAAGTGTTCCCTTGGAAGGTCCTGCACCTTGCCTTGAAGAAGATCATTGGGAAATACGTAAGTCATCCTGCCACCCCTGCAATCATCGCATAACCTTAACAAGTACAAGTCTGCAAGCTACGCCTCAACTGCCAGCGCTATGCTCAACCCGCGAGCCTCAGGCTACGGAATGCACTCCGACCAGCCCCTGCGTCCTACACCCTCAACCCGCTCATACTCAGGCTCGTCGTCTAGCACTTATACCGCGACCAACATGATGTCGACGTCCTCGATTTCTCCCCATGTCTCTTACACGCAGCCTCCGATCACATCATACTCCGTGTCCCCGTCCTACGGCCAAGTCCCGGCCCCAACAGACCTCACGTACGCCTACACCGTGCCCGCATTACCGGCAGGGTATGTAGTGCAAGCTCCAACATATACATCATCTGCGCAGATGCCCTCCACAACAATAGCACCACGGCCCTCATGGGATTTGGCTGCGTATATCGATACAAGTCCGCAGCTGCAGGCAAGCATGATCCCGACGACACAGGCAGACATAAAGCATGGTGTCAGATGATGGTGCTGGGTGATCCAGCTATCATCGAAGTGTGGGTGATGTCAATGTCAGATGGTCGGATCAGCTGCGATATCCAAACGCGCTAACCGCATTTGGACACCCCTTTCGATGCAGCAGTCTTCGACCTTCAGCAAGGCTCCTTTATCTTCACTTCTGCGTTAGACTTCTACATTGCCCTTTCTTCACGTCTACTCGGAGCACTCGTACTCTTCTCAGCTTCTTCAGTCGACTTAACTTCCGACTTTTCCTTTGAACTTATGGCGAACAATACCCCTTTGCATTCTAGAGCTATACTGTTTTCTTCTTCCTGCATCATCACTAGGATTCATAATGGTCAGGAGTTGTAGCATCCTTATGAAGGGGCTTTACATGCAGGCGGAGTTGAGACGGGGCGTAGAAGCGGCGTTGTAGCTTTAGGCTACCTTTATTACCTTTAGAGCTGCTAATCGTACTTTATCATCTTCAAATACCCTGGCGAAAGCAATCTTTGCTTCTTCCACATGCCGCAGGCTTGATGCGATATCTTTGTGCCATGGCTGTGTAACGCATGGAATCGGGAAGAACCGCACAGTCTTTGCTCCCACCTTTCCCAACGCTGGGCCCGGTGAAAGTAGATTCGCCTCCTGACAGCTGGACGATTCAACGGTTCAACGGTTCAACGTTGTGACTACCATGGTTCCAGAGACCAACGCCTAATGTACGTTTCGCCATCTTGTCATTCATCCTATGGCCTTCGACCTCGATTCCTCCCACGACTTCTCTTAGATGTGGCATACCGCTACACATCCAACATCAATCGCGCTCGTTATCACGTACGACCATCTCGCAGGGACAGCCATAACACTGCCAAACAATTTCGCCTCTATGAATACAAATTTTGTTGGAACATTCGTAATTTTCAGCTTTTGAGAGATACAAAATATGCTGTACTTTCTTTGATCGGTGAACAGATGCAGAGACGCAGCCACTGGTGCAGCCAAAGATGCAACTTCGAGTCTCGTTTGATTGGTGGTGGCGGAGCGGTAGCGCCAAGAGCGGCATCCAAGCGAGAGAGCCTCATGTCAAAGCACGGCCCCACCCTTGGACTCCCCTTAATCTTGCGCGAACATCTCCGTCGCTCGTAAAGTACGGAGTATGCTCATTCATAGATGTAGGATGCGAAACTTGTTACAGCCTACACAGCACTGGTCAGCTTGTTATCTTATTACTAAGACTTGGCGATTACGGGGAACCATGATGAAAATTGTATGACGCAAGAGACGGATAGCTCATACACATCAATCTCCCGCCCGCCTGTTTATTTTCGACGCATCCTAGATAGGAAGCGGACCAACTGCATCAAGTAGGAGAGCCGTCGATCTCTCTCGTTCGCCCTCTCTCTCCTCTTCCCGCTGCATGGCACTTCCGTCGTCCATCAGTCTTCCTCGGTTCCATCCCTTCCGTGTAGAGTCGTGCCATTTCTCATCCAATTTCTCTGTCCTCGTCGCTGCCATTGCTGGCTCGACCTTAACCTAAGGACTACAATTCGCTTCTATTTGTTGCTGTCATGTCCAGCGCATCATGCTACTATCCCAACGGCAATCCTGCCCAGGGCGGTGATATACCTTGCGGCTCTGGCAATGGAGTCATGTGCTGCCCACAAGGATGGACGTGCAAGGACAACGGTCTTTGCTTTCTCGCAAACCAGCAGTACTTGGGCCGCTATACATGTACTGACCAGAGCTGGAAGTCAAGCGGATGCCTTCAAATCTGCACTCATGGTGCGTCCTATAGCCAATCCATTGCAGTGTCGAAGGGTTGAAAGCTAACAATTTCCAGGAGGTACAGCAGCCGGCGACGAGGCAGTTTTAGATTGTGGTAATGGCTTCTGTTGCGATGCCAATCGCCCAGACGCGAACGGCGACTCCAGCTTAGGATGCTGTCATACCTCAACCGCGCGCTTTCAAATCAGCAACCGTCAAGCCGTGTCAGGCGGTGGCTCCGCCTCCGCCTCTGCATCCTCCTCCTCCTCCTCCTCCTCCTCCTCCTCCTCATCTTCCTCTTCCAGCGGCACTCTCTTTGTAGTCGGCCCGTCCGGCATCTCCGACCCCGCCGCGACCGTCATCACTGTCTCGAATTCCCGATCTTCACTATCGCTCTCCACCACCACCCTCACATCAGCCTCGCCGGTTAGCACAAACATCGGTGTCTCCACCGGTGTCTCCTCCGGCGTCTCCGTCAGCGTGGTCACCTCGGTCGTGACTCAATCCGACGGTAGCGCCTCCACATCCCTCGCCACCCACTCTAGCATCATCGCCGAACCCGCCTCGACATCCTCCTCCTCACCCTCACAAAAGAGCTCCGTCTCCGCCTCCACCATCGCCCCCGCAGTCGCCGTCCCAGTTGCAGCCCTCCTCCTCGCAGCCCTCCTCTTCTTCCTCTGGCGCCGAAGGAAACAACGCAAGAGCACGTATAACAGTCAGGATCACGCGGCCTACGAGCCCAAAGACCCTGTCGATATGTACGCGGCGCAGAAGCCAACTCTACCGGAGATGGACAGTCCAGAGCTGAAGCAAACGCCGAACGGAACTGCGCCACCAAGTTATAGAGGCGTGAGTGGTGTGCCGACAGAGGCAACGGGGCCGTATTCGAGAAATTCGGAATTACCAGGTAGTCCTGCGTTTCCGCCTGGCGGGGGACCACAGCCTACGGAGCCTAGTGAACTGGAGGGGAATATGTATCATCCTTACAGACCGCCTGGGAGATAGATTGGCGAGTATTTACTTCTTTACATTCGGAATATGGCTTGCGGAGGGTCTTGCGGTACATTGAGTGCCCGCATATCAGTGTCCCAAGTATTTTGCTTGGGACATGTTGTATTTACTACTCATGAGCATATGATACCCTACGTCGTATATATCTAAGTCGTCTTCTCCCCATATCTAGATTTCTCCATCGCTTCACCTTTCGTGCCACTTCTCAATTTGCCACTCTTCCTCTCTCCATACCATTCAAACCTCAAAACCCCGCCCCCCGAGTCCGCACAGGATCCCTCTCCTCCATCCCCTCCCCCCAAAACCCCTCCTCTCTCCCCCACCCACCTACCCATTCTCACACCACCCCCCCATTCTCACACCACCCCCCCGCCCCCCCCCCATCCTCACCCCACCCCTCCCACCCCTCCCACCCCACCACAAAAACCCCTCGCGCCCCAACCTCCTCCTCCTCATCCTCAACCCCTCCCCCACAGTCCTACAAAATCACTCCTCCAGCTCCCCCTTTCGCCGCCTTGGTGCCTACCGGGCTAGCGCTGTCATACTAGCAAGGAACGAGTCTCGCCTCTCGATCATGAACGAGATGCCCTCCTACCTCACTACCACCGCCCCTCCCATGCCAAAGCCCAGCAGCAACGAGTGCTGCTCCCTCGACAAAAGCAACTCCCGCCAGTCTTCTACTCCCTTTTTCTTTTGATTCCGGGTCTTGGGAGGGGCATTGGGATTGTCGGGAGAGCTGGATATCTCACCCCACGCTATAGGTTCGGCTCCCGGGGGTTTTTTGGGGGTTTCTGATTCTATGCGCAGAGAGACACGAGGATTAGACACACGGGGGTGGGGATGCGCTGAGACGGGGGGATGGGAGAGAGGGAAGGGTGAGCAGGGTTTTGAGGTGGGTTGCGTCGAGATCGGCCGTGTGCGTTGGGATGCCACACGTTCCCCAGCCCCACACTCCCAAGCCGGGCCTGGTTTCTGGTTGTTGGGGAAGGCAGACGGGGGAGATTTTCCTTTGAGAGGGGAGGGTAGAAGGGCAGAATGGGGAACAAGGCGGGCCGGGGTTTGGGAAGCGCGGATTTGGTGGCATCGGTCTGGGCCTTTTCTGCTGTTTTCTCTTCTCTGCTCTTGTTCTCTTCTATTTTTTTTCGTTTCGGTTCTTCTTCTTTCCCCTTCCGTTTACCGGCACCAGGTGCCGGCAAAAGTCATGCCCGATTTTAGACGACCCCCACAACCCCACCAAAATTTATGGGACACTGGGTCACGAAACAACGTTTTCACGCATTGACACTGGGCACTTCTCAGGGTTTTTTTTCTATGGTATTTGATTCCGGAAAACAGTTTGGCTGTCTATTCTATGCTCTTTATCGATATCTTCAATGCTTTTGTTGCGCTCTGATCTAGTCGAAAGAGGCTCAAAATAACGCGCTCGCGCGGGCGTATTTTACTTCTTTCGCACGCGCTTTGGATTACGTGCTGTTGCTAGTGGCGATTGTACTTGACGTTTGCTTGCTTGCTTGTTTTTTTTGAGGCGTTAATGGAGCCATAGATGCGATGAGGAGGTGTATAGTGTGGTGGTGGAGGTTTAATTTGATGAGGTGGTGGGGGGTCGCCTAAAATCGGGCATGACTTTTGCCGGCACCTGGTGCCGGCGTCCACTTGGGCGACCTACAAATTCTTTCAATATACCTGGGAAGTCGTAGCCGGAAGTAGGAAGCAGAAGTAGAAGCGGAAGCGGAAGAAGCAGATAATAGGAAGCCGAAGCAGAAATCGAAGCCGAAGGTGGGAAGTCGAAGCCAAACCCAAACGGTGGGGAGCCGAAGCAGATCTCGACTGTGTACTCTGGAGGGCAAATTCCTGGCTTTCGCCGCTTTGCGAGAACGAGGCCGAGGGGAGGGAAAGTTGCAGAGGGCTGCCCGGGTCGGGAGGAAGATGGTGGAGTGGGGCGGGGCGGGGGTCGGATGGTCAGAGCGTGGTGTGTGCTTCTGTGCAGGGGAGAGGGTGAGACGCGGGAGATGATGGCGTTATCGCTACAGGAATGTGCGGTCGTGGTATGAACAAGCCGCGCGGGATTTTATGAGGAAGGGCATGTGTGGGACGGTTTGGAGAGGAGAGGGGTTATGAAGGGCAGATGGGGGAGAGGGGTTGGCGGTGGCATTCATTTGGGGATGGGGAAGGCGGGATGTTACATGGCGGATGATTGGCTCCGGTGGTGGTGCTGGGAACAGAGGTTTGCGAGAGATGAGGGGGTGGATGAGGGTGAAGTGGGTGTGATGTTGAGAGAGTTGAAGAGAGAGGATGGATGAGAGAAGAGGGGAGGACATCGGTGCGGGGTTTTGGCGTGATTAGTGGTGGGAGCGAGAACGAGAGGATTGCAAGAAGGGAGAGGGGGTGAGAAGAGAGAAGAGAGGGAGAATGGTAACAGAGGGGATAGAAAAAGAAATAAGGAATACGACGGAGAGAGGGTAGAGAGAGGATAAGCAGAAAGAGGGAATGAGAGAGAACAAGAAGAGCGAGAAATAGAAACGATCGATCGGTCGAAAGAATGGAATGTTCAAAGAAGCCGGTGACTGGTAACTAAAGATCTGTTTGCGGAGTTTGGGGCGTGTAGCAGGTTGTTCATTCATCGAGACTGTGGAGAGATTGTCAGGGCACTTGTGTCTAGGTTCAGGGCTTCGTGCAGGAAGATGTGTGAGACTCAACGATAACGATGAATGCGGTCAACCAAGTACGAAGAATGCTGGTAAAGTAAATATCTTTTGATCTATCATCTAGAGGTAGTCTAGCAAAAGGAAAAGCCATCCCTCTATCGCCCACGAATTCTGATTGAAAACGAAATGCATGCACGCATCGAGTGCTTCATACCAACAACTCCTGCGCGAGAACCGTAGAATGAGAAAGCGTGCGCATGTCTTCGAGTCCCTGTTTTTCACGTCCCTCATCGGCCTCGTTGGTATATTCCATGCGCATGCCACATCATCCATCAACGACAAAAGAAAACTATGCCCCAGATCTTCGAAGCCGCGAGTGAATTATTCCTCGTCAGAGAAGACTTCCTCACCGCGCTTCCTCCTCGCCATGCGGTCCTTTTTCTTCTTCCTCAACTCCGCGCTGCTAAGCTTGACCTTCTTCTTCCCGCCCTCGATCTTATTCCCCATCGCATCGAACCTATCCTCCTCATCTTCATCGCCCTTCAGTCTCGGCCCCGTCCCTTGTCCAGTCACCCAGTTGTGTCCGCTCGGCGTCATCTTACCGTCCATGACCGCCCACACCTCCTCTGTTATGTTTTGCGTGAATTCCGCGGAGTGCGTGATGATAATCACACCGCCCTCGAAAGCTTTCAGTGCCTTTGACAAGGCGCCAAGAGAGTCGCGATCGAGATAGTTAGTCGGTTCATCGAGCACGATCAAGTGCGGGCGTTGCCACGAGCAAGCCGCAAGCACGACCTTGACACGCTGGCCACCGCTAAGACCGCGCATCCGAGAATGCGACACCAGCTCAGCATCGAGGCCAAAGTTGGCGCAATGCTGTTCGATCTCTTTACGTACCAGAGGTCGGAACTGGCCTGAGGCAAGTGCCTCTTTCTGATCGACTTCGGCGACCATCTTGGAGTGGGAGACCATGATCTGGCTGCGCGGAATCCACTCGTTGTCGGCGGTCATCATGGGCGTCCATTTCTCGCCCTTCTGGCCGACGTTCTCACCAAGGAGGAGGGAGCATTCGTATTCGTAAGAATTCTTGAGCTTGCGGCGAGAGTGAATACCGATTACGCGACGCGGGGTGCCGTTGATGGTGTAGATCTTGTCCATGGCTTTTTCGTCCTCGTCGGTGACGATCTTATTAGCGCGATCCATGGTTTCGCGGTCTTCGCCCGTTTGGAAACGCCATTGGATGTACTCGGAAGGGGTCAAGTCGAGGTGGTGGTCGATGTGCGAAAAGGCGTGTTGCTTGATATAGGCGATGCGGATGTTCTCGTGTGTGTAAATGTCGCCGCCGGTGGGGATGAGCTCGCCCGTAAGGACGTTGACCAGGGTCGATTTGCCTGCACCGTTGGGACCGATGACGGCAATACGAGAGCTCAGAGAGCATTGGAAGGTGATCTCTGAAATTTGAGGCTTGCTGGTGCCAGCATATTGGAAAGACATGTTGGTGACACGGACGATGGCTTTGGCTTTTGTCTTGACACCCTCGAGAAAGCCTGGTTCTGGGAATTTGAACTCCATCTCTGACGCACTGAGCTCGTAGTATGACTTGGCCGAAGGACACTTCTTCACGAAGCTCTCCAGATTGCCCGCGTACCGTCTAAGTTTGAAACGCTCATAGTGCACAACGTGCTGGACAACGTTATTCAAGAACTTTGAGTCGTGAGATACGAGAATGGAAGTGCATGGGGAGTTCATGAGGTAGTCCTCGAGCCACTTAACGTTCTTCACATCCATATGATTTGTAGGCTCGTCGAGCAAAAGGATGTCGGGATTTTCGAACACAGCGCGAGCAAGAGCCAGCTTCATCTTCCAACCACCGGATAGGGAGGTAATTGGGCCTTCGAATTGTTCTTTCAAAAATCCGAATTCGTCTAATTTCTCCTCCACAGCCGATTTCTCGAGAGTGATCCCGACATCGGAAAGCTTCTTCATCGTCCAACCGATGACGGTCTGCTCAGTGTCGGCAGAATCGAGATCGTGCTCGACGAAGACAGTCTTAACTTCGTTTTGCTTCGGGAAACCTTCGACCTGCTCGTTGTTGATAGCGCGCATAAGAGTTGACTTGCCGGAACCGTTGGGACCAAGCAGTCCATATCGCTGACCACGCTTCAGTCGGAGATGAGTCTGGTTGAGAAGGATCTTGGCACCGTAGGCCAAATTGAACGTGCAATTGCAAAGGTCTTCACCCTCCTCGTCATCTTCCTCTTCCTCCGCCTCGTCCGTCGCGCCGGGAGACGCGCGTTTTCGGAGTGCCTCAGCAATAGGTCTCGAATCGGTATCACCAACTATAGCGAGAATGTAGGGCAGCGTATTCTCGATCCAGCTGATGCTGTCGGTATCTTTCTCGTCAATGAGCTGGCCAGCGATAGCAGAGATGTAGTCAATGACTGGCTGGAATTTGCTGACGAGGGCCTTGTGCGATGGTTCAAGAATTTGCTTCAAGATAGCGGAAACAGTCGCAACATCACCAGCGTGCGAAACTTCAGGGATCTTGCCATCTTTGACATCGCCAACACGGGTGAGGGTGTCTAGACCCTGCCTAGTCTTTTCCCGAGCTTCTGGATCGGCCAGTGTGTCAAAATTCTTCTGGAGCTTAGGCATAAGCTTAGGCAGAAATGCAGCGACGATCTGAGGGTCTTCCACAAGCTTGCACATGTTATCGACGATAACCGCAGCCTTTCGCTTGATAGCAGTCTCGCGCTCGTCCAGGCCACGGTCGAGTAGAGGAACCATAATGGCCAACGTAGGTTCGTGAACATCGGTAACGAAGGTTGTCGCCCCCAGCAAATGGACCGTCTCAGGAACATTCTCTGGTTTGGCAATACATTTGATGAGTTCGGGGATGAATCGATCAATGTCCTTATTGACGATCAGATTGCAGACCTTTTCCATTGTGCCATAGGCGTGCCTCTTGACTTCCGGCTTCGTATCCCACATTGACTCGGAGACCACTGGAATCAGGTCCGGTACACGGAACGCAAGTTGTGCTGGTGCGCTCTCAACGAGAGCCTCGATGCATTGAAGACCAGTGATTTTCTCGACCCATTTTTGTGCGCTCAATATCGATTTGATGATTGCTGGAAGAACGGCCTTGACAGCGTTGGCGTTGATGGCCTTGACGATTGCCAGTGAGGCGGCTTGTGCGGCAACTTTGACTGGGTTCATCTTGTCCCCTACGGCGGCAAGCGTAGGAGTAAGCAGCTCCGCCAAGTAGGGCTCGACATTTGGAGAAACGGTGGAGTGCTGTGCTATTGACTTGATAGTTTCAAGGGCTCGTTCTCGTACACCCGCATCCTTCTTATTCGAAAGCTGCTTCTTGAGTGCTTCGACAGCCCTAGGGAGACAATGTCAATAGGTTTCAAAGCTGCGCCGTGCTTCCAATGCGACCGTGCCAAGGACCACCTTAGAATCGCAACACGAACAGGGAAGAGGGGGAAACCGACTTTGTAGGGGCGTCATTTTCTTCGATATCGCCATTGATGAATGTCGCGATGTTGCCAGCAGCAGCGCTCGTTTGATCTGCGGTCTTCGAGATGCTAAGGGCGTTCAAGAGTTCATCGAGCACCTTGACGGACTTCTGGTTCTCGGACTTGATGTTGGCAGAATTGTGCACGGATTCCATGATTTCGACACCGGGCATGATGTGAGGTGATATAGGCGCAGGAGGGTGTCAGAGGAGTCAAGGTGAGTGAGATGGGAAGGCGGCGAAGGCAGCTGAAAACAGCCGGATATCTCTAAAGCCAAAAGCCGGCGCAGATTATTGGTCTGCGCTCTATGTGACCTGGTCTATTGCAATCAACAAAGAACGGCTGAGAAGCAGACGTTTAGTAATCTTGTAGGAAAGGTCAAGTCGGACTCGTCACGAGTGGAGGCTGTGGTGAGAGAGGAAATTGATGGAGCTGGTGGGGATTTTTGTAAGAGAAGCCGCACAAAAAATTCCTTGGTGCTAGCCGCTAGCGCAGCGTGTCATTTTCAGCCCAATCACTCGGCTGTGACGCCGGTGGAGGGTCTGGCGTTCGGACAAACCCCGTCACCGCTGTTGACACTGCAATTAAATTTCTTATAATTCAGAGTAGACAACAGACATTCTCGAGTCGCAGACCCGGAAGCCACCATGACTTTTATACCCGGTCCGAACTGTTCCTCATAGTGCAGATACATGACAAAACGACAGAGCTCACCAGGCAATCTTGAGATGTGTTTACGGAGTATCGCCACTCAGATTCAACCGTGGATTCATCCAATCATTGATATCACGATTATCGAATAAGATGTAGTTGTGGGCGTGAGCCCAGAATATTTACCTATTGTAATTGCCTCAAGTTTTTACTTCGCTCTCACGACATACATGATGTTTAGTGACCCTGATCTCAAACACCTTCACCTATGCATCCCTGCCCCGAATGCTGCTTCCCCAAGAAGAGGTGCCATACCATGCATGAACGTTGCGTCGTGGTAGTCCTAATCATGTGTGTTTGGATGATTATTCTCAAGCCTTGAATAGACCCAATGATGTCTACCTACTATCCCTAGAATGTCCTTGTGATCCCGGCGACTCCGCGCTTCATCCTCCGTCGGTACGACTCTCGGAACTGAATGCGTCCAAAAGTTCCATATGCCAACACCGTGATGAAGATACCCGCCCACGCGCCGGTGATAATCAGGCCGATAGGGAAAATACCCAGTGAGGTACCTGGCATGACAAACTCGGCTTTTGCTGCTGCCGAGACTGCGGCCCCATCTGCTGCAGCGGTGGTATTGCCAGTGGCCGAGTCTTGAAACAACCCGCTGACAAAGGAGGCATCTTTTGATGAGAGCTGAGTTTGCAGAGTTGAGCCATTCGCCATGCCACCAGCAAGAGTAATCTTCGGGGTCAGGAGTGCTTGCTGGAAGGTTCTGCATCTCATCATTAGCCAAAGCGAAGTTGAGATTCCAGTGGAATCAAAACCTACACGTTGTTGAGATACGGCAGCACATCTGCGTGAGCCTTGCCGATGAACATGGTATGCTGTAGTGACTGTGGAGGCGATGCCGCACGCTTCTCAATCCCTTCTCCAGTCGCGTCAGGAGGCTGCAGCTCGTCACGTTTTGTCGTCGTAAGTTGTGCTTGGCTAATGTCGGCTCCAAGGTAAGTCAAGCTTGTGCTGACTCTCTTCATGTCGAGGGTCGCCCAGTCTCCAGTAGGGGCTGCAAGCTTGTAAAGCCGCAAATCTGCCATGAAGACGCCCGTGATATTGTCCATCTGCATAACATTGTAGCACACGGCAATTCCAGAAGGATTCGAAGCTTGGCCCTTCATGGCATCCAATGCCTTGAGACAGGCAGGTGCGGGGCCTGACATAACTGGGGCGGCATCGCTGGGAGCAGGCGTAATCGCTTTGCGTTGGGCTGGGCTTGCAACCGGAGCAGCTGCCGATTGATCAACATTGCGTTGATGGTAAAGTTGGTGATTTAGGATGGCATGAGCATCGCTTCGAACTCTCTGGTCGATGTAGCCTGTGTGGCGGTACGCATGGGAGACGTCGATGGCTGCCTCGGGTACTACTCGGCTCAGACTCAAGCCTCGAACCACGTGCAGGTGTTGAACAAGGAGGACAACGGTCGCGGTGACCAGAGTTGATCGCATACTTGCGGACCAAAAATGACGACGAGAGAGTGGGAATGTAAAGTAGAAACAGTCGGTCGAAGAATCAATACAGATCAAAAGCCAAAAGGCCCGGCCAGCGGTGGGAAAGGAAAGGAAACGTTATGGTCGTGCCTGCCGTTCGTGGTATATCAAAAGAGGACACACGACAGTAAGGCCCAGCCTTGCAGTAAAACGACCAAAAATTAGGCCAATGACAAAGGAGAGTCTGTACAATGGCAAGAATCATCGAGGCAGAAGAAAGAATGGTATAGGGATATGTAGCATTATTACAGTGCATCAACAAGCTCGTTGGATGATGCTAAGCGCTTGGGGTCTTCCAGCAGGCCGAGAATGCCGCCCGGTGCTGGACCTGCTTTCTCATTGCCAAAATGCTACGATCAGCCTCGGTTTAAGAACAACGGTACCCCGAAGGCGAGACGTCGGCAGCCCAAGCACGAGTACTTTAAGCTTCCGACGTTCTGGGTCAAGATAGGTATAATTCTGAACCGTGGAGGCATGAAAATGATTCGAATTGCCTCAGTATTACTAGACGCATCACCACTGGTCCTACTGCCTAGGGTATCAGGTACAACGCGGCGGGGGGAGGAACATTACGGCCAAGTAGGTCATAGCTGTGGCGGTGTCGAATCGACAGCAAGGAGTTGAGAGCATTGATTGAGAATCTCGAAGCATTGTCGAAGTGCAAGATTTGCGGCGTGTTTCGTCTCACCAACGACCAAGCGGGTAGTTCAAGGCTAAGCTTAGCGTGATTCGCCCACAAGCGAATCATGCAGCCAGAATTGCTCGTATTCTCATACACCGTTACATTGAGCATAGAGTGGTAAGCTGACGCTCAGCGCCCCATGACTGCGCCATCGGACGGTACAAAGACCCAGGACACTTTGAGCAGTGAAGATACGAGCACTGGTGATGAATTTTCATCATCCCAGCAAGCGAAGACGACCTCTCTTCATCCATGAGTTTTAGATCTGCGTCGTTGACGGACTGAGAATATGGGGGAAATCTAAACCACAGCAGAGGTTCAATAGTATGTGCAGGTTAACGCATTGATACCAAACGTGCTTCAGTCGTGGCTAAATGCCTGGTCCTGGTGCGCATGCATCCTATGTGGGAGTCGCCACAAGCTCGTTTCCCATACAGAGTACGCCTGACGTATGCTATCCTTATGCCAAAAATGTATCACGTCAATATCTGTTTTCTTTCTTTCTCATCTTGCTGGTGGACTGTACACCCCTTGCGCATTGTATGCACCAGCAAAGTCTAGCTGGCCAAGTTGGCCTTGCACTTGATCGATCTCCCTGTTCAAGTCCTCCATGTTCCGGCTCAAGCTATCGACTTCATCGAACTTTCTTCTCTTGCTAGCGTCCGCGATCTGCTCTCTGACTAGGAAAGCTTGCTCCTCCAAAACGATTAGTTGTTCTCGTAGAGTCTTTTCTTCTGCCTCCAGCGCTGACACAGCACTGCTACTGCTGGCTTGCGAAGCTGTTTCCATGTCGTTGAACTTGATCGCAGCTAGAGCCCCATTGGGCTTGCCGTTGGGGCTTTTTGCAAGAGATCCCGTCCCATTCGCACTGGCATGTTTCAGCACCTGGGGTAGGGACTTAAGGGGCAGCATGTGGATATGCAAGAAGCTTGTGGCTTGCTGGAAAATCGCTTTCTGGAGTTTCTGCTGTGTCGGCGATTGCGTAGGCAGATCGCGTAAGCGACGGGCTGCCGAGTTGTACTGTGTAAATGAGTCTGTCAGTCGCTTACGGACCCTCGAGGCTTCTGCAAGCTGCGCTGGCGTCGGTGGCTTGTCTGGATCTCTTAAAATTGCAGTGAATATACGGTATCGTCATGAGGTGGGGTGGGCTTACTGTAAAGCAACAATAAGCCGTTGAAACCTTGGGAGCATTGACCTGATCCCTCGTTCAAATTCGACCAGGCTCTCATACGCTCTCACATCTGGGGGCTTCTGCGAGAGTGCAGTGGCGAAGTCTCTCCTACCAAAGACGGTGCTCCTACAGTCTTCGCACATGCGGATGTCTACGCCGATCTGGCCGCCTGTTTTCTCTGTGGTCTGCTTAGGCACTGACCAATTAGCAAAGGTTGATCAAGGAACTCCTGTATTATGACTTACTTGCTGCCACAGTGAGTGCTACTTCTTGGGAACAATCAGTGACAAGATCGCCGCACACCACACGACCGCAAAGCCTACAGTGATGTCGCCTAAAGGTGTAACTCGAGAACTCCTGTTGGCAAAATGGGCAGCGTGCAACTGTCGCATCATCCTCCCATGGCACCACCGATTGCTCAAGCTGCTTTCTCTGCGTTTTGGCACCTGAGAATTGCCATAGTAGACCGCTATTGGCTGTGGTCTGTTCGGAGGACGGGTTCGCTAGGAGTTGAGTGAGCTTTGTCAGTCTCTTCTCAAGTCGTGAGACTTCGAGTAGTGTTTTGTCGATCCTATTCCGTCTGAATGCAGTGAAGTCCATTGTAAGATCCTCCTCGAGACCTGTCGTAGTTTAGCTCCACAGACTGGTCCTGCAGTATTGCCAACGTCTAAGCCTTACCGCGGTCATTGTAGCCTTCCCTCGATTTGTAGCAAGTCTCACACACTCGACACCAAAGTCCTCTGACTGGCTCATGCTGCGCCGATCTTGAAAGCTTCATCTGGTACATGGTGTGCTCCTCGCAGAACAGCTTGCCGCATTTTCTACAATTAATCTTGCCATTTGTAGCCCCAAGCCTCTTCTCACAGCCGGGATCCAGACAGAAATCGTTAGGTCCCGGTCTTTGCCAGTGCGCTCGAGTGATGACCTCGTCAGGATCCGGTGCTGCTCGCTCAGGCGTGGGTAATGCTGGCGCGATATTTGGGGATCGAGAAGGCTCATTTGGTTCAAAGACGTCAAGACCCTTGAATTTTTGGTTGAGAACAGCTAAAGGTTGAAATAGCTTTGCCTTGACCATCTGTGTCTTAAACCAATCCTTGACTTCATCTTGCTTGACCTCCTCCAAATTTTTGTGATTGTCATCCAGATGCCTAGATACTCGTCAATATCGGCGAAAGCGTGCAGACCAGTTCTCGGTACCTATTCAGCTGCAGTAGAGTCATCTAATCTATGATCAGCGAGAGAAACCGCCTGACTCTCGGAGGTTCTGACCATCTCCTCATTGCAGATTGGGCAAGAAAGCCGGGGCCCGCCGCCCGCCGCGGCTGCACTGTTCTCATCGCTCTGGTCTAAAGACACCCTCGAGCTCAACTCCTGGGCGTCGGATGATGGCTGAGACGTTGATGCTGTCGAACTGACGGAGATCGTGCTGGCTGAGGGCGACAGTAAACTGGACGATCTCTGGGGGTAGGCAGCAGCGGCGGGGACCAGTCCTTTACCGCTCCCCAACACTCTCCCTCCGCCGAGCTTCCTCGCAGACATTGTCTCATTGAATGGCCATGACAGGCCTCCGAGGACTATCAATCAATACATGTAGTTCGAGAGTGGAAGCATAGCAGTAGCGGGTTGCATTCGCTCCGAAGTCCCGGCTTATCAGATCTTTTTATCTAATCAGATGCGCCACATTTCGAGATTCACATGCGGAAGTTTTGCCATCTCGAAGCAGCAATGTCTGACGATTTTCCAGCTGTACAAGGTGGCGGTTCGCTCATCTTAGCATGGCAGATCAAGAACAAAAGAGTGCTTGTTGTTGGCGGCGGCGAGGTTGGTGAATTGTCCCTTACGATTACAGTCTTTGTATAATGACTTTGCAGGTCGCTGCTGGGCGAATCTTGAACGTCCTTAACGCCGACGCCAAAGTCACCCTTGTCTCGCCGCGCGACGGTCTCAACGATGAGGTCGCCCACCGAGTTGAGAGAGGAGAAGTTGACTTCGTGGACCGGAAGTTCGAGCCTTCGGATCTGGACAATGTCGACATGGTGCTGACAGCCGTGGATGACCCAGAGGCGTCAACCCAGATATGGAAGCTTTGCAAAGAAAGAAAGATCGCAGCAAATATCGCGGATGTCCCCCCGGAATGCGACTTCTACTTCGGAAGCGTTCACCGAGATGGACCTCTCCAGATCATGGTCAGCACGAATGGCAATGGACCGAAGCTTGCGAGCATCGTTAGGAAACAGATTGCGGCTAATTTACCGGATAACATCGGTGCCGCAATACAAAAGGTTGGAATGTTGCGAAGAAAACTACGAAAAGTGGCTCCAGATATTGAAGAAGGGCCTAAGAGGATGCAGTGGTACTAGCACATTCACCTTATTATCTTTTTCGGCTACTGACGGGGGGCACAGGATGTCGAAAGTCTGCGAAGCTTGGCCGCTGGAAGATCTCGTCGACATGAATGAACATGATATGGAAGTCCTGCTTGGGTTCTACAAGCCAGGAGACGTGCCCTCTCTCGATAACATTCGCCATGGAGATGGTACCAGCGACTTTGCTTTCGATGGCAGCTTTGGATGGTGGTAGATCTACCTCAGCTGTAGGCTGTCCATCACAGGGGCATTTGGACAAGTTTTTTGGAAAGATGGTCGGGCACACTCACCACGCTACTACGTCGTCCCGTCCTCCCAGTCGCCTTCCTCTTGGTACGGTCTGTGGGACAGCCTAAACGGGGCTACTTTGCCGGTCAATGGGCCGAAAGAAATGGCACATAAGCCAAGAGCAGGCGGCATGCCCCAGCATCCTCGCTGCAAGACGTGATTGCTAGTGACAAGTGCACGCTGACGACGATCGTCTGCTCATGGTATTGGCGACAATGCCGCTATTATCGAAGCGTCGCCATTCCCAGAATACCCTCATGACCGTATTTAAGCAAGAGGGCTTCGGAATACTGACATTCATAGTCTTTATGCGCTCTTGGATTACGTTTCACGGGAACTAGTAAGGCCTCCAACTTCTGAAGATCAGATAATGATATCTTCTCTGTAAGTGTACTGCCTCCTCCATAGGTGTATCGAGGTAAGCGCATTTCTCGTTGCACCGCATTCGTTTTGAATACCTTTGCGGTGCATATCTGTCGAGTATTCTGATCTTGGCTGAGAATGTAACCTACAGCCCATTATCTGATCATCTATATGTCTTTACTCTTCTCGACCATATCTTTCGAATTGACGTCGATCTTGTCATCCACAACGCTCAATGAATTTTACACCTCGATCGATGGCACCTGATTGGAGATTTTCTTTCAATTCCTCACCAACCACATACTTTCTTACGGAACAAGAGAGCTTTGAAACCGGTAATGCTCCTTGTTCAACGGCGACTTACAGACGTCCCTACAAGCCTTTGTCGTTCATTACGCCCCACGTCAAACAAGCACCATGCCGAACTCCAAATACGGATTCATACACCCACTCCCTCATTCCCACTACCCAGACGTCCAGACATGTCCCCACCCTCATCCCCAACAAAGAAACCCCTCCCATCTCCCTCCCCTCCCCTCCTCATTCTCTCCTATATATCCCCCCTCCTCATCCCCACCTTCCCTCCACAAACCCTCCAACCCCTCCCCCACCAGCCCCTCCAACCATGCGCCTCAGTAAGTCCCCTCCCCCTTTCATTACCCTCAAACCCCGGCCCTAATCCTCCCCCCTCAGCAATCATCGCCCGCGCCCCGCACCCCCTGCTCTCCACAACCTTCGACCTCGACACCGAACCCACAACCATCATCAGAGAGATCAGACGCGCAATTGGCTCCCAGCTCCAAGCCCTCCACAACGGCTCCGCGCCGCCCTGCTGCCTCTTTGGCGATCTGGTGCGCGGCGATGTGCGTCTCACGAATCTCGATATGACGCTGCTGCAGTATGGCATTGTGGGGGGGAGTATGATTACGGCGGAGGTTAGGGGGTTGGGGAGGGGGTTGGGGCATTGTGATGGCGGTATGGAGGGGAGGGCGCAGTGGGAGGGAGTGATCCCCTGGGATCCGAATCCGTAGATGATGCCTGAGTTTTGGCCGTGGGAAGTGAGGGAGGGAGGGGGCGAGTGGAGAGATGGGGGGGGGTTTGGGTAGTGTGAATTGTTGCACGGAAAAGGAGAAGGTATCAGAAGGGCTTTGGTCATAAGTCGTTATCCATCCCAATCTCCCAAAGTATGAAACCCCAATCCGCTGACCGAATTACCATCCCTTCCCCTTTCCCTATCCCATTCCCAACTCCCCTTTCCCCCCCCCAGCTGTCCGCATCTATCTCCTCCTTCGCTCATAATACTCCTCCTCCTCACTATCACTCTCATACCTCCCCCGACTCAAACTCCTCGTCCCCCTCCTTTCATCACCCCCATGCCTATGTTTCCTCCTCTCCCTTCCCTCACCCCTCTCCCTCTCCCTGCCCTCCCCCCTCGCACTCTCCGGATTCAAGAACCCCTCCACCTTCCTCTGCGCCCCCTCAATCATCCCCTCAATCCCGCCCTTCTTCCCATGGCTCGATCCCGGGCGCTCACCGCCCGTCGCCGACCTTTCCCTCTTATGCCTAAAGTATCCACAGCATCAGCCCTAGACTCATCCACCTAGGCCCCCCCCCCAAACCAAAAACCAACAAAAAGCGGGAATGAATTAGAGGGGAGAAAGGGTATGTCATACCGTTCGTGTCGCCGTTCCAGCTCCCTAGCGCCCCACGCCCCCCCCCCCCCCCCCCCCCACCGGGGCCGCGCCCCCGCCCCCCCCGGGGGGGCCCCCGGGCCCCCCCCCCCCCCCCCCGCCCCCGGCGGG